>Ga0187893_10000025_pt1 | contig 307121 bp, 258 predicted proteins | sample MA1701074metaG_FD_139574 | JGI IMG/M metagenome (GOLD analysis project Ga0187893, IMG submission 139574) | White microbial mat communities from a basaltic lava cave in the Kipuka Kanohina Cave System on the Island of Hawaii, USA - MA170107-4 metaG ...
GCTGCGCTCGGCCTGGACCGGCGCCTCGCGGCTGGCTGCCCGATTCCCTCAGGGCGAAGCCGGCCTGACGAAACCGGGAAAGAAGATAGCGCTTTACAAGCGGGGCATCCTCATGGAAGACGATTTTGTAGCAGCAAAGACCTTCGTTTGCAGCGCGTTAATCGCTGCACATAGTCCGTAAGTTACTGAAAACATTGGTGGGCGGTACTGGGCTCGAACCAGTGACCTCCTGCTTGTAAGGCAGGCGCTCTGACCAACTGAGCTAACCGCCCGGAGAGCGTAGCTGTACTGATTCTAAACTACGTGTGCGCCTCGCCTCCATCGGCTTTTGAGGGTCTTCCGGCTGGGTCCTCCGATTCTTCTCCGGCAGCCTGCAAAGGGTCGAGGGAGACCCTTGGATTGCATCGAAAGGGTGCCAGTCTGCCTGGCCTCGCAAAGTCGGCGATTGCGAGACAGGCCTCAAGGAAGTCAGGACACCGGCTCCGAGGGAGACCGACGTTGGGTTTCTCCCCTAGGCCGACTTCGGGCAAGCCGCTTCGTATCGCTAGCGAGAATCGCGATGACGGTCCCCGGCGCGCCGCAAGATCTCGGCAAAGAGTTTTCCGCGACTTCCAAGAAACCCTATGTCTTGTCTCCTGCTTTCGCTTTTCGCTTGTCCTTTGGACTGAGCAATGGCTTTTTCTTCTTCTCTCTGTTGCCCTTGTCTCTTCTGCCCTTATCACCCATGTCGTTCTCCTTAGTAAGCAATCGGCCGGACCGGAGCGCTCCCTGGAGGCAGCGCCCGTGAGCGGACGCTGAAGGCCCTATACAATTCTATCCGGATATTGTTTTGTGAAAGGCGGGTTTTCTTTCGAGGCGACCGGACGACACGGCGCTGGACAAACCTGGTTTTCCTGATCGCCACGTAGCAAAGGCGTCTTCGGCGCAAGCGCGAGGTCCTCATTTTTCACATCACTCAAGTTATGGCGTGCTCGCCGAAAATGTCCACATTCGGTGTGAACGTGGAAGGTGCTTGCGGCTACGAGAACCAGTAGCAACGCGTTCGACAGGAATCGCAGCACCGTCACGCCGCGGGAAGCTAGCATACCATGGCCGTTCCGTCCGGCACGCCGTTTTGCAGGCGCTTGGCAAGTCGTGATGGTAAGGTCTTCGCCCTAGGCGCCTGAGAAAACCAAGTAGAAACCATTCCAGGATCGGCAAGCCTGAGGCATCTCCGCATCATCATTACCAAACTCTTACACAGTTCAGCCCAAAAAATCGGAGTCCGGTGCTACGGTGGAATTACGGAACGGAAGGAGAGTATCGAGTGGCCGGAAGCGTTGGTTTTGAGAGCGATGCCAAGATCATCAACTGGGCGACCACGATTGTCTTTTCCCTTTTTCATGCCGGAGCGATCGCCGCGCTTTTCATGTTTGAATGGCAAGCGGTGGTCGTGGCCGCGCTGCTCTACTGGCTGGCGATCGGTTGCGGCATCGGCATGGGCTACCACCGGTTGCTGACCCACCGCTCTTATGTCGTTCCAAAGCCCATTGAATACTTCATGGCTATCTGCGGGACGCTGACGCTCGAGGGCGGACCGATTTTCTGGGTGGCCACGCACCGCGTTCATCATCAGAACTCCGATCAGGAGGGTGACCCGCATTCGCCTCGCGACGGCGGCTGGTGGGCTCACGCCGGTTGGATCATGACCGGCGCCTCCAGCCACAACAAGACGGGGCGGATGTCACATTACGCGCCGGATCTGGCCAAGGATCCTTTCCATGTCTGGCTTAACACCTATCACTACGTCCCCCTGATTGTGCTGGGGCTGATTCTTCTGGCTGTCGGCGGCCTGCCTATGATGCTTTGGGGTGTGTGCGCTCGCGTCGTCGTGGGCCTGCATGCCACCTGGCTCGTGAATTCCGCCGCGCACATGTGGGGCGGACGGCGCTTCGCCACAAGCGATGATTCGCGCAACAACTGGTGGGTGGCCCTGCTGACCTTCGGCGAGGGCTGGCACAACAACCACCACGCCCATCCCACCTCCGCCCGCCATGGCCTGCGATGGTACGAGTTCGACCTGACATGGTTACAGATCCGGTTCTTGCAATTCCTGGGCCTCGTGAAGTCGGTGAAAGTGCCTAATTTAGCCCTTGCAAAGCCGGTCGAGGCTGAAGCGATCGGGCGTCAGAAGCCTGTCCAAGTAGAAGCTTAGCCCGCCACGCCGTCTGGGATACTAGGTGTATGCCGTTCGGCGGGCACCGCAAGTCGATAGCCTTTTTTATTACCCTGGGCTCCTGCCTCGTCGTTCTCGCCGTCACCCTCAACATCGGCTGGATTCTCCTGAACTGGCAAACCGGTGTGCGGTTGATTTTCGGCGTGCTGTTCTTCGCGCTGATCATCACGGGCGTCGTTCTCAACACGGTATTCCTGGTTCGGGAAATTCACCGCAACGAGCAGCAAGACCGGTTTATCAACGCCGTTACACACGAACTGAAGACCCCCGTCGCCTCGATCCGCCTCTACCTTGAGACTCTGCAGACCCGCCAAATCGACGACGAGAAGCGCAAGGAATTCTACGGAATCATGCTGGCGGACAGCCAGCGCTTACTTCGCACCATCGATCAGGTACTGCGCGCCGGGAGGATTGGTTCCGCCCAAGCAACCCGGTCCCGCGTGGATCTGCGCGAAATGGTGCAAGAATGCCTGGCGGCCGCCCGTTCGCACCATCACCTGCCTCAGGGGTCCCTCGACTACAAAGAGTCGATTGCGACGGGGCAACAAGCCACTGTTCTGGGCGACCTGGATGAGCTGAAAACGGCGGTCTCGAACCTGCTCGACAATGCCATTAAATACTCGGGGGCCCAGATCCGTGTGTCGGTGGAATTGGCCGCGACCGACGCCAGGCACGTGGCGATACGAGTACGGGACCAGGGCGTGGGGATTCCCAGGTCGGAGCTGAAACGCATCTTCAAACGCTTTTACCGCATTCCGGGTACGGTTGCCAAGCGTGTCAACGGCACCGGTCTGGGCCTCTTTATCGTTCGGTCCGTCGCGAAGCGGCACGGTGGACGCGTTTATGCCGAGAGCGCGGGGGCCAATCACGGTAGCACCGTGACCCTTCAGCTTCCCGCCGCATCATCTTCATGAGCCGCGTACTGATTGTTGAAGACGAGCACCACCTTGCTGACGGTTTGCGATTCAACCTGGAAGCGGAAGGCTACGAAGTGGAGGTTGTGGACACGGGCGAGGCCGCCCTGGCGCTTCTCACCACCTCACCCGCCGTCTTTGATCTGGTTGTGTTGGACGTCATGCTGCCGGGCAAGGATGGCTTCGAGGTCGTCGCGGAGTTGCGCCGAGCGAATCAATTCGTGCTCGTCCTCATGTTGACCGCCCGCGGCCAGCCGGAAGACGTGCTTCGCGGCTTTTCCGCCGGAGCGGATGACTACCTTCCCAAGCCGTTCGAGCTGGCCATCCTGCTGGCGCGCATTCGGGGCCTGCTGCGCCGGCAGGACTGGCTGCAACGACCGGCGCTGGAACCGAATCAAGCGGTGTTCCAGGTCGGCGGCAGGACGATCGACCTCAGTGCCCTCGAACTGCGCACGGGAGACCAGACGCTGCGGATGACGCTCATGGAGGCCAAGCTCCTGCGCTACCTCATCGAACATGAAGGCGCTATCGTCAGCCGGAAGACGATCCTGCAAGACGTGTGGGGCCTGCACGAAGACACCGACACGCGGGCCATTGACAACTTTGTCGTCCGGCTCCGGCGCTATCTCGAGAAGGAACCGTCACGGCCGCGTCATTTGCTGACGGTGCGCGGCGTTGGCTACCGGTTTGTCGGCGAATCGAAAGAGTGAGAGAACAATCCGGCAACAACGCCGGAACTTGTCAGCGCTCGATTTGCTGCTTCCTCAAAATTGACCCGCGCATCGCCCGGCACAGCCCGAGCTTCGAGGCCTTGCTGCCGACCTCGCTGCGCCCACGGCGGGCGTCCCCGCGCTCAGGAGTAACGTAGAAACTCCTGCCTGGCGGGTGCGAGTCCCTCCGTTTCGCTTATCCTGTAGGGCGCGAGAGAGGCCGGAGGAGTGGCGTTTCTCCTCGAAAGGCGACTAGACCATGTATGAATGGATGAAGAAGCTCCACATGTACGCCGGGCTGCTCAGTTTCATGGCGTTTGTCGTATGGGGTTTTGCCGGGGTCCATGCGGTATTTCTGCCGCCGCCGGGAGGCTATCAACCTCCGGAGATCTCCGAGGTGAGAGAGACACCTTTTGAGGCCCCAGGCAACCTGGATGACAAGCAACTGGCCGATCTGGTGTACAAGTCGGCCGGGATTACCATGGCGGGAGGATTCTACAACGTGCATCGGGACGATTCCCAAAATCTGGCGTTCCTGGTTTTCTCGGCCAATGGCCGGCGCGACGTCACCTATCTGGAGGATCAGAAACGCATTCGCGTTGAGATCCGGGACGGCGGCCTGGGAAATTTCCTTTCGTCGATGCATACGGCCCACTCCCGCCGGGGCGCGCCGGATCGCTCGGCGCGGCTTTGGGGTTGGTACAACGAGTTTTCCACCTGGGCGTTTCTCTTCATGACGCTTTCGGGCTTCTACATGTGGGTTGCAACGCGCCCGCGCCTGCCGTGGGCGAGCTTGTCCTTTGCCGGAGCGGCGGCTGTGTGTTTGATTTTGTGGGCCGCGACGAGGTGATGCGATGTTCAACTTGATGCGCAACATCCATTTGATTCTTGGGCTTGTCTTTTTTGTTTTCGCGATGATCTTCGCCGTCAGTTCGTTGGTAATCATCTACCGCCCCTGGCTGAATCAGACACCGCGGGATTTTGAGCACACGGTGCGGGTGACACCCGAGCGGGCGGCGACGCCGCGGACACTGGCACTGGAGTTGATGCGCAACCACGGCCTCGCTGGAGACCTGCGGCAGATCGAAGAGAATGATGACGAGATTCGCTTCACGATTACCCGCCCGGGCACGCAGACCCAGGTGCGATATTCAGCGGGCACAAGTGAGGCGAAGATCCAGACGCGCAGGCACGGCGCGCTCGAGACGCTGGTCCAGTTGCATACCAATCACGGATTCTGGCACGATTTTCTGCCCTCCCAGGCGTGGGCGTTGGTCTCCCTGCTGGGGTCGATTGGTCTTTTTCTGCTGGGGGCTTCGGGGATCTATCTCTGGTTTTGCCACCACGAGGAGCGCTTGATCGGGAGCATCATTCTCGGCGCCGGATTGACGTATTCCCTGACGACACTGGTTCTCTCCAGGGCCGCATAGGCAGCGCCCACCAAAAACAAAGACCGGCTCCCCCTGCGAGGGAGAGCCGGTCTTGATGTTGGTCCGTCAGGCCTGACAGGTAATGGCCTGTCAGAAGGTCAACTTCAAGCCGAACTGCAGTATCCGCGGATCCCCGGCTATGGCATGGACTGCGGTGCTCGAACCGAAGCCGCCGCCGCTGACGTTCGATTCCGGATTGCGGAAGTTTACTTGGTTGAAGATGTTGAAGTACTCCGAGCGGAACTGCAAGTTCACCCGCTCGGTGATCCTGAAATTCTTGAAGATCCCCATGTCGTAACTATAGATGTGAGGACCGGTGAAGGCGCCCGCGCCCACAGTGCCATAGGTGTTAGAGGGGTTCACCGCGAAAGCAGCCGGGTTGAAGGCTACCCGCTTATCGGCACCCGCGGCGGGCGCGATGTCGGCCCCAGTATGGATCGCCCGATCGTTGCCGATACCGTCCCGCGAGTTGTCCTGCCCACTGGTGATGGTGTAGGGTTGGCCGGTCTGAAACTGTCCCAGGCCCGACCACTGCCAGCCGTTGACGATCTGCCGCACAACAGCGTTCGCGGAATTCGTCGTCGGCAGATCCCAAACCCACGACAGAACAAAGCGATGAGCGCGATGAATATCCAGCGGCCCGTAGAGCAGCCGGTCAACAGTCGCCGGGGCAAACCATGGCACGACTTCATTGCCGCGGCTGTCGACGCCGTAGTCACCCAGCGCCCTGGACCAAGTGTGCGTGGCCCGGAAGGTGAATCCCTGCGAAAACCGCTTCTGCAGAGAGACCTGCATGGAGTGATAGTTGGAGCGGCGGTCCTCGGTGTACATGTTGAGGCTGCCGATGCCTCCGGCTGCGAAAATCCGCCGGGCGTCCGTGCCGCCGGTCGCAACGTTGGAATCCGCTGCGTTCAATTGGAAGGTGCGGCGTCCGTAGTTAGAGGCCGAGCCGACGTAGCCCGCCCGAGCCAGCCAGTCGGGAAGGATCTCCCGCTCCAGAGTCAAGTTCCAGTTGTATTGCAGCGGCGTTTCGTAGCGCTCGTCAAACGTAGCCGCTAACACCGGCCTCGGGAATGGAGCGTCCCTCGAACCGATCGCCTCGACCGTGATGGTATCGAAATCGGTCCGTCCACGATAGGGATCCGCGAACGGCCCTTGGGGGTTTCTTACGTTGAGCCGCAGGCTGAAAGGCGGAGCATTCACCGCATCATTGTTGAACTCGCCCAGCTGCTGCACGTCGTAGAACATACCGGCACCGCCGCGAAGACTGGTCCTGCCGTCCGCCGTGAGGGCATAGGCAAAACCGAATCTCCCGCCCCAGTTGTTGTTATCGGGGTTCGTGCCCCATTCCGGGACACCGGGATCACCCAGATAGGTAATGCCAGCCGGCGCATTGGTGAACTGCGATGTCCGGACGCCGTTGTTGTAATCCTCAATGCGGAACTTCTCGAACCGTCCTAAAATCTCCTTCCAGGGCGCCGTGGGCTCGTATCGAATGCCCATGTTGATGGTCAGCCGCGAGGTCGCTTTCCAGTCATCCTGGAAGTAGAAGGACAGGCGGTTTGCGCGAAAGTCCTTGTATTCTCCCGTTCCCTGATCGAAATTGAAAAGGGACCCCAAGAAGAAGTCCGCCTGTGCAAGTCCGGTGATCCCTCCATTGAACTGGAAGTGCCCGGCCCGGCGAAACTCGTTGATGATTCCGACACGTTGGAAGGCTGACTCGCCGCCGAACTGCACCGAGTGGCTTCCCCGAATGATGCTCGTCCGGTTCGTCCACGTGAAGCTGTCCCGTGGGAACTGCGCTTCCAAATTGTCACCAATGTTGAAGAATCCAATGGACTGAATCTCCGAGATCGAAGGCAACGTCGGATAAATCGGCAGCCGCACGCCGAGATCCCTCATGCTTGGCGCACCGTCGAAGTAAGGGCCGCGGGCAGCGTGGTTCTTGGCATAGGAGAACTGGAAATCGTTCAGCACCGTGGGGCTGAAGGTTTTCTGCCAGCCGACCATGGCGTTCTGGTTGCGCACCCGCGAGGCCAATGTCGGGTTGCGATACGACAAGATATTACTGGGATCGAATGTACCCGCGTTCTCAAAATGATCGACGAAGTAGCGGCCGCTGATGCGGTCGTTGTCAGTGGCCATGTGATCGACACGCGTGATGAACTGGTTCTGGTGCTGGTTGGCCGGGCGTGGGATCGTCATGAAGCCATCCCCGCCGACTGCCGGAATGAGCTTGGCCACATTCACCGCCGCCGGATCAAAACGGGTGACCGGGATCTGTTTGTTAGCGAACGTGCCGCCCAGCGGGTCCTTCAATGCCGGAAGACGCGTATCCTCGCATGGCGCGCCGCAGGTCGAGAAGATTCCGTTCTTCATGTCGGTGGTTGGCGCAAATGCTGTCAGCGCCGCGCGTATGTCGCGCAGCTGGTTCTGCTGCCATCCGAAGAAAAAGAACGTCTTGTTCGACACAATCGGACCGCCGACGTAGGCGCCAAACTGGTTCCGCTTTAGATTGTCCACATCCCTGGCAAAAAAGCTTCGGGCGTTGAACTTGCGGTTGCGCACGAACTCAAAGGCGCCGCCATGGAACTCGTTCGTTCCAGAGCGCGTGACGACGTTGACCATGGCGCCGGCGTTGCCGCCCGTAGTGGCGGAATAATTGCTGGTCTGAATCGAGAACTCCTGCACAGCATCAGGAAACGGGAACGAATTGCTGCGCTGGAAGTAGATGTCCGTGTTGTTCGCGCCGTCCAGCTTGTAAGAGGTCTGCTGGCCGCCCGGCGTGCCGTTTGCGGACAGCTCCAGGCCACCCGGAATGGCCTTGGCGTTTTCAGCGCTCACGCCTTGGAGCACTGTCCCTGGCGCCATGGCGCTCAACAGGAGGATATTCCGTCCATTGAGCACAAGGTCGGCGATACGGGCGCGGTCCACAACCTCGCTCAGCTCCGAACTGGTGGTGTTAACCTGCACGGCGTTGGCTTGCACTTCGACAAGCTCGGTAACGTCTCCGAGTTGGAGAACCAGGTTCAATGTGATTCTGGCGCTCGCTAACACCTCGACGCCAGATTGGCTGTAGCGGCGGAAGCCAGGCGCTTCCGCGCTGATCGCGTAGACCGTCGGCCGCAGCGACGGAAAAACGTAGGTTCCTGTTTCGTTAGAGATCGTCCTCTGGGTAAACCCCGTCCCCGCCTCCGTGGCGATGACAGCAGCGCCCGTAATCACGGCGCCGGTGGGATCTTGGACTGTTCCGGAGATGCGACCCACATCCTGGGCCTGACCCGAAACACACATCAAGATAAGCAAAAATAGGACACTACCTATTCGTCGTAGCACGAATTCCCCCCTTTGATGACGTCAGCCGGAAAAACCCCCTTTACGGAGTTACCCCCCCAACTGACGCTGATATATCAGCATAGAGATCATACTCGCACTTCAGACCGGTGTCAACGCCTTTTTTTGGGGTAATAGTCCGTGTTAATCGTTTTCCCAGCCAGGCTGCGCCCTATCGCGTGGAGACGCCGTCGTCAACCTGCCGAGTAACGGCGGTTGACATATCAGAGCCTATCAGGGAAGGTGAAAAGAGCGTATGCTTGCCTCTCTCTCTCGTTTCTCCCGAACCGACAAGCCGTTTAGTCTTTCCGACCGCGCCTATCTGCTCATTCGCAGCCAGATTCTGAAGGGGGAACTCTCGCCCGGCACGTCGCTTTCACGCCGCAAGCTCGCCAAAGAGCTACAGATGAGCCTGCTGCCCGTTGCGGAGGCGTTACAACGCCTGGAAGGGGAAGGCCTTGTCGAAAGCCGTCCCCGCGTCGGCACACGCGTGTGCCTGCCGACGGCCCAGGACATCCGGGAGCAGTATCAGGTCCGGGAAGCTCTTGAATCGCAAGCGGCCCGGCTTTTTGCCGAAAAAGCCACGGCGGAGGAGAAGCGCGAAATCGCCCAGATGGCTGAGCGAATGGATGAGATGTTCAGCCGCTGCTCCGCCTTGGGAACGTCGCAGATCCCATCCGACTTCTTGTATGAAGTTCACGATTACCATGTCCAATTGCATCTCAGAATCGCGGAATGCACGGGCTGCCGGGCGCTCTGCCAAACGATCGAGCGGAATCACATCCTCGTTTTTAACTGGTTGTACGATGTGGCGGCACACCGGCCCTCACTGCCGCCCCGATTCCACCGCGATCTGATCGCGGCTCTGAGTAAGGGAGATCCGGAAGATGCGGACCGCGCCATGCGCCAACACGTCCGCTACGGTCTCGAGAATGTGCTGCGGGGCATTGCCGGAACGGACTCGGGTTCACGCCAAGAAGCAGGGTAAGTCATTGGGCGAGGGGAAACGAAGCACGCGGCGAAAGCCGCATGCTTTGGGCATGTCAAAGGAAACCTCGCTGCGCTACTGTCGCGGCTTGCAGTTCTGAGTGCCAGCTGCACCGGATATTACGGCCAGAGCAGTGGTTTCTCGCGAGGCGAGTGGCTGTGAGAGGCAGGATCGTATCGTTGGCTTCGCTTGATCTTGTCGCGGTGCACGCGCATGTGGACGCGCGATTCCGACCAACTCATGTACTGAATCCAGGAAGGCGGAACAAGGACTTTCGGATTGGGGAGCCGGGCGTCCTTGGTGTTGACGACGATGTACGGGATGGCCAACTCCTCGTCGTCCTCAAGTAGAAAATCGTCGATAGCCCCCAGCGGCCCATCCAGGGCTTCGATCTGATAGCCAAGTACTTCGCGCGCGCTGCGAAGGCAGGTGGAGGGAAGCTGCTCACTGTCGGCCTCCGGCCGCTCGGCCTCGGCAAAGGCGACGGCCTGGCTTTGCGCTACTCCGTGCATGACTCCGATTGGGGCGCCGCTGTGCGCGTAGAGCTCGCTGCCGTAGCGCTCGCGCAGAAGGCGCTCCTGCTGGTAAGAAACAGGCTCGTCGCTTTCCGTTCCCGCACTGTGGAGAACCGCCCCGCGCGTCATGGAAACCGGGATCAGGCGCGTCGCCGGGTCGGGCGGATGCACCAACTCCGTCCCAATCAGGACGCGGTTGGCGGGCAGCCAGCGGCCTGTGTTAACCACCAGGTGCCTGATCTGCCAGCTGGGATCCTCAAAGAAAAAATCGTCCGCCTTGCCGATCTTGCCGTCGCTGGCAAGAATCCGAAACCTTAGTAACTCCCGCACGCTGTGCAACATGGATGAATCCTCCGTGCGGCGCGGTTGCAGCAGGGCAAGCCGCGTCAGACTGTTGACGCCTGGCTGTTGGGGAGCGTAACGCCCCAGGCAACAGCCTGCGTTAGCGTATCACAGCTTTCCGGCCCTTCCTAGTGCGATTCGGCCCGCAGCGCTCCGCAGGCGCGGGATCTGCTGTCAACTTGCTCAAATAAAAGTATTTATCTGGAAGGCGGAGCGCGGAAGGGACAAGACCGGGCCATAGGCGGGGTGCAGCCATTAACGTTAGCGCCAAAGGCCCGATCGTAGCGTGTGAAGAGAGGCGAACCGGTAAGAATCTCCCGGTTCGCCTGTGAAGAGGAGAGAGGATACTTACGACTGCGATGCTGCGAGCAGTTGGCGCAGCCGGTGCGCCTTCTCAGGGTCGCGCAAGGCCTGCAGCGCCTTGGTCTCGATCTGACGAATCCGCTCGCGAGTGACATCAAATTCGCGACCGATCTCCTGCAGCGTGTGCTCGCGCTCGCAGCCAATGCCAAAGCGCAGCCGCAGGACCTTCGCCTCGCTGGGCGACAGCGTGCCAAGGATGGCGTTTGTCTTGCGCTGCACATCGCTTTCCATGAGCGTTTCCATGGGCGACGCGCTCGACGGATCTTCGAGCAGCTCCTCGAGAGCGGACTCGCCTGACTGCCCCACCGGTGTCTCAAGCGATACCGGTGTCCGCGAGATCGAACGCAGGGACTCGACCTTCAGAACGTCGGTGTCCAAACGCTGAGCGATCTCCTCGTTTGTCGGAGGCCGGTTGAGCTCTCTTTCCAGCTGCCGTAGCGCCCGCAAGAACTTGTTGAGCTGTTCGTGCATGTGAACGGGCACGCGCACCGTGCGCGACTGATCGGCCAGGGAACGCGTGATCGCCTGGCGAATCCACCACGTCGCGTACGTCGAGAACTTAAAGCCCCGCCGATAGTCAAACTTCTCGGCCGCGCGCATCAATCCAATGTTGCCTTCTTGGATCAGGTCAAGCAGGTGCAGGCCGCGATTGACGTATTTCTTCGCCACCGAGACCACCAGGCGAAGGTTCGCTTCCACCAGCGCCTTGCGGGCCATTTCGGCTTCCAGGGCGCCCGCTCGGACACGCTTCAGCGTGCTCTTCAGATGAGGAGCCGTCAATTCCAGAATGTCGACCGCCCCTTTCTTGGAGCGGCTCCTGCTGCGCCGGCGCTGGGCCAGCGCCGCCTGCTTGATCAGCTTCGGCACCTCCCGCTGAAACTCCGCGGCCAGTTCCACCCAATAATCCAGCTTGAGTGGGATCTGGCGAATTTCCTGGGAGATCTCGATGGTCTTGCGTGCCAGGCGGCCGTTCCAGCGCAGGCGGATGGCCTTGCGGGCGCGGGACCGCGCCTTCGTCTTCGCCGCCAGGGTCTGCGCCTCCGCCACCAGATCCGCAATCTTGGCGCTATGGCGGCGCACGCGGGCAACCGCCTTCGCGCGGGCCGCGGCTTCCTCGTTGGCGGTCTCAATCTCAATCACGGAGCGGGCATCCGCCCGCTTTTCCACCAAGTCGTCGCGCAGGTCAATAATACGGCGCCACAACCAGGGGGTGCGCGAAAGCGCCTTGATCATCTTGAGGTTGCCGCGCTCCATGCGCATGGCAAGGCGCACCTCACCCTTCTTCGTGAGCAAGGGCACCGAGCCCATCTCCGTCAGATACAGGCGAACGCTGTCTTCCGCCGGAGAGGCCTGCTCGGCCTCATGGACCTCAAAATCCTCGCCCGGCTCACCCTGCCAAGAGTGGCCGTCGAAGTCCAGGCGCTCTTCGGCCGCACCCGACTCCGCCTGGGGCGAATCGGACACGTCAGCCTGTTTGTACGGATACGGGGTCATCCCAGCCTCTTGTTACCTGAATGATTAGATGTTCAAGTTCCTCAAAAGGTTGCCCTTTGGAATGCGATTTCCGTGTGTAAAAAGCTCTGTCCCCCAGGCCTCCCGAAACGGGCTCCCGGCCGTGGGGTTTTGCTGTAACCTGCTTGAAATGTTTCGCATACGAGACATCCTCCGCCGGCCCAAGGGCGACCTGGGTAGGAGGCCTCATGCGTACTATCGGTACTTTGGGGCGGTTTCCCGGCAGGTTCGGCCTTTTGAAAAGGTGAAGTGGTCAGATATGATCAGGAGGTTCATGATTCGCGCACCGCGATGGCTAGGGGCCCTGGGGTGGATACTGGCGGCCGGCACCGTACTCGCCCAGAGACCCCCGGCGCCGTCACCTAGTCTCCCGGCCGACCCGCAGAGCATCTCTGAGGGCAAGATCCTCTTTAACCGGACCTGTACGGCTTGTCACGGCGTGGACGGGGCGACGGGCGACCGAGGCCCCGCTATGTTCGGCAGTCCACGCTCTCTGCGCCGGACGGACGAAGAGCTGTTCCGCGCCATCGACCGGGGCATCGAGGGCAGCGAGATGCCGCCGATGGGCCTGAATCCCGAGGAGACGCACAAGATCGTCGCCTTCATTCGGAGCCTTCGCGCCAAGGCGATCGAGGTGCCAGCGCCCGGTGATGTAGCCAAAGGGGCTTACGTCTTTTGGGGGAAGGGCGATTGTGGCCGCTGTCACGCCGTGCGAGGACGCGGCGGGTTGCTGGGACCCGATCTCTCGAACGCCGGTTCGGACCTCTCGCTCAAGCAGATCCGCGATGCTCTGACTGTTGCCAGGCCCCACGTGCCCGCCGGTTACCGGCCCGTGCGGGTGGTCGCGACGGATGGCCGCGTCTTTTCCGGTGTTTCCAAGAATGAGCATAACTTTTCGCTGCAGATGCTCGCCGATGACAACCAGCTTCACCTGTTCACAAGCAACGAAATTAAAGACGTGACCTACCTTGATGAGTCCCTGATGCCCGCCGACTACGATAAACGGCTGTCCGCCGAAGAATTCGACAACCTGCTGGCGTTTCTGAGCCGGCTCTCGCGATCGGGCCGGGCGGCTAGCGGGCCTGGGCGTCAGCGGCAGCCTGTCGACTAGGGAAAATTGTCTTTCATGAAATACACGCGCTTGCCTCACGAAGGGGGTGTCTCGCTGTGCCGTCTGCTCGCTTTGGTCTGGCTGCTTCTGGCTGCTCCCTCCAGCGCGCAGGTTACCTACCAGGATCTGCTGCACCCCGATCCTGAGAACTGGCTGACCTACGGCGGCACGTATGACTCGCAGCGCCATAGCCCGCTCGACCAGGTCAACACAAAGAACGTGCACACACTCGCCCCGGCCTGGATTTTTCCCGTACCGGGCGCCTCATTACTGCAGAGCGTTCCGCTCGTGGCGGACGGCGTGATGTACCTCAGCCAGCCAAACGAGGTTTATGCGCTGGACGCCCGCGCGGGGCGTACGATCTGGAACTACCGCCGGGAAGCGGCCGGCCGGCGCCGGGGTAACAACAGAGGCCTGGCGTTGCTCGGGGACCTGGTTTACATGGGCACGCCCGACAACTACGTTGTCGCGCTCGACCGCCGCACCGGCAATCTGGTTTGGGAGACGAAAATCGCAGACCTCGAGTACGGCGCCTGGTCGCCGGCGGCGCCGTTCGCGATCAATGGCAAGATCATCGTGGGCATCGCCGGAGGAGACGCCGGCATTAATGGCTGGCTCGACGCCTATGACGCCACAACAGGAGAACGGCTCTGGCGTTGGCTTACGATTCCGCCACCGGGCGAGAAGGGGAATGAAACCTGGGCCGGCGACTCCTGGAAAACGGGGGGCGGCGCGACCTGGCTCTCGGGCAGCTACGATCCCGAACTGAATCTGCTGTACTGGGGCATCGGCAATCCCGGCCCTGACTTTGACGGCGATGTGCGCAAGGGCGACAATCTCTACACCGACTCGATTGTGGCGCTTGACGCCGATACCGGCCGGCTGAAGTGGCATTTTCAGGTCACCCCGCACGATGTTCACGACTGGGATGCCGTTGAGATCCCAATCCTTGTCGATGCAGAGTACAAAGGCGAGAAACGGAAGCTGTTGGTTCACGCTGACCGCAACGGCTTCTATTACGTTCTCGATCGGGTCACGGGCGAATTCCTGCACGGTACGCCGTTTATCGACAAGCTGAACTGGGCAACAGGCCTCACTGCCGAGGGCCGGCCGATCCGTGTGCCGGGTGTGGAACCCACACTGCAAGGAAATTTCGTCTGTCCCTCGACGTCGGGCGCGACAAACTGGATGTCCCCCGCCTACAATCCCGCCACCGGCATGTTCTACCTCGCCGTGAAGGAAGGCTGCGGTATCAGCTACAAGGGCAAACAGGAGTTCCGGCCGGGCGGTTTTCCTTACATGGCGACAGGTTATGTCGAAAGCCCCGAAGAACCCTGGCAGATGTTTGTTCGGGCTCTCGACCTGACGAGCGGCGCCCGGAAATGGGAATACATGCAGGTCAACTCGCGCCATTACGGCGCCGGCGTCGTGTCCACCGCCGGAGGGTTGCTCTTTGCCGGCGACGACCAGGGTTTTTTCACGGCCCTTGACGCGGAAACCGGCAAGCCGCTGTGGTATTTCAACACCGGCACGCGCATCAGCGCCTCGCCGATTTCCTACGCCGTCAAGGGAAAACAATACGTAGCCGTGGCAGCAGGTGTGAACGTGGTCTCCTTTTCGCTGCCGGAAGAACAGAAGCCCGCGTTGAATCCGATTGCTACACCGCGGTAGCGCCTCGATCCACAAGGATCACTCGCATAGGAGAGTTGCAATGAAACCGCTACCGGTATGGAGTGCGCTGCTGCTGGGGATGCTCCTAGGTCCTGCCGGCCTTGCGCAAACAATTCAACCTGACTGGCCTCGCGTCGAGGCGGAAACGTTAGAGCATTTCCAGGCGCTGCTGCGCCTTGACACGTCGGACCCGCCCGGGAATGAAGCGCCCGCGGTTGAATACTTAAAGCAGGTCTTGGAGCGCGAAGGCATCGCTGTCAAGACGTTCGCGCTCGAGCCCCACCGGCCCAACCTGGTAGCCCGCATCAAGGGGTCCGGACGGAAACGCCCTCTGTTGATCATGGGGCACACCGACGTCGTCAACGTTGATCCAAAGAAATGGAAGTTCCCTCCGTTCAGCGCGACGCGCGACGGCGGCTACATCTATGGACGCGGCTCGGTCGACGATAAGGACAACGTCGCCGCCTGCTTGATGGTGATGCTTTTGTTGAAGCGGCTGAACGTGCCCCTGGACCGCGACGTGATTTTTCTCGCCGAAGCGGGCGAGGAAGGCTCGGTCCAGTACGGCATTCGCTTCATGACGGAAAAGCATTTTCCGGAAATCGATGCGGAGTTTGCCTTGGCCGAAGGCGGCCGCGTGACTCGCAGAGGCGGCAAGGTTCTGTTTGCTTCGGTCCAGACGACTGAGAAGATTCCGCAGCGGGTTCGGCTGGTTGCGCGAGGCCCGGCGGGGCACGGTTCCGTCCCACTGCGCACCAACGCGATCGTTCATCTTTCGCAGGCGGTGGCGAAAGTAGCCGCCTGGCAGACGCCCATGCGGATGAACGACACAACGCGGACGTATTTCGAGAGACTCGCGACGCTGAGCGGCCCTGAAGATGCCGCACGGTACAACGGCATCGTGAACCCCGAGAAAGCTGCGGCGATCCAGGAGTATTTCGCCGAATTTGAACCGCAGCATCACTCCATGCTGCGCACCTCCATTTCACCGAACATCATTCAGGGCGGTTACCGCATCAACGTCATTCCTTCAGAAGTGGAAGCGGCTCTGGATATTCGCGCTTTCCCCGGCGAGGACATGGAGCAGCTGCTTGACGAGATGAAACGCGTGATCAACGATCCCTCCGTCGAGATCGTGCCGCAGGGGCAAAGTCACCGGCCGCCGGCACCCCCATCCGCGCTCGACACCGAGGCCTTTCGGACGTTGGAGGATCTGGTTCGCAAGCACTATGGCGTGGTGACCCTGCCCACCATGAGCACGGGAGCGACGGATATGTCCTATCTGCGGCAGAAGGGAATTCAAAGCTACGGCATTGGACCCGCTATCGATGTTGAGGATGGCCCCTTGGGCTTCGGCGCCCACTCCGATCAGGAACGGATTCTGGAGTCGGCTCTGCAGCAGTTCGTGCGGTTTCACTGGGATGCCGTTGTTACGCTGGCGGCCGCTCCCTAACCCAAGCCTAGGCTGTTCATCGCGCCTCAGCATTGACGACGCATCGCCGCGAAGAGGCCCGAACGGCCGAGCCACCGCAGCACCCTCTATGCGACGATAAGAATGCAGGCGATTGCACTCCCGGGAGGGGCGGCGACCTGGGCTTAGAGGGGCCTTTTGTAACTGATCATGAGCGAAAGTGGTGGTTGGCCGGGCGACTTGAACTTAGGCTTCCTCGAAGACCTCTACGCCCAGTATCTACAAGACCCTTCTTCGGTTTCCGGCAACTGGCGGCGCTATTTTGAATCGCTGACCGGGGCCAAATCGGGCTCGAACGGCGCGAAGTCCGCCCCCTACGCCGGGGCTGGCCTGCCGCGGCCCAGTTTCCGGCCTTCGAGCATTTTCGGGGCTGCCGGCAAGCCGGCCATCAATGGGGGGAATGGGCGCCCATCCGATCAGGTGGCGGTGTTACAGGACCGCGTCGATAAGATGGTGCGCGCCCATCGAGTCCGCGGCCACATGATCGCGCGACTGGACCCTCTGGGCCTGCCGCGTCCCAGCCCTCCAGAGATCGACCCCTCCTTCTATGGCATCACAGCCGCCGACCTGCTGGAGCCGGTGTCCGAGCGGACGCTCTCGGGCGGCGAGGCCCGAACCGTGGGCGCGGTTCTGGGGCGTTTGCGCAATACCTACTGCCGCTCGATCGGCGTGCAGTTCATGCACATCGATGACGAGGGTGTGCGCGAGTGGTTGCAGTCGCGCATGGAAAGCAGCGAGAACCGGCTGCAACTGACGCGCGAGCAGCAGCTCCGCATTCTCACTCGACTGACCGACGCCGTGATTTTCGAGGAGTTCCTGCAGAAGAAGTATGTGGGTGCGAAGAGTTTTTCCTTGGGCGGCTGCGAGAGTCTGATTCCGCTGCTCGATCTTGCGATCGAAAAGGCGGGAGACCAGGGCGTGGACGAAATCGTGCTCGCCATGGCCCACCGCGGGCGTTTGAACGTCCTTGCCAACATCATGGGCAAGAGCCCGCAACAGATTTTCCGCGAGTTTGAGGACGTAGACCCGCATCTGCACCATCTGCGCGGAGACGTGAAGTACCACCTCGGCCACAGCAGCAACTGGCGTACCGCCGAGGGCCACAACGTTCACCTGTCGCTGTGCTTCAACCCGAGCCACCTCGAGTTTGTGAACCCGGTGGCGGTGGGGCGCATGCGCGCCAAGCAGGATCGCGCCTGTGATTTCGACCGCGAGCGTGGGCTGGTGCTGCTTGTCCACGGCGATGCCGCCTTCGCCGGCGAAGGCATCGTGCAGGAAACGCTCAATATGAGCGAGTTGGACGGTTACACCGTGGGCGGCTCGATCCACGTCATCGTCAACAATCAGATCGGATTCACCACTCCGCCCGATCAGGCGCGCTCCAGCGTGTATGCGTCCGGCTTGGCGAAAATGCTGCAGATTCCGATCTTTCATGTCAACGGGGAAGACCCGGAAGCGGTGGCGCAGGTGATCCGTCTGGCGCTGGACTTCCGCGAGGTTTTTAAGCGTGACACGGTCATCGACATGTACGGTTACCGGCGCTTCGGACACAACGAGGGAGACGAGCCTGCTTTCACGCAGCCGGTCTTATACCGGGCGATTTCACAGCGCAAGTCGGTGCGCGACGGCTACCTCGAGCATTTGCTGACGTTAAACGAGGTGACCCGGGAAGAAGCCGATCGCATTGCCGACGATCGGCGCCGAAACCTGGAGGAGGAACTTTCGGCCGCCCGTAGCGAGGAATACATCGCGCGACGGGGCCGCCAGACCGGAATCTGGAGTGGCTACCGGGGAGGTCCCGAGGAGGATCAGGACGACGTCGAGACCGGCGTCGATCGCGAACTGCTGTCCAAGCTGCTCGAAAAGCTCAGCCGCATTCCCGATGATTTTCACGTGGACCGCCGCATCGAGCGACTGATGAAGACGCGGCATGAAATGGCGGAAGGCCATCGGCCGCTGGATTGGGCCGCCGCCGAGGCGCTCGCCTTCGCGACGCTTGCCACGGAAGGCATGCGTGTGCGCCTGACGGGCCAGGACAGCGAGCGTGGCACCTTCAGCCACCGCCACGCCGTTCTGCACGATATGGAAGACGGCCACTCGTACATGCCGCTGCAACACCTCACACCGACGCAGGGGCCCGTCGAAATCTATAACAGCCCCCTTTCGGAAGGTGGAGTGCTGGGCTTTGAATACGGCTACAGCCTCGACTGGCCCGACGGGCTGGTGATGTGGGAGGCGCAGTTCGGCGACTTCAACAACGCCGCCCAGGTGATCATTGATCAGTTCATCTGCAGCGCCGAGGACAAGTGGAATCGCCTGAGCAGCCTGGTGCTTCTGCTACCGCACGGATTCGAGGGCCAGGGGCCGGAACATTCCAGCGCCCGCCTGGAACGCTTCCTGACGCTGGCCGCCGAGGATAACATTCAAGTGATCAACCCGACGACGCCGGCGCAATTTTTCCATGCGCTCCGAAGGCAGGTCGTGCGGCCGTGGCGGAAACCGCTGATCGTGATGACGCCCAAGAGTCTGCTGCGCCATCCCCGCACGGTTTCGAGTCTCGACGATCTGGCTACGGGCGAGTTCCAGCGCATTCTGCCCGATGGCCGCGAGAAACCGAAGACCACCTCGCGCGTGCTGCTGTGCTCAGGGAAAATCTTCTACGACCTGGAGCAGGCGCGCCAGGACCGTGGCCGTGACGATGTCGCGATCCTGCGCATCGAGCAGCTCTATCCGCTAGCCCCGGAGCGGCTGTATGCCGCGCTCAAACCGTACGCCGACGGTACTCCGGCGTACTGGGTGCAGGAGGAGCCGGAAAACATGGGCGCTTGGCGCTACCTGCGGATTCGTTTCGGCAACTCTATAGCGGGCTGCTGGCCTTTGTCGCGCATCTCGCGCCCTGCCTCGGCCAGCCCCGCTACGGGATCGGCAAACAGCCATCGTCTCGAGCAGCAGGAGATCATCGATGACGCCTTTGATTCCCAGTCCGCCTAGTGTGGTGGATTCCCAGGACTGTTGCAGTAGAAAGGAAAATGGATGCCAACCGAGTTAAAGATCCCGCAGGCGGGCGAATCGATCACGGAAGTGCAGATCGGCCAATGGCGCAAATCTGAAGGCGACCGCGTTGAGACCGATGAAGTACTGGTGGAGATCGAAACCGACAAAGCCGCGATGGATCTGCCCGCTCCGGTGAGCGGCGTGCTTTCGAAGATTCTGAAGAACAACGGTGAAGAAGCCGCGGTCGGCGAGGTGATCGCCTACATCGAAGAAGGAAATGGCGCCGGAACAGCCCGGCCGAAGCCGGAAGCCAAGCCCGACCCCAAGCCGGCGGTGAAAGAACCACCGCAGGAGAAGCCGCCGAAGAAAGAGCCGCCTTCCAAGAAAGACCCTGTCAAAGAGCCGGAACGAAAGGCTGCCGGGCATGACGGAGCGCCTCGCATCATGCCTGCCGCGCGGCGGGAGCTTGCGCGGCAAGGGATCGAGGCCGCTGAGGTGGAGGCGACAGGCCCAGGCGGCCGTTTGCTTAAAGAAGACGTGCAGCGGCAGGCCCAGGCGCGCATGGAGGCGCCCGCCCCCTCCCCGAAGCCGGCAACAACGCCTGGCGTGGAGGAACGCGAGGAAGAAGTGGTGCCGATGACGCCGATGCGACGCGTCATTGCCCGCAACCTGGTGCAAGCGCAACAGACGGCTGCCTTGCTGACGACATTCAATGAAATCGACATGTCGCCGGTGATGCGTTTGCGCAAACAACATCAGGAGGCCTTCCAGCAAAAGTACGGCATCAAGCTCGGCTTCATGTCGTTCTTCGTGAAAGCTTCTGTCGAGGCGCTGAAGCTTTTTCCGGCGGTGAACGCCGAGGTCCGCGACACCAACCTTGTTTTCAAGAATTATTACGACATCGGCATTGCGGTGGGCGGCGGCAGAGGTTTGGTCGTGCCGGTCCTTCGCAACGCGGACCGTATGAGTTTTGCCGAGATCGAAATGGCGATCGCCGATTTCGCGAAGCGGGCGCAAAAGAATCAGCTCGATCTTTCTGAGTTGAAAGGCGGCACGTTCACCATCAGCAACGGCGGCATCTACGGCTCGATGCTCTCAACGCCGATCGTCAATCCGCCGCAAAGCGGCATTCTGGGACTTCACAACATTCAAGACCGGCCGATGGCGGTCGACGGGCAGGTTGTAATCCGTCCGATGATGTATGTGGCCCTCACGTATGATCACCGCATCGTGGACGGCCGGGAAGCCGTGAGTTTCCTGCGGCAAATCAAGGCAGTCATCGAAGATCCCATTCGCATTTTGATTGAAGTGTAGTGCGCTGGGACCTGGCGCCTTTCACGAAATTTCTGGGGCGGCCCGCTAGGGTGATCGTGTGTTCGAAGGCATTTGGGATTGGCGCACCAGAGCCGCACGCCTTAGCGTACGGGCCCGAGGCGATGAACGATGGCCCGGGGTGTCGAAAGAAATTTGTTTCTTGCCGGAGAGAGACCAATGAAGCAGCATGATCTAGTCGTTATTGGAGCGGGCCCCGGCGGCTACGTAGCCGCTATCCGCGCGGCGCAACTGGGCCTCAACGTGGCCTGTGTCGAGAAAGAGAAAGCCCTCGGCGGCACCTGCCTGCGAGTCGGATGTATTCCGAGCAAAGCTTTGCTCGAATCGAGCGAACTTTATCATGAGGCGCGGCAAGGTTTCGAGGAGCACGGCCTTGCGATCAGCAGCGTCAAGCTGGATCTTGAGAAAATGCTCCAGCGAAAGGACCGGGTCGTTAAGAGTCTAACCGGTGGCGTGGCCTCACTGTTCAAGAAACACAACATCACACGCTACGAGGGGACAGCCCATTTCGCAGGCAAAGGCAAAATCGCCGTTGAGGGCAAGGAGACCGTCGAAATCAGCGCCGGGAAATTCATCATCGCCACGGGCAGCAAGAGCGCCCCGCTGCGCGGCGTAGACATTGACGGCGACCACATCGCCACCAGCACCGAAGCGCTGAGTTACAGCGAGGTTCCTAAACACCTGGTGGTGATCGGGGCGGGCTACATCGGGTTGGAGATGGGATCGGTCTGGCTGCGGCTGGGCGCGAAGGTCACGGTTCTGGAGTACCTTGACCGCATCCTCCCGGGCATGGACGCTGAGCTGGCCTCGGAAGCCAAGAAAATATTCGCGAAGCAAGGAATGGAATTTCGTCTGGGCAGCAAGGTGACCGGCGCGAAGGTGAAAAGCAGGACCTGCATGGTGGAATGCGAAGGGGCCGAGCCGATCCAGTGCGACCGCGTGCTGGTTGCTGTCGGCCGGCAGCCGAACACGGAGGGTCTCGGTCTTGATAGCATCGGCCTCGCTTTGGATGAGAAAGGCAGAATTTCCGTGGACGAGCATTTCGCTACGCCTGTGGACGGCGTCTACGCCATCGGCGACGTGATTCGCGGTCCGATGCTGGCGCACAAAGCCGAGGAGGAAGGCATCGCCTGTGTGGAGTACATCGTCACGGGCTACGGCCATGTCAACTACGACGCCATTCCAGGCGTGGTCTACACGCAGCCCGAACTTGCCTCCGTCGGCAAGACCGAGGAGCAGCTCAAGGAAGCCGGCGTCGAATATCGCAAGGGCGTCTTCCCTTTTCGCGCGAATGGACGCGCACGGGCTCTGGGGCATGTCGAGGGCACGGTGAAAATTCTGGCCGATGCCGGGACCGATCGCGTGCTGGGCGTGCATATTCTCGGTCCCCGTGCCGGGGATCTGATCGCGGAGGCCGCCGTGGCGATCGAGTTCGGCGCCAGCAGCGAGGATATCGCCCGTTCCAGCCACGCCCACCCCACCCTGGCCGAGGCCGTGAAAGAAGCCGCGTTGGCTGTTGATGGGCGGGCGATTCACTTTTAGCCCTTGAAGTAAGCCTTCCCTTGCGGGTCTCCGAAATGGGCGAGCGGGCGTCGAGAGGGGTCAGGGCGCGGCAAGCTGGGCGTCCACGCTCAAGAGCCGGTAGCCCTGACCCCGAGATGCCCCCAGGTTTGACCCTCTGCCGCTGATTCGATATCCTCAGGTAGATCCTTAGGGATTTATGCGTTCTCCTGCCGCGGCCCGCTTGACTAAGAAAAAGACGCGCCGGTAGTGTGTCCGGACCGGGGCGCTGCGGCTGCGATTCAAGATCTCTTCCGCCAGCCTCCCGATCCTGCCTCGGTACATTCAATGGATTTGTTTGCCCTAACCCGGGCCCTGATCGATATCGACTCGGTGACGCCCAACGAGCTGGCGGTGGGCCGGTTTCTCCACGACCGGTTAGAGGAGCTGACTCGCAAGCATGGCGGTGACGTCACGCGCACGGAAGTCGAACCCGATCGCTACAACGTTTTCGCCCGCTGGGGACGGCCCGATGTCGTGCTCTCGACGCACATGGACACCGTGCCGCCGTTCATCGCCTCGGGCGAAGATGACGAGCACATCTGGGGACGGGGCGCCTGCGACACCAAGGGCATCATTGCGGCGATGATCACCGCGCTCGAGAGCTTGCTCGAAGAGGGTGTCCGCAATATCGGGATTCTCTTCGTGGTTGGGGAAGAGGTCGATAGCGTCGGCGCACGCAAGGCCAACGAGCAGGCGCCGGGGTCGAAATACCTGATCAACGGCGAGCCCACGGAAAACAAGCTTGGCCTGGGAAGCAAGGGTGCGCTGCGGTTGGAGATCGAAGCACATGGCAAGATGGCGCACTCGGCTTATGAAGAGTTGGGCGATTCGGCGATCAACAAGCTGCTCGACAATCTGCAGGCTCTTCGCAGCCTAAAACTGCCCGAGGACCCTGTTCTCGGGCCAAGCACCTGCTCCATCGGCAAGATCTCGGGAGGCCGCGCCGCCAACGTGATTCCCGACTATGCTCAAGCCAGCGTGATGCTGCGGGTGGTCGGCGAGATCGAGGATTTGAAGAAACTGGTGCTCAGCGCTTTTGATGACCGAGTGAAGGTGTCGATGCCCGTGCAAACGCCGCGGGTGTTGCTGAAGTCGGCGCCGGGCTTTGAGACGTCGATCGTAAAGTACACGACGGACATCCCAAAGCTAACGAACTGGGGCCGGCCGCTGCTGCTCGGCCCAGGCTCGATCCAGGTTGCTCACACCGAAGAGGAGCGGGTGTCGAAGAAGCAGTTGCTGGAGGCCGTAGAACTGTACAAGAAACTTGTGAAGCAGCTCCAGAAAGAGGCCGCATAGCCGGAATCGCTGCTTGCCGCGGTCCTATGCGTGACCACAGGCGCTTGCTTTTGAGAAAGACGAGAAGAGATTATGGGACGCAAAATAGAAGTAGGAGTGTTGGGCGCGACCGGCATGGTCGGCCAGCAGTTCATCAGCTTTCTGCAGGGTCACCCCTGGTTCGAGTTGACGTGGCTCGGCGCCAGCGAGCGTAGCGCGGGCAAGAAGTACCGCGATGCGATGAACTGGAACCTGGATGGCGGTGTGCCGGCTGCCGTGGCCGATCTCACTGTTGAAGAAGCGAAGCCGGGGAATGCACCCAAGTTGATGTTTTCGGCAATGGACGCTTCCGTAGCGGGCGAGATCGAGCAGGCCTTTGCCGCCGCGGGACATTTTGTTGTCTCCAACTCGCGGAATCATCGCATGCTGCCTGACGTGCCGTTGCTCGTTCCGGAGATCAATGCCGATCACCTTGGACTGATCGCCCCGCAGCGGAAAAATCACGGCTGGGCGGGCGCCATCGTGACCAATCCGAACTGTTCGACCATTGCGCTGACGTTGGGACTTGCTCCGCTCAAGCCCTATGGCATCACGAAGATCATCGCCACAACCATGCAGGCGATTTCGGGAGCGGGTTACCCCGGAACTCCCTCCATGGACATCATGGGTAACGTAATCCCCTACATCGGCGGCGAAGAAGAGAAGATGCAGAGCGAGACGCAGAAGATCCTCGGCCGGTTCGCGGGCGACAAGATCGAGCTGTTGCCCGCCACGGTCAGCGCGCATTGCAACCGCGTCGGAGTTGTGGACGGCCATACCGTTGCCGTCTCCGTGGCCCTCAATGAGAAACCTGGCGTCGAGAGTCTACTGCAAGCTTTCGCAGGCTATCGCGGCGTTCCGCAGCAGAAGCAGTTGCCGAGCGCGCCCAAACAGCCGGTGCATGTGATGCAGGAAGCAAATCGCCCGCAGCCGCGCAAAGACGCCATGCTCGAAAAGGGCATGGCGGCCTCGGTTGGCCGCGTGCGTGAGTGCCCGGTGCTTGACTACAAGTTCATCGTCCTGGCGCACAATACGATTCGCGGAGCAGCCGGAGCAGCCGTGTTGAACGCCGAAGTGCTTTTCAGCGAGGGCTTGCTAGACTGACACCGCTTTCGGTTTACCCGCTGTAAGGGCGTAGTGGCACGGATTGTGCCGTTGCTCCCTGGAACCAGCGGAAACGCGCGAAAAGACCACTAGCCATGATCGTGATGAAATTTGGCGGCAGCTCTCTCGAGAGCGCCGAGGCTCTGGAACGCGTCGCTGGCATTGTTGCCGCGCGCGCCAGCCGCCGTCCGCTGGTCGTTGTATCGGCGATGGGCGATACCACCGACCATCTGCTCGCGGCCGGGCGCGACGCTGTTTCGGGAAACCTGACCGGGGCCCTGAAGCAATTGGATGATCTGCGCGCCTACCACGTCCGCGAAACCAGAGCCGTCATCTCGCCGGAAACATATGCGGATCTCGATTCGTTCCTCGACGAGCACTTTCGGGAACTCGGCGAACTGTTGCGCGGGTTCGCGATCTTAGGCGAGATCACCCCGCGCTCCATTGACGCTATTTCCAGCTATGGCGAACGGCTGTCGAGCTTCGTGATTACGCTGGTGCTCCGGCGAAAGGGTCTGGAAAGCGCCCATGTGGATTCGCGGAAGGTGATGGTGACCAACGACCGGTTCACGGCGGCGGCGCCTCTGTTCAACGAAACGAATCAGCTTCTTCAGCAGCACGTGCGGCCCCTGCTGGCGCAGGGCAAGGTCGTTTGCATGGGCGGCTTCATCGCCTCCACGCGCAGCGGTGTTACGTCCACTTTGGGGCGCGGCGGCTCGGACTTCACAGCGTCGATTTTCGGGGCGGGCCTGGGGGCCGAGGAGATTCAGATCTGGACTGACGTGGATGGGATCATGACCGCCGATCCGTCGCTCCTGAGAGGTGCGCGGCGCCTGCGTGTGTTGTCGTTTGCGGAGGCCGCCGAGTTGGCGTATTTCGGAGCCCGCGTGCTGCACCCGAGCACACTCGTGCCGGCCATTCGGGAAAGCATTCCGGTGCGGGTACTCAACTCGCGGCGGCCCGAACTCGAGGGCACGCTGATCGTTGCTGAAAACCCGCCCAACCGTTTTACCGTAAAATCCATCGCCTATAAGGAAGGAATCACCGTTGTCGATGTCCGCTCGACGCGCATGCTGATGGCGCACGGCTTCCTGGCGAAGATTTTCGAGGTGTTCAACCGCTACGAGACGCCGGTGGATATGGTTAGCACTTCCGAAGTAAGCGTCTCGTTGACGATCGACCGCACGGATCGGTTGCCCGACATCACCAAGGAGCTCCAACAATTCGCCGAGGTCGAGGCCACGTCCGGACAGGTCATCGTCTGCGTGGTCGGCGAAAACCTGCGCCATACGCCCGGCATCGCCGGGAAGCTCTTCAAGGCCCTGGAAGATGTGAATATCCGCATGATTTCGCAGGGCGCCTCGAAGCTGAACGTCAGTTTCGTGATCGACGAAAGCGACCTGCAAAAGACCGTGCAAGCCCTTCATCAGACCCTTTTCTCCGAAATCGACCAGGAAGTCTTCGCCTGAAGCGGCTTTTGTCATGAGTGAACCTGAAGCGGCCCTCACGAAACTAGCGATCGTCGGCTATGGCAAGATGGGCCGGCTGATCGAGGAGCTAGCGCCGGAGTTCGGCTTCGCGCCGGTCCTCAAGCTTGACGAGTTCAACAACGTGGACGGCGAGGGCATCACCGCCGAAAACTTCCGCGGCATTGAGGCCGCGATCGATTTTTCCATCCCATCCGTGGTGACCGGGAACGTCGAGAGGATCGCCCCGTTGGGCGTGAATATCGTCATCGGCACGACCGGCTGGCTGGAGCAACTCCCGGCTGTGCGGGCCGCCGTCGAGCGTGCTAAGATCGGCTTGGTTTACGGAGCCAATTTCTCCGTCGGCGTGCAGGCTTTCTACCGCATCGTCGAAACCGCTGCAAAGACGCTCGCCGCGGAACAGGACTACGACGCCTGGGCTTACGAGATTCATCACAAGATGAAGAAGGACGCCCCCTCCGGCACGCTGTTGCGGCTGGTGCAGGCTATGGAAGAAAGCGGCTACCGCCGCAAGATTGATACGGCCAGCAATCGAGCAGGCGCGATCCCGGGACGCCATGAAATCGGCTTTGATTCCGAGGCCGACACGATCCAGCTCACGCACACCGCTCGCAGCCGCGTTGGTTTTGCCCGCGGCGCCTTGCGGGCGGCTCGCTGGATCGTGGGAAGAAAGGGTATGTACGAGTTTTCTTCGATATGGGACCAGATGAGATGACGCAACGCCAGCTGCTATGCGGCGTGACTTTTTCCATGGGAGGCGGATGATGTTTGCAGGATGCGGAACAGCCCTCGTCACCCCCTTTCGTTCGGATCTCTCGCTTGACGAGGATGCCCTGCGCCGGCTTATACGCTGGCAGGTCGAAAGCGGCATCCATTTCCTGGTGCCGTGCGGAACGACCGGCGAGAGCCCTACGCTGTCGAAGAAAGAGCATCTTCGAGTGGTCGAGATCACACTCGAAGAGGCCAAGGGAAAAGTGCCGGTGGTTGCGGGCGCGGGCGGATATAACACGCAGGAAGTCGCCAGCCTTGCACGTGAGCTAGAAGCGATGGAAGTGGACGGCCTGCTTTCGGTGACGCCTTATTACAACCGGCCGACGCCGCAGGGCCTCTACCAGCACTACAAGATGATCGCCGCGGCGACACGCCTGCCGATCATCGTCTACAACGTGCCAAGCCGCACGGGCACGAATATCGCCCCCGCGACCCTGGCACAATTGGCGTCCATCGACAACATCATCGGCGTCAAGGAAGCATCAGGGAGCATCAGCCAGATGGCCCAGATTTTTCAGGTTGTTCCGCGGACGTTTGCTGTTCTTTCCGGCGACGATGCGGTGACGCTGCCGCTAATGGCGCTGGGCGGCGTGGGCCTGATCTCAGTGGCATCGAACGAGGCGCCCGCGGAGATGGCGGATCTGTGCAGCGCTTGCCTGCAGGGTGATTTCGCCCGGGCCCGCGAGCTGCATCGCCGCTATCACTCGCTGATGGAAATCAACTTCATCGAGACCAGTCCCGGACCCGTGAAGGCGGCGCTGGCGATGATGGGGCGCATCGAGCCCTACTACCGGCTGCCGATCGTGCCGCCGCAACCGGAAAGCCGCGTGAAGATCGAGAAAGTGCTTGCCGAGATCGGCCTCGTCACTCCCGTAGCGGCGTCCGTCAACTGATGGCGGAAACGGGGGTTGAGATCTTGCGGGTACAGCATGCTGCGCCCCTACGATTCCTGAGGATCAATCGGTTCTGACAACTCCCCTGCGACAGTCCACTAGCTCCCAACAGCGCTAGTTCGCCATCGCAATTCGAAAGTCCTTTCGCCATGCTTGAAAACGAAATCGATCGTCTCTTCAAAAAGAACCCAGAAGACTTCACCCACCAGGACCTGGAGGTGTTCCAGGAATTCAAGAAGGCTTTGAACGCAGGCCACGTGCGCGCCGCTGAGCCTTCCACGGAAACTCCTCTCGGGTGGAAGGTGAACCCCTGGGTCAAGCGGGGTATCCTGGTGGGCTTTCGCCTCGGCAAGACGATCGACATGTCGCCTGGTGACAGCGCGTTTTCCTTCTTCGACAAGGCGACGTATCCGCTGAAAGAGTTCGATCTTTCGAGCAGTGTTCGCATCGTGCCCGGCGGATCGAGCATTCGCGACGGCTGCTATGTGGGCAAGAGCGTCACCTGCATGCCGCCGATGTTCATCAACGTGGGCGCTTATGTCGATGACGGTACCATGGTCGATTCGCACGCTTTGGTAGGCAGTTGCGCGCAGGTCGGCAAACAGTGCCACATCAGCGCCGCGGCCCAGGTTGGCGGCGTGCTCGAGCCGATCGGGGCGCTGCCGGTGATCATTGAAGATAACGTGCTGGTCGGCGGCAACTGTGGCATCTACGAAGGTACGATTGTTCGGCGGCGCGCGGTGCTGGCGGCGGGCGTTATTTTAACTCGCTCGACGCCGGTCTACGACGTCGTCCACGAGAAAGTTCACCGCGCCGACGCTGACAATCCCCTGGTTATTCCTGAAAACGCCGTCGTTGTCGCCGGAAGCCGCCCGGTCTCGAAAGGTCCCGGGAAAAACTGGAACCTCTCGCTGTATACTCCCGTAATCGTCAAATACCGCGATGAGAAAACCGACGAGCGCATCCAACTGGAAGATCTGCTGCGCTGAGCGATTGCCGCAGGCGGGTAAAGGGACGGACCCGTTTTGGCGCCTCGTCCACCCGATTCCCACTAGCGCAACAGAAGTTCCTCCAGCACGGTATTTGAAAACATCACGCCTTCGGCCGTCAGACGCACCCGCTGACCCTCTTGCTCCAGCCAGCCTCGTGCGGCGAGCTTTCGCAGACGGTCTTCGTATTGCGCCGCCTCTTCGGGCGAGACGGACACGCCGGCTGTCAAACGCAGCCCGGTCATCAGACGGTCTTCCAATCGCCTCGCCTCGTCGACGACTTCAGGCGGACTGCTCACCGCCTCGCCGCGCTGGGAGCGGGCCAAATACTCCTCCACGGATTCCACATTCGCCCAGCGGCGCTGTCCGTCGAAAGAATGCGCATCGGCGCCAAACCCGAGATAAGGCTCCATGTTCCAATACTTCAAGTTGTGCAGCGACTCGCACCCCGTCTTCGCGAAGTTAGAAATCTCGTAGCGGCGAATCCCCAGCGCCTCAAGACGTGCCACAGCCCGCTGGTAGAATCCGGCGACCGCGTCCTCCGCCGGAACGTGCGCTGCCCCGTAGCGCGATCCTCCGTGGCGCAACTCTTCACCGAGCCGGCTGTCGTCATCGACCTCAAGCATATAGACGGAGACGTGCTGGGGGCCGAGCCGCTCGATCCAATCGAGCGATGCTTCCCAGCTCTCCACTGTCTGATGGGCGAGGCCCGCGATCAGGTCGATGTTGATGGCTGCGACGCCCGCATCGCGCAATAAGGCGATCTCCTCTTCAACCTGCTCGGGAGAATGTTTGCGGCCTGTAGCCGATGCCTCCCGCGGTACGAAGGACTGCACGCCAAGACTGACCCGCCCGATGCCTAGATCCACCCAACCGGCGGCCTTTTCGCGAGTGATCGTGCAGGGGCTGGCTTCGATTGTCGCCTCTCGCCACGAAGTGCCCGGCAGCGCCTCCAGAACTCCAGCTAATTCGTCCACGTTGAGGAGACTTGGCGTCCCGCCCCCCAAGTAGAGTGTATCCGGCTCTGCCGGAAACTCCGCTGCGGCGACCTCTGCCCGCAAAGCTTCAAGGTAGGGGGCTATCCATTTTTTCGGCAATACGTCTGAAGAGAAGTTGCAGTAAGTGCACTTCTGCTCGCAGAAGGGGACTGAGATATAGACACCCGCCACGATGATCGTAGTATAAAGCGGCGCCCTTCCTGTGGACATACCACAGCGACGGTGCCATACTGATGTGGTTTGACCACAGGAGAGGGAACAAGCCCGCGTATCTCCTCGTAAATCGAGACAGTCCAGCGCGATCGACGTCGCAACCACCGCGGCCATTTCGGACAACATGAAGAAACGGCTTGATTTGCTGCAAGGCACCCTGGACCTGATGGTCCTGCAAACACTCGCCGCCATGGGCGAAATGCACGGCTACGGCATCGCCCGGCGCATCGAACAGGTCAGCGGCGACACGATTCTGCTCAATCAGGGAACCATCTACGCCTCGCTGGTGCGTCTGCAGCAGCGCGGCTTCATCCGCTCGGAGTGGGGTATGTCGGACAACAATCGCCGGGCGAAATTTTACTCCATCACCAAGAGCGGCCAGAAACAGTTGCGTGCCGATGCCAAGCATTGGGAAAGACTGTCGACCGTGATCGGCCGCATGTTTGCGGCTTCGGAGGGTGAATAAGCCATGGGTCAAGAGATCCGCGTTCTCTTGTCGCGTCTCAAGGCGATGTTTGCCGGCGAAAAACTCGACCGCGAGTTTGACGCCGAAGTGGCAGCCCACGTTGAGATGCTCACGGAAGACAATCTCAAGCGGGGCATGACCCGCGAAGAGGCGCGCCGTCAGGCGCTTGTTAAACTCGGCGGCGCCGGGCCGACGCGGGAGCTGCATCGCGATACGCGCGGCCTCCCCGCCTGGGACACGCTTTTGCAGGATGTGCGTTACACCCTCCGCACGCTGCGGCGCGAGCCGGGTTTTTTCACTGTGGCTGTACTGATTCTCGGCCTCGGCATCGGCGCAACCACGGCGATTTTCAGCATTGTCAATGCGGTGCTGCTTCGGCCACTGCCGTTTCACAATCCTGAACGTCTGGTGCGCGTGGCCAACACCGGCAGCGGGGGCTTGTCCGCCGTAACCTCGCGAAGCTCCAACCTGCGAGACTGGCGGCAGCTCAACAAGACGTTCGACGATCTGGCCGGGTACTTTGCGTTCTTTGACTACGGCAGCTACAACCTGATCGGCGAAGGAGAACCGGAGCGCCTGGTGGGTGTGGGCGTGACCCAGAATTTCCTCCCGATGCTGGGAGTGCGGCCCGAGATGGGCCGCAACTTTGTGGACGAAGAGTGCGTCTGGAACGGCCGTCCAGCGGCGCTGCTGACGCACGGTCTGTGGGAACGGCAATTCCACAGCGACCCTACGATCGTCGGCCGCTTGATCATCCTCAACGACAAGGCCACCACCGTGGTCGGGGTACTGCCGGCGACTTTCGATTTCGCATCGTTTTTCTCGCCGGGCTCACGCATCGATATGCTGGTGCCGTTCCCCGTCGCCGATGAGACCGACCGGTGGGGAAACACGCTCGCGGTTATCGGACGACTCAAGCCCGGCGTTTCGATTCAGAACGCACAAGCGGATCTTGACTTGGTGAATGACCAGTTGCGGCAGGCGGATGCCCGCCGCTGGGGACTCGGTTCCGCGGTCAGCCCTTTGCGCGAGCACATTACCGGGAACTTCCGCCGGGCATTGCTCGTGCTTGCGGGCGCGGTCGGGCTAGTCCTGCTGATCGCCTGCACAAACCTTTCGAACCTGCTGCTGGCGCGGGCCGCTTCCCGCCATAAAGAAATGGCGGTTCGCAGCGCTCTTGGGGCGGGCCGGTCGCGGCTGATCCGGCAGATGCTCACTGAGAGTATGGTGCTTTCCGGTTGCGGCGGCGTCGCGGGAATTGGGTTCGCCTTCGCCGCGACGCGCGCCGTGGCCACCGCCCAGGCCTTTAGCATCCCGCTTCTTAGCGCCGTACAGGTCGACGGCGCGGCTCTTGCCTTTGCCCTCGCGGTCGCTATGGCTACGGGACTCCTCTTTGGTATTGTCCCCGCGCTGCAGGTCTCGGCATCGCGGGAGTTCGATGCTCTGCGGGATGCCAGCCGCGGTTCGAGCGAAGGCAGGAGCCGCTCCTGGATTCGCGGCACGCTTGTCGTTTCGGAAGTGGCGCTGGCCTGCATGCTTTTGGTAGGAGCAGGCTTGCTGCTGCGCAGCTTCCTGACGCTATTAGATGTGGATTTGGGCTTCCGGGCCGAACAAGCCGTCGCCTGGCGCGTCGATATTGGCAATCGCTATCCGAACAAGCTGGGTTTCTATCAGCGTCTTCTAGAACGCTTTCAGGAAGTGCCAGGTGTGGAATCCGTCGGCTTGACGGATACGTTGCCGCTCGGCCGAAACCGCACTTGGGGCATCGCGGCGAAGGGTGAAGTCTATCAACGGGGCGAACAGCCGATTGCTTTCCCGCGCATGGTGGACTACGGCTACATCAAGACCATGCGTATACCATTGGTCGCGGGCCGAGAGTTCAACGAGCAGGATACTGCCGAGAGTGAGAAAGTCATGATCGTGAACGAGCAGGCGGCACGGAGACTTTGGCCCGGTAAGGACCCGATCGGGCAGATTGTACTTTGCAGCGGAGCCGAATGGCGTGTTGCCGGTGTCGTCGCCAATGTTCGGCACAGTTCGCTCGAGGAAGAGTCCGGCCTTGAAATGTACATCCCGGTCACGCAGCAAAGGGACTGGGGTGCGATCGACATCGTGGTCCGAACGAAACTTCCGATGGAGTCGCTGGCCCCCGCTATCCGGGCGGCCTTGCGCGAAGCCGACCCGAACCTGCCCACGGGCGACTTTCAGACGCTCGGCCAGATCGTGGACCGCGCTGTTTCACCACGCCGCTTCATTGTCTTGCTGCTGGGCGCTTTTGCCGTGACGGCTCTCCTGCTGGCGTCGCTGGGTATCTACGGAGTGGTTTCTTACTCCGTCAACCAGCGCACGCAGGAGATCGGTATCCGCATGGCCCTGGGCGCTTCCGCCGCCAGCGTGCGATGGGATGTCATCACCAGGACGCTTCTACTTGCGTTCTTAGGTGTCGCCATCGGTGTTGTCGGCTCCTTTGCCCTGGCGCGCTTGATGTCGTCTCTGCTGTATGGGGTGACTCCTTCCGATCCCCCTACGTTTGGGGCTATGGTTGTGCTGCTGGCTTTGATCGCCGTGCTGGCCGGCTATCTGCCGGCTCGCCGAGCCTCCCGGATCGCGCCGATGTCGGTACTGCGGTCAGCATAGACCTCTTTAGGGAGCTGCCGTTTGGGCCTTGAGCCGGCCGGTGGAATCCCAGCTGTTCGGCATTGGCGCGCTCGATGCCTTAACCATCGCCGTCGCCAGTGCGCTGCTCGCAGTACTGGCGGTCTCGGCGGCGATCTCCGCTCGCCGGGCGGCGCTAGTGAAGCCCTCCGAGGCGCTGCGCTTTGAGTGACGGCGCGTACAGTATTCGGCGGCAGCAAGCGCTGAGCTGGGGTCTGGCCCACCGGTTCTGTCCCGGGCAGGGCGTCCCCTCTGGTGTAACTTCGGAGGGTAGTCCGACGCCGGTCTAAACAAGAGATTCCTCTTTGGCCTTGCCCGTTTACAATGGGAGTAGGCTGTTTTAGCGGAACACCCCAGCAATCCATGGACGCTACTTTTCTGCCTCAGGGACGATTCTTCAGCGCAAAACCGGCGGTTCCGGACCCGCTGGAGTATCCTCGGCCATCCGTCGAGCCGGTAGTTCCCCGTCCGCCCAAGAAGCCGTCCCGGCTGCGCCTGATTCTGGTCTTGGGGTTGGCTGGGGCCGGTGTATTGGCATGGACCCAGCGAGGGGCAATTAGGGGCGTGTCGCAGCCACCCCCGGGGGCGGCGATTCCGACGGCGAAGGTCGTTGTCGGCGAATTCGAGCGTTCCCTGCGAACGAACGGCACCATCTCGGCGCAGCGTTTCGCGACGATTCGCGCGCCGCGCATGGAAGGCGGCGGCCGCGACGCGGGACGCAACTCCAACTCCCTTACCCTCACGGAGCTTGCCGACCCGGGATCGGTAGTCAAACCGGGCGCCGTGGTGGCCTCGTTTGAAGTGCAATGGCTGGAGGATCACCTCGATGACCGCCGCTCGGCACTGACGCAAACGCGTTCTGAAGTGCAGAAGAAGCGGGCCGAGATCATGATCGCGCAAGAGACCGAGCAGCAGTCTTTGCGGGCCGCGAAGGCGGCGCGCGATAAGGCCCTGCTTGATCTGCGCACCGCGGAGGTCCGGTCCGACATCGAACGCGAAATTCTCAAGCTGGCGGCTGAGGAAGCCGAAGACGCCTACCAGCAGCTTCAAAAAGAGGTCGAGTTGCAAAAGATCTCTCATGCCGCGGAGATGCGCAGTGTGGAGATCGGCGTCGAGAAAGACCGCCTGCATGTCGAGCGGCACGAGAACGACCTGCAAAGAACGAACACGACGACTCCGGTGGGCGGATTGGTTGTGCTGGAGTCGATTTCCCGCGGCGCGGGACAGTTCGACCAGGTGCAGACGGGCGACGAGGTCAACCCCGGCACTCTGTTTATGCGGGTGGTGGACCTGTCGAAAATGATCGTCGCAGGGTCCCTAAACCAGGTGGATAGCCAGTTGGTCAAGATCGGCCAAAGAGCGGAGGTGCGGTTTGATGCCTATCCGGATCTGGTGCTGCCCGGCCGGGTCGTCTCGATTGGCGCACTGGCAGCCTCCGGCTCGCCCGGGCAAGGCTGGAACCGGCCCGGCCGCGATGATTACGTTAAGCGAGTTGCCCTTGAAATCGCGATCGAGAGTGAAGACCCGCGCGTGATCCCCGATCTTTCCGCCAGCGCCGAGATCGTGATCGACAAGCAGCCTGACCGCGTGCTGGTGCCGCGCTCGGCGCTGCGGCAGAAGGGCGAGAAGCTGGTTGTCGACGTGCGCAGCGGCGACCGCTTCACCGAGCGCGAAGTCGAAATCGGCGCCATGAGTCCCACCCACGCCGTCATCCTCAGCGGACTGCAGGAAGGTGACGAGGTCGCGCTGCAAAGGACACCCGGCGCCTAGCGCCGCCCTTCCGCGGATCTCTTCGCGCGCATGATAATCCCGATTTCGTAACCAACTGCTCGGCTGCGCAGAACCCGCCGGCACGCCCGGGCTGTCCCTTGACACCCCCAAGAGCAGGGCGCTAGGATTCTGCCATGCCAACCCTAATCTCCCTGTTTGCGATTTTGTTGTCGGTGGCCACGCTCGCCTTCGGTCAATCGGCAACCAAGCGTTATCTCTACATGAGCATGCCGGATGCCGCGCAGAAAGAAGGCCGCTCCGGCGTCGGTATTCTTGTTTTCGACATCGACGACGGGCACAAGCTTGTCCGCCGCATCGAGGTGCCCAGCTTCGAGGAGGGGCTGCGCGGATTCGCGGTAAGCAAGGCTACGCGCCGCGCGTACTTCTCCACAACCAACCGCCGCGTAGGAGCCTTCGACCTAGAGACGGACAAGATCGTCTGGGATCGAACGTATGATGGAGGCGCGGACCGGTCGTCCGTTACGATGGACGGCAAGAAAATCTATGTGCCCACCGGCTACTGGTACAGCGGCGAGGACGCCGGCCTGCTGGTGCTCAACGCCGACAATGGTGATTTTATCAAGCGCATCAAAGTCGGCCCCGCGGCGCACAACAGCATTGTGAGTCTGGACGGCCGATTCCTGTATTTGGGCACGACAACGATGCTCTCGATTTTCGATACGAAGGATGAGAGCCTGATCCGGCAGATTCCCGATGTGGGCGAACGCGGCATTTTCCCCTACACCATCGACAGCCGCAATAAGATCGGCTATATCTGTCTTGGGAATCATGTCGGGTTTGACGTGGTTGATCTGGAAAAAGGCAAGGTTCTTCATCGCGTCTTCGCGGGAGAGGAAAAGATTCCTCACCGCACGCACGGCGCCGCTCTCACACCCGACGAGACGGAACTGTGGATCAGTGATCAGCGGGGCCAGAAGCTCTTTATCTTCGACGCCACGAAAATGCCTCCTGCGCCCAAGGGTCACGTCGAGTTGTCCCAAGGCGGCCACGGCTGGACAGCCTTCAGCCTGGATGGTAAGTACGCCTGGTCCCACGCGCCCGAAGTATTCGACGTGAAGACGAAGAAACAGGTCGCGACCCTGAAGGATGAAAAAGGCGTTCCCGTGAGCGGCTCAAAATACTTCGAAGTTCATTTCCGCGACGGTAAGGTTGTGGAAGTAGGCCATGAGTTCGGCCTGGGCCGCAAGAAGTAAGAACGCAAAGTTAAGAGCGGCGTCTGCTGGAAGTCCAATGCTCACTGGTCTTCCAGCAGTTCGTCCGTGCTCCAGTAGCTCGTGCGATTCTGGTTCGCGGCACGGATGGCACTGACGGCAGCCGGGGTAATTGCCGTGTTTAGTCCCCCGAAGCGCAGGCGGACGTGCGACAGCAGGGCAGCAATATCGGCGTCTGACAGGATGGGACCGAAGCTCGGCATTTCCTGATTGTAAGTCTGTCCGTTCACTTCGATGCGGCCGCGGACGCCGTGCAGCACGATCTTGATCAGACGGGTCTCGGGCCCGGTCACCCAGGACGATCCCTCCAGAGGCGGGTTCTCGCTTCGCTCGCCGGTGTTTTCAACGTGACAGCCCGCGCAGTAGCTCTGAAACAGCGTTTCGCCGGACTTGGCTTGTACCGGCGTACCGGTCTGCGGGCGGCTCGCCGCGCATCCCACTGACAGCGCAGCCCAAAAAACAGCAGCTGCGGCAAGAGAACGCTGCTTGCTGATCGTTAGCGATGCTGTTAGGGGCAGAGGCATGGGTTTTGGGAGTGCCGCTCGGGCGAGGCGATTTCTTCCCGCGCCGTGCGAACTGATTACCATATCAGAGGCTGATTCGAGATACCAAACCCTGCTTTCCATTACGCCATGCGCGACGGCGGGCTTGCCGAGACTCCGAGCTGGCCGGCGTTTTAGACCTTCGCCGGGCGTTACCTGAAGGTGATATCATCCACGAGCGGAACCCAAGATAAGGCGCAGCGCCCACATCGACTGGGACCCCGAAAGGAGAGTTGAGGCAATGAAACCTTTTACGCTAGGGATACTGTTGGTTCTGCTCGTTTCCGTCGCGTTCGCGGCTGATCCCAGCGGCGTCTGGAAAGGGACCATCGACGGTGGCGACGGACCCATCGATGTCGTCTATAAGTTCAAGCTCGAGAACGGTCAATTGACGGGCACGGCAACCGGCCCACAGGGAGAGCTGCCCATTTCCGAAGCGAAGGCGGAGGGCGAAGCTTTCCGGTTTACCGTCGACACCGGAGACGCCCGCTACCCCCACAAAATTTCCGCTTTGGGAGACCGGTTGAATGTCGAGGTGGAGTTGCCGGACGGGAGCTTGGTGGAATTCGTCGCGCAGAAAAGCGCCTCGTGAAGCGGTGTTCCTGAGGGGTGCGGCGCTCCGCCTTTCCCGGTCATGCGGCGGCGCATTCGTCCGCTGCGTGCAGTAGTCTTCTATAATTGCTCGTGCAGACCCGCGGGGCGGAGGCGGCTGTGGGCTGCGTTCATTGTCGAATTGAGAGTCGTACCGACACAAAGGAGAAACAACGATGAATCGCGCTTTCCTGATTATTCTCATTGCCGGGTTCGCCGCCGCCCTGCCGGTGCGGGCGCAGGATAATCCCATCAGCACCGAGGCACAGCAGTCCTGGACGCGCACCATTGGGAACGCCGTAGCCGCCGCGGAGAAGATGCCCGAGGAAAATTACAGCTTCAAGCCGGCTCCCGAGAGCCAGAGTTTCGGTGACCTGGTGGCCCACACCGCCGGTTCGGCGCTGGGTGTCTGCTCCAGTGTCACGGGAGGCAGCAACCCGATCAAGGTCACCGGCACGAGTTCCAAGGCTGACCTTGTCGCCGCCATGAATGCCGCAAAGGCGGAGTGCGAGAAGGCCTACGGCTCCCTCACGGACGCCAACACCACCGATATGATCGAGGGCCGGCGCGGGAAACGCTCCCGGATCGGCACCCTTTACGGAAACACGATCCACATCGAGCATGAGTACGCCCAGATGGCCGTGCACATGCGGTTGAAAGGGCTGGTGCCCCCCTCCAGCGAACGCCGGTAAGACGGGCACGCAGGTTCGTTTACCTGGTGGTCGTGCGCCAGCTTGGCGGGTCCCTCGCCCACCCGGACGCTAGTGCAACCGCGCGGAAACATGCCCCAGCCTTCCAGCCGAATCACGCGAATGCAGGAAGGCTCGGGGCTAGCTTTTCACCATTTGCCGCAACACGTACTGCAGAATTCCGCCGTGCTGGTAGTAGAGCACCTCTTGCGGCGTGTCAATGCGGACGAGTGCGGTGAACGTCAAGGGTTTGCCGCCATCGGGGGCGGCGGTAACTTTCACTTCCTTCGCGGAGCCGTCGCCGAGGCCCGCGATGTCGTATGTTTCGCGGCCGCTCAGGCCAAGCGATTCCACGCTCTCGCCGGCCTTGAACTGCAGGGGCAGCACGCCCATGCCGATCAGGTTTGAGCGGTGGATGCGCTCATAGCTTTCGGCGATGACGGCGCGCACGCCGAGCAGCCGGGGCCCTTTCGCGGCCCAGTCGCGCGAAGACCCGGAACCATATTCCTTGCCGGCGATTACCAGCAGCGGCGTCCCTTCCTTCTCGTATTGCAACGAGGCGTCGAAGATCGTCATCTGCGTGTTGTCGGGCAGGTGCTGTGTCCAACCGCCCTCTGTCCCAGGCGCGAGTTTATTGCGCAGCCGGACATTCGCGAAAGTGCCGCGTACCATCACTTCGTGATTGCCGCGCCGCGAGCCGTAGGAATTGAACTCCGCGGGTTTGACGCCTCGGTCAACCAAGTATTTTCCGGCGGGGCTGTCGGTCTTGATAGAGCCGGCCGGTGAAATGTGGTCGGTCGTCACGCTGTCGCCGAGCAGCGCCAAAACCCGTGCGCCTTTGATGTCGCTGACCGCGCCCGGTTCGGCTCCCATATCGACGAAGTACGGCGGATGCTTAACATAGGTCGAATCCGCCTGCCAGCCGAAGAGTTCTCCCTGGGGTATTTCAAGCTTGTTCCAGTGCGTGTCTCCCTGGAAGACTTCGCCATAGCTTTTGCGAAACATCTCGGAGCCGACCGCCGATGCAATTGTGTCGTGGACTTCCTTTTGAGACGGCCAAAGATCGGCCAGCCGAACCGGCTTGCCATGGAGATCTTGACCGAGCGGTTCGTTGACGAGGTTGATGTCCATGGTGCCCGCCAAGGCGTAGGCCACGACGAGGGGCGGCGAGGCGAGATAGTTCATCCGCACTTCCGGATGTACTCGTCCTTCGAAATTGCGGTTGCCCGAAAGCACCGAAGCCACGGTGAGGTCACCCTGGCGAATGGCTTCGGAAACCTCCGCCGGCAATGGGCCGGAGTTACCGATACAGGTTGTGCAGCCGTAACCGACGAGGTTGAAGCCGATCATGTCGAGATACTCGCTCAGCCCCGACTTGCCCAAATACTCGGTGACGACCTTCGAACCGGGCGCCAAGCTCGTTTTCACCCACGGCTTTGCCTGAAGCCCGCGCTCGACCGCTTTCTTCGCTACCAGCCCGGCGGCGATCATGACGGCGGGATTCGAGGTGTTGGTGCAGCTTGTGATGGCTGCGATCACAACGGAGCCGTGGCGGATTTCGTATTCGCCGTCTTTAATCTTGAGCTTCACGCTCGCTGCGGCGGCAGGCGCTTGCACGGCTACCGGGGCCGCGCCACCCTCGGAGACCATGTTGCTCGCGGCCCTTGGCGTGGGCCGGCGTTCTTCGAGCATCGCCGAAAGGGCCGATCGGAAGGAAATTTTGGCGTTCTTGAGCGCGACCCGGTCCTGAGGCCGCTTCGGCCCGGCAAGGCTTGGCTCGACGTCCGCCATGTCGAGCGCCAGCGTGTCGGAATAGGCGGCTTCGGGCGCACCCTTCGTCCTGAACATGCCTTGCTCTTTGGCGTAGGCTTCCACGAGCGCGATGAGGTCATCGGGCCGTCCGGTGAGCCGGAGATAGGACAGCGTTTCTTCGTCGATCGGGAACATGCCGCAGGTGGCGCCGTATTCGGGCGCCATGTTGGCGATGGTGGCGCGGTCGGCCAGCGGCAGCTCACCAAGACCGTCTCCGTAGAACTCGACAAACTTACCGACGACACCCTTCTCGCGCAGCATTTGTGTGACGGTGAGCACGAGATCGGTCGCGGTAGCGCCTTCCGAGAGCTTGCCGGTGAGTTTGAAGCCGACGACTTGCGGAATCAACATCGAAACGGGTTGGCCGAGCATCGCCGCCTCGGCCTCGATGCCGCCGACGCCCCAGCCAAGCACGCCGAGGCCGTTGATCATGGTGGTATGCGAGTCCGTGCCGACGACCGTATCCGGGAAAGCTTGCACCGCACCGTTTGCCTTCTGCGTGAAGACGACCCGCGCCAAGTATTCAAGATTCACCTGGTGGACGATGCCCGTTTCCGGCGGCACGACTTTGAAGTTGTCGAAAGCTTTCTGGCCCCACTTCAGGAATTGATAGCGCTCCCGGTTGCGGAGATATTCGATTTCGCTGTTGAATTGCAGCGCCTCGGGGCTGGCGAACTTGTCGACCTGCACGGAGTGGTCGATCACCAGCTCCGCGGGCTGCAGCGGATTGATGCGCGAAGGGTTTCCACCCATCACTTTCATGGCGTCGCGCATGGCGGCCAGATCGACGATGGCGGGTACACCCGTGAAGTCCTGCATCAGCACACGGGCGGGGCGATAGGCGATTTCACGGCTCGGCTTGGCCTTCGGGTCCCAGGCGGCGAGCGCTTCAATGTCAGCCGGGCTGACTGTTTGGCCGTCCTCGTTGCGTAGGAGATTCTCGAGCAGGATCTTCATCGAGAAGGGGAGCTGCGCCGCGCCTTTCACTTTGTCGAGGCGGTAAATCTCGTATTTCTGGTTTGCGGCCGCAAGGGTGAATTTTGCGCCAAAGCTGTTCATGATCTGTCGCTCCAAGAAAGACCGTCCGTTCTCGGGCCGCAGCCGGATCTCCCACGAGGAATGCGGTGATGAATGCCCCGCCAATCGCTACGGCGAGGGGGTGGGAAGCCGATCGGACGAGGGCCGGCTGGGGCCAAACTCTTAACTTTCATGATCTCACCTGCGCAGTAGCAGATACAAGGAAGGGACGGGTGACTGAGGAGCTAAACGACCAGCACTTGGTGGTCGTGGCAGTCGGGCTGGATGGCGCTGTAGATGCGGTCGACGAAGTCGAAACCATGCTGTCCCAGGAAGGGCAGCATCGAATACAGACGCTCCTGGAGCGTTTTTTCCGGGAAAATGAGATGGCTCAGGTACGCCGCATCGTGCTCGGCTTGGCCGTCGCGGCGAAGGCTTTCAAGACCCACTTTGGCGCGGATCTTGCCGAACTGATAGCGGATCTTGCGATTCGACGACGCCAGCGCCGCGGCGAGCGTGGGATCGAACTTCCGGAGGTCCCGGTCAACACCGTCCAGAGCGCCAATGACGCTGGCTTCGGCCTCTATCAGGGTGTGTTCGAGAGACGGGGGCACCAGGCGCTCGGCGATTGTGCGGCGAAGCGCTTCAGGTCCGTTGAAACAGTCGGTGACGCCGATCCGGTAACGGCGCATCAGCCTTTGGGCGCGGGAATCCAGAACGGTAAACGAGGCCCGCGGCGTCACGACCGGCATACGCCCCAGCAGCCGCGCGTAGAGCACTTCCGCCTGCGCCAGATAGGCCAGTTCAGCCGGCCCCCCGACATAGACCGCGGTTGGGAGCAGCCAGTCCTGGGTCACCGGGCGCAGCAGGGCGTTGGGCGAGAAGTCCTGGGGGCTGCGATCCAGGCGGTCCAGCACTTCCCCCGTCGTATATTTTGCCCCCGCGCCGGTGTAGGTCTCCCCGGACCGCTGCAGGGCTATCCTGCGGCCCTGGTCAATCAGGAAGATGAGCGAGGTTTCCTCGGTGAAATGCACCTGGGCGTGATAACCCGCCGATCCAAGTTCCGTGCTGCGTTCGAGGAGCGCCTTACTGAGGGCGGGGCCATCCGCGATCGCCTTGCGGAACACTGGCGCGGCCAGACGGCGAAGATCTGGCGTCATCGGATCCAGGAAGATCAAGCCGTAGGATTCAAGCAGCCTCCGGTAGAGTCCGTGGAAACCCGCCTGGAATGTTCCTCCAGGCACGTAGGCTCCCCGCGCCAAGTCTCGCACTTCCGAACCAAAGGGCATGGGCCCCAACGCGCTCTCCAGAAGACCTGGCGCCGGGTCTTGAAGCTTAACCCCCCCGACGGGACGGCCGGATGCCGGTTCGGCCTCAGCTTGGAGCCGAAGGGGCTCGCCATTCGACTGAAAGATCCAGGTATGGTTGACCTCCGCCAGGTCGTGATCCTCGGTGGCGAGCCAGAAGACGGCCACCGCGGGCGTTCCACTCTTGCGAAGTTCGGCAGCCAGCTTAAGCGCCGTCAGAGCTTTGTAGAGCGTGAAGACGGGGCCACCGTAGTAACCGACCTGTTGGCCGGTGGCGACAACCACGGTGTCCGGCTGAGCCAGCAAATCCAGGTGCTCGGCGGTTACCGTACCTTCGTTTTGCTGCCGTAAACCGGAAACTAACCGGCTGCGGTGACCCGGATCGAGTTCAACAGCGCGCGCGGCTTCGCGCATCGAGGAAAGCTGGGGCGAGTGGGAATAGAACCGGCTGACGCGGTCAAAGTGATACAGCAGATCGATGAAGAGCGCGGTGGACCCAGGCACCTCAGTCTGCCGCAGACACAGGCTGTCAGTCTGATTCAACGCTGAATCCCTCTCTCTCGGCTGGTCTTATCGTGATGAAAACGGGCCGACTGCCCGGATGCCGGGTCTCCCAGGACCTTCGGGCGGCGTCAACAGACGTGCAGAATTCAGGATAACAGATGGACGTAGCGGGGCTCTGTAACTTCGCGACAGGCTTCCCCGGCCCTGGCTGGCACGGCCACGAACCTTGCGTTGCTTTACAGGCTAAAGGATGGGGATCGCTCCCCAATCCTACGGCGAAGCTTGCCATGAAACAGCGTGGGCCGGTGAGGTCTCTAGTTCTTGTGGAGTTCGCGGAGTACCTGGCCCGGGGGAGTCATGCGGGAAAGGGAACTCGCCGCCTAGCGCTGACGGAAGGGTGTAAGATGGTTAATTGCTCGGAGCGCGAACCAGGCGTCGCGGTTGTTGAAATCCCCCGCCCTTTTGCTGCCGATTCGGCGAGATTCTCGCCCGCAGAGCGCGCCCTCCGCGGTTTCATCTGGCATTCAGCCAAGACCAAGAAGGAGTTGACCCGATGGCTTATACTCTCCCCAACCTCCCGTACGCGTTTGACGCGCTGGAGCCTCATATCGACGCCAAGACGATGGAAATCCATCATGGCAAGCACCACGCGGCCTACGTCAACAACGTGAACAACGCGCTCGCCAACCACGCCGATTTGGCCGGCAAATCGATTGACGACCTGATGCGCGAGCTTTCCAAGGTTCCCGAGGCGATTCGGACTGCTGTCCGCAACAACGGCGGCGGCCATTCGAATCACTCCCTTTTTTGGAAGCTGATGAAAAAGGGCGGTGGCGGAGCGCCGAAAGGAGAGCTGGCCTCGGCGATCGACAAGAAATTCGGCGGCTTCGACAAGTTCCAGGAGCAGTTCACCAACGCCGGCATGACCCGCTTCGGCAGCGGCTGGGCCTGGCTGAGTGTGGACGGCAAGAAGGAACTGCAACTCAGCTCGAGCGCCAACCAGGATACGCCGCTTTCCGACGGCCTGACGCCGGTGCTGGGCCTCGACGTCTGGGAGCACGCCTACTATCTGAACTATCAAAACCGCCGTCCCGACTATATCAAGGCATGGTGGAACGTGGTCGATTGGGACGCCGTGGCGGCGAACTATGCGGCTGCGTTGAAGGGCTGATCCCCACAGGCGAACCGCCGAGGCGGTTTTTCAGGCAGGACATTCTTTCGCCGGGCCCGCGCTATGCGCGGGCCTGTTGCGTTTGGTGATGTACCCATGAGGCTTGAAAGCTTTCCAGCCGACGCCACGGAGTGGTCCGGGCTTCCCACATCCCTGCATCCCGGCGAATCGGGTGTGGCAACGATGCGCACGCGCCGGTTGGGGGAGATCCAGCTTCGGCTCGTTGAATACAGCGCCGGCTATCTGGCGGACCATTGGTGCGGCAAGGGCCATATTGTATTTGTCTTGGAGGGACACCTTGTCATTGAGCATCAGGACGGCCCCGCCTATGCTCTAACCGCGGGCATGAGCTACCACGTGGCTGACAGCGAATCTCGACCGCACCGCGTTCGTTCCCAAAACGGCGGGACGATTTTCATTGTTGACTGACAGTCTAGGCCCCTGACGCCAACTGTCCTATTGCTCCGCCAACGCCACCTCGACCGCCCTCTCCACTTCTTCCTTGGTCATCTTTGTTGTGATGAACAGCTCCTGGCGGGCGCCGGCGGCGAGGGCGATTCCTTTCCAGCCGGTCTGTGTGGGAGTGGTTATGCGGATTTTGACTTTGCCCCTGGCATCGCGGACGGGGCGAATCACGCCGGGAATGATGGACTGGATCGACGGATTCCGCGCCAGCAGGTCCTCGAGCACACGTCGCAGCCCGTCAATGATTGAATGCTCGATCTTCAGCCGGTCTTTGGCGGTGCGGAGTCGCATGCTAGCCTTGCGTCTGGGACGGTCACTTGTGGCCCGGAAATGTCTTATTTTCAGGCAGAAGCGTGAGCGGCACAATGCCGCTGACGCCGGGGCCCCATGGCTCTCTGATGCTATCATGAGGTTCGTGAGTCCTCGCGAGCGCCCCAGCGTGGTGATCGTGGGACGGCCCAACGTCGGAAAGTCCACCCTTTTCAATCGCATCACCTCCAGCCGCAGATCGATCGTCGGAGACGAGCCGGGCATTACGCGCGACCGCATCCGGCTGGCCGCCGAATGGAACGGCCGCCGGTTCGATCTTGTCGATACGGGCGGGATGATGTTCAACGAAGAGGACGAGTTTCCGGTGCTCATCAGCCGTCAGGTCAAGATGGCGATTGAGTCGGCCGCCCACGTCATCTTCGTCGTCGACGGCCGCTCTGAGATTTCGGCGACCGACCGCGAATTGGCTGATCTGCTGCGCCGCAGCGGCAAGCCCCTGACGCTAGCTGTGAACAAGTGTGATACGGGGAAGCAGGACAAGCTGGCGGCAGGGTTCTACGAGCTGGGGATCGGAGAAGTTTTCCCAATTTCCGCCGAACATGCCCTGGGGATGGAGGGCCTGCTCGACCACGTGACGGCGGGCTTAACCGAGACCGGTGACGGTGCGGAACCGCCGCCGGAAAGGCCGATCAAAGTCGCCATCATTGGACGTCCGAATGTAGGTAAGTCTACTCTGCTCAATCGTTTGACGGGCGAGGAACGCTCGATTGTATCGGCTACCCCAGGAACCACTCGCGATGCCGTTGACGAGGAAGTGGTCCACGACGGTGTGCCCTACGTTTTTATCGATACTGCGGGCATCCGCCGCAAAGGCAAGACCAGGGAGATGGCGGAGAAGCTAAGCGTTGTGATGGCGCAGAGGCACATCCGCCTGGCTGATGTGGTTGTTGTTCTGATCGACGGCGCCGAGGGAGTGACCGCCCTCGATGCCACTATCGCCGGCTATGCCGAGCAGGCTGGCAAGGCGCTACTTCTGGTCGTCAATAAATGGGATCAGGTGCCGCCCGGGGAGCAGCGCAAGTTCAAGGAGCAGATTCCGGATAAGCTCAAGTTCCTGGAGTATGCGCCGGCGGCCTTCGTCTCCGCGCTCACCGGGTCGAAGGTACGGCGGCTGTTTCCGCTGATTGGGAAGGTGCACAGGGCAGCGCACCGCCGTGTGCCGACGGCCGAGTTGAACCGATTCGTTGAGACGGTTGATTTCGAACGGGCCACGTCTCCCGGCGGGCGGAAGCCGAAGATTCACTACGTAACCCAGGCGTCGATCGCGCCGCCGACGTTTGTGTTTTTTACGAATCGCGCCGAAAAGTTCCACTTCGCCTTCGAGCGTTTCCTTTTGAACCAGCTGCGGAAGCGCTTTGACTTTGAGGGCACGCCGATCGTGATCAAGTCCCGGTTGAAACGGCGCTAACATAAGGGTGGGTGGCACGCCGGGAAGGCGGCCGTACACGGAAAAACCCTTAGAGCCAGCCTGGAAAAGTGGGCGTATAGTGGTCTTGCGGCGGGAGTTTCGGCATGCGCACTTCCGGCGGCGGGACGATCGGAGTCGCGATGGCTAAGAAGAAGGTCGCCTTCCAAGGCGCGCGCGGAGCTTTCAGCGAAGAGGCCAGCCGTTTTTTTCTCGGGGACGCGGTCGAGTATCATCCCCGCGAGCGTTTTGAGGAGGTTTTCCGCGCCCTCGCCGTCGGGAAGGTTGACTACGCTGTGATCCCGATTGAGAATACGCTGGCGGGGTCGGTTCACGAGAACTACGATCACCTGTTGAACTACGCGCTGCCGATTGTCGCCGAAGCTCGGGTACGCATTGTCCATAACTTGATCGCCCGCCCCGGGACGAAGCTGCCCGCGATCCGCCGGGCGATTTCGCATCCGGTGGCTCTCGGGCAATGCCTGCGTTTCTTCAGGAAGCACAAGCGGATTCGCTCCGAGACCTATTACGACACTGCGGGCAGCGTGAAGACAGTAATGGAAAACACCGACGAGAGCGTGGCGGCGATCGCCTCGGCGGCGGCAGCCGACTATTACGGCGCCCAAATTCTAGTACGGTCGATCGAAGACGACCGCCAAAACTATACGCGCTTCTTTCTTTTGCGGCGCCAGGCAGCGAAGATTCGCCAGAAAAAAGGTCAGATCCTGAAGACGTCGATTGTCTTTTCGACGCCGAACAAGCCCGGCGCCCTGTTCCGTTGTATGAGTGCGTTTGCCTTGCGCGACGTGAACCTGACCAAGATCGAATCACGTCCGCTCAAAGGGCGGCCTTGGGAATATTTGTTTTATCTGGACTTTCTGGGATCGCCGGAGGAGCCGAACTGCCGTAACGCGATGTCGCATCTAGGCGAAATGGTTGAGATTCTGGCGGTCCTGGGCTGCTATCCGCAGGCGGCGTAAGTAAGAGGATGTAACCTGAAGCGCCCCTGCCCGGGTCCATTTGAGTGAGAAGGGAATCTGGAGTTCCTGCTGATGCCTGAAAAGGAAGCGAACAAGAAAAAGCCGGAAGAAGTCGAACCGAAGCCGGAAGAGGATCAGGTTCGAGAGGCGGATGTTCCGGAAGAGCTGCCTCTACTGCCGGTTCGCGACACCGTTTTGTTCCCTCACGCGGTGATGCCGCTGAATATCGGCCGTGAAAGCTCGATTTCTCTGGTCAACTCGCTGGGAGAAAACAAGCTCCTGGGCGTCGTGACGCAGCGCGACCCGAGAATCGACGCGCCTGATCCCGAAGAGCTATACGAGATTGGGACCATGGCGGTCATTCACAAGACCGTCCGCATGCCGAACAACAGCTTATTGATCTTCTGCGAAGGGCTTGAGCGGATTCAGCTTCGGGATGTGACGGCGCAGAAGCCGTACTACAAGGTGCGTTTCGACCGCATTGAAGAAGAGGAAGCTGAAGTCACCCCTGAAATGGAGGCCTTGCGGCAGAACGCCATCAGCCTGTTCCATGACATCGTGCAGATATCGCCGGCGCTTTCGGAAGATATGGCCACCATGGTGACCAACATCACCGAGCCCGGAAGAGTGGCCGATTTCATCGCCGCCACGCTGCCTGGGCTGGCTTCGGCGGAGAAGCAAACCGTGCTCGAGACGACGGAGGTCCGCGCCCGGTTGCAGCTGATGCTGCAGTATCTGACGAAGGAACGCGAAGTCCTGCAGTTGCGAAACAAGATTCAGTCGCAGGTGCAGGATCAGCTTTCCGAATCCCAGCGCGAGTTCTATCTGCGCGAGCAGATGAAAGCCATTCAGAAAGAGCTGGGCGAGTCTGACGAGCAGGCGGAGATCGAGGAGCTGCGCAAGAAGATTGACGAAGCGGGCATGCCCGAAGACGTCAAGAAGGAAGCGCACCGGGAACTGCAACGGCTGTCGCGGATGTCTCCGGCCGCCGCCGACTACACGGTCACACGCACGTATCTCGATTGGCTGGTTGTTCTGCCGTGGGCGAAGTCCTCCGGTTCGGAAGTCGATGTGGTCAAGGCCCGGGAAGTGCTCGACACCGACCACTACGACCTGGAAAAGGTCAAAGACCGCATTCTCGATTATCTGGCGGTATTGCAGTTGAAGCCCACCTTAAAAGGACCGATCCTGTGCTTCGTGGGACCTCCGGGGGTGGGCAAGACCTCGCTCGGCAAGTCGATTGCCCGGGCCCTCGGCAGGGAATTTGTACGCCTGTCTCTGGGCGGCGTGCACGATGAGGCGGAGATCCGTGGCCACCGGCGCACCTACATCGGCGCGCTGCCGGGGCAGATCATCCAGGGCATCCGCCGGGCAGGCACGCGAGACCCAGTCTTCATGCTCGATGAGATTGACAAGCTCGGCCGTGACTTTCGCGGAGATCCCGCTTCGGCGCTGCTCGAAGTGCTCGACCCCGAGCAGAACAATACGTTTCGCGACCACTATCTCGACGTGCCGTTCGATCTTTCGAAGGTTTTGTTCGTGACGACGGCGAACATGATCGATCCCGTGCCGGATGCGCTACGCGACCGCATGGAAGTGATCGAGCTGCAGGGCTATACCGAGTTTGAAAAGCTGAAAATCGCTTTCAACTACCTGATTGGACGCCAGACGGAAGAGAACGGTTTGGAACCGTCCGACTTGCAATTTAGCGAAGCCGCCATCCGGCACATCATCCACCGCTACACGCGCGAGGCGGGTGTTCGCAACCTGGAGCGGCTGATCGGGACGGTCTGCCGCAAGCGGGCGCGCAAAATCGCCGAGGCACGCTCCGCGTCCGCAAAGGGCGGCGACGGCAAAGCCGGAACAACCAACGGAGATAGCACGGCAGCGCCGCCCGTTGCACCGCTCGAAGTGACTCCGGCGATCGTGGAGGAATTTCTCGGCGCGCCGAAGATCCGCGAGGACGTGGAGATCGCCGAGCGGACCAGCAAGCCCGGGGTGGCGGTTGGGCTCGCCTGGACGCCCGCGGGCGGCGACGTCCTTTTTATCGAAGCAACAAAGATGCCCGGCGGCGGAAAGGGCATGATGCTGACCGGCCATCTCGGCCAGGTGATGCAGGAATCCATGCAAACGGCCTTAAGCTGGGTACGCGCGAACGCGGCAAGTCTCGGCATTCGCCCCGGCTTCTTCAAGGATTCCGACCTCCACGTACACGTGCCCGCTGGCGCCATCCCGAAGGATGGGCCTTCGGCGGGTATCACGGTCACAACGGCGCTGGTCTCGCTGCTTACGAGCCGCCGCGTGCGCCCGAGGTGGGCGATGACCGGCGAAACTACTCTGAGCGGGCTCGTCCTGCCCGTGGGCGGCATTAAAGAGAAGGTTCTGGCGGCGCGCCGTGTCGGCGTAACCGACGTCATTTTGCCCAAGGAAAACAAGGTGCAGGTCGACGAAGACTTGAAGTCCGAGCAGCTTGGCGACCTTCGAATGCACTACGTCGATACGATCGAACAAGTGATGGACCTTGCCCTTGTGAAACTCGGGGAAGACCCGTCCGAGGAAGCCGAGGAAAAGGCCGCTGAACCAGCCGCCGCGGTTCACCCGTAGCTGCGACAAACAGTTTGGGCCGATGTGGCACTGATTCTCGAAAATCCGCTACTCTTCAATACGGAAACTATGCGAGTTCCCCTACTCGACATCGCTCACGCCCGGTCCGGTGACAAGGGCGACACTGTCAATATCGGACTGATTGCCCGCGAGGACCGCTTCTATCCGCTCTTGCTGCGCGAAGTTACGCCCGAGCGCGTTAAGGCTCATTTCGGTGAGCTGGTTCAGGGGAAGGTCGAGCGCTATGAGTTGCCGAACCTCGGAGCGCTGAACTTTCTGCTTCACGAGGCGCTTGGCGGAGGCGGGACATTGTCGCTGCGCACCGACGCGCAGGGCAAAACCTTCAGCGCGGCATTGTTACGAATGGAAATCGAGGCCGGAGATCGCGAAGTTTGAAAGGGCGCCGCGTGGTCCAGGCGTAACGCATGACTCTGCCGCTAGTGGTGGTGTTCCCCGACCATTTGACGGTGGGCCGAGCAGATCTCCTCAGCATGTTCGCAAGTGACATGCTCGAACTGCACGGTCGTATGGTCGATGCGGAAACGTTCGGCCAGCACCTGATTCATCTCCCTCAGAATGACATCACTGGCGGATGGCGGCAGATCCCGGATCACGGTATGGCAACTGAGCGCATGGGAGCTGGAAGAAAGACTCCAGATGTGAAGGTCATGCACCTCAATCACGCCGTCAATCTGCCGTAGCGCATTGCAAACATCATCCAGCTTCATGCCCCGGGGGAGGCCTTCCAGCAGAATGTTCAACGATTCGTGGATGATGCCCCAGCCGCTCCACAAAATCAGTATGCCGATGATGACCGAAAGCAGAGGGTCGATCCACTGCAGCCCCGTGTAAGCAATCACAAAGCCCCCAATGATGATGCCCACGGATGACAACGCGTCCCCCAGCATGTGCATGAAGGCGCCGCGGATGTTGATGTCGTGACGGCTTTCGCTATGCAGGGCCCACATAACTGCGACGTTCACGACCAAACCGGCGCCCGCCACTATGATCATGATGTCTTCCTGCACCTCGCGCGGTGACAGGAAGCGCTTGTAGCTCTCGTAGAAAATGAAGACGGCCAACAGCACCAAGGTTAGAGCGTTAATAAACGCCGCCAGAACGCCCGCGCGATGGTAGCCGAACGTCTTCGTCTGGCTCGGGGGCCTGCATTGGATGACGAAGGCGAACCAGGCCAGGCCGAGGGCCAGGGCGTCGGTGAAATTGTGGCCCGCGTCGGAGAGCAGCGCTAAACTCTGCGCCTTGATGCCCGCGGCGAACTCGATGATGATAAACGCCGCCGTGACCCAGAGCGAAAACTGGAGTTTGCGCCCTGTCCTGTAATGGTGAGTGTGAACGTGCACTCCGTCCCCGCCCGAGATTCCTATCTTCAGGGTACGAGGAGGACTGGAAATGGTCAACAGGGTGTGCAGGGGCGGCAAAATCCTATTTTGCTCCCCGCCGTTTTGCCCCCCGTTGGGCCGGAGCTCTCCGATCGGTTTCCCCAGGTGTTTCCGAGGAATTTCGCTCGAACTGCTCCATGGCAACCCCAAAGACGACTGCACCTGAGAGCAGGGCCAGCGGCGCGACCTGTGACAGGATGCGATCGGCGGATGTGCCCAACCACCATGCAAGGTCGTTGCGTCCGGTGGCGTAGGCAAGCAGCGCGCCGCTTAAATGCCACAGCGTCAGGGCGGGCAGAATCCAGAAGGCTCTCGGCGGATGGATTTTCAGCGCAAACGCGGCGGCGCCCAGCATAACAAAAAAAGTTAGGCTGAATAGTTTGATGTCCGCGGCTTTGCCAGCCAGCGTTTGCAGTGCGATCCCAAACAGCCCCGCGTCAAAATTCGAGCCGGGAACAAAGCCCGCCGCCTCCACGCCGTACGCCTGCCGTACGATCACCCAAGGTGCCAGCGTAACAACGGGTGACGCCAAGAACCACACCCACTCCCGCCCGCTAGCCTTCCGGCGTAGCAGTTCCACACCGCCCAGCAGGAGCAGGCCCACCAGGAAGAATTGGCCTTCGTTTTTCGTCCAGGCAGCTGCTGCCGCCATCATCGACGCGACCGCCAGATCGCTGCTCTCTCCATCGCGGTACCAGATGGAGAGAAAACCGGCGGCCGCCACCATGTAGGCGGCGAGCGCTGTGTCGGCGTAGCCGGCTAGCGCAAATGCGCCGATATTCAGCATCGGCAGCGTGCCCAGCATGATGGTGAACGCGAGGGCGGTGACCGGTGGCGCAAATCTTCGCGCGATGCCGTAGAAAACGCCCCACAGCGCAAACAGGAAGCAAGGCGAGAGGAACTTTGCGGCGCTATCCGCCACGCCTCCGTGCAAGACATAAAGGAACGTGCTGTAAAGCGGCACCAGCAGCGGGTAACCGGGGTGGTTCGCGAATTCCGCGCCGCGCTCCAAATACGGGCCGATGCCGCCATCCAGGTAGAAGGCTTTCGCCTTGAACAGCCAGATGGCCCAGGCATCCCACGACTGGCTCGTCAGGGGCATGATCCTTTCAAACGGCAGCCACACGAGGACGGGAATCAGCAACACGGCGGGCAGCGCAAGCTGCCACCACGCCGGCGTACTCCAGGCCGGCCAGGCGATCTGCTCTCTACGACGGACCACGATGCACAGGGCCGCCGCCAGCCAGGGCAGCAGCAGGGAAAGACGGCTCCACGGGATCCGAGCCAAGTCGTAGGCGAACATTTGCAGTGAGATCGCGAAGGCTCCGGAGATGAAAGCCAAGCCGAGGCGTGGCAGGGCGGCGAGTTTCACCGAGGGAGGCAGCAGCAGCCAGCCAATGAGACATGTCAGCAGAAATGCGCCGTAGATCATCGCAGCGAACCGTCAGGGAAGCGCGTACACATGGACGAAATCCGTGGCGGAGATGCGGTGGAGCGCACTCAGGCGCTGCTGCAACGCAGGCTCGTCCCACGATCCGGCGAAGGGCGACTCGCGCAGATGGATGGCGGAATCCCGAAATACGGCGAGATGACCGCAGCTTTCCACCGTTACGGAAGGATCGGCGGAAACATGCACACGGCGGGGATACAGCAAGTAGCGGAAGCGCGCCTGATAGTATGCGACGGCATCTGGACCGGTGTACGCCAGCACCACGACGCAACCGTTGGCGGGCACCGTAGCCACGATATCCTGCGCGGCCTGAAAGCCGGGATTGTCGAAAGAGCCGGTGCGCTCATCGGCGCTCTTGCCGGCGAGAGCCGATCGCATCCGCGATGTTTGCGCGTATTGTTCCGCGAGGGGTGACGCCGCCGCAGCGAGCCAAACCAGCAACAGAACGCCAAGCGCGAGATGCAGTTTTCCAGCCGTCAAGCGTGCATCATAGCATGCGGGTGAGTTAGTACTTTCCCCTCCCCGCCCGGCCGGGACTAGCTCGCGGCCCCGATCTTGCTGGCTTCCTTGACGTGGTTTTCTCTAATCCTGCTCGCGGAGCCTGCTTCCCAGGCAAGTGACGCTCGCAGCCTCTCGCGCTCGGCGTTGAACTCGCATCCGATCGTGACGATGCTGCTCAACAGATACATCCAGACCAGTAGCACCACGAACGTTGCCACGCTGCCGTAGATGTCGCCATAACGAGCCAGGTACTGCACATAGAGAGTGAACAGCATGGTTGAGACGAACCAGAGCAAGGTTGCGAACAGCGCCCCCGGCCAGACGTCCGCCCATTTTTGCGAGCGGTTGGGCCCGACATGATAAAGAATGCCGAGAACGAGTGTGATCGTGCCCATCGCGAGCAGTAGTCGGGCCCCAGCCAGTGCCAGGACAAGCCAGCCTGGCTGTCCGATTTCAAGAATGAGCCAGTTTTCGAGCTGCCGCCCGAAGATCATCAGGCCAGTCGCCACTGAGAGGGGGAGCGCCGCTAGGAATACGAGCGCGATCGCGACGCCTTGCTCCTTCCAAAACGACCAACTTCGGGGCAATCGGTATGCGGCCCGGAACGCTTCCATCAAACTGATCATCCACTGCGCGGAACCGAGAACGGTTGCCAGCGCCGCCCCGAACAGCCAGCCGGCGGAGTACCGCTCGGGAACGCCCAGGTACTCCGCAAGCAAGTGGTGGACTCTTGGCGGGGCGATTTGTCCTAAAGCCGCCGAAATGTCAGCCACGACCTCCGCCTCATTGCCGCGCAAGAGCAAAGCGGAAAGCAGCAGCAGGCCGGGGAACAACGAGAAGGTCGCCGTGAAGGCAGCTGCCTTCGCGATGTTGAAGCAGTTGTCGGCAAAGGCAGACTTGAAAGCCTGTCCGGTCAGCCACGCGAGAGTTCGAACTTTCATCGCCTTTGGCAGGGAGAGGGGGCTCAGTACGCCTGGCCCCGCGATCCTGATCAACCGATGGGCTGGCCGCACACGCGGCAAACGTTGCGCCGCTTGGCGTTCAGCGACCCGCAGCCCGTACACCGGTTATACGCCCAACGTGTGTAGAGGTTCGTCGCCAATGCGCTTGATCCAAGGATCAAGAGCAGTAGCGCCGCGTTGATCAGAAAGTCGCCCATCCGCTCTTAGAATCGCACGGTTACCACCACAATGCGGTAAGCACCTTGAAGAGGCGCAGGCCCCACCCAAGGAGTTGAAACAATGGGGCTTATAGTTCCACATTTGACGGCGCGACACAATCTCTAGTAAGTTGATAGAGATTCGATGAATGTTTCCGTCAAGGGTGAATACGCGCTACGGGCCGTTTTCGAGCTGGCGCTGCGGGCAAGTTCTGAGCCCACCAAAATCGCAGACATTGCGGCACGCCAGGCTATTCCGCAAAAGTTTCTCGAACTGATCCTGTCGCAACTCAAGCAGGGCGGGTTTCTGAACTCCCGGAGGGGCGCCGAAGGGGGCTACTTTCTGGCGCGGGCGGCAGAGAGCATTTCCGTGGGCGATATCCTCCGGCACATTGAGGGGCCGGTTTCCCCCACGCGGAGGCGTCAGCGCGGGCGCTTTGCCCCCGACTCACCGTTTCCCGACCTGTGGGACGAGGTGGAGCAGGCGCTCTCGCAGGTGATTGACCACACGACGTTTGCGGACCTTGTCCAACGCTGGCACGAGAAGAACGCGAGAAAGGTCGTGAACTGGGAGATTTGACGGCCCAACCGAGCCGTGACCATGACGGAGCGGTTTTCGCTCCGACGATGCAAGAACGCAGAGGAAAGGCCGCGCCGCCCATGGCAGCGCGATCGTGGCGAAACTATGGCGCAGATTTTCAACGACAACTCTCTAAGCATTGGCCGTACCCCGCTGGTAAAGCTGAACCGTGTGGCTGACGGCGCGCCTGTCACGCTCCTCGGCAAGATCGAAGGCCGCAACCCCTCCTATTCGGTAAAGTGCCGTATCGGCGCCTCCATGATCTGGGACGCGGAAGAACGCGGGGTGCTTGGCCCCGGAAAAGAATTAATCGAGCCCACCAGCGGCAACACTGGCATCGCCCTGGCTTTTGTATCGGCCGCTCGCGGGTATCGTTTGACGCTCACTATGCCCGAGACGATGAGCGTGGAACGGCGGCGTGTGCTCAAGATGCTGGGAGCAAATCTGGAGTTGACACCCGGGGAAGAAGGCATGCAGGGGTCAATCGATCGCGCTGAGCAGCTCGCAGCTGCTGAACCCAGCCGTTACGTCATGTTGCAGCAGTTCAAGAATCCAGCCAACCCGGGGATTCACTTTCGCACGACGGGACCTGAGATCTGGGATGACACCGGGGGCAAGATCGATGTTTTTGTGGCCGGCATCGGAACCGGCGGGACGATCAGCGGAGTTTCTCGCTATATCAAGGACGAAAAGAAAAGGAAGATTCTCACCGTGGGCGTCGAGCCGGCCGCCAGTCCCGTGATTTCCCAGAAGCTGGCAGGCAAACCGCTCCGTCCGGGGCATCACCATCGGATTCAGGGCATCGGCGCCGGTTTCATTCCCGACACTCTTGACCTCGCGCTCCTGGACCGAGTGGAGCAGGTGACGGACGAAGCAGCAATTGAATACGCCCGACGACTGGCACGTGAAGAAGGAATACTAGCCGGTATTTCCTGTGGCGCAGCCGTTGCAGCGGCTTGCCGCCTGGCCCGGCTTCCCGATTTTGAGGGAAAAACGATTGTCACTATTCTGCCCGACGCGGGCGAACGATACTTAAGCAGCCAGCTCTTTGAAGGCGTCTAGCCAACGGCAATTCGCGGCGGGCGTAATACAAGCCTTTCGCCGCCATCAGGATTTCATGAAAGCAGCAGACAGGATCCAGGAGACCAAACCGCGGCCGATTGAAAAGGTCATTGGACCGTTCCAGCACTTCTTCCACACGGAAGCCTCGGGAGGCCTGCTCCTGCTCGGCTGCACCATCGTGGCGCTGGTGTGGGCCAATTCTCCGTGGGCAGAGTCATACGAAAATCTCTGGGAAACGCCATTCACGGTTGCTCTTGGTCCGTTTGAGCTTTCCAAACCGCTCTTATTGTGGATCAATGACGGGCTGATGGCGGTGTTTTTCTTTGTCGTCGGCCTGGAGATCAAGCGCGAGATTCTCGTCGGCGAGCTGTCCTCGTTGCGGCAGGCTCTGCTGCCGATCTTCGCCGCCGTAGGCGGCATGGTCGTTCCGGCGGCCATCTACCTGGCGTTCAACGCCGGCACTCCGGCGGCAGCGGGCTGGGGCACGCCGATGGCGACGGATATTGCTTTCGCACTGGGCGTCTTGTCGTTGCTCGGCAGCCGCGTTCCCGCATCGCTGAAGGTATTCCTGACGGCGGTCGCCATCGTGGACGATCTGGGAGCCGTGCTGGTCATTGCCCTGTTCTACACCGCGGATCTTTCGTGGATCAGTCTGGGCGTAGGCGGCGTTTTCCTAATCCTGCTCATTGCCGCCAACGTGACCGGAATCCGAAGCCCGATCGTGTATTTGATTCTCGGAGCCGGGTTGTGGGTGGCGCTGCTCAAGTCGGGAGTACACGCCACGATTGCGGGCGTTCTGTCAGCCATGTGCATACCCGCCAAGACGCTTCTCGACGAAGAGGATTTTCTGTCGGTGACGCGCCGCCTCCTCGACGAGTTCGGCAATCCGGTCGAACCGGGTGCGATCAATCTGGAGAGCGCAAGAAAGCTGAGCATTGTCCGCGCCCTCGACAAGGCGTGTGAGTTCGTCGAAACGCCTTTGCAGAGGCTGGAACCGGCGATGCATCCGTGGATGGCATTCTTCATCATGCCGGTCTTCGCCCTGGCGAACGCAGGCGTCAGACTCGGGGCCAACGTCACTGAGGTGCTGCTGGAACCCGTGGCGCTCGGCATCGTTGCCGGCCTGGTGGCCGGCAAGCAGGTCGGCTTGACGTTGTTCTCGTGGGCCTCCGTCCGTTTGGGTCTGGCATCGTTACCCTCGGGCGTAGGCTGGAAGCACATCTACGGGGCGGGTTGGCTGGCCGGCATCGGCTTCACGATGTCGATCTTCATCGCGACTCTCGCTTTTGAAAGTGACAGCCTGCAGAGCGCGAAGACAGCCATTTTGGCGGCCTCGCTGCTTGCCGGTGTGGGTGGTTCCCTCTATCTGAGCCGGGTCCGCGGCGTCCCTGAGGAGTCAAAATAATCTCCCTGGTCCCGAATTGCTTCCCCCGATCTTCTGTTCGGAGCAACCGTTAAACTAACAAACAGATGGACGGCCGCTTGCAGACAGCCGCCGCGGTAAGCACCGATACTGAACCTGATTATGGAACTGCAAGAGCTATTTGCGAGCGTGACGGAAGACACGACGCACAAGATCTTCGCCTCAATTGTGTTGATCGTGCTGGCGCTCGTGTTCCGTGCCGCCCTCACCCACGCCGTTTTGCGGCAAGTGGCGGATCCCGCGCTGCGCCGCCGCTGGATTGTAAACCTTCGCAATTCGGTCGTCCTGCTTCTGGTTGTTGCGTTCGCCGCCATCTGGCTGGATGCTCTACGAAACTTCGGCATCGGAATCGCGGCCGTGGCCGTCGCCTTCGTGATCGCCACGAAAGAATTCATCATGTGCATCAGCGGCTCGATCTTGAGAGCGGCCACAAACGCCTACGCTGTTGGCGACCGGATCGAAATCGGCGAGCATCGCGGCGATGTGATCGATTTCAACATGTTCACGACGACGATTCTCGAAGTGGGCCCGGCCCCAACGTTTCATCAGCGGACCGGGCGTGCGATCGTGATTCCCAACAGCACATTCGTCGAGAAAGGCGTCATCAACGAATCGTACATGCGGAAGTATGTCGTGCACGTTTTCAGTGTGCCGCTGAGGCTCGACAGCGATTGGCAGCGGGCCGAAGAGATTCTCTTGGAATCCGCCAACGCCGAATGCGCTTCTTTCCTGGAGGAGGCCAAACGGTACATGGAGGAGATGGAAAGGCACCACAGCCTGGAGACCCTGCCCACGCAGCCTCGCGTTGCGCTCACGGTGACCGATCCCGACCGCATCAGTTTGCTCGTTCGTTTTCCGTCGCCCGTGGAGCGCAGGGGACGGCTGGAGCAGGCCATTTTACGGCGTTTTGTCGAAAGGTTCTACGGCGGCCGGACGCCGCCACAAGACTTGGCGGAGCGCGTCGCGCCGGCTAGAGGCTAGGATTTCCGGGTCAGGCTTGCCGGAACAGTAGGGCCTACCAAAACTCTCCCGTGTTTGCCCGTACGCGATCGCCATGGTTGCGGATCGCCTTGATCGCCGCTTCATCCATCGGCCCCCAGTCTTCGAGCAAGGCAAGGTTTGCTTGCAACTCGGCCCGGCCGTTTGGCGCGGTCAGCGCGACTGACACTGCGGGGTTCGACAGGCAGAAGCGGTAACACTCTGCCGCCAAGGGGGGTCCGAAGCCAGGCGGGTCGTCAGCTGTGGGCTTTAGGAGCGCGCGCCAGCGCAGGCCCGTGAAGGTGACGACGGGTATCCTCAGTCGCCGCGTCGCGGGAAAGACATCCTGCTCCGCACCGCGGTGCGCGGCATTGTAGCGGATCATGAGCATGTCGAGGTAGTGTTGGGTGCCGCTGGGGCTGCCTTGATCAGGGATGCGTTCTCCGGCCCATGCCGCTGCAAGCTTGCGCTGGTGGCTGGTGAGGCCGATCATCTTCAGTGTGCCGGCTTTTTTCGCGTTCTTCAGCATGTTCCAAGCGCCATCTTCCGAGATGATGTCCCGCCACTCATCCTCGGATTCCACGTAGTAGAGAGTAGCGATGTCGATGTAGTCCGTTTGCAGCTCTTTGAGCAGTCGCGCGAATTCACGCTTTGCCTTCTCAGCGGTGCGCGCCTGAAACTGAACGGCGACGGCTACGCTTCGCCGCTGCACGCCAAGCCGTGCAATGGCTTCCGACATGCCATTGGGTTTGCCGCACCAGTTCAGGTAGTTGACGCCGCGGTCGATGGCATGTTCGACGTCCGAAATCTCCAGATGTGTATTGCCGCGTGTGGCCAGACCCAGGCGGCAGACATCGGGGATCCCCGCGCCGAGATGGCTTGTCTTCCGCACTTGCCTGTCAGAGTCCCAGGAAATTCTGAAGCAGTCGCTTGCCCGTTTCAGTGAGGATGGACTCGGGGTGAAACTGCACGCCTTCGATTTTGTGATGCTTGTGGCGAAGGCCCATGATGATGCCGTCGGACGTCGATGCGGAGATCTCAAGCGCTTCCGGCAGTGAGTCGCGATCGACGATCAGAGAGTGGTAGCGAGTGGCGGTAAAGTCCTGAGGCAGCCCGGCGAAGATCGTGCGGCCATCGTGATGGACCGTGCTTGTCTTGCCGTGCATCAAATACGGGGCCCGCACGACTTTGCCTCCAAAGGCGTCCCCAATCGACTGATGCCCGAGGCAAACCCCCAGAATCGGAAACTTCCCGGCCAGCCTCTGCAACAGCGGCACCGATACACCCGCTTCTTTCGGCGTACACGGGCCGGGGGAGATCACGATGCGCTCGGGCGCCATCTCCTCAATTTCTTCGATCGTCACCTTATCGTTCCGGCGCACCACGAGGTCTGCACCTAACTCGCCCAGGTGCTGGACAAGGTTATAGGTGAACGAATCGTAGTTGTCGATGACGAGGAGCATAACGGGTTGGGCAGGTTGTGGCCCCACCGTGAATATCTGAACGGCTACCCCTTCAATATAGCGTGGCCGCGCAAACGGGCCGTTCTACATTCCCCGAGCGATCTCCACGGCCCTTAGCAGGGCGCGCGCTTTGTTCATCGTTTCGTCCCACTCGCGCTCGGGGTCGGAGTCGGCAACAATGCCGCCGCCCGCCTGTAAATACGCCCTGCTCCCTTGCAGCAGCATCGTCCGGATGGCGATGCAGGAGTTGAGATTGCCCGAAAAATCGAGATACATCACGCTGCCAGAATAGACGCCGCGCCGGGTCGGCTCGAGTTCGGCGATGATTTCCATGGCGCGCACTTTGGGTGCTCCTGAAACGGTGCCCGCCGGGAAACAAGCGATTAATGTGTCAAAGGCGTCTTTGTCGGGCCGTAACTTGCCGGTCACGCTCGAGACGATGTGCATGACGTGCGAGTAATACTCGATGAGTTCGAACTTTGGCACTTTGACGCTGCCATACTCGCACACCCGCCCGAGGTCGTTGCGCCCCAGATCAACCAGCATCACGTGCTCAGCGAGTTCTTTGTCATCGGAAAGGAGTTTGCTCGCGAGTTCCTGATCTTCGGCCTCCGTCGCCCCGCGGCGTTGGGTGCCGGCGATCGGCCGGTACTCGACCTTGCGCCCTTCCACCTTGACCAACATCTCCGGCGAGCTGCCAAGGATGACGGCATCGTCGAGGTGCAGGTAAAACATGTAGGGCGAGGGGTTCACCGTGCGGAGAGCGCGGTAGATCTGAAAGGGATCGACGCCGGGCTTCATCTCGAGCCGATGAGATAAGACGACCTGGAAGATGTCTCCGGCCAGGATGTATTCCTTGGCCTTCTCAACGGATTTGCAGTGGCGCTTCTTGCCAACATTCGATTTCCACTCGATTGGCTTTGCGGTCCGCTTCTTCGTCTTCGGGAGCTTGAGGGGAGCAGACAGAACTTTCTCGACAGCCTCGATGCGCTTGCAGGCGTCCTGGTATCCCTTCTTTAGCTTGCCCTTCCATTCATCGCAACGCACGTTGGCGATGACGTGGATCTGGTGCTTGAGGTGATCAAACGCCAGCAGGGTCGAGAAAAACATGAACATCGCGTCGGGGATCTTCAGATCGTCCTTGCGGAAGCGAGGAATCCGTGGCTCGATCAGCCGGATGACGTCATACCCGGCGAACCCGACGGCTCCCGCGGAAAAGGGCGGCAGGCCCGCAACGCCAGCCGGGTGATATTGGCTGGCGATCTCACGCAAGATGTCGAAGACATTTCCTTGGCGCTTGCTGACTTTGCCATGGCGGGTGATCTCGACCTTTTCGCCTTGCGCGCGCACGATCAAAAAGGGGTCAGCGCCGAGAAACGTGTAGCGCCCGATCTTTTCGCCGCCCTCCACACTTTCGAGCAGGAAGGAGAAGCGGCTCTTGGCGGTCAGCTTGAGATAGGCCGACACCGGTGTCTCGAGGTCGGCGGAGAGGACCTTCGACACCGGCACGATGTTGCCTTCGCGGGCGTGGGTCTGGAAGGTTTTGAAATCAGAAGGCATCAGGCACCCAAGGCTTCGGCAACAGCATTCCGCATGATCGTCCGGGGAGCTTTTTCGCCAGTCCAAATCTCGAACTGCGCCGCGGCCTGTTCCACAAACATCTCGATGCCCGGAATCGTTTCCCGGCCGGCGGCCTTTGCCTTGCGAAGCAGTTGCGTTTCGAGAGGGTTGTAGACCATGTCGAAAACGAGATCAGCGGGGATACGATCCGAAAAGAAACTCTCGCTGAGCTTGGGCGCCATCCCGAGCGGCGTGGTATTCACCAGGACATCATAGTGCCCGGCTGCAGCCTTGGATCGCTCGATCATCTCCACACCACAGGCGCGCGCCAACGCCGCTACTCGCTGCGGATTACGGCCCGTCAGCGTGACCGCCGCCCCTTTGTCGAGCAGCGAGAAGATGGCGCCGCGCGCGGCCCCGCCATTGCCGGCGACGAGGACGGATGCCTTCCGCAGCGGTATCCTCTTTTCGAGAGGCGCAGTCACACCCAGCACATCGGTGTTTGTGCCGTAGAGTTTCCCCTTGCGGCGGTAAACCGTGTTCACCGCGCCAATGCGCTTGGCCAGCGAATCGGTAGTTTCGAGGTGGCGAATCACACGCTGCTTGTGAGGAATCGTCACACTGAAACCGGTGACCGGCAGTTGCTCCGCCACCTTGAAGAAGTCGCCGAGCTTGGGCGGCTCCACGAGGAATGGAAGATAAACCGCATCAACCCGGCGGGCCTGGAAGGCGCGATTGTGCAGCACGGGTGACAAGGAATGGCCTACCGGACTTGCGATCACGCCATACACTTTCGCGGAGCTGTCTTTGCGGTGCGCCTGATAGCGGCTTCGCAGCACGGAGGCTGAAATCTGACCTGGCGCCGTGGGATCGCCGACAATCCTGGCGGCTGATTTTCGCGCCGGCGCGGTTTCCGGGGAGCCAAACGTGAATACCGACTGCCGGGACGGCCCCAGAATGCGGCTCGGCAGGCCGACTTCGCCCATGACCATCGCTACCAGAGGAATGCGGCGGCGCTTCGCCAGCAGTTCGAGAACGCGCAGGTTGTCACTTTGCTTGAGACCCATCGTCGCGACCTTGTACAAGTCGGCGGGAATTCTCTCGAGACGCTGCAGAACTCGGGCCAAAGGCGGCGTGTGTTCGAAATTATGATACGAAAGCAGCAGCAGGGTCCGGCCCCGGAAAAGCTCCAGACGCTCCGGCGCGGCTTCCGCCGTTTCGATCTCAACGTCAACGACAGCGGCGCCCGCCGAAACGGCGGCATCGAGAATTTCCAGCTCCTGCTGGACCGGTCCTTTGAATTGGCCGCCATTCGCCGTGCGTCGGCAGGTAGCCAGGACCACCGTCTCCGGGTAACGCCGCAGCAGACGCTCGATCACGGCGACGCCGCTTTCAGGCCGCAGCAGCATATCGAGTCTGATCTCGAGAAAGTCCTCACCGCTCTCGCAGGCGTCGAGAGCGAGTCGTCTGAGTTGCGCAACGTCGGCGCACCCCAAGGCTACACAGATACGGGGCAAGGCACTCAATGAAATCATGGGGGAACAACGGAGTGATTCGTAGAATATCACAGTTGCCGCTCCGCCCAGCAGATGGCCTCGCCACGGAGAATCCCCCACGCGACGGCGAGAAACAGAACGCTTGCTTGTTGTATTGCGTGAAGAAAGCAAGCCGCCCGCTGGTGTAAGCTGATTCGGTGCTGGTTTTTCTCTTCTGGTTCTTTGCCATCCCCGCAGCATTGATGGCTTTATACTCCGTTCGCACCGGAAAGCGCTACCTGGAGCACGTCGAAGGATCGTTGCGAAACCCGGCCGAGCCATTTGCGCCGCCGGTTTCGTTGATCGTACCGGTCAAGGGTCTCGAGCACGATTTAGCCTCGAATCTCCGCTCGCTGGCGCAGCAGGACTACCCCGACTACGAGCTTCTCGTAGTGTGCCGCAGCGCCTCTGACGACGCTCTAAGAGTGGCGCGCACCACGCTCAACGCCCACTCTCGGGTTATTACAACGGGCGATCCTCCTGAGCACACGGGAGAGAAGGTCCACAACCTGCTGGAGGCTGTGCGGCTCTCGCGCGCGGAAAGCGAAGTGTTTGTCTTTGCCGATTCTGACGGACAGGTCGGACCGGCCTGGCTTCGCGCGCTCGTTGCCCCGCTGCGGGAAGAATCCGTTGGCGCTGCCACGGGTTTCCGATGGTACTTTCCCGAGCAAGGCGGATTCTGGCCCTTGCTGCGAAGCGTTTGGGATTCGACGGTGGCAACTTCGATGCGCGACGACGACCGCAACTTCGCCTGGGGCGGTGGAACGGCTATCCGGCGCTCGGCCTTCGACGAAGCCCGCGTCGCCGAATTTTGGCGTGGAGCCGTCAGCGATGACTACCGTCTGACGAAGGCGCTCAACGAGGCCAAGCTTGGCATTCGTTTCGTTCCCGGTGCGATGGTCGCTACTACGGGAGAATGCAGTGCAGCCGAGTTCCTGCGTTGGGCCACACGCCAACTTGTGATCACCAAGGTTTATCGCGGAAACCTTTGGTGGGCGGGCTTGGCCGCTCACATCGCCTATTGCGGCGCGATACTCACGAGCCTGGTGCTTCTTGGAACCGGCGACCTGCTGGGCCTGGGCGGCCTCGTTGTCACCGTTGTGCCGGGAATGGGCAAGGGATCGATGCGGGCCTATGCCGCGCGATTGATGTTTCCCGGCCGTGAAGACTGGCTAGACCGTTTCGGTTGGGCCTATTTTTGGATGACGCCTGTCGCCACTTGGATCTGGCTGTATATCTTTTACCGGTCGGCGTTCACGAGAACCATCGAATGGCGGGGCAACGTTTATGAGCTTGTCAGCGCCGAGCAAACTCGCTATGTCGCATCCCAAACTTCCAGTAGATAAGAAGTCCTATAGCCAGCCAGCCGCCAAAGCGAATCCACGTTTCCAGTGGTAACCCGAGCATGAGAAGAAAGCAAGCAGAGATCGAAATCCAGGGCGTCACCGGAACCCATGGCACCCGGAAGCCGCGCCGCCGCTCCGGCTGAGTTTTTCGCAGAATCAGCACGCCGGCCGAAACGACTACAAAGGCAAACAGGGTGCCGATGCTGGCCAGGTCGGCGAACGTCCCAATATCCCAGATGCCGGCGGGAATCCCCACGGCCAAACCCGCTACCCAAGTGCTGATGTGAGGGGTTTTGTGCCGACGGTGGACGCGGGAAAAAAACTGCGGCAGGAGGCCATCGCGCGACATTGCAAACCAGATGCGTGCCTGGCCGTACTGATAGACCATCAGCGAAGAGACCATCCCCATCACAGCACCCACACCGACGACCTGGCGGATCGACTGAAATCCCAGCGAGTTAAGCGCATTGACGACCGGCGCAGCGTTGCCGAGTTCCTTCCAGTTCACAATACCGGTCAGGACAAGGGCGACGGAGACATAGAGAATCGCGCACGCCGCTAGCGTGCCCACAATGCCGATGGGCAAATCGCGTTGCGGATTGCGGCATTCTTCCGCGGCAGTCGACACCGAGTCGAAGCCGATATAGGTGAAGAAAACGATGGCCGCTCCCGTCAGCAATCCCTGATAACCGTTCGGCAGAAACGGGTGATAGTTGGCCGTATCGATAGCGCCCGCCGCCCCGAACACGAAGACCAGGATCGCAACGATCTTGATGCCCACCATGGCGTTGTTGACTCCGGAGCTTTCGCGAATGCCCCACACGAGTAGCACGGTCAGGACCATGAGAATCAAGAACGCCGGCAGATTGAAAATTGCGCCACTGTAAGCCCCGGCTTCGATAGCTGGGCGGCTCAGCGCGTCGGGCAAACGAAATCCGAACACACTGTCGAGAGCATCGTTGAAGTAGGCGGAAAAGCCCGCCGCCACCGCCATGTTGGAAACGGCATATTCGAGAATCAGGTCCCAGCCGATGATCCAGGCGGCAAGTTCGCCGAGTGTGGCGTAGGCGTACGTGTAGGCGCTGCCAGCGATCGGGATCATCGAGGCCAACTCGGCGTAACAGAGGGCGGCAAACCCGCAGACCACGGCGGTCAGCAGAAACGAAAGCGCAATGCCGGGACCGGCGCCGGGACGTCCGTAGGTAGAAACGACGTTTTGTCCGTGGAGAATCAAGTCGAGCACCGGCGCCTTCACGATTGACGGCACTGCCACAGACTCGCCGGCCGCGGCCGTGCCGGTCAGCACGAAGATGCCGCCACCAATCACCGCACCGATGCCCAAGCCGATGAGGCTCCAAGGACCGAGCAGCCGTTTCAGCCGATGTTCGGGATCGGCGGCCTGCTCCACCAGCCGGTCGATGTCTTTTGTGCGAAGGAGTTGATTCATTGGGTTGCGAGAAAGCACCCGTATGCTAGAAAAGAATCAGGGGACAGTCAACCGCACTCGAGACAAGTTTTCGCTTCCCCAAAAGGTCCGAGCGAAGCTTGTGACAGCCCCCGATTTCTTCACGGCATCGCTCCTTTTCGCTACAGCAACTGCAAACCCGCGTACTTGACGATCATCTTTTTCATCCCGTACTGCTGGAAGTGCACGGTGACCTTGGTTGCGTCGCCGTCGCCCTCGAAACGGAGGACGATTCCCAATCCGAACTTCGGATGGCGTACGCGGCCATGCAAGCGAAGGCCGCTGCTGTGGGGATATTTGTTCCGCCCCAATTTGGGGGAGCGGGTGGCCGTGGCAGACGGCCGTTGCGGCACTTGCGAGGGTCTCGCTTGCGCCGCGCTTGCAGGCGGCCGCTCTGGCAATCCGCCTGGAAACGGGATGCCCCGCTCAGCGAAGAACCCCGCAACATTCTCCACTGAGTTGTAGGTCTGCCCAGGGTAAAGGCGCTTTTCGACCGCCTGTCTCACATCGTGGCGCTCCACCAGCAGGTCCATCTCACCCGATTCAAGCTGGCTTTCGGAATAATCATAGCGGGGGGCACGGACGTTCGGGCGAACATCGGAGCTATATTCGATGAGTTCCCGTGGAATCTCCTGCAAGAACCGCGAGGGCGCCATTGGCTCGGGCGCTCCGCCGCCCCAACGCCTTCGCGTGCGCGCGTAGGTGATGATGAGCTGCTTGCACGCGCGAGTCATTCCGACGTAACACAGACGCCGCTCCTCCTCGAGCGCCGAGGAGTCTTCGATCGAACGGCTGAGGGGGAAAATGCCCTCCTCCAGACCCATCAAGGCCACTAACGGAAACTCCAGGCCCTTGGCGCTGTGCAGAGTCATGAGCAGCACTTGCGCGGAGTTGTCAATCTGGTCGGTATCAGAGACAAGCGCGGCATGATCGAGGAAAGCGTGAAGATCCTCGCCGCGGCTGTCTGCGTCGGCCGCGGCGTTCATCAGTTCGTTGATGTTCTCCAACCGTCCGGCCGCTTCAATGGAGGGGTCCTGCTCCAGCATGCGCTGGTAGCCGGTTTCCTCCATGAGCCAGGTAAGCACCTGCGCCAATGGACGCTGTCCAATTTCGTCTTTTAGCCGTGACAGCAGGTGTTGGAAACTCTCGATAGCCGTATGCGTACGGGCGGCGAAGAGCTTCTCCTCGAGCATAAGGCCCGCCGCCTCTCCCAGGTTGAGCTTGCGGGGTTGCGCGTATTCGGCGATCTTATCCAGTGTCGTTTTGCCGATGCCGCGCGCCGGAGTATTGATCACACGCAGGAAGGCGATCGAGTCCGCAGGCGAAACGGCCAGTTTCAGATACGCGATCAAATCCTTGACTTCCGCACGCTGATAGAAGCTGACGCCGCCGACGACCTTGTAGCTGCGGTTGTAGCGGCGTAGCGCCTCCTCAATCTGGCGGGATTGCGCATTGGTGCGGTAGAGCGCCGCGGCGTGCTCCCCCGGATGCTCGCGCAGATAGCGGTCAATATAACCAGCTACGAACAGAGCCTCCTGCTCGGCGCTGGAGCTTTCATGCACTAGAATCGCGCTGCCTTCGGCGCCTTGCGTCCAGAGGTCTTTGCCTTTGCGGTTAACGTTGTTCGCCACCACCGCGCCCGCCGCGCTCAGGATGCGCTTGGTCGACCGGTAGTTCTGCTCCAGCCGGATGACGGTGGCGTCAGGATAGTCGCGCTCGAAATCCAGGATGTTGCGGATGTCGGCCCCTCGCCAACTGTAGATCGACTGGTCCTCATCGCCCACCACGCAGACGTTTTGATGATGGTCGGTTAGGAGCCGCATCAGCTCATACTGCGGGCGGTTCGTATCCTGGTACTCGTCGACCATCACATACTGGTAGCGCTCGTTGATTCTCTCGCGCACCGGCTTGCTCTGCCGCAGCAGACGGACGCTTTCGAGCAGCAGATCATCGAAATCAAGAGCGTTCGAGCCGATCAGGGCTTGCTGATAGCGCTCGAAGATGACTGCCAGCTTCTCCGCCTGCGGATTCGTGGCGTCGCGGTAAAACTCCTGCGGGCCGCGGCCCTGATTCTTGGCGTGGCTGATAATCGAGAGCACCGCGCGCGGCTTCATGAACTTGTCGTCGAGGCCGAGTTCGCGATACACCGCTTTCACGACTGCGATCTGATCGCTATCGTCGTAGATGCCGAAGCGCGGCGTGAAGCCGTGGCGTACTTGGGCAAGCGGCTCGCCTGCTGCACGTAGGAGGCGCACACAAAAGGAGTGAAAAGTGGAAACCGTGGGCCAGCCGGGGACAAATCCGCCATCCTGCGAAAGCAGCGACCCCACGCGGCTGCGCATCTCTTCGGCGGCCTTGTTGGTAAATGTCACCGCCAGAATGCTGTCCGCCGGCACGCTGTGCCCGCAAATAAGGTGGGCTATGCGGCAGATGAGGACTCGTGTTTTGCCGCTGCCTGCACCGGCCAGAATTAACAGCGGACCATCCGTGTGAAGAACAGCCTCCTTTTGACGGGGGTTGAGAGTGTCTAAGAAGTCCATCGAAGACACTCATTCTAGCAATTGAGGTTATTGCCACCCGCGGCGGCCGGACGGTCGCTCAGAGAACGTTGATTTGCACAACATTGGAGGCTTGCCCGTCCACGGTCAACACCACATTGACCACACCCCGTCCGATGAGTGTGCGCGGCAGGGGAATATTGACCTGGTCGAGGCCGGCAAACTGGGACTGCGCCCCAAAGAAAATGCCTTCGGTGACCGGCATACCGCCGATCGTGGCCGTGACAGTCGTTGCCTTTCGCAGGCCGGTGCCGAAGAGAATGAGAAACACACGGTCGGACTCCGGCCCCAGATTGATCGGCACAGGTGCGTGGCTGCCCAGGGGAGCATTTGAAAACACAAGCTCCTCCGACGTGCCGCCATCGCCCCGGACACGCAAGGCCGTTGCCGCCGGCACACCCTCCCCGTTCGCGTTGGCGGTAAAGATCGCCGGCGCGGCATTCCTGATCCGGACAACGCCTCGGGAAACCACGAGGTTGTTCTGCTCAACCTCGATGAGGGCCTCGCCGAGGGCCGCTCCTGGCGGCACCAGAAAGTTGATCTGCGAAGGCTCGTTTTGCGCGGGGTTCGTGACGACCGCCAGCAGAGGCAATGTGAATTCAAAGTTAGCGCTGTCGATAAGGAAGGCGCGCACGCCGGCTAGCTCAGGCGGCAGTGACTGCCCCGGCTGGGCTGAGGCGTTGCCGGTCCAGCCGCCTCCGAACCCGGAAGCCAGCGAATCCGGAGCGACACCCAGCTGCGGCAGGCCGGGTGCCGCCGCCGACACGGTTGCAAAGACCGTGTTGCCAAACCTTGTCACAAAAGCGTTGGTGCCGTTGCGCCTCGCACCCTGAAACACGCCTTGCGTGACAGGAAACGCATTGGAGTTCGTGAATCCGGTAACGTAGACTCTCCCCAGAGAGTCGATCGCCAACCCTCGTATTTCGTCTGCTCCACCCGCGCCGAGATACGTCGAATCCAGAAGATCGGACCCGTTGGTATTGAACTGGGTCACAAAGGCGTCGCTTGGCCCGCCACCGTAGTTGATCTGGCCGGAAACGACCGGGAAGAAAAAAGATTTCGCCACACCGGCGATGGTCGCCAGTCCGAGGGAGTCGACGGCGATGCTATTGGCTAGGTCCTCGCCCTCGCCGCCGATGTACGTCGAGAAGACTCCCCGGCCCTGGGCATCGTATTTCGTGAGGAAGGCGTCATAGGTCCCGCCGAAAAAGAAGCGCTGAAACGCTCCCTGTGACGTGGGGAAGTTGAAGGAGTTCGTCAGGCCCGTCACATAGATGTTGCCTTGCGAATCCAGGGCGATGCCGCGCGCGATATCATCGTTGTTTCCGCCCAGGAAGGTGGAATAGAGCAGCGACCCGCCGTCGGGCGAAAGCTTCGAGGCAAAGGCATCGCTGTCCCCGGCGCGTTTTCCTTGCACTGCGTTTGGCGTTACGGGAAACCGGTCCGACTTGGTGTATCCCACCGTGTAGATGTTTCCGGCGGAATCGAGCGCCAAATCTTCGATTCCATCGTCGCCGCCTCCGCCGAGAACCATGGAGAATAGGATGGCGCTCCCGGCGGCGTTGTACTTGGTGATGAAACCCTCTTCACCACCATCTCGCTCGGGCCGAAAAACGCCACCGCTCTTCGGGAACCCGCTCGACTTGGTCACGCCCACGACATGAGCGTTGCCTGCAGCGTCAAGAGCGATCGCCGTGCAGCGGTCTCTGTCGTTTCCGCCCAAATAGGTCGAAAAGATAGCCTCGCCTCCCCCCGGGGTCAGTTTCGTGACGAAACAGTCGGTTTCGCCTCCTTGGAAGACCCTCTGCACCGCGGCGCCGGGGGTGGGAAAGTTTGTCGACTTCGTCAGACCCGTTACGTAAACGAATCCCGCGCTATCGACAGCCACAGCGTTGCCGATGTCATCGCCGTCACCTCCCAAATAGGTCGAGAACACGATTCCGCCACCCGCAGGATTGAGCTTGGTGACGAAGGCCTCTTCTTTGCCGCGGGGGTCGTTCTGGAAGGGACTGGATGACTCCGGAAAATCAGTCGATTCGGTCAGGCCAGTGACGTAGACGTTTCCTGCCGCATCCACGGCGATTCCATTTCCCTCGTCATCGCGGTCACCGCCCAAATAGGTGGAGAACCCGAGAATCGGATCGATGACAAGCGGTCGATTCCGGTCGTAGGCTCCAAGTTTGAATCCGACCGAGTTGTCCGCGAGCAGCGTGTAACCGCCGGCAATAGGTTCGGGGCCAGTCTCCCCATTCTGATAGACGACTGGCTTGTGCATGCGGAGTTCACGGCCGTGCAAGGCGATCAAGAGGTCGCCCGAGCGGTCCACATCAAGGCGATCGGCCCCCTCAAGAACCAGCCGGATGAGCGAAGGATCAGAGCCGGGCGCCACCACCAAGTCGTACTCCAGTTTTTGCTCCTGTCCGTAGTAGACAACATCAACCCCGGGATAAACGTCGCGATAGCGGACTTTCCCGAAGCTTGGCACGTGCGTCCTCCACGCATGCGGATTGTTGCCCTGCAGATAGTGGCTTTCGCCCTCCAAGCGGTCGAGAGCTTCGGCGATCGGTGCCGGGTTGGAAGCAGCGAAACCCAGCTTCACGACGTCTCGACGCTTGTGTGTGTGGCCGCGCAGCGAAAGGACCGCGCCTTCGCGGCTGAGGAAAATGGCGTAGTGGCGTCCGCGAGCAAGGTAGTCCACCCGCGGATCCGTTTGGCCGGCGTTTTGTTCAAAGCGCAACGGCCCCGCGGAAAGCTCGGTCCAAGCGACTCGCGCCCGGCGCAATTGCACGGATATTGCCCCGGCCGAAACCTCAAACCCAGGCTGAACCACCACCGCGACACCCGCACACAAGACAATCGACAGGCTCACAATCCACTTGGCGACTATTCCTCGACGCATTCCTGATTTTTCTCCCTGCTGCTTAGGCAACGACACAAATCCGAACAAGGGGGCACTCGAAACCGTGAATGGGGACTGTCCCCGATTCTTTTCACGGCGCGCCCCTCGCTCATGGAGATACACGAACCTACCCTGTTGTTCTTGGACTGCACGCCTCGCCAACGCGTTACAGATGGATTGCAAGACGACGTCTGAGAGGGACTGGCTCGTTTCGCGAAGCGTACGAGCCAATTTAGGTGGTCGTGAGTTGTCTTCGACGGGGAGCCGGCCGCGCGGAACCTGGAGTCCAGCCGCTTCACCGGTGAGCGCAACTTTCGGTGTCTTCGAGCAAGTCCCCGATGTTGTCGAGAGACAACCCTTCTCGCAGCCCCATGTCGCGTGCCTCCACGACAAGAGGTCGGCTCCCCCGCCAGGCGTCCAGCACCTGCAAACCAACCTGCAGCGCTTCGTTCACCACTTCCCTAAAGGGTCGCCCCGACGCTCGCGCCACCCGCCGCAGCTTCTCCCCGACATCATCGTCGAGAGTCACCGTCGTTCGCACATCTTAATGCTCTAACGGAACGGTCAGGATGTCAAACGAAGTGCGTCTATTCAATTCAAGTAGATCGTGCGATACAGTGTGTCGCGCTGTTTGGGGACGAAACCGGCATCGCGGATGATGCGCCGCAGGTCCTCTTCGGTGGCGTGGTGTTGCGTGCCGGCGGGCCGGACGACGTTTTCCTCGAGCATCACGCTGCCGACGTCGTTGCCGCCGAAACGCAGCCCGAGCTGACAGATTTTAAGGCCCTGCGTGACCCATGAAGTCTGCACATTGGTGAAGTTATCGAGGTAGAGTCGTGAGATCGCCAGCGTCTTCAGGAAATCGACGGCGGTTGTCTCTTCTTTGACTCGGCGGCCGAGCGCGGTATTTTCGGGCTGGAACGGCCAGGGGATGAAGGCTGTGAAGCCGCCCGTTTCTTCCTGCAGGCGGCGTAGCGTCTCGAGGTGATTGACGCGGTGCTCAAACGTTTCGCCGCAGCCGAACATCATGGTCGCCGTTGTGTTGAGGCCTACCTGATGGGCCGTGCGATGGACGTTGATCCAGTCGGCGGTGTTGCACTTGAGGCGGGCGATGCTGTGGCGTACCTCGTCGTCAAGCACTTCCGCGCCCGCCCCCGGAATGGAATCGAGCCCCGCGTCGCGCAGCCGCGCGATCGTGTCCCGGATCGTGAGGTCGCTCACTTCCGCGATTGTCAGAATCTCCGGGGCTGAGAGGCAGTGGAGATGAATCCGGAAGCGCTGCTTAATGGAGCGGAACAGGTCCTCAAAATACTCGATCTTGAGATCCGGATTGACGCCCCCCTGCATCAGCACGCCCGTGCCGCCCAGGTCCATCGTTTCCTGAATCTTTTGATAGATCTCTTCCTTCGGCAGCACATAGCCCTCGGCATGGCCCATGGGCCGGTAGAAGGCGCAAAAGCTGCAGTATTCCGTGCAAAGGTTGGTGTGGTTGATGTTGCGATCGATGATATACGTTGCGATGCCGTGGGGATGGAACTTACGGCGAGCCGCGTCCGCTTCCATACCGATACCGATCAGATCATCGCTCGCAAACATTTCGAGCGCTTGTTGTTTGGTGATCACTATTCCTGCTCCGCGAGTGTCGCCTGCTCAAGATACGTCAACTCGGGCGTCTTTTCCACCAAGCCCAGTTCGGCGGCGGAACGGAGGAACAGCGCCAAGCTGCGCTGCTCGCTCTCGCCGAAATCATAGGAGATGTGCTCCACGAGATAGCGCCGCACCAGATCTTCCGGCAGCTCGCGGCTCTTGCTTTCCACCGCGATGATCTCTTCGAGATGCTCGTTGCCGTAAGCCGCCGAAGCCCGGAATATCGATTCCAGACTCGCTTCTGCAACAAGATTTTTCACGGCCCAAACGGCGAACACCATCGGACCACCCGTCAACTCGACCCACTCCGCGCCGAGGTCATATACGAAAACCGGGTTGCCGCGCCATTGGCTCATGCGAGTGTCAATGCGCAAAGCCGGATCGCCGATGATCAGGGCGGCGTCGGCCAGCTCGAGCATCTCGTCAAGCTTGGGCGGATAAGGGCGAACACGCGGCCGGATGCCGTACTTGCGCCCCAGCAGCACCTGGGCCAAGACAACCGATGTGCGGGAACTCGTATCGGCGGCAAACGACTCGACCTCTTCCATCGGCTTGCGCGAAACAAAAAGAATGCTTCGCACCGGGCCCCGGCATGCGATCGAGCAACCCGGGATGACCACCAGATCCAGCTGCCGCGCCAGCGCGATGGCAGGTACCAAGCCGATATCCGCCTCTCCCGCCCGTAGAGCATCGGCGCATTCCGAGGGCAGGGACAGCTCCATGTCGAAAATCCCCTGCTGCGGCCCATGGGCGAGTCCCCAGATGAGGGGGGATGTATTGAGATAGCTGACGGCCGAAACTCTGCGTTTTGAGCGCATAGGACCTACGATTGTATCGCCTTTCCTATTGTAACTGGGCGTACGGTTAGATCAGAGAAATCGAACGACAGGACGGCCAAACAGAGCGTGTGGCAGCGGGGACCCGGCCAGCCACAGCAAGTGGGGAAGTGGCGAACCCGACACCCAAAAGGGAATGAGTTTCCTGCCGGCCCGGGGGCCAGTGGAGTCAAGGAACCGGGAAGGCTCACGCTCCCGACACAACCAACGAATGCGGATAGCGTTTTGTGGGCGCTCCGCGGGGCCGCCCGGAGGCTTCCTATGCTTCCTTCTTCTTGTATTCTTCCACCTTGGAGCCGACGGGGCCTTGGCTGGTGCGGCTCAGAAGCTGGCGGACTTCTTCTTCCGTGAACGGCTTCTGCGTCTTGATGATGGCGACGTTCTCTTCGAGTTGCTCCACGGTCTCGACGCCCGAGACGATCGTGTCCGGGTTTTGCGCCAGCGCGAAGCGCAGGCACTCGGGGATGGTCGCGATATTGTTGCCCGTGATATTGCCGATAGCGTTGGTCTTCATCGCTATGCGGCCCAGGCCCTTGGCGCCCACCTTCGGGAATACGTTCTTGATGAAGCTTAGATAGTGCGGATCGATCAGGTTGACCGGATGCTGCACGGTCTCCCAGCCGTCAAAGCCGTTCAACAGCGCCAGATGGACTTCAGGGTCGTGATGGCCGGTGAAGCCGATGTGGCGGACCTTGCCCTGCTCCTTGGCCTTGACGAAGGCGCCAAGCGATCCCTTCGGACCGAAGATCTTCTTGACTTCGTCCATCGTCGAAACTTCGTGGCACTGCCACAAATCGAGATAGTCCGTGCCCGCGCGGCGCAACGTTTCTTCGAGCTGGTTCATAGCGCTCGCCTCGTCGCGTAGTTCCGCTTTGCTCATGAGGAGCACCTTCTGCCGGCGTCCGCCCTTGAGGGCCATTCCGTAGAATTCATCGCTCTTGCCACCGTGATACTTGTGGGCGCTATCGAGGAAGGTGACTCCCAGATCAATGGCCCGGTGGATGATCTTGACGGCGTTCTCCGGGCCGTTTTTGGCCATGTGGAATCCGCCCAGGCAAAAGCGGGAAACGTTCAGGCCGCTCTTGCCGAGGATACGCATCGGCATCTCCCCTTCGGCGGACAGGGGTAGGGCGGTGGCGGCTCCGACCGCTCCGGCAGCCGCGCTGGTCAGGAACTCACGACGTTTCATAAGTCCTCCTACTCAGATGCAACGCTCCCAGGATAGCATCCGCTTAACCCTTTGCTCGATGATTGAAGCGACGATAAAGGCTGCTGTCCGGAGAAGCTTGGTGTAAATTGAGTTTCAGCCGGTCAGGGGCGTACCTCATGTAACAGCGGCCTGCCCGCCAGGCCAGCCATCAGGTTCTCGACAGAGAGCCGCGCCATCTCGCGGCGGGTTTCGATTGTGGCACTGCCCAGGTGAGGAACAATGGTCACGTTGTCGAGAGCCAGCAGCGGATGATCGCGGGGCAACGGTTCGGGGTCGGTCACATCGAGGCCGGCAGCGGCGATGCGCCCCTCTTTGAGCGCGTTGTATAGGGCGGCGGTATCGACAACGGGGCCGCGGGCGATATTGATCAGCGTCGCCGTCGACTTCATGAGCCCAAGGGCCTTCGCTCCAATCAGCCCGCGGGTCTCTTCGGTCAGCGGACACGAGAGCATGACGTAGTCGCTTTGCGGAAGCAGCTCCTCCAAGGGCATGTATAAGACCCCGAGTTCCTTCTCGGCGTCCTCCCTGCGGCGGCGGTTGTAATAGAGCACCTTCATGTCGAACCCGCGGGCTCGCCTCGCGACCTGGCGTCCTATGTTTCCCAGTCCGATGATGCCGAGCGTGGTGCCGTGCACTTCCCGGCCCAGCATGTAGCCGGGGTTGTAGTGCAGGAACTCAGGCGAGCGCGCATAGCTGTCGCCGCGCACGATGAGCCGGGCAGCGGCCATCAGCAGCGCGAAGCCCATGTCGGCAGTGGCGCCGTCGAGAATGCCGGGCGTGTTACCGACGGGAATGCCTCGCGCGGCTGCATCCGCCACGCGGATGTGATCAACGCCGACGCCATAGTTGCTGACGACTTTCACCCCGGGCAGCCGGTCGAGAACCGCTCCGTCAACCAGAGGATGCCCGTAGGTGTAGACGGCATCAATGATTTCCCGCGTGCCCTGGAGGGCCACATCCCAGGACAGAATCTCGACGCGATCGGCCATGAAGCCGAGTACGGTGTTATCGAGCGGCCCATCAGCAACTACCCTTGGCCGCTTCGAAAAGATGGGCTGTTGCGAGTCCCTTTCGGGCATAAATAGTTCCGGCTTTCTGTGGAATTTCCTAGGCGGAGAGACCTAAAGGGCCTTCGCCGGCGACCCAGGCGGCGGTACCGCCAGCGACGAACTCCTCCGCGGAGCGAGCCTGTGTATTGTAGCAGCCTGACTCGAAGTCCTTCCGAACGAACCAATTAGCGCCAGTGATAGGAAAACGCACTGGGCCGGAAGGCCTGAGAGTCATAGGGTGAATCTCTCGGAGTCCTTAGTGGGATTCCTCCAGTGACCGTTATGTCCTTGGGGGCTTACAAGACTAGGTAGGGAAATGTTTTTGGAGCAGAGAGCCATGCGACGGAAGCTATACGGCAATAGAGAATCCCAACGCGGTAACGCGTTTGTGGAGTTCTCTCTGTGTTTCATGTTGTTCATGACGATTGTGGTCGCGATGTTCGAGTTTTCGTGGCTTCTCTTTGTTAGGTCAACATTCCATCACGCAGTTCGTGAAGGCGTGCGTGCAGCGATTACGGGACGTCCTGGAGCCGGTTTCGAAACCAATCATGATGGCTACATAAAGAGTGTAATCAAGACGAACACTTTCGGAATTCTTGACGATGCGGCCCTGGATGCGCATGTGCAGATCGACTACTTCAATATCGACGGCAGCGCCTCAGCTGTTCCGGATGGCGGGAACATCGTCCAGGTTTCGATCCAGTGTTACAACATCATGCCGATTACAAGTCTCATCCGCCCGAGAGATGGGAATGGCAATATACAGCCCGTGATGGTCTCCGTTTATTCTTCGGACCGCTTGGAGCCGTTTCCCGCAGCCGAGACGCCGACGCGCGGCACAGTGGCGACGGCGACCGCCTGCGCGCCCTAAAGAAGCCGACGGAGACATAAGAGGGGGAAAGACATGAAACGATCCACAGGTTCGGCAGCGGACTGGTTTAGCACAACGGTACGTCTCCTCAGAACCGACACGGGAGCGAATGTCATGTTTGAGTTCGCGATCTCGCTGCCGTTTCTAGTGGCCATGGTCGTGGGGACATTCGCCGTCGGCCTCATGTTCGACCGCTCTCTAACCCAAGGGCAGTTGGCGCGCAACGCCGCCAACATGTACGCGCGCGGCATCCGTTTCAACACTACGGCCAACAAGCAGTTGCTTGCCAACGCCGCCACCGGCATGAATCTCAAGGTGGACGGCACCGGTGAAACAGTCGTGTATCTGACGGCGCTCACCCGCGTACCGTCGAACGCGAACTGCCTCGTCAGCGGCAACACAGTGCCCTGCGCGAACCGCGGATTGATCGTCATTGCTCAGCGCTTCATCGTGGGCAACACCAGTGTCGACCCGAGTGTGTTTGGCGATCCGGGCAGCACAAACATCGACAGCGATGGTAACGTTGCGAACTACGAGCACCAGACCTACGCCCGCGCAACCGTGCCGGCCTCAGTTTCTAATGCAACGAGCGGACTTGGCGAAGGCGAGTTCATCTATGCCGCCGACACCCACCATATTCCGACTCTCATCAGGTTTCCTGGTATCGTCGCCCCCGACAAGATGCACACCTGGGCTTACTACTGATACGGTTGCGGCCCGGGGCAAGGAGAACGTGGACACGTTTGGGAGACAATTCCATGAGAAAAGTGCGCAGTGGCAGAAAAGGCATTGTGATCGTAATGCTGGCGCTCGGCGCGTCGTTTTTCTTCGGCCTTGCCGGTCTTGCCGTCGACACGATCTACATTTACGCGGTCAAGGCGAGACTGGTGACGGCCGTGGACGCCTGTGCTCTGGCGGCCGCCCGTTCCATCGGCAAAGGCCAGACCGAGATGAACCGGATCGTCGACATGATGTTCGATTCCAACTTTCCGAACGACATGCTGATGACGATCAGCCGCAGCCACACAACGCCGGTGATTACCAACTTTCCCGGCCAGGGAAGACGGGAGGTCAGCCTCACGGGGACCGCCGTTGTCCCGACACTCTTCATGAGGATCTTTGGTTGGAACAACCTCACCCTCCAGGCTAGCGCCCAGGCGGCGCGACGTGATGTGAACGTCCTGGTGATTCTTGACCGCTCGGGGTCGATGATGCTGGCTCCAGGGCCGCCGTGGCCGCAGTTGCAGGACGCCGCCAAGTTTTTCGTAAATCAGTTCGACACCACGTCCGATCGCATGGGTTTGGTTACGTTCGGAACAAGCGCCCGGGTGGACTACTCCATGAACTACTCTCCCGGTGTCGACTTCAAAACCGGCATTAACAACATCATTGACTCGCATCAGGTCAACACGGCCAACCGCACAAATCCGACCCAGGGGCTGTATCTAGGCTACAAGGAACTCATCACGCTGAACGATCCGACCGCGCTCAATGCCATCGTGTTCTTCACGGACGGCCAACCGACGGCGTTCGCCAACTGGTTCAAGGTGCAGACAAGCGGCACGCCGCGCTCCACAAGCGGCAGCCCGCGCTATGGGGTTGTGCACACGTCGCAAGACCACTCCAGCTTTCGAGGCTTGGCCAAGGCGTTTGCCACAGGAATTCCCGGAAGCAGCAGTGACATCATTCAGCTCGAGAACACCGTGTGGACCAGCCCGGGGAACGATGTCAACACGCTTCTGATCCCCGCCGTTGGCGCGGGAAACTTCTATCCGTTCAGCCCCGAGGGTGTTGGGGTCAACCCGACGTTCTCCATCACCGCTGGTCCGAAGACGGTCGACGGGACCGGCGCTGTCTTCGTCAACGGAAGTCTGGCGAATCGCACGCAAGAAATCGAGGACATCGCCATTAACGCGACTCTGGAAATAGGCAAGCTTGCCCGAAACCCCGCGACGCTGAACGGCGGGATCCGCATCTACTGCATCGGCCTTGGGGGCTGGCTGGGGCCAGCGGAACACGGGTTCCTGAAATCACTCGCCAATACGGCCGATCAGGAAGCCGGCTACCCGGCCCATGAGACGACACAGCCGGAGGGCATTTACTACTACGCCCCGGGACCGAGCCAGCTTCGGCAGGCGTTCCAGACGGTGGCGAGCGAAATTTTCCGTCTGATTCAATAAGTTCTCCCTTCCTGGATAGATAGCCTCTCTTTCCTGAGCGGCGGCAATGGTCACACACTGCCGCCGCCTTTTTTTCTGACGCCGCAAGCCCGGTAAGATAGTTCCTTCATGCTAAGTTCCGACCTTGCCTGGATTCGCTCCCAATTCCCCGCTCTGGCGCAGACCGTAAACGGCCAACCTGCCGTCTTTTTGGACGGCCCGGGAGGCACACAAGTCCCGAGGCGAGTGATCGACGCGATGGCCGAGTATCTCGCCCTGTCCAACGCCAACACGCACGGCGCCTTCCCCACGGCGCAGCGGACAGAGCAAATGTTGGAGCACGCTCACCAAGCCGCCGCGGACCTGCTCGGCTGCGACGCCTACGAAGTCTGCTTCGGCCAGAACATGACCACGCTGACTTTTGCCCTCAGCCGCGCCCTGGGCGGGGAGCTAGCGCCGGGCGACGAGATTGTAGTGACACAGCTCGACCATGATGCCAACGTGGCGCCCTGGAAGGCGCTAGAAGAGCGCGGCATCGCTATCCTTGTAGCTGACATCAACCCGGCCGACTGCACCCTGAACCTGGACGACCTCCGGAGCAAGATCAGCCGGCGAACGCGTCTGGTGGCTGTTGGCTACGCCTCGAACTCTGTGGGCACCATCAACGACGTCGAGACGATCGGCAAGATCGCTCATGATGCCGGAGCAATGCTCTTTGTCGACGCGGTGCACTACGCTCCGCATGGTCCGATCGACGTGCGCGCCATCAACTGCGATTTTCTGGCCTGCTCAGCTTATAAGTTCTTTGGCCCCCATGTGGGTTTGCTCTACGGCAAGACCGGACACTTGACGCGCCTACGGCCATACAAGGTGCGGCCCGCGACGGAAGAGATCCCCGGCCGATGGGAGACGGGCACGCAGAATCACGAAGGGCTGGCTGGGATGATTGCAGCGGTGGACTACCTGGCCGAGCTGGGCCGGCGGCAAGGACCGGCCGGTGGCGAGCATCCTGCCGCGGACCGGCGCTCGCAGCTTCTCGCCGCCATGGGGGCGATCCAGGCCTACGAAGCGGAACTGTGCCGGCGTCTTATGGAAGGCCTGCTGGGGATTCCAAAGCTCTGCTTTTATGGCATCAGCGACCCAGACCGCTTTGGCGAGCGGGTCCCGACGGTGTCCATCCGGGTCGGGGAATCCTCTCCCCGCCATCTGGCCGGATACCTCGGGGAAAGAGGGTTTTTCGTCTGGGATGGCAACTATTACGCCATCAACCTCACCGAGCGTTTAGGCGTGGAAGGGAAGGGCGGGATGGTGCGAATCGGCCTGGTACATTACAATACCGCCGATGAGGTGGACCGACTTCTGGCGGCCCTGCGGCAATATCCAGGCCCGGCCTGAGCAGGACTTTCGGCCTGCGGCGCTGGCGGGACCCAGGCAGCCGTAACCTACTGCCATTGCGCCGTGTCTCCCAGAAGCGGTAACTTTGTGGGACCTGCGGCGGTAACAATTGCCGCCGCAGCGCCGCCTTTGAAAGGTTCGATTGTGCTTGGTCCGGCAGGCGGAACGCGGGTTGGCCCGCGCTCCCGATTGCACGATCGGTTTCGGGACGCAATTCGGGATGCAGATAGCAACGCACCCGGAAGTCAAACTTTTGGAAAGAGGGAACTCAATGCGATTGTTGAAAAAATCCTGTCTATTGCTGGTCTTGTTCGGAATGAACGCCGTGCTTGCGCAAACGCCGGAATTGCGCAAACCGGACGTGATTTTTGTTCCGACCCCCCAGGCCGTCGTCGACGCGATGCTCAAGCTGGCGAATGTCGGCGCCAATGACATCGTTTACGATCTGGGATGCGGTGATGGCCGCATGGTCGCAACGGCCGCCAAACAGTTCGGAGCCCGGGGCGTGGGCATCGATATCGACCCGGAAAGAATTGAGGAATCGAATCGGACTGTCCGTGAGGCGGGTGTGCAGAGCCGCGTGAAGATTCTCCACCAGGATCTGTTCGAGACCGACATCAAGGAAGCCACGGTCGTGACGCTGTACCTGCTCCGCTCGCTGAACCTGAAGCTGCGCCCCAAACTTTGGAAGGAACTCAAACCGGGCACGCGCATCGTATCGCAAACCTTCGACATGGACGATTGGAAGCCAGAGAAGCAGATCGAAGTGGAAGGCCGCCAGATCTACCTGTGGCGCGTGCCGGCAACACCCCCTGTGTCACAGTAGCCAAGCAAGCGTATCCTGTCTGGCAGAAGGGTTTTTTGATCGCGGGGGCGGCGCGCCGGTTTTGAACCGAGGCGCGCGGCCCGCGCCCTAGTTTTTGGCGGAATCTCTCTTGTCGCAGGCTGCTCCCGGGCCTCTACGCCTTCTTGCCGCCGGGGACACCCGTCATTTCGACGCCTTTGCCCATATCCTCGATTTCCGAGAAGTAGACCTTGCGCTCCTGGTCCATGCATTGCATCGCGAGCATGACAGCGATCGAGTCCTGCAGGCCGATCTCGAGGTCGGCTTTCGGCTTTCCGCCGTCGCGAACGTCGATCAGGAAACTCTCCAGTTCCTTAAACTCAGGATCTTTGTCCTCGGAAGGCACGAGGATGCCTTTGTTGTAGAGCCAACGCTTCGCGAATTCCGTCTCCCTCTCGATGAAGCCGACGTTCGGCGAGTTCAAGTCCTTGGGGCTGGGAATGATGGGCAGGCCTTCGCCTTGTTCCAGTCTGTCGGCGACCGTGGCGCCTGCCGTCCAGGCTTCGCCGCTCTTCTGCTGCTCACCCATCTTTTCCTTCATCGGGTCGATGAACCACATACCCTCCCCCCCGGGAATAAGAGTAATCTCGATCGCGCCGTCGGTGCCCATGATGACTTCACGGCAGCCGTCACCCGGCAGCCTGCGGGCCTGGAGATGGCGGTTCGTCGAGATGGCGCTATAGAGCAGCTTCTCGCCTCCGGGATACTCGAAAACGAGCTGGATGTTGTCGTAGATATCGCGCCCGTCCTTCCAGTAGTCCAGGCCGCCTACGCCCATGACCGATTTGGGGGTTGCGCCGATCATCCAGTCGGCCACGTCGGATTGGTGCGACATCAACTCGGCGCACAATCCACCCGAATATTTCCGGTAGAGGCGCCAGTTGATCTGGTCCTCCATGCTTGGGTCCTTCACGCTGCGCCGCCAGTTTGTGTTGCGGTGCCACTGGGCTGAAACGTGTGTGACCTTTCCGATTGTTCCCTTCTCGATCATCTGCTTGGCGGTCTGATAGAACGAGCTGTACCGCCGCTGCAGGCCGACCTGAATCACCTGGTTGGGGTACTGCTGGTGCAAAGCGCGCAACGCGTGCACTTCTTCGGGCTTGAAGACAAGCGATTTTTCGCAGAAGACGTGCTTGCCCGCCTCCAGCGCGGCTTTCATGACCGGGAAGTGCATGTAGAGCGGAACCGCGATGAACACGGCTTCCACGTCTTTCTGCTCGAGGAGCTTACGGTAGTCCGTGTAAGGCGTCGGCGTGTTCTTGAAAACCTCCAGAGCCTTTTTCAGGTTGGGCTCGTAGATGTCGCAAAGGGCGACGCATTCGCCGGCTTCGGTGTTGCGCAGATGGCGCTCCAATAGCCGCAGGCCGCGGCTGCCGGGGCCGATAAATCCATACTTGACGGCTCTGCTGGCGGCTCGAGCCGTTAGGATTCCGGGAGCCGCTTTCGCCCGTGGAAGCGCCGAGGTGAGGGCCGCGGTCGTGGCCACCCCCGCCGACTTCACAAACGTTCGCCGGTCTACCGACCCATCTTTTTTGGGCTTCTTGGTTGATGCCATGGACGCCTCACAGTAAGCTTCGGGTTAGCTCTCAGGGATAGGCTCCGTGATTCGACGCGGATGATGAATCAGTAACGTATACGATTCTCAGGCACGAAACATGGGACCTTGTCTTCAGAACGCTTTATCGCTAAAGGTATTCTAGATCCGGCCTGACGGCAAAGCAACCCTCAATTGCTCTTAGGCGGCAGGCTTTCTTTCCGTCACCAGGCGGGTGATCAAGGCCCCTGGCGTGCAGTCAAAAAGCTGCGATTCCAACGCCTGGTCCGGCTCCGGAAGGCCGTCTTCGAGCAGGCGCTCGGTGAATTTGAGACTGTGTCCGGCGGCATAGAACGGTTTTCCGAAATGTTTGCAGCACATGGCCAGCGGGAGCGTTCCCACCTTGTGGACGACAGCGCCCGTACGGTCGAAAGTGTCCACACCGATCACGGCGCAATCTATCTGCGGGACAATATTGCCGATGGCGGAATCGGGAATCAGGTGCACCACTTCCTGTCGGCTGACGGTGCCGGCCGCCGGCCGCAAGCCACTGCGAAGGGCTTCCGCAAGCTGTTTGCCTTCGCCTCCGGGCTGCGATTCGAGCACATAGACCGATCGAACGCGCAGCGATACGAGAACGTCGCGCACCGTCGTGCTGTTGCTGAGGGTGATGACCCGGGAAGTTGGAGGAACCAATTCCCGCAGGTTCTCGGCGATCATCTGATTGCCGTGAACGAGCGATTCCTTGACCTCGTGCAGGCGCTGGGGAAGATCGGCGGATTCCTCTCGCATCAGCCGCGCCACGTTCGTCAACGCGGCGATGGCCGGGTGCATTCGGGAAAGCTCGGCCGCCAGGCGCGGTATAGGCTTACCGGCGGCAATCCAGCTTTCCGCCAGCCCGATGGCCTCTATCGCGAGGTCGAGCGCCCCGGAGGTCCGGTCGTAGCGCAATTTTTCAATGCGCTGGTCGAGGACGGTGTCTCGGCGTGTGGCCATAGCTGTCAACACCTGCCCGTGGCCGCGAGGCGTCACTCTTATTTCACCACGGCTTTGGCAGCGGCTACGTTTTCATGCTGATCAAAAACCCTTACCGCCACCGTGTGCTCGCCGCCTTCCACGGTAGCCGTCGTGAAGTCGAACGCCAATTCCTTGGAATCAAACAGCTTTGCCGTCGGCGCCATCGCCGTCCATTCGCCTCCGTCGAGGGAATACTCAGCGCGCGAGATTTTCGTGGTCTGATCCGCCGCGTCGAAGCGCACGCGCAGGCAGCCTTCCGCGCGCTCCGCGCGAATCCCTTGGATCGCCGGCGCGGTGTTATCGACGACGATCCCGGCGATCGTTTGCACGTCGGTCCTGGCCTCAGACGCCGGATTTGCGGGTGAGTCGGAGGCCGTCACCCTGGCCTCGTAGATGCCGTCCGCAAATGAGGTGGAGTCCCAGCTCAGAAACTCCCGCTCGACGTCTTCCTCGATCAGCTTCCAGTTTTCTTCGCCTTGGCCGCGGATGTCTACTCGGAAAACGAGTTGGTCTTCGTTATCGTCGTCGGCCTGCCAGCGAATACCGACGAACCCGCGAGACTCCCGCATCACTTGCGCGGGCCGAGGTGTATTTCCTCTCGCGGTCCGGCGGCTGGGTGAGCGCCCGCCCAGGGGTGGCAAGGTCAAGTTCCTGGAGTTTGCGGAAACGTTCGCGGTGACAAAATCATAGTTTGGAGGCGTTACTTCCATTGCCGTGATGACGGGCGCTACGTTGCGCGGCAAATAATAGATCGCCACCGAACTCAGGATTGGCGAGGTGTTTCCGGCCGTCGAACTCAGCATGGCCTTCCATTGCACAAAGCGGCCGGGCGGCGAACCGGCAACGCGCCCCTCCGAACGATCGATCGGATCCGACCAGGGACTCCAGTTGCGGTTGGGGCTGCTCAGATTTCCCGAACGCGTCGAAACTGTGATTTTCCCGGGCGGACCTGCCGTGCCTTTCCATTCCACGCGTCCCCACTCGGAAAAGATTCCGGCGTCAAAAACGTCAGCCTCGAACGATCCCTCGCTCTCAAGCTCGGGTCCCAGCTGATACACTTTTGCGATGTTGCTGGTGGCCGCGAATACCTGATTTTTCGGCCCCGCGGCGAGCGCCGTGATCTGCGACGACACAGTCGTCAGCACGATCGAGTAGAGGGTGTCGCTCTCGATGCGCAGCAAACGCCCCTTGTCACCCGTGCCGACCAGCAGCTTACCATCTGGATCGAGCACCAGGGAGTAGACGAGGTCGCTGCTGGAACTCCACACGATGCGCGGTTCGCCATCCGGCCGGAGGCGGTAGATCTCGCTGCCCCCCACCACAGGGGCGGGCGCCGGCCGAGGGGCCTGGGGCGGTGCTTCCTGGCCCTCAGGTCCACCGGGGCTGCCCGCGACGGAGGCATTTACCTGCACCGTCGTAGCGGGAGGGCCCCCTGGCTGCTGACCGGGCGTCGACTGTGGCCCGCGGTTGCCCACACCGGCCGCATAAATGGCGCCGTCCTTCCCCAGGGTCAGCGTTGTGATTTCCTTCTTTGAGGACTGATAGAGAATGAAGCCCTGGCCAGCATTGGCTCCGGCGGTCGGAACGCGCAAAATCAGCCCGCTCGGGTCAGTGCCGATGATCAGATTGTCCTGCGAGTCGATGCGGATCGATCGGGCGTGCGTTTCTTCTGTTTCAAAGAACAGACTGTTCTCGCCTTGGGGCGTAACGCGATAGATGCGTCCCTGGTCGCCCGTCGCCACGAAGAGAGTGCTCTTCGAGTCGAACGCCATATCCCAAATGTAGCTGGCCTTGGAATCAAAGAAGAGTGTTGACTCCCCCGACGGTTTGATTTTGTAGACCTTGGCTTCGGGAGACGTCGCTGCGTACAGGTTGTCGTCGCGGTCCACAGCCAGGGAATGAACCTCGAGCGCCTTCGTTTGGAAAAACGTGCTTGCTTGCCCGTTGGGAGTGACGCGGTAGACCACCGCGTCCGGGCCGCCACCCGCAAAGAGATTGCCCTTTGAATCGCTCACCAGCGCCCAGAGGTAGGCCGCCTTGGCGTCGTGAAGCTCGCGAAAGCGCGGCGCCAGCATCAGTTTGCCGTCACTGCGGATGGAGATGTTCTTGGCGGCGCCGTCCTCGAATTCTTCGATTGTGCCTTGTTCCCACTTTTGTGTGGACTCGGCCAACGCCGGATGAAAGAGACCGAAAGCGGCGCCCAGCAAAGCTGCGGCTAGACTTGAGAAAGCGATCGCCCGCCTAGGAAGGTTGAAATTCATCGCCATGCACATTTACTCGCGTGGAAATGGCCCTCTGCCTCGCGAAGCCCACGACCCGGTTGACGAGCAGCGCCGTGCGAGGTGAGGGAGGCGGCACGCTTTTCTCACTGAACTTGGAGAGCGATGGAGTAGGAGCCGCTCACGATGGAATCGAAAGGAATCGATGTCTCAGTCAGCGGCGCCTGGTTCTCCAGCACGAGACGTCGCTGGCCCGACTCGCGCATCACGTTCAGCACCGAAGGCGGTACATTCGGCAGCGTCTTGTCGTCAAAGTGCGCTGTCGTTCCAGCCTGCATCAGGGAAATGTAGACTTGGTTGTTCGCGTATTCCTGGTTCAGCAACGATACCGTTTCCGACAAAGTCATCAGACGGTTGCGGGCCCCGGCCAGCATCTTGCCCCGGTTGAGGCGATTGGAATCGCTCACCAGCAAGCGCAGTGGTCCCTTGGGGGCGCGATTCGGGATCTTCACCTGAAAGGACTTTTCGATCCGCTCGCCGCGATAGGGCCGCAGGAAGATCTTGCCTTCGATCAGGTCGCCCGGCCGCACGTCGGTTCTCTCAACCCAGGCCTGCTCCAGCACCGCCAGCCGCCGCTCCGGCAGCAGCTCGATCGTCACATCGACCGCCTTAAACTTGGGCAACTCCCCGATGTTGGTGAACAACCGCTGGAACTTGTCCCCCACCCATCCCGCCAGCGCCAGGGGCGCGGGCACAGGCGTCTCGGAAACCGTCTGCATCGTCTGCAGTGAAATCTGACGCTCGCCGTCCAGGTCGATCTTTCCGCTCAACCGGAACGTCGACTCCTCGGCGAAATCGTTCAACCCAAACATTGAGTTGTAGAGCATCAGCACCATCAGCGGTGGCGTCAGCTTCTGATTCTGGAAGACGTTGTAGTGGAGGTCTTTTTCCTTGACAATCTGGTCCTTCTCGCCGTAGGTTCGCACCTTGACATTCACGGGGATCATCGACGCCCGCTCGCCAAGAACGCCCATAATGCCCGATTTGCGGTCCTGGCGCAGGGCCCCGACAATGTCCGCGGAATTGGCGATCTTGGCCGGCTGCAACTGCGATGCCAGCACGGTGAGCACCTCGGCGCGGGCCATCGGCATCTCGACCGGACCCATGTTGAACATCGCGTGGCCGAACGCAAGCACCCGCTTGCCATCGTTGTAGGTGACGGTTCCCAAACCCGTGGCCGATGTGTCGCCGGTAATGAGCACGGCCGCTACGGGCTCGCCGGGATCCAGGGTGCCTTGCAGATTCTCACGGGGAGGATTGGCTCCACCCACGCCCGCGCCCTGCACGGGCACGATGCCGGATTTGCGGAAGTATCCCGAGAAGACGTCCAAGACGCCGTTGGCCACACCGGAAAAGGTCAGCGGAGTTTCAATGGCTACCGCGCTGGACGTCTGAGGCGCTTCCGCCCCGATCGACTGCCAGATCTCCTCAGCCAACCCGAAGCCGCCGGCCGTTTCGACTCCGCCGGCGGCGTCACTCGACCGATGGGCCGCCTGCGTCGGAACGGCCGCTCCCAGCGGGCGGGTCTGATCGAATTCGTTGATCTCGAGCATCAGATCAATCGGGGTGATACCGGCGATGGCGTCCGGTGAGAACGTGCTGAAGCGCAGCGAGATGGCCCCCATGAGCTTGCCGTCGTAGTAGACAGGGCTGCCGCTCATGCCACCGGCTACGTTGGTCCGGGCGGCTTTGCCGCCCAGCTTGGCCATGATGATGCTTTGGCCGGGACCCCAGACATTGCGCATGATGCCGATGATCTCGACGGGCACCTGTTCGGGGGTGCTGCCCTCAAACGCGGTCCAGGCAATGGCCTTCATGCCTGGTGTCACTTCACTGAGCGGTAAGGTTTTGACGGGACCGGCTTTGGGAGGCGAGAGCTTGGTAGGATCGGACGTGTCGGCGGCCGGCTGCGCGGACAGATTCGCGGCCAGAACCGTGGCGAGCGTCCACATTGGGAGCCGTAATCTCATGCGTTCACCTGCAAGGCGAGATCCAGCGTCCCCTCACATCCCCAATGAGGACACCCAACGCCAAATTGCCCCTAATATCTAGGATATACCATCCCGGGCACGATCAGTGGAGATTCGCGGGGAATTTGGCGGGAAACCGCATTGCCGCAGGGATGAGCTGTTCGTCTGCTCACATGATTTGCTCTTTCAATGGATACATGCCAGGACAATCGCCGAAAGGCCGTACCTCCGCTAGAACACTGTCGCTGGTTTCCCACACGCTGGTTGGTGGGCCCCAGGGCTGGAAATCTTCCGGCCCAGCGACAATCGCGTTCAAATGCGCTCCAATGGAGGTTGTTACGGACGGGTTATCACCGGGGGCCGGAGGGGCCGAGGCAATCAGCAGAATCCGATGAGCGGCGCGCGGCGGAAGTTGGAATATGGCGACTACCAGACGCCCGCTGGGCTCGCTGAAGCCTCGTGCTGTTTGCTGGCGCGGCTTGGGGTTAAACCCAGGGCAATCCTGGAGCCCTCGTGCGGGTTGGGAAGTCTTCTGAAAGCCGGCGTCGAGGGCTTCCAGAGCGTGGTGGCGGCCAAAGGATTTGACATCAACCCGGAATACGTCAGCGCCGCGCGGTCTCGGCTGGGATCGAGGAGTGCCGACTCAGTCGCGATTGAGCCGGCGAATTTCTTCGACACGGACTGGGCGGCTGTCGCCGACTCGCTGCCACAACCCCTGCTGGTGTTGGGTAATCCGCCCTGGGTCACGAACTCTGTTTTGGGGACCGTTGGAAGCGGCAATCTGCCCCGGAAGTCGAACTTTCAGGGGCACAGCGGACTCGATGCCCTGACCGGGAAAAGCAATTTCGACATTTCCGAGTACATGCTTATCCGTCTGAGCGAGGCGCTGCAGGGGAAAGAAGCGACTCTGGCGATGCTTTGCAAGGCGGCCGTTGCCAGAAAGGTCATGGCCTACTGCTGGAAGCGCGGCCTGGAGATGGGCGGCTGTCAGATCTTCCCGATTGACGCCGCGCGGGATTTCGGGGCCGCTGTCGAGGCGTGCCTGTTCGTTGCGTCTTTCAATGGCAAGAGCAGGGACCGCGTATGCACCACCCATGAGGCCTTCGACCCAACGTCGCGATCCGGTCAGATCGGATATTGCGATGGCCTGCTGATTGCGGATTGGAAGCAATACCAGGAGTGGAGTTTTCTGAGGGGTGAGACGAGTTACAAATGGCGATCGGGGGTAAAACACGACTGCGGCAAGGTCATGGAATTCACCGGGCACAATGGAAATCTCGTCAACGGGTTCGGAGAAAGTGTCGATCTGGAGGATGCCTTTCTGTTCCCCCTGCTCAAGAGCTCGGCGATTGCCGGCTCGGAGAAAGCCGGATTGCGCCAGGTCCTGGTGACACAGCGCAATGCCGGGGATGACACGTCGCTGATTGCGAACACGGCGCCCAAGACCTGGAAATACCTTCTGGATCACGCCGAGTGGCTCGATAGCCGCGCCAGCAGCATCTACCGCAAGCGCCCGCGCTTCTCGGTGTTCGGCGTTGGAGACTATTCTTTCGCGCCGTGGAAAGTAGCCATCTCGGGGTTCTACAAGAAGCTTGGCTTCAAGGTGATCCCAAGCGTTGCAGGCCGTCCGGCCATGCTGGATGACACGGCGTACTTTCTCGGGTGTGAAGGCGAGTACGAGGCCGTTCTGCTGGCGGCGATGCTCAATGCGGCGCCGGCGAAGGAATTCCTCTCGTCTCTGATTTTCTGGGACGCTAAGCGGCCGATCACGGTTGGCGTGCTGAGCCAACTATCGATCGAGCGCCTGGTGGAACATCTTGGAAAAGCCGACCTGTTGAAAAGCCTCTTGAAGAAGCAACACCACCAGCCGCTGCAACAAGGTCTGCTCATGGGAGCGCTGAGCTGATCCACGCAGGGCGTGGCGGCCCAGGTGAGCCCCGGCCCGTCCTCGGTAGTGTCCTAAAAGTGTGTGGGCGGGGGATCTGCCGGGGTAGAAACTAACTCTGATGCATGGGGGAAGTAATCTCAAACCGCCGACAGACGGCGTTAACCACTTCTGGATGGATGAGGCAATCCGACGAGTCTTCTTCGAGGCTAATAAAATACCCTAGGAATTGAAACGGGAAGACAACATCGCTCTGACGGGCAAGGCAGACGACAACAACGCCGTCCTGCGTTCTCTTACTGACTTGTCCGATACCGTACTGCCCAACAAAGGTCAGAAGCTCGCTGTATTTCACTTACATGCACTGAGCCGCTAGGACGCCCAGGTGAGCCTCTGGAGTTGGAAGAACATCAGGACCCTGCACGGGAAGATCAAACAACTTATAGCCGCTCGGGTTGGCCTGCTTGTATCGCTCCCAGTATTCTTGAGGTGCCGGTGCGCTTAGGGCACTGTAGTTGCCAGAAGCAAAGACTTGCCTCATGTAGCATTGTACCAATACGTTCAACCGCTTAACGGCAACGTCTTCTGAATCTGTTGCCGTGGCAACAACATCAAGATCTAGGCAGTGAGCAACAAACTGACCATGCGAATGGCATAGTAAGTAGTGCAACACTCTCAACCGTGGTTGAGGGAAAACTGGGGCCATAACCACTTCGCTACCCTTCCTTTACCATTAAGACGGCTGCGCAGCCATCATCGTTATACCAATGTACAGACTAATTGATACCACATAAGTGATTTGGCTGGAGCGAGGGAGGGCTTAATATTCTACTACGAGAAGCCTTAGTCTATGGCCTAAAAAACAGTAACCATCTGAAAACAATGAGGATAGATCCACGTTCTTAGGTGAGGTGAACCGCCAAATCAGGCCAAAAGATCCGTAATCTTCCAGACCCCATGAGCGATCCCCGCCTCCATCGCCGGGGTCACCCTGAGCGACCCGTGGACTTTGCAGAAGTTGTACCACGCGAAGTACAGGCATAGCGCGGCCCACAGGTTTTCCCACTTCTTTGAGAAGGCGTTTGTCAGCCTTGTCAGCCTTCGCGTCTGCATCCTCATGGTGAGGTTCTGGCGCTCGATGTGGCTTGTGCAGAGCCGTCTCGGATCAGGATGCCCGACGCATGGGACCTTCTCCGTGGACACTACTTCGGCAGGCGAATAGCGGCGCTCGCCTTCGGGTGTGGCCCTGTAGACCTTGATAAGTTGGCCGAAGTCCACGCGGTCTGAGAGTGTGGAATCGATGGCCGAAACGTAGGGCGCAAAGCCGTCAGCGGTGATCTGGTAGGACTTGGCAGAAGTTGCTGCCCGCAAGCCCTCGATGAAGATATCCGTGGTCCGCTGGTTCCGTTTGCCAAGGGCAAAATTCAAGATCAGCTTGCTGTGCCGTTCGATGGCGACGAAGCAATAGGCGTCACCGTAGTTCGGATCATCGTCCACGGTGACCATCTTCTCTTTCTTCTGGATGAAGCCCCAAATTTCGTCGCACTGCACGTCCTTAACAGGGACGTTCCGGATCTTCTGGCCTAGGAGGCGCTCGCACTTCTTGCCGACCAACACGAGTAGTCTCAAGGTCGTATCTCGATGGACACCCGTGAGGCGTTCAATACTGCGAATGGAACATCCTTCCACGAGCAGCTTCAGAATCATCTCAGCCTTCGCCAGAGGCAGGTACATGCCCTCCAGGGGCTTATCCTGCGGTTCCAGGAAGGTTTTAGAGCACTGCTGGCAGCGGTAGCGTTGGGTCCCTTTGCGGTCTTTACCGTGCTTGGAGCATTCGGTACGGCAGTTGTGACAGGTCACGCGGATTCCCCTTGGAGTCCGCACAGAAAAGCCGTACAATAAGGGTGTCTAGTCCTTGCGCGGCTTCGGCTGTGCGAGACAGAATGGCCCCGGTGGAGATTAGCGTCTCTGCCGGGGCTTTTTGCTGCATGGGAAGATCATACCGCATCCGCCTGTAGTTTTCAAGTTATTTCGTAAAATAGTTGCATAACTACAAGCGGATCATGTATACTCCGATTCATGATGGACCAGGAAAAGAACCCCCACGCGGTCGCCCTGGGGAAGCTGGGTGGCCAGAAGGTCGCAGAGAAGGGGCCTGAATACTACGCAGAGATTCAGGCAAAGCGAAAGAGCCGCGCTGGCGGGCGTCCGAAGGGGCCGCCCCGTGCTATTTGCGAGGCACCGCTGAAGATAGGAGATCTGGAGATTCCCTGCGCTGTGCTGGAGGGTGGCGTCAGGGTGATATCGGAGCGTGGTGTGGCCAAAGGCCTAGGGGTCAAGCGCGGTGGCTCCCACTGGGTCAGAAAAGGGGCTGGCGCCGAAATGCCGGTTTATTTGTCTGCAAGCAACCTTAAGCCGTTTATTGACAGCGACTTAGAGTTGGCGCTGAGTGAGCCGATATTGTACCGTCCGAAAGGCGGTGGAGGAACCGCCCATGGCATCCCTGCGGAATCTCTGCCGAAGATCTGCGAGGTCTGGTTGAAGGCAAGAGATGCTGACGCACTACACCGCCAGCAAAACCACATTGCTGAGCAAGCGGATGTTCTGATTAGGGCTTTCGCTCATGTCGGAATCATCGCACTGGTTGATGAGGTCACTGGCTATCAGGATCTTCGGTCGCGGCAAGCCCTCGCTGAAATCCTTGACCAGTTCTTAGTGAAGGAGCGAAGCAAGTGGGCGAAGCGCTTCCCGGATGACTACTACAAGGAGATGTTTCGGCTGCGGGGTTGGAGCTACTACCCCGTCAGTGTCAGGCGCCCACCCCTTGTTGGGAAGATAACTAACGACTCCGTCTACGATCGTCTCGCCCCAGGCGTGCGACGAGAACTGGATAGGCTAAATCCGAAAGACGCTCGTGGCAGACGCGGCGCCCGCCACCATCAGTGGCTCACTCCCGACATCGGCCATCCTAAACTGCAAGAGCATCTAACCCAAGTGGTGACCCTAATGAAGGCTTCGGAGAATTGGACCGAATTTAAGAAGTTGCTCAACAGGGCGCTACCCCGATATCCCGACATGCCTCTATTTGACGAGCCTACCTCTCAGGAGACAGTCGCGTGACTCTCTGGCGGCCTCTACTCGCGAGGCCGCCACCAAGGTCAGCAACACAGAATTAGGACACTGCCCCGTCCTCCGGGTGCGTCCGCATTGGTAAAATAATTTCCGTGAGTCAGGAGCCACAAGATTCCCAGTACAAGGTGAGCGACCGGCGGCGTTTTTCGCCCGAGGGCGAGCCCCTCGACGAGGCGGCGGCGCCCCCGAAAGAGTCTGCGGAAGGTTCGACGCATACGCCCGCTCGCGAGGCCGTTCATGAGGGCGCGGCTGTGGGCGGCGACAGCGGCCATCGTCGCGAGCCGATGGAGATGGCGCTGCCGGAGGCCAGCTTCGAATTGCTCGTGGTTTCACTGGGCATGCAGGCCCGCATGGAACTGGGTCCCGGGGGTGATGAGGAAGGGGCCTCCCCTAATCTCGATCTTGCCAGGCACACCATTGACCTCTTGGCGGTTTTGCAGCAAAAAACGAAAGGCAATCTCACGCTGGAAGAGTCGCGATTGCTCGAGAATTCGCTGACGGAGCTGCGTTTTCGTTACGTCCAGCGCGTGGAAGAGATCAACCAGCGGGCAAAGACCTAATTCCAACAGCCGATTCCCCGTCGAGCCGGTTTCAAGGCGGCGAGCGCTGCCGGAAACGAGCGGCATGTCTGATCAGCATCCTATTCGCATCACGGTCCTTGGCTCCGGCACCAGCGTCGGGGTGCCGACCATCGGCTGCTCGTGCGGCGTTTGCCGCTCCGAAGATCCGCGCGACAGGCGGCTGCGTCCCTCGATTCTCGTCACCTATGCCGAGGGTGTCCACATCCGGAACATTCTCATCGACACCACGCCCGACCTACGGCAGCAAGCGTTGACGGCAGGGTTTACGACGCTTGACGCGGTCCTATTCACCCACGCGCACGCCGATCACATTATGGGTCTTGATGACGTCCGCCCCTTTAACTACGGACGCCGGGAGCGCATTCCCGTGTACGCGACGCCGGAAACGCTTCGTTCGCTACGCAGGGTGTTTGCCTACGCCTTCGAGGGTGAGGCGGCTCATCCCGGCGGCGTTCCGCGGCTGGAGGCGCAAACGCTCGACGGCGGCCCGATCAGCCTTTTCGGCGTCTCGTTTCTGCCGATCCCACTGCTTCATGGGCCGAACACAACGGTGGGATTCCGTTTTGGCAGCGCTGCTTATTTGACCGACCATAGCGATATTCCGGAGAGTTCCCAGGCGCAGCTCCGAAATCTGGATGTTTTGTTTTTGGACGCTCTTCGCCATGAGCCCCATCCGATGCACACGACAGTCGGGCAGGCTCTCAAGTGGGTGGAGCGGCTGCGGCCGCGCCGGGCATACTTTACCCACATCTGCCACCAGCTGCCGCATGCGGAAACCTGCGCTGGTTTACCGCCAAACGTGGAACTGGCCTATGACGGCTTGCGGATCGACGTTGCGGGGACGGATGATGTTTAGGGCATACTGGGATCTGGACGAACTCCCCGGCGACTTTCCCCCGGCCGTGGTGACCATCGGAAACTTCGATGGGATCCACGTCGGCCACCGCAGGATTCTCGACACGACCCGCGCGCAGGCGCGGGCCCTGGGCTGCCAAGCAGCGGTTTTGATTTTCGATCCGCATCCCATGAAAGTGGTGGCGCCCGAGCGCGCGCCGCTGCTACTGACGAGCCCAGCGGAACGTCTGCGCCGTTTCGAGGAATTGGGTATGGATGCGGCTGTGGTGCTTCGTTTCACTGGCGAGACCGCCCATCTCAGCCCGCAGGAGTTTGTCACGCGCGTGCTCGTTGCCAAGCTGCACGCCCGCGCCGTGGTTGTGGGCGAAAACTTTCGGTTCGGACATCGCCAGCGCGGCGATTTTTCGCTGCTGGCCGCGTTGGGTGAGCAACACGGCTTCGAGGCCCTGGCTGTCGGCTCGGTTTCGGCGGCCGGCGGACCGGCCAGCAGCAGCCGCGTGCGCGATCTCGCGCGCCGCGGCGAAATGGCGGCGGCGCGGCGGCTTCTGGGCCGGCCCTTCAGCCTGCAAGGGCCGATCGTTCCAGGTCACGGCATCGGCTCCAAGCAGACCGTGCCGACACTGAATCTGGCGCCCGAGACGGAGTTGTTGCCGGCGGAAGGCGTTTACGTGACGGAAACGCGCGACGCGCGTTCGGGCCGCTGCTGGCCGTCGGTGACAAACATCGGCTCGCGGCCTACGTTCGACGGCAAGGGCCTCCACGTGGAGACCTACTTGCTCTCGAAGTTAGAGGGCAGTGCGCCGGAGCGCATCGAGTTGCTCTTCTACCGGCGCTTGCGGGACGAAAGGAAATTTGCCTCGCCGGAGGATTTGCGGCGGCAGATTCTGGTGGATGCGAACCGGGCGCAGCGCTTCTTGAGGCTCTTAAAAACTGTCGGAGAAAAACTAGTTAAGACACGTTGATGGCGCCAGGACAGTGCGGGACCGCAATTCAATCGATCGTCATAAAGGAAAGGGACAATGCCAAAACTGACACCCAACAAAATCAAGCATCTTCAAGCCCTCGCGGACAAGCGAGGCGTTATCGCTGCCGCCGCCATGGATCAGCGCGGTTCTCTGCAAAAGGCAATCGCCGGCGCCCGCGGCATCGATAGCAAAGACGTCACCGACAAGATGATGAAGGAATTCAAAATCGCCGTCTCGCAGGTGCTCACGCCTCACGCCAGCGCCATCCTGCTCGACCCGGAATGGGGGCTGGAAGCGGCCAAGGCCCGCTCCAAGACCGCCGGCCTGCTGCTGGCTTATGAGCTGAGCGGCTACGACAACACGCGCCCCGGAAGACTGGCCGACCTGCTGCCGGACGTCTCCGCCTACAGACTCAAACAAATGGGCGCCGACGCCGTCAAGATCCTCATTTACTACACGCCTTTTGAAGACCCCAAGGTAAACGACGAAAAGCACGCCTTCATCGAACGCATTGGCGCGGAGTGCGTTGCGCAGGACCTTCCGTTTTTCCTGGAGTTCGTCGGCTACGACCCGAAGGGTGGCGACGAGAAGGGTCTGGAATACGCCAAGAAAAAGCCCGAGATCGTGGGCGGCAGCATGAAAGAGTTCTCCAAGGAGCAATATCACGTCGATGTGCTCAAAGTGGAGATCCCGGTGAACCTGACCTACGCCGAGGGCGCGGGCGTCTACAAGGGCCAGAAGGCCTATTCGAAGGAAGAGGCCCTGGACGCCTATCGCCAGGCAGCGGAGTTCGCCTCCAAACCGTTCATTTACTTAAGCGCCGGCGTGAGCAACGATCAGTTCACCGAGTCACTGCGCTGGGCGACGGAAGCGGGCGTGAATTTCTCGGGCGTCCTGTGCGGCCGCGCCACCTGGAAGGACGGCATTCCGGTGTACGGCAAACAGGGCATCGCTGCTCTGGAAGCCTGGCTCAAGGATGAAGGCGTTAAGAACATCGCGGCTGTCAACGACTCTCTCAAGGGCGCGAAGCCCTGGTACAGCTTCTACGGGGCGAAGACGGCGGAGGAGCTGGCGGCGTAGTGGACGGTCGTTTGATTGGCCGGGGCGGATATCTATCTTCGCCCGGCCCATCAGGCCTGTAGACTGCAAAGCGACAGTGGTGGGAGGCTCACCACCCAGTCCGGCTAGCTTCGCTCGCCGGTGAACGGAGGCTTGATACTCGATTACGCAAAACCGTCACGAGTCCCTAACCTGAAGTCTTGGGTCAACGTCGCTGCCCAAGATGGATTAAGCTGATCAAGTCTTTTCTTTTCAGTGTGGTTCGCTTCTCCTGGGCCAGGCCCCGGGCTGGCCCGGTTCCACTTCACGCTATACTGGAAGGTAACGGTACCTCACCCGGGCCACGGCGCCCCTGCTGTTTTCTTTTCTCCCTGCAGAGTTTTCCCCGTTTTCGATTTCCCGTCATTCTGCTGAAACGGCCTTCGGGCTACAAAGGAGAAGGACTACCTTTATGCGACATGGCTATTTGATTGATATGGATGGAGTGATTTACCGCGGCTCGGAGGCCATCCCGGGCGCGGCGGAGTTTATTCGCTACCTGCAGGGTGAGCGGATTCCCTACCTCTTTTTGACCAACAATTCGAGCTACACCCGGCTCGACGTGGTCGTGAAGCTGCGGAAGTTCGGCATCGACACCTCGGTCGAGCACGTCTACACTTCCGCTTTGGCCACGGCTCAATTTATCCACAAACAGCGCCCCGGCGGCACCGCCTACGTCATCGGCGAAGGCGGTTTGCTAAACGCACTCAACGACGTGAACTACGCGATCAGCCGCGAGTCGCCCGACTACGTGATCGTGGGCGAAGGGCGAGTGTTGAATTTCGAAATGGTCGAGGCCGCCCACCGCATGATCGCCAATGGAGCGCAGCTTATTTCGACCAACGCCGATACCTGGTGCCCCACGGACGCGGGTCCGCGGCCGGGTTGTGGCGCGATCGTGGCGCTGCTCGAATCCGCCACGGGGCGCACGGCTTATCACGTGGGCAAGCCGAACCCTTTTATGATGAGGGAGGCCCGTAAACAGATCGGCTTGCGTACGGATGAAGTCATCATGGTCGGCGATACGATGGAAACCGACATTCGCGGCGCGACCGACCTTGGCTTTCAAAGCATCCTGGTGTTGACGGGGTCCAGCACGCGGAAATCGCTGGATCAGTTTCCGTTTTCGCCCACCCGTGTTGTCGAGTCCATCGCCGAGCTCGTGCCGGAGTTGGTCGGAGCTGCCTAACGCGTGGGCCGCGGCCGAGAGATCCTTCCGGCCCCGTCCGCCGGAGAGACACCTTTGTCCGGCGCAGCATCCATTGCTGGATTCAGTCCGCGGGCAACGCTCCAGCCGACCGCTACGCTACAATACCGCCTTGGTCCCAAGGGCCGGTCCCCTGCCAGGGCCGGCACAATACCAGACTCTAGATCGAAGGAGAATCCTCAATGCAGAGAACTACACTCCCGCGCTTGGCGCTGCTCGTCACCTTGTCCACCGGGTGGCTCTTGGGTGCGAACGTGACCGAGCGGAAGGCGTTGACGCTGGAAGGAGCGAAGGCCATCGCCGCGGCTGCCGAGGCGGAAGCCGTCAAGAACAAGTGGAACGTCGTGACAGCGATTCTGGACGAAGGCGGCAACCTGCTGTACCTGCAGCGCATGGATGGCACGCAGATCGGCAGCATCGAGGTCGCCATCCAGAAAGCCAAATCAGCTTTTCTGTTCAAGCGCCCCTCAAAGGCGTTTTCCGACATCGTCAGCGGTGGCCGCGTAGCCATCTTGGGCCTGCCCGGCGCGCTGGCGATCGAGGGCGGCCTGCCCCTTGAAGTCGGCGGCCAGGTGATCGGCGCCATTGGCGTCAGCGGCGTCACGTCCGAGCAGGACGGTCAGATCGCCGCCGCTGGGCTAACGGCCCTGAAGTAGGACTCAATCGAGTGGGTGCGGGCGGACAAAGGTGCGCCCCGATTCCGTGGCGCACGCTTTCCCAGGTGCTGCGCCGCCAGTCGTAGCAGTATCGTTCGTTGAGAGTTGGCGGGCGGATAGGAAGGTCCGCCCCTACTTCCGCCGCCTGCCTAACCGCCCAGCGGCGCTGCCAACGCAGCTACAAGGGACGAGGCTTCGTCTTCCACCGGCACGCCGTCGCGAAGGCGAATGTTCTCGCGGGCCGCGGCGCTGACGCGTGTTCCGGGCAGAACCGCCCCGACCAGATTGAGCGGATCGGTAGAAGAAAGCATCACCTCTTCCCCCGCGGGTTCAGTCCGCCGGACGGAGCGCAGCAACTCCACCGCTTCCGGCAACGCGAATTGCTCGCCGATAAACGCCTGCGCGAAGCGCCCGCCGCGAATTTCGCCGCGCGCCTCCATCCTTCGAAACACCACCAGCAGGTCACGCCAAGGCGGCGCCAGCGTTTCCCGGCGGGCCAGGTCGCGGAACACAACGCCCCAGCGCTTCAAAAGCTGGTGCGCGAAGGCCTCCACGGGACTGAGTTCCCGCTCGGCCGGCAAGACTGTGGAAAACAGGTCGTCAGGGCCCGCGCTGCCGGCAGTTGGTGGTAGCGAATCGGTCGCGGACTCATCCGAGGCTTCGCCCGCCATCAAGGAATCATCTTGCGCTTCACCGAGAGCTTCACGCAGCAACGCCCAGCGGCCGGCGGCGTGGCGCGGTCGCGCGGAACGCCCGCGCCCCTCGCCGCGGCGCCGCTTCGGATCGATGAGCGCCCGCAGGTTTTCAAAGCCGTCGGCGGTGACCAAACCCGCGGTCACGAGTTCCCATAACGCGCCTTCCACTTCGCTCGGCAGGCGCCTCGCTGTGCGCGCGAGATCGTTAAAAAACGACGCTCCGCGCGTTTCCAGGGCCGACAGCACGTCTCGCGCGGGATGCGACAGCGACTGGGCGTTCACCGTCTCCGAACCGCCGTCCGCACCGGCAAGAAGCCAGCCTGCATCCTCGCGCAAGAAAAACGTCATGGGAGCGACGCGCGTCGGGCGGACCCGTCGCGCCGGCGAACCATTTTCGTGCCCGTTGGGGTGTCCCGCAAAATCGGCCCCGGTCTCAAACGCCGGATGTGGCGAAAGACGCCCCCACGTGACCTCGCCTGAAAGACAAAGCCGGTCAAGGTATTCGGGCTTGTACCCGGCCACGCGCCGAGGCAGGATGTGTGTTTCCCAGGCGGCGGCCGAGATCTCGTAACCCTGCAATTGTTTGATCACTTGCAACGTCCCGTCGAGACCGTGCAAACGGCTGCCGGGCGCGGCGTGCTGCCAACGCAGAAGAAAGCGCATGAAATCGGCTGAGCTGACAGGCTCAATCTCGCGACGCAGCCGGCCGAGGGTCAGCCGGTGGATGCGCGCCAGCAGCCGCCGATTGCACCATTGCGTTTCTTTTGCATGCTGTTCAACAGGCCCGCCGACATTCACAACAGGACTAACGAACGCCTGAGAAAACTGTCCACGCAGAATCTGCCCTTCGGATTCCAGCTGCACCAGGGCCGCCTCCACGGCCTCCGGCGGCAGAGCCAGCCGATCGGCGAGCGTAGCGGCAGTCGTGGGTCCGATGGAATCAAGCCAGCCCCGCAGCACTTCAGGCAGGCACCCTTTACTCGTTTCCGGCAACGGCCGGGCCGGCGGAACGGCGTCCATTTTTGGATTCAACAGACCGCTCGGGTACACCTTATGGGCCAAGGCTAGTCGTTCGGCGGCCACCCAAAATTCGCGGCCGGCGATGAGTATCGTCGTTGCGCGGCAATCACGCGCTAACAGATCGAAATATTCCGCCCAGTCGGCGACTGGCGGCAAAACAACAAGCGTGAGGAGCGCGTCGTGCAACTCGTCGGCATCGCGCACCAGGGGCCAGGCTTCGGCAGCCACCTGAGCGATCGCCTCAGGATCGAGCGCTCCCGGACCGTCGGCCGCTTCAGGTCCCAGCGAGCGGCGCATTTGCACCGCTCGTGTGCGGCGCTCTTCGAGGGGCGCATCGTCGAGAAACGCGTAGGGATTCGCGTTCAGAATCTCGTGTGAGAAAGGCGAGGGCTCAGCCGTCTCGACCGCGACCGTACGGATGTCGCCATCCTGGATCTTCTCGACGATGGCACGAAGGCCATTCAAGTCCATCGCTTCGTGCAGGCAGTTGGCGATCGTTTCCTGGACGTAAGGATGATTCGGAATCCGGATTTCGCCCGTGAGGTTTTCGGCGCAGGCGGCCTGATCGGGGAAGACAGCGGCCATTAGGTCGTCCGAGCGCATGCGCTGAATCGGTGGCGGCACTTTCTTCCCGCCGGAGAAACGCAGTACCGCCAGCGCCCGTGACACGTTCCAGCGCCAGCGCGCGGCGAACATCGGCGAATCGAGCAGCGCTTGCGTCAGCGTGTGCTCCAGCGTCGGCGGCTTTAGAAACTCAAAGACCAACTCCAATGGAAAGGCGTGCTGTTCGGTCAGCGAGATGACGATACCGTTGTCCGTCGCCGCGGCTTGCAGCTCGAGATTGAACGACCGGCAGAAGCGCTTGCGCAACGCCAGGCCCCAGGCGCGATTGATGCGCGAACCGAAGGGCGCATGAATTACCAACTGCATGCCCCCGGCCTCGTCGAAGAAGCGCTCGGCAATAACCGTTGTTTCCGTCGGCAGGGCGCCCAGCGCCGCCTTCCCAGCACGAACATACTCCACGGCCTGCTCCGCGCCGCGCGGCTCGAGACCGCATGCGTGTTGCAGAAACTCCGAGGAGCTGGACGGAAGCGCGCCATGGCCTTTGCCCGCTTCGCTGCCTGTACCACCGAAACCTAGTATCTCCTCGCGTAGCCCGGAAACCTCCCGCGAGAGTTCAAAGGTCCTGCCCGGAGCTTCGCCGCGCCAGAAAGGAATCGTGGGGGCAGCGCCATGGGCATCCTCCACGCGCACGCGACCTGGCTCGACCCGGCGGATGCGCCACGAAGTGGTGCCGAGCAGGAAAACGTCGCCCGCCAGGCTCTCGACGGCGAAATCCTCATCAAGAGAGCCGACCACCGTGCCCTCCGGCTCCGCCACAACCTGATACAGTGCCGTTTCCGGAATGGCGCCGCCGGAGGTAATCGCCGCCAGCCGGGCGCCGCGACGGCCCCGGATGCGCCCGTTCACGCGGTCACGGTGCAAATAGCCGCCGCTGCGGCCACGCGAGGTGGCGATGCCCTCGGAAAGCGTTTCCAGGACAGCTTCGAAATCCTGGTCGCGGAGATTACGGTACGGGTAGGCGGAGCGCACGAGCGCCAGCAGCTCGTTCTCCGTGTATTCATCACAGGCTGCGGCGGCCACGACCTGCTGCGCCAGAATGTCCAGAGGCGCTTCGGGAATCTCCAGACGATCGAGTTCGCCCTTGCGGATCGCCCGCACCAACGCTGCGCACTCAATCAATTCATCCCGCGTGGTCGCAAACAATCTGCCTTCGGGCATCGCGCCGACCCAGTGTCCCGAGCGGCCGATACGCTGCAAAGCCACGGCGATCGAGCGCGGCGATCCGATCTGGCAGACAAGATCGACCGTCCCGATGTCGATGCCGAGTTCGAGCGAAGCCGTGGCAACGACGGCGCGTAGCTGGCCTTCCTTGAGCCGCTGTTCGGCTGAAAGCCGAAGCTGGCGAGATAAGCTGCCGTGATGCGGCAACACAACGTCCTCTCCGAGCCTCTCGGCCAAGTGATGCGCCACGCGCTCCGAGAGCCGGCGTGTATTGACGAAGACCAGTGTCGTACGGTGCGCGCGAATCAGCTCTGCCAAGCGGTCGTAGATCTCGCCCCACATCTCGTTGGTGGCGACGGGGCCGAGTTCGTCTTTAGGAACCTCGACGGCCAGTTCCATTTCGCGGCGATGGCCGACGGAAACGATCCGTCCTTCACCGGTTTTGAACTCAGCGCTTAGGAAGCGCGCCACCTCTTCCATCGGTTTGACGGTGGCGGAGAGCCCGATGCGCTGCAGCGGCTTGTGGCCGTTTCCGTTGGCCTGAGCGCGCACGAGCGCTTCGAGGCGCGCCAACGAAAGCGCCAGATGCGATCCCCGCTTGTCGTCGGCGACGGCGTGAATCTCATCGACGATGGCCGTCTTCACGTTGCGCAGCATGCGGCGGCCTCGTTCCGCCGTGAGCAGGATGTAGAGGGATTCGGGTGTCGTCACCAGTACGTGTGGCGGCCGCTGCACCATCTGCTGGCGCTCCCAGGTTTTCGTGTCACCCGTGCGCACGGCCGTACGGATCGGCGACAGCAGGATGCCTTGCTCTGCCGCCAGTGCGTAGATTTCCGCAAGCGGCGCTTCGAGGTTCTTCTGAATGTCGTTGCTAAGCGCTTTGAGTGGTGAGACGTAGACGACGGAAGTTTCATCCGGCAGGCACTCGCGGCGAGCCCTGCGGATAAGGTCGTCCAGGCAGATCAGGAAGGCGGATAGCGTTTTTCCGGAGCCGGTCGGCGCGGAGATCAGTACGTCGCGCCCGGCCCTGATCTCGGGCCAACCCTGCAACTGCGGCTCGGTGGGTCTTCCAAAGCGGCGCTGGAACCACTGGGCGAGCAGCGGATCGAAACCGGAGAGAGGCATGGCCGCGGGAACCTCGAACGGAATGCCCCACTCGCGGGCCGGTCTCAGCTCCGGCAGGGCATGGACCTCAGTTTAACGGACGGGAGCACGTCCGAGGCGACCCTCGTCTGCGTAGAGGATACCGGGATCTGTGGCTTCGGCCGGCGTTACAGGTGATACGCCTCCACGGCCGTCCCACCCCAAATCCGCTCCTGTTCAGCCCCGGACAGCTTTGAAACAGCATCGCGGACAATCCCGGTCCACTGTTGGTAGTTCGTGGCGAGCAGGCACACCGGCCAGTCGGAGCCGAACATCAGACGTCGCGGACCAAAGGCCTCCAGCACAGTATCGATGAAGGGTGTGATCTGCGCGACCGTCCAGTTTTGCCAATCCGCTTCCGTGACCAGGCCGGAAAGCTTGCAGTAGATATTCGGGCGCTTCGACAGCTCTCTGATCCTGCTGGCCCAAGGCTCGAGCGCGTTGTCGCCGATACGGGGCTTTGCGATGTGATTGAGAACGAATACCTGATCGGGGTGGCGATCGACGAATGCGATGGCCGCTGGCAATTGGCGCTCGTAGATCAGGACCTCGTAGATCAGCCCCAAGTCCCGCAGCTCTCGAACACCGCGGTTGAAATCGTCGCGAAGCAAGTAGTTGTCATCGGGTTCGTTCTGGGCAATGTGCCGCAGCCCCTTGAATTTTGGCTGCGCGGCATACTTTTCGAGATCGCTTTTGACGGCGGGATTCGTCAACGGCGCCCAGCCGACCACACCACGCACGAAATCGCTTGCTGTGGCACACTCCAGGAGAAAATCGTTCTCGCGGAGTGTTTGGGGAACTTGCACGACGATGGTGCCGTCGATCCCGGCGCGCCGTAGTGCGGGTTCCAGATCCGCCGGAAGAAAATCCCGCCACAGCACTTTCATGCCTTCGTGGATCCAGTCAAATTCTTCCTTCGAGTATTTCCAGAAATGTTGGTGGGAGTCGACTTTCATAGCGCGGTCCGATGTCTTGCGGTTCTATTCCTGATTCTCCGGGCGGCCGCTGGGCCAGGTCATGTTGAGCACGGGCCTTGCGATGGCTTCAATCCTCTCCAGCAGATCAGGATCGGTTCGCGAGTCCAGCGCGCGAAGATTCTGCTCGAGCTGCAACGGATTGGCAATACCTACGAGGGTGCTGGCCACGTGCGGATAAGCCAAGCTGTAGCGCAAGGCGACCTCGGCCGCCGTTGCACCGTGCGAGCGGCACAGTTCCACAATCTTTCGCCCCGCTTCCTTGACTGGGGCCGGCGCCAAGTGCCATTCCTGAGGTCCCGAATCGCTAAGAATGCCCAGATGCAACGCTGAGGCGTTGACCAAACCAATACCGCGCTCCTGGGTGATGGGTCGCAGCACTTCATCCAGGTCGCGCACGAGCAGATTGCAGTGAGCGTAGGAGAGAATCACGTCCACGGGAGCTTCGGAGGCGACACTTCGCAGAAACTTGGGCGGCAGGGCGCTAATGCCGACGTAACGGGTTTTGCCCGCCTGCCTCATGCGGTGGGCCGCCGGGATGGTTTCTTCGATGATCTGGTGGCGGTCGCCGAATTCGATGTCGTGAATGATCAGGAGATCGAGATGATCGGTTCGCAGCCGCCTTAGCGATTCGCCAATACTGCGTTCAACGCTCTTCGCCGAAAAATCGAAGTTATCGAAGCCGTAACGGCAGCATTTCGAGGACAGCACCACACGGTCCCGCCGGCCTTCGAGCGCCTCCCCCAGCCGCTCCTCGGCAAGGGTCTCACCGTAGTAGGGAGCTACATCGAAGTAGTTGATGCCCCGGTCGATGGCAAGGTGCACAGCGCGCTCGCCTTCGCGCGCATCGACCGTGCCATAGACGTTGCCCAGCGGGGCTCCGCCGAAGCCGAGAATCGATACTTTGAGGTCTGTCTTGCCGAGAATGCGATAGTCCATGACAGGGGCGCTCCGGCAGCGACCCTAGCAGGGGCGGCTTGAGCAAGCTTATAGGCTATCAAGGCGGAGACGGGCTGGTAAGGGGCTTTTGCGAGCCGAAATCGGCGGCAAGCGGTCAGTTGAAGCCCCCGCCGCAGGGCATACTGCCCCCACCGGCGGCGCAGACGCCGGCTTCTTTGTTGTAGCAGGCTGATCCGTTCGACGACTCCGCCCGGGCCGCAAACGTCGAGAACACCCGCTCGACCGATTTGCCGCCACAGTTTGAGCAAGCCGCCTTCGTCACGGTCTTACTTTGGCTCAGAACGAGGTCTTCAAACCGGGTACCGCACTCGAGACACTTGTATTCTAGGATTGGCATAGCTCCTCCTATTTTAGCGCGGGCGCCTGCCCCCCAAACGGAAACAGGGTTTCTGCCATCGGACTCCGCTTGCCGCTCCCTCCACGATGCTGTTTAGATTGGAACGGGCCTCGGGTTTTCGCGGTCAGATATGATGTAGGTCTATGAGCAACGGGCGCGCCATGGCTGTGGAAGCGGCGGAACGCATCGCCGCCCTGGAGCAGTCCGTCGGGGCATTGATTCGCGGTAAAGCCGAGGTTCTGCGCCTTGCGGTCGTCTGTTTGCTGGCGCGCGGTCATCTGTTGATCGAAGACGTTCCCGGCGTGGGTAAGACAACCCTTGGCCAGGCGCTGGCCCGTAGCCTCGATAGCGGTTTCCACCGCGTCCAGTTCACCAGCGACATGCTGCCAAGCGACGTTCTCGGCGTCACGGTGTACAGCCGCTCCCGGGAGGAGTTTGAGTTCAGGCCGGGCCCGATTTTCACCAATATTCTCCTGGCCGACGAAATTAACCGCACCACGCCGAAAACGCAGTCGGCTTTGTTGGAAGCGATGAACGAGCGGCAGGTGACAATCGAAGGACGATCCTACCCGCTGCCGGACCCCTTCATGGTGATCGCGACACAGAATCCGGTGGAGTACCACGGCACGTATCCGCTTCCCGAATCCCAACTTGACCGCTTTCTGATGCGATTGGAAATGGGTTATCCCGATGCCGACAGCGAGCGTGAGATTCTCCGCGCCCACACGCAGGATCGCCTCGCCGATCTGGTGCAGCCGGTCGCCTGTGGAGCCGATCTCCTGCAACTGCAGCGCCAGGTGGATGACGTCCGAGTGGACGAAGCGGTCGTCGACTATCTAATGGCAATCGTGCAGAAAACACGCGCCCACGAACACTTGGCCCTGGGCGTCAGCCCACGGGGTTCGATCGCCCTTTATCGGGCTTCTCAGGCCTTGGCGCTGGTCGAGGGGCTTGATTACGTGACGCCACACCACGTAAAGCGCCTGGCGGCTCCTGTGTTCGCCCATCGTGTTGCGCCTGATCCGCGCTTCGGCGGGCCGACCACCCCTGAACGGAGCGCCCAAATTATTGAGGAAATTCTCCACTCGATCAGCGTGCCTCTCTGAGAACCTTGCGCAAGCCCGCGCCGTGCGCTGCCGGAACCCTGTGAAAGATTGAAAGCCTAATGAAGACGGCCATTATCGGACTGCCCCAAGTCGGCAAAACTTCCCTGTTCAAGATCCTCACGGGCGTTGCCCGCGAAAGCCGCCTGGGCGGCACCGCGGTGCAGGTAGGGATGGCCCAGGTTCCTGACCGCCGGCTCGATAAACTCGCGGAGCTGTTCCAACCCCCCAAGATCACACATGCCTCCGTCGAGTACGCCGACATGCCCGCCCTTTCGAAAGACGCTCTGCGGGACGCTGGCTATGTGGGAAGCCTGCGCGTGGGCGACGCGTTTCTGCACGTTCTGCGCTTGTTCGAGAACGATACGGTGATGCACGTCGAAGGATCTCTCGATCCCGAGCGTGACTGGCGAAGTCTCGAGTTGGAGCTGATTCTCAGCGACTTGGAGGTCGTGGAAAAGCGTCTTGATCGGCTCGAAAAAGACATCAAGCGGATGAATGATCCGCGTCTCGCGAAGGAAAGGGAACTGCTTCTGCTGTGCAAGGAAGCACTGGAGGCCGAACGTCCCCTGCGGGAGCTGGAATGGGACGCCGAAGCCGAGAAGATGCTGCGGGGCTTCCAGTTTCTCTCCGGTAAGCCCATGCTTCTTGTGCTCAACCTGGGGGAAGAGCAGGCCGGGCGGCTGGAGGCAATTGAGCAGGAGTACAAGGCGAAATGGCTCGGTGAGCACAAGAACCTCGGGATAGCGGCCGTATGCGGCAGTGTGGAAGCGGAAATAGCGGAGTTACCTGACGAGGAGGCTCAGCAGTATCTCGAGAGCTACGGTCTCAAGCGGTCAGGCCTGGAGAGGCTCATCCAGGCCAGCTATGCGCTGCTGGGCATGATGTCTTTCCTGACAGCAGGTGAAACCGAAGTGCGCGCCTGGACCATTCCGCAAAACAGTACAGCCGTGAAAGCGGCAGGGGCAATCCATTCTGATTTCGAGAAAAAGTTCATTCGGGCCGAAGTGATTCATTGGGAGAAACTCGTGGGCCTCGGCGGGTATCCCCAAGCGCGCCAGCAGGGAGAGCTGCGACTGGAAGGCAAGGAATACGTAGTGCAAGACGGTGACGTGCTGGTCATTCGTCATGGTTAGAGGTCCAGACCGCCCAGACGGGCCCGGCCCTACGTATCGGAAACCCGCGGGAAACTTTCACGCTCTTACCGTCGTCTCAATAACAGACGCAAACCGGCTCACCACGGATGTCAGCGGTGAAAGGTGGTTGGCGCAAGGTAGTTTCATGACGGGTTATAGAGAAGCTGGGGTGGAACTCATTCAAGCCCGCGCGCGTGAAGGGCGCTTCGACTACAAGGGTGTTTCCCTCCGGCTCGGCGTTTTTCACGGTGAGAAGGGCTGGTACGTCGGCGTGCACACCTCCTCGGGTAGAGTATGCGCTCGCCTGAGCCTGGAATATGCCGCTACTCAGAAAGAAGCCAAGGATATGTTGCAGTTCGGGTTCTTTCTGGCCGCCCCTGAAGAGAGCCGCGATCTGATCCGTCACCTTGAGGTGATTGGGTTGTTGTCCGTACCCGCCTTGTCGCCCGCCGCCGGCAACGTCGCCAACTAGGTCCTAGAACCAGTTAGAAGGATCAAGACCCGGCGCGTTGCCTGCCTGCTCTCGCTGGCTTTTTCCGACGCCGGCCTGTTCCTCAGAACTCATCTTCGCATCTAACCCAGCAAATCGATCGCCTGCTGCTGCATGTCAGACGCTGCTTTGGCGAGGGCCACGCCTGCTTGGAAGGCCGTTCGTCCAGCGAGCAACCTCAAGGCTTCGGTACTGATGTCCGCTTGGTCCGTCACTTCCGGGAGATCAGCCTCGATCGTGTTGACCCGGCGAACTCCCTCCGCGGCTTGGTCTACTTGCCTGGCTGCATGGTCTAGTGCCAGCTGTGCGATGGCGGCAATATTCATGGGCGGGCCTAACCCTTCCTCTTCTCTTATCGGAATGGCCAAGGCGATCTTGGATATTTCTTTCGGTGATGGACCGTTCCTCCCTTCCGTCGAATGGCGTGGTTGGCAACGCGTGGCTGGGGGTACTTCCCCAAAGCCAGGCGGTAGAGAGCGGAGGACTTTGTTTAACAACCTCGCCATTTGTGCCGATGTGAGAGACAGAAAAGCGCTGCTGGACTGTAAACGCCCAGGGCTTGGCTGGCGATCTCCGCCAATCAGAACGGCGATGGCCAGGTTTGGAGCCGCCGGGAGTCGCGAGGATACTCATGGTGCCAGTGAACTTGGAGCGAATGCGAGAAGCCTCGATGGGTGATGAAGAGTTCATGGGGGAATTGATCGACCTCTATCTGGAGGATATGCCTCGCCAGCTTGAAGCCCTACGCTTGGCCGTCGAGAAGCATGACGCCGCTTCGGCCGCTGCGACAGCCCACCGCCTCAAGGGCGCGAGCGGCAATGTTGGCGCGGATTCGCTGAGTTCGCTCTGCCGGGAAATTGAGGAATCAAGCCGCGACAACAAGCTCGATCAACTGCCTGGGCTTGTCGAAGCCGTCGACGAGGAAAGTAGCCGCGTGCGGCAGTTCCTCATGTCGGTAAGGCAGGGCGCCTACGAAAGCTAACGCGCCCGGCAAACGCTTTGCTTGCGCGCACGGAGATGCCATTGATGCCCATCACCGATACTCATCATGCTCAGATTGCTACGCAAGAGCACGTCCCGCTGCACAGCAGGTTGGAGCCGCAGCTGGCGGAGCAGTGCTCTCCACAGGAGAGAAGAGGCATCATTCTCCTGGTAGAGGACGATCGGGGGGATCAGCTTCTCACGCAAGAGGCTCTGGGAGAGTCCGCCAAGGCGCGCAAGGTACTGGTGGTCTCCGATGGCGAAGAAGCTCTGAGGTACCTACGCCGCGCTGGAGAGTACCGCGATCCATCCCGTGCCCCGCGGCCGGACCTCGTTCTCCTTGACCTGAACATGCCCAAGGTCAACGGACGCCAAGTAGCGGAACAGATTAAGGCAGACCCGGAGCTAAAGCTGATCCCGGTTGTCGTCCTCAGCACCTCGAACCATCTCGATGACGTGGAGTACTGCTATCGCGTTGGAGTGAATGCCTACGTTCACAAGCCCACAAACTTCGACGATTTCGTGGAGACTGTGCAGGCAATCGAGCAACATTGGCTGCGGATCGTGGAATCACCCACGCATTCCTAGGCTAGGGCAGACGTTTTGAGAGCCGACAAGATCGGAGAGCCACAGTCTACCGTGAGAATACTCGTTGCTGACGACGATGTTGTCACTTTGCGACTGGTCAGTCACTGTCTGCGGCAGCTCGGCCACCAGGTCGACGCGGCTCTTGACGGCCAGACAGCTTGGCGGCTCTTTCGTCTGCATCGCTTTCCGGTAGTAATTACGGATTGGGAAATGCCCGGCCTGAGCGGTCCGGAACTGTGCCGGGAGATTCGCGGTTTGAAGCTGCCCGGCTACACCTATATCATCATTCTGACCCACCGGCACGAGCGCCGCTATCTGATCGAGGGCCTTGAAGCGGGCGCGGATGACTTCGCCTCCAAACCCTTCGATCACGAGGAGATTCGGGTCCGCCTGCGCGGGGCCGAGCGCGTTCTCATGCTGGAGAACGAGCTTTTAGAGGCAAACCGCAAGCTGACGGCGATGAACAGCCGGTTGCAGAGGACCTCGCGCCTCGACCCGTTGATGGAGATTGGCAACAGGCTGGCTTTTGAGGAAGAGGCTGCGGCCTTTCATCGTCATGCCACGGGCCGGGGAGAAGGGTACGGTGTGATCATGTGCGATGTTGACCATTTCAAGCAATTCAACGATCGCTATGGCCATCCCGTGGGAGACGAAATCCTGCGCCGAGTCGCGGCGGAGATCCGAGGAGGCATCCGCGCCCTCGACTCGGCATTTCGCTATGGCGGCGAGGAAATCGTTGTCCTGCTCAACGGCCAGAATCTTCAAGGCTCGGTGGCGGCGGCCGAGCGCATCCGGCAGCGGATCGAAATGCTGGAGGTTCACCGCGGTCCTGGCCAAGCTTCCTGCCGCGCCACGATCAGCTGTGGTGTTGCCGCCTATCCTGAGAACTTCGAGTCCAGGACGGGCTGGCGTGGTCTCGTGGCCTGCGCGGACCAGGCGCTCTACCGTGCGAAAGCGGCGGGGAGAAACCGGGTACTGGCCCACCTGCCCGATTCGCCGCACGTTCCCCAAATCCTGGTCCACAATGTTCCCGCCTAGCAAGCCTCACTCATCACGGATGCTCTACTCTACAGGACGCTGGCCGAAGGGCCGTACGTCCCCGCGAAGTTCGCCCTAACCGCCGCTACAATAGAGTGGTTCCGCATGAACCTTCACGGCATCTTTCTCGCCAGCACGACGCCCTTCGATCATCAGGGAGACCTCTACTTTGCGAAAATTCGTGAAAATTTGTCCCGCTGGAACCGCGTCCCCTTGGCTGGCTACTCCATCGCAGGCCTGACCGGCGAAGGGTCGCTGCTCACCAGTGAAGAACGCACGGCCGTTTTACGCGAAGCCGCGAGGGCTGGTTCGGCTGAAAGGTGTTTGTTGGCGGAAGTGTTGGCGGAAAGTGTTCGCGAAGCGGTTTACCTGGCGCGACGGGCTGCGGAAATGGGTTACAAGTTGGCGGTCGTCGGCACGCCGCAGCTATGCCGGCTGCCGGGAGCGGCTCCCGGTGTCGAGATGCTCTACTTTCGCAGTGTGGCGGATCAGGTCCCGTTGCCGGTCGTGATCCGCGATGGGGAACCAGGGGCCGGCCCGGTCTTAGGAGCCGGAACCGTCGCTTGCCTCGCGGAGCACCCCAACATCCAGGCTGTCATCGAATCGAGTGGCGACGAAGCTTATTTGAGGGAACTTCTGCGCGCTGTTCCGGCTGGTTTTTCGGTTCTTACGGCATCCGCTGGAAACGTCCTCCCTGCCTTGCAGCTTGGCGCCGCCGGCGCCGTGCTCGACTTCGCCTGCGCCGCCCCCTTCTTCTGTCTTGCCATCGAAGAAGCTGTCCGAACGCGGGACTATCCCGCCGCTCAGCAGCTGCAGGATCGCGCCACTCCCGCCATACTGGCAGTCCAGAAGTACGGTATCGCTGGTCTCAAGTGGGCGATGGATCTGCAGGGCTACTATGGGGGCATCCCCCGACTGCCCTTATCGCCTATCAGCATCGAAGCGAAGAGAGAGATCCAAAATGCCCTGCAGGGGCTGAAGAGTTAGCCTCCGAAACCACTCCCGGCAGTCTCCTGGCGGGAGCTAGTTGACGTCACCGGCGGACCAGAAGAACAGTTCGATCACACACGCGCCGAACTACGCCGAGCCGATCCATTTCCCTTCCGAAAGCTCGCCCCGGAATACCGCCCCTGAACATGTCGGGACGGCGTTTTTTTGGGGGTCCTTCTAAAGCGCCGGCCCGAATTCCAACACGCCGGATGGGTCCTCGGAAACCCCTTGAAGCACTGTAGATTCAACGCGAAACGCGGGTCACGGCGACGTAAGGTCTCTTTAACGAGGGAATTAGGAGAAGGCTCTTATTGAGGTTCTATTACCCCGGGACCAAACTGCAAAGTAGGGCGCATTTATTGTGCAGAGCCGCGCCCTCTCGAGCGGTTGCGAGATCAGAAAACCGCCGGGGAGTTGTGTCCCCCGCGGCTAGGGCAGAGTGTGGAGGAAACAGGTCATGCCGAACTCGGAAGTCCAATCGGTGGAGGCAAGCGCTGCGGGTTTGAGGCTGTCTGAGCAGCAGCTCAGCGAGCTTCGCGAGCGCCTGGCATCGATTGAAGGCCAAATCGGCGCGATGGCCACCGATCCCCGTATCGGTTCGGCCCTATTGCGTGTCACCGAGCTCGAAAAGAAAATGGGGCAGGGCGCCTCGGACCCGCTACTCAATGAAATCGCCCATCGCTTGGCGGCGCTCGAGGAAGTCTCCAAGACCAAGAGGGCGGCTGATCCGCGCGTCGACGAAGTTGCGGCGCGCCTGGCTGAGCTCAAGCAGCAGGTTTCCAGAATCTCGCCCGAAGATCCGCGAACCGATGACCTAATGATTCGCATCGCTTCGCTGGAAGGTGCGGTCAAAGAAGCCAACCCGGGATCTAAACTGAAGGAACTCAGCGAGCGTCTTGGTTCGATTGAATCAAAAACCGAGGCGCTTGCGGACGATTCGCGGATCGAGCAGGTACTGGAGCGCCTTTCCCAGGTGGAGACGGCCTCCCAGCAGCTTGCCAGCGCGAAATTCGAAGAGATCAGCACCCAGGTTGCGAGTCTTGAGAAGTCCAAGGCGCCGGAGTCGCGCCTCGAAGAGCTTACGGCGCAACTGCGGTCTCTCGAGGACTCCGTCCGGCGGCCTTCCGCCGACCCCCGTATTGCGGAACTCAGCGACCGCCTCGAGATCCTCGAGAGCGACAAGGGAGGCGATCGCCGTCTTGAAGAGTTGAAATCGCGGCTAGCTGCCCTTGAAGAGGCCGACTCAACCGACCCGCGTGTTGAAACGATGGCCGCCCGCTTGGCTGCCCTGGAGACTCGCGAGCCTGAGATATCAAGCGCCGATCTTCGAGATCTGAGGGAAAAGATTGCGGCCCTCGAGGCCCGTCCGTCGCCTCCAGCGGCCGATCCCCGCGTAGAAGAACTAGCCGAGCGCCTCGCAGCGATCGAAGAGAACGGGACCAAGGGAGTTTCCGACTCCCTGATCCATGATCTAAGCACTAGGCTCAAGGCCATCGAAGCGCAAGAGATTCAGGGCGTGGCCGACCCTCGAGTAGACGCCGTTCTTTCGCGGTTGACCGCGCTGGAGCAGAGCGGCGGCCCGGGCGGCCTGGACCCCCGCGTCACGGAGCTTACCGCACGGCTGAATTCTCTCGAAAAAAGACCAGCGGGCGATGGACCGGACTCACGGGTAATCGAGATTCTGGACCGTTTGGACGCGCTGGAAATGAACGGCGGCAGCGGCGGCGGCTCTGAGGCACACATGCCCGAGCTGCTGTCCCGGCTTGAGGCCCTGGAGCAGGGTACGCCGCAGGCCGGCTTTGACATCGACGCACTGAACGAGCGCATCGAGATGCTCGAGAATCAGCGTCCTTCCGCCGGCGGGGACGAAGAAATGACGGCGGCCCTTCGCGCACGACAGCAGGAACTTGAGGAGCGGCTCAACCAGGTTGCCCAGGAAGTTGCCAATGCCAAACCGGCCACGGGCGGAATGACTGAGGAAGAGCGCAACCGCCTGATGCAGTGGAGCCGTGAAACGCAGGAGCAAATCGAAGACCTCAAGGAGCAAGTCGTCCAGCTCCGCGAGTTCGGTGCCGGCGGAGAATCCAGCGGCGCCGTGACGCTGGGAGCCATCCAGTCCCTCGGAGACCGTATCTCGGAGAGCCTGAGCCGCGCTTCCGGCGGCGCTGATATGAAGCAGATCAAGAATCAGATGTACTTTGTCTACTTCACGATCGGCATGATCTACGCGGTCGGCGGGTTCGCCGCGTTCCTTTACCTGCTTAAGTAGCCAGCTAGGCCATTCGCACGTTCGCTGTCAGCGTCGTCCAACCGAAGAAGCATCCACCGGCTCCTTCTCCACATCCAGACGCTCTGCGGCCCCTGCAAGTCGCCGTCAGCTCCATATCGCCCGGCTGCTGCCGCGCCGCTCCGATATACTGGGAGCTTCGCCGCGAAGGCGATGCGGACGGCTCCGCTCTTGTGAGCGCCTGATCCGTTCCAGCGCCTCCACGTGGCCCGGGCACCCATTGTGCGTTTTGGCGTCAATACAATGATCTGGTCCGGCGCTTTCGATGCGTCGATTCCACTTGAGGCGGTTAAGAAGGCGGGTGCGGATGGCATCGAGATTCCGGTCTTTGATCCCGTTGCTTTCGACGTGCCTGGTTTTCGGAAAGCCCTCGCGGCCCATGATCTGGCCTGCACGGTTTGCTCGGTCAATCCTCCGGGAAAGAACCCCATCAGTGACGACCCTGCGGCCCGAGCGGCTGCCGCGGATCACTGGAATCGAGTGATTCACTTGACCGCGGAAGTGGGGGCGGACAGGCTCGTTGGCCCAACCTATTCTCCGGTTGGTTACCTTCCGGGCAGACGCCGTACGCCGGAGGAATGGAAACGCGGCGTCGAATTTCATCAGCGGCTGATCGCCCCGTTGGAGCAGGCGGGCGTGCACCTGGCGGTAGAGCCGCTCAACCGCTTCGAGACCCACTTCCTCAATACCGCGGACGACGCCGTACAATTTGTGGAAAAAGTCGGCGGCAGCCACGTCGGGATTCTGTTCGATACGTTTCATGCCAACATCGAGGAAAAGAACGTTGCAGCGGCCTGCCGGGCCTGCGGGAAGTGGCTGAAGCACGTGCACACCTGCGAGAACGACCGGGGCGTTCCTGGCTCAGGCCATGTCGACTGGAGCGGTCTCTTCTCGGCCCTGAAGGATCTCGGCTACGATGGTTGGCTGACGATCGAGTCGTTCAACGCGGGCATCCCTGAAATTGCCGCCGCCACAGCCATTTGGCGTGATTTGGCGCCGGCTTCCGGCGACATCGCCTTTCAAGGAACAGCGTTTCTGAAGCAAGCGTGGTCTTCGATGGGTGGGAGAACATAATGGCCCTGGAGTGGCAATCCGACGAGGAACTCTTTGCGCTGGCGCGGCGCGAGCTTTTCACAGCCGTTGTCGGCGATTGCATGGACAAGCTCGGTCTTTTACACCAGTTTCTGCCGCCGCAGATCCGCCCGCTCGATCCGTCGATGGTGACGATTGGCCGGGCCATGACGGTTCTGGGCGCTGACTGTTTGGAACCGCTGGACCCCCCGAAACGCCGCAACCCGGTCCTGGAGAAGCCGTTCGGCTTGATGCTCGACGCACTCGATGATCTCAAGCCGAACGAGGTTTATGTCAACGCCGGGGGTTCGCCGACGTACTCCGTTTGGGGCGAGCTGATGTCCACCCGCGCCATGCAGTGTGGCTGCGTCGGAGCCGTGATGAACACTTACGCGCGGGACACAACAGGCATTCTAGCCCTGAAGTTCCCGACTTTTTGCTGGGGATCCTGGGCGCAGGACTCCGCGCCACGCAGCAAGGTGGTCGATTTTCGCGTTCCTCTGGAGGTCGAAGGCGTAACCATCCGGCCCGGCGATATCGTCTTCGGAGATGTGGATGGGGTTTGCGTTGTCCCCCGTCTGGCCGAAGAGGAAATCCTCACGAACGCATTGGCCAAGGCGCGGGGCGAGAAGCTTGTCGGCACAGCCATCCAGAAGGGTATGACCGCCAAGGCGGCCTTTGAGAAGTACGGGATTATGTAGCCTTAGAGGTTGGCCGCCCATCCTATTCCGCCTGTCTTTCCCGAAATCGAGGTCCATGCTGCGCCAGACGATAGGTCTCTTTCTCTCCCTGTTTCTCCTGTCGGCTGCCGTGGCGGCCGCCGGTTCGGTCGATGCGTCCCCTAAAACAGTCCGGGCCTACCGCGTCGCGGAGCCGCCCGTTCTGGACGGCAGCGTCACCGAAGCCCTCTGGCAGGCGATCGCTCCGGCCAGCGGCTTCACGCAGCAGAATCCCGACGAGGGCAGCCCGGCGACGGAAAAGACCGAGGTGCGCATCGCCTTCGACGATCGCAACCTCTACATCGGCGTCATCTGTTTTGACTCGCAGCGGGAACACATCGTTGTGACACAGAATCGCCGTGATGGCCAGCTCGACGACACCGATTCGATTCGGATTCTGCTCGACACTTTCCATGATGGCCAGAACGCCTTCATCTTCGGTACCAGCCCGACAGGGATCGAGTTTGACGGCCAGGTGTCGAAAGCGGGCCAGGAACGGGGCGGCGGCACGCCGGCGCGCGCCGGCGGCGCGGGGGGACAGGGCGGTGCCCAGCGCGGCGGAGCGGCGGCCTTCAACCTTAACTGGGACGCGGTCTGGAACGTGCGTGCTCAGATCACCGAGCGCGGGTGGGAGGCGGAGTTCGCCATCCCGTTCCGCACGCTTCGCTACCGTCCTGGCTCGGGCACTTGGGGAATCAATATTTCCCGCAATCTGCGGCGGCGCAACGAGCAATCGTTCTGGGCGCCGATTTCACGCGCATTCTTGTTCACGCAGATCGGCATCGCCGGCACGCTCCAAGGCCTGGAAACCACTACACAGCGGAACCTGAAGCTGTTGCCCTACGTGTCCGGGGGATTCACGCAGGACTATAGCCGGGAAGGGGATCAGTCGAAGTTCGAGCGCGATGCCGGTTTAGATCTTAAGTACAGTCTGACACCGAGTTTGACGCTCGACGCCACCATCAACACGGACTTCGCCCAGGTCGAGGTGGATGACGAACAGATCAACCTCACGCGCTTCGATCTGTTCTTCCCAGAGAAACGGCCGTTCTTCCTCGAGAACTCCGGCTTCTTCGAATTTGGAACGCCGCAGGAGGTCGAGATTTTCTTCTCGCGCCGGATCGGTCTCGACGCCAACCGTAACCAGGTCCCGATCGACGCGGGCGCGCGCATCAGCGGCAAGGTGGGCGCTTACCAGTTCGGATTCCTGGACATGCAGACACGCGACGTCAACGACAACGTGCCGGCCAACAATTACAGCGTGCTCCGCTTCAGCCGCGAACTGCCCAATCGCTCTTCCATCGGTGTGATGGGCGTGAACCGGCAGTCGACAACGAACGTGCCTGGCTCACCGGTTTACAACCGCACCTTCGGCGCCGACTTCAACCTGGGCCTCGGTGAATTCAGCAACCTGTTCAGCTACGTGGCCAAGACCCAGAGCCCTCACCTGGATGGCAGCGACCACGCCTACTCCTCGCGGTTTTCGTACGACGATTCACGGCATGAGATCGACCTCGGCTACCTGGAAGTGGGACGGAACTTCAATCCCGAAGTGGGTTTCGTGCAGCGCACGGGCTTCCGCAAGCCCTCGTATTTGTATCGCTACACGCATTATCCCCAGAACAGCCGCATCCGGAGCATCGAACCTCATTTTTCCGGCAACAACTGGTTTACCCTGGGCACAGGCAAACACGAATCGGCTTTCGAGCACTATCATCTCGATTCCCGCTGGCAAAACGGCGGACGCCTCGGGGTAGCCTTTAATCGCAATTTCGAGCGGCTCGACGAGCCTTTTCAAATCCATCCCGGCATCTTTATTCCTGTCGGCGGCTATCGCTTCAACGAAGTCGTGGTGAATTACTCCACGGATCCCAGCGCGCGCTTTTTCCTCGGAGGCAATACGGCCATCGCCGACTTCTACAATGGGAGCCTCCGCACTCTCAACTTCACCGGCGGCTACCGCAGAAATGAGAATTTGACTTGGACGGGAAGCTGGGTTCGCAATTTCATCAAGTTGCCCGTGGGCGACTTCAATACCGACCTGGTGGGGCTGCGCTTCAACTGGTCATTCACCCCCAAGAGCTACCTGCAGACGTTCAGCCAGTACAACAGCCGTAGCCACGATATCGGCCACAACATCCGTTTGGCGTTCCTCTCCACATCGAGCACTGGTTTCTTTCTTGTCTACAACACCGGCATCGCCACGCGCGACTACACCGACCCGCACGACGTGGAGCGCCGCACGCTCGATCGCGCTCTGTTTCTCAAGTTCAATTATTTGCTGGATTATTGATTGGCCGAGACTGACGACGGGTGAGGGACGGGGCGCAAACTGTCGAACACTGCGTGTATTGCGTGGCGTGCTACAGGCCAATGTTGCGGTCCTATAGACTCACGTTGGCGATCCTCAAGCCCAGTTCTCCACCCGCAGCGTACGGACCCTCCGAAACTCCCTCACGTTGTTGGTGACCAGGGCGACATCAAGTGTCAAGGCGTGGGCGGCGATGAGAAGGTCCATCGAACCGATTGGCGCTCCCCGAGCCTCGAGATCGGCTCGGATCCGCCCGTAGGCGAGCGCGGCCCCGGCGTCAAAGGCCGGAATTTCGAGTGGCAAAACGAAACGGACGAGAGCTTCGCGGTTCCTTTCCGGGAACCGGCTCTTGGCAACGCCGTATTCCAACTCCGCCAGCGTGATTGAAGAGATTCCAACATCGCCCGGAACAAGGCGTTCGAACTGATTTCGCACCGAAGCCGGGTTGCGCTTGATGAGGTAGATACAAATGTTCGTGTCGAGCAAGTATTTCATTCGAACAAGCGGTCACGCTTCTGGAGGCGGGGCTGACGCCGGCGGCCCATGAAGTCCGTCGAGAAAAGCGCCAAACTCTCGAACAGCGAATCCCAGGACTGCTCCCGGGGAAGAAGAACGACCGCCGATCCCATTTTCTTGACATACACTTCGTTCCCGGGCAGGCGGAACTCCTTGGGCAAACGGACGGCTTGGCTCTGGCCATTCTGAAAGAGCTTGGCGGTCTTCACTAGTCTTAGTATATACTAACAGTCTATATTCCCGCAGTTTCGGGAACTAGGTTCCGGGTGGGAACTGCAGCCGGTCGTGATGCGCCAGGACCACACGTCTGAGACTACTCTGCCTCTGCTTTGAGCGCATCGCTGTGCTTCCTGTCCTCCGCCAGAACGAGAATGGAGTTGAGCAGGGTGGCGATTCCGCCGAAGTCAGGTACGGCGCTTGCCGCGACGGGAAAGTGTTCGGCCGCAATATGCACCCGTTTCCCGTCGCTCTTGCGGAAGACTGCGCCGGTCGAAATATGCACGCGGTAGGTATCGAGATCACCGCGAATGTTTATGATTCCGCCGTCCATTCGGATGCGTCCGGCAATCTCCGGAGCAATTGCCGCGGATCTCTCGGGCGACAGTGCGGCGGCGAGCGCGCGAGCGGTGATGGCGTCGAGGCTGGGAGCCGGTGCCGGGGGCTTTGCGGTAGGGTCTGGCTGCCCCGCGGCTTCCGCCGCCGCGCGGATGACTTTCTCTCCGTTGCTCTTCGGCTTGAATTGCACCTGGCTGATCGCGCCGACTCTCGCCCTAAGGTTCGGATCGCTCAGCAGTTGAGCCAGCCAGATGAAGGAGCGAAGAAGGAAACTTCCTTCCCGTGAAAGGCGGTGGACACTGCCGGCCTGAAGAGGCTCAAGCCAGCGCTCCAGCCGAGTGCGAAACTCCCGCGGGCCGATCGCCTCGATTCGCGTCTCAGCGTCGGATAGCCAGCGAGGCGCCGGCCGGACACCCTCATCGCCGTCGATACTGTAAAGGACGCGCCGCCAGTGCTCCTTCTCGGAACCCTGCATGGCCCGAAAGTCCGCCCGGATTTGCTCGCTCCAGCACCGCTTCAAATCAATCTCATTCCCCTCGTCGCGCCAGGCAAGCATGTCCAGCCGCGAACGGAACAATTGCAGGCTTACCTGGTTGACTGTAAGGTGTTCTTCCACTCGCCGGCGGAAATCCCGAATGGCCAACGAGAGTTCGGGAGTTAGACCATTCTCCTGCACCCACGCCATGAGGTGCGGCATCGGTGTGTAAGGCGCTAGAAAATCCGCTGCTTCGGCCGTTCTGTCCAGGATCTCGATAAGGTCCCGTTCAGTTGGAGCCAACGTCCACTTCTCAACGCGCTCCGCGAGACCACGGAGTGGACTGAGCGATGAGTTGTTTGGGCTGTTATCGCGCAGCCAGCTCATGCGTTCGATCAGCGCCTTCCAAACCAGGAGCTTGCGGGTTTTGTCCCTTAAGGCGTTGATTTCTTTGAGCGCTTTTGCCCAACCAGCTTCCTCAACGCGGACCAGATATTGATTCAGGGCACGGTGTCCCTCGGCGAGAGGAGACTTGGGATCGAGCAGGTATCCATCTGGGCAGGGGATCTGATCCATAGGATTGTCTATACCTTTCTAAAGTCCGGATCGTTCTGTTTCTCGCCCGGCGAGGCGAGTTACAGGGCGCCCTCATTTCGGCAGCGCAAACGTAATCAGCGCTTGGCCCGAAGCGATAGCGATGTACTGCCGTCCGCGAAACTCATACGAAATGGGAGACCCCTGCACCCACGCTCCCGTCGCGAAATTCCACAGCGGTTTGCCGCTGCGGGCATCGAGGGAGAAGACATAACCTTCGGTATCAGCCGAAAAAACCAGCCCGCCCGCCGTCGAGAGCAGGCCCGCGCGCGACGGCGTCACCATCTCGAAGCGCCAGGCGATTTCGCCGTTCGCCGGATGTAGCCCAATGATCGACCCCTTCTGCGGCCGGGACGGAATTGCGTTGTACGTGCTGCCCTGATACCATTGCCCCTCAATGTATTCCTGCCTCGTGTTGAAGTAGATGTGGCAGCCGTCCGTTGAGTTGAAGTAGTAGAGACCGGTTTGCGGGCTGTAGGTCGAAGCAGGCCAAGTGTGCCCGCCCAGCAGGCCCGGGCAGGCGATCGTTCCTTCCGGCGAGGGACGCTTGTTCGGCACAAGCATCGGACGCCCGTCGGTGCCGATGCCGGTGGCCCAGTCCACCTCGGTGTAGGGTTTGGCAAAAAGGAAGCGCCCGTCCTTGCGGTCGAGCGCATAGAAAAAGCCATTGCGGTTTGCCTGGATAACGGCTTTGACCGCCTTGCCCTCGTACTCCACGTCGACAAGCACCAAGTCGGACGCCGCGTCCCAGTCATGCTCATCGTGGGGCGTGAACTGGTAATGCCAAACGAGTTTGCCGGTATCGGCGTCGAGCGCAATCACGCTGCACGTATAGAGGTTGTCCCCGGGACGGTCCTCGCCGTTGAGATCAGGTCCGGGGTTGCCCGTGCCCCAATAGATCAGATTCAGCTCCGGGTCGTAGGAACCTGTAATCCAGGTGGAGCCGCCACCGCGCATCCAGGCATCCCCGCTGCCCCAGGTATTGTGGCCCGGCTCGCCTGGCGCGGGAATCGTCCAGAAGCGCCAGCGTAGTTTTCCGGTCGAGGCGTCATAGGCATCCAGAAAGTCACGGGTGCCGAACTCGGCTCCAGCGATGCCCGAGATGACCATGTCTTTTACGACGAGTGGTGCGGCCGTGGCTGAAAAGCCCTTCTTGTAGTCGGCCATCGTGGTTTCCCACACGACGCTGCCCGTCTTGGCGTCGAGAGCGACCAGCGTGCCCTCGATGTTGACTTTGAAGAGTCTGTCGCCGAGCGCCGCGAATCCGCGATTCGGCTCTCCGCAACAGCCGCTGATCCCTTTGGGAACCTCGGAGGCGTATTGCCACAGCGGCCGGCCCGTCAATAGATCGAGAGCGAAAGCGCGGTTCGAATCGGTGGTGATGTACATCAGGCCGTCAAACACCAGGGGAGTGGTCTGGAATTTCCCCCGCACGCCGGTTTGAAAGATCCACTGCGGCGTGAGCCTCGCCACATTTGACGGATCAATTTGCTGGAGGGGGCTGAATCGCCAGGCGGCATAGTTGCGCCCGTACATTAGCCAAGCGCCGGTTTCCTCTTGCGCTTGCAGCAGCCGCCGCGGGGTCACCTCCTGACCCAGGAGCACACTGGCCGCGAGAAAGAAAAACGCCCAGCGCTTCATTGCGCCTCCTCGCGGCCCAGGCGGGCCAGGTAACTGAGCAGGTCGGCAAGTTCCTTCGGGGAGAGAGCCTTGTCATATCCTGGCGGCATGAGCGAACGGCTTTCTTTCTCGACGGATTGCAGCTCGCTGCGCAGAAAACTGTGCAGGTTTTCGCCGGCATCCATCACTTGAACAGAGAAATTATCGATGTTTCGCGCCACGCCCGAAACTTTCTCCCCACCACGCGTCACGATCGTGACTCCTCCGTATCCCGCTGTGATCTGGCTGTCGGGCGAGATGACGGACTCTCGAAGGTAAGCGGCCGTGCGCGAGCGCCCAACGACGCTCAGATCAGGCCCTGTCCTACCACCCCGGGACCCGGCCCGGTGACACGCGCCGCACTGCCCTTTGCCCCAGAAGATCTTCTCACCGGCTTGCGGGTCGCCCGGCAGCGAGGCAGGCGTCTGTTGACCGATCGAGCGCAAATAGGCAACCACGCGCCAGATACTGTCGGAAGTCATCCTTGGCGGAGCCGAGGCGGGCATTTCCGTTCCGGGAATGCCGTTGGCGATGACATCGTAAAGTTCTTGGTCGTTCCTGCCGAGAGAATCGATGCCGAGGGTCAGATCCGGTCCTCGGTTTCCCTGGCCGTGAATGCCATGGCAGGGCGAGCAGTAGATGCGGAAGGTTGCCCGGCCAACGTCGATCTCCCTTGCATCCGTGGCAAACGGATTTGACGTCTGCGCGGAAACAAGAGAGGCGGCAAGAAAGCACAGCGTCCAGCGGGCGCCCACCGTCGCAGCATACTGTCCGCGAAATTGCGCTGTCAACGTGACCGGCGAGGCATTGCCCGCGCGCTGCCGCCGGAATTGCCGTGCTGGGCGCTCTACAACTCCGCGGCACGCTAGAATGCGAATTCGATTCAAGTTCGAATACCCGGTGTGTTTGGTTGAGGAATGGTTGACAGCACGAGGTTGACAAGAGAAGGGGAGCGCCTGGAAGAGGCCCTCGAACGCAAGGTTCACTGGAAGCGTTGGGGTCCCTATCTTAGCGAGAGACAGTGGGGCACGGTGCGCGAGGATTATAGCCTCGACGGTACAGCCTGGGAATATCTGCCTCATGATCATGCCCGCTCCCGCGCCTATCGTTGGGGCGAGGACGGGATCGCCGGTTTCAGCGACCGCCACCAGTACATTTGCTTCGCCGTGGCATTGTGGAATGGGCGCGACCGCATCCTCAAGGAAAGGCTCTTCGGCCTCAGCAACCATGAGGGAAATCACGGCGAAGACGTTAAGGAATACTACTTCTACCTTGACTCGACCCCCACACATTCGTACATGAAATATCTCTACAAGTATCCGCAGGGGGCTTTTCCCTATGTGGAGCTTGTGGAAACCAGCCGCGGCCGCACGCGCCAGGATCCCGAATACGAGTTGGCCGACACGGGCATTTTTGCGGATAACAAGTATTTCGATGTGTTCGTCGAGTATGCGAAGTTCTCGCACGAAGACATCCTGATACGCATCGAAGCGCACAACCGCGGCCCGGAGACGGCGGATTTGCACTTGCTCCCGACCGTGTGGTTCCGAAACACCTGGTCCTGGGGCCAGGACAACCGCCGGCCGAAGTTGTCGCGAGACACTGATCGCGAAAATGCGTCGGTACTCATGCTTGAGCACTTTCAATACGGACGCCGCTGGCTCTTGTGCGACGGCAAGCCGCAACTGCTCTTCACCGAAAACGAGACGAACGCACTGCGGCTGTGGGGCACGCCCAACCCGTCTCCGTACGTCAAGGACGGCATTAACGACTTTGTGGTCGATGGAGTCCTCGATGCGGTGAATCCCCTCGAAGTCGGAACGAAAGCGGCTGCCCACTATCCGCTCACGATCGCCGCCGGAGGCAGCGCGGTCGTGCGCCTGCGCCTCACGGCTCACACACCCGTTCTGGTGTCGTTCGACGAAACGTTTGCGCAGACGCTGAGCATGCGCAAACAGGAAGCGGACGTTTTTTTTGAAAAGAGGGTGCCCCCAGGGCCGACGCCGGATGCCCGCAACGTCCAGAGGCAGGCTTTTGCGGGTCTGCTATGGAACAAGCAGGTCTACAACTACGACGTCCAAACGTGGCTCGATGGGGACAAGCCGGGAGCGGCGACTCCTTTCCGGCGTTCGCCGCGCAACCGAGACTGGGGGCATCTTTACAACGCCGATGTCATCTCGATGCCCGACAAATGGGAATACCCCTGGTATGCGGCCTGGGACTTGGCGTTCCACACGATACCGCTGGCGCTGATTGACCCGGACTTCGCCAAGGAACAACTCGTCCTCATGTTGCGCGAGTGGTACATGCACCCCAACGGGCAACTGCCGGCGTACGAATGGGAATTCGGGGATGTCAATCCGCCTGTCCACGCCTGGGCGGCTTGGCGCGTCTACAAGATCGAACAGAGAATCCGCGGCAAGGCCGATAAGAACTTCCTCGCCCGCGTCTTCCAGAAGCTCCTGCTCAACTTCACCTGGTGGGTGAACCGCAAAGACGCGTACGGACGCAACGTCTTTCAGGGCGGTTTTCTCGGTTTGGACAACATCGGCGTCTTTGACCGCTCGCGGCCCATGCCCGCGGGTGGCCACATCGAGCAATCCGACGCCACAAGCTGGATGGGCATGTATTGCCTCAACATGCTTGCGATAGCCATGGAACTGGCGCGCGAAGACCGCTCGTATGCCGATGTCGCCAGCAAGTTTTTTGAGCATTTTGTCTACATCGCCCACGCCATGAACCATATGGGCGGTGACGGACTGTCGCTGTGGGATGAGGAAGACGGCTTCTATTACGATGTTCTGCATTTCCAGGGCGGCGGCCACCAGAAGCTAAAAGTGCGTTCGATGGTCGGGCTCATTCCTTTGTTCGCCGTGGAAACGCTAGAGCCGGAAGTCGTCGACGCCCTGCCAGGCTTCAAGCGGCGCATGCAATGGTTCATCGACAACCGGCCGCAGTTCCGCCGCCACATCTCGACCATTACGCGCCCGGACGGCAAAGTGCGCCGGCTGCTGTCGATCGTCTCTCAGGAGCGGCTGCCGCGCGTGTTGAGGGTGATGCTGGATGAGCAGGAGTTTCTCTCGCCCTACGGCATCCGTTCGCTGTCGCGCTGGCACAAGGACCATCCCTATGTCATGCAGTTTGAGGGCAGGGAGCACCGCGTCGACTATCAGCCGGCGGAGTCGGACTCCGGCATGTTCGGCGGCAACTCCAATTGGCGCGGGCCCGTCTGGCTGCCGGTCAATTTTTTGCTGGTGGAATCGCTGCAAAGGTTCCACCACTTTTTCGGCGATGCCCTGACCGTCGAGTTTCCCACGGGCAGCGGGCGGCAGGTGTCGCTATGGGAGGCGGCGGCCGAAGTTTCGCGGCGACTGAACCGTATCTTTCTCGGCGATGATACCGGACACAGACCCTGCAATTGCCGCTTCCAGAACTTCGATCAGGACCCGCACTGGCGCGACTTGATTCTGTTCTATGAGTATTTTCATGGCGACACCGGTGCGGGCCTCGGCGCCAGCCACCAGACCGGGTGGACCGGCCTCGTGGCAAAGCTGCTCGAGCAGTCGGGCACATAAGGGACGAGGCAACAGCTGATCCAGGCGTCTTGCCGCAGGCGGCCGGAATCACATCCAAGCTGCTGTATCGTAACGCGATGCTATGATGACATCTTCCGTCGTGCTTCCTGTTAGCGGGGCGGTTCGAAACTTCAACTTCCGCGAGGTGCAGGATGGGAACCTACGTTAAGGTCGCGCAGAAAGGCGACGTAGAGAATAACACTGGAAAACTAGTGCAGGCCGGGGGGAAAGACATCGCGCTTATTCGCGCGGGCGATAACTTCTTCGCCATTGACAACGAGTGCTCGCACGTCGGCGGCCCGCTTTGTGAAGGAACCGTGAGCGGAGAGGAAATCGTTTGTCCCTGGCACGCGGCCCGTTTCAACCTGGCAACCGGCAGAACGATTGCGGGACCGGCCCGCGGCGATCTCAACTGCTATCCGGTGCGCGTGCAAGGCAACGACATCGAAGTTGAGGTATAGTTCGGCGGTGGAGCTGTAGCCGGCCTGCGGTGCAGCGGTGGGTTTAACCTTCCGGGTATTTCATCGTTAAGGGATCAGGCAATGGGATACGGTGAACCTCGCCATCCGGAGAGAAGTTTCGGAATTGGTACTCAGGACGGTCGGGATTCCCGCGCAGGATCTCTTCGACGTTGCCTACACCCAAAATCGCCAGCCGTTCCGGATGCAGATACTGCTGCGCGACCCGCAGCACGTCATCGGCGGTGACGGCCGCGATCCTCTCGCGGTATTTCTCCCAATAATCTTTCTCGCGGCCGGTGTACTCGTCATCGGCAAACGTTCCCGCGACCGATGAGGCTGTGGCAAAAAAGCGAGGGAAAATTTCGATGGCGTAGTTCTTTGCTGCTTCCAGTTCCCAGTCCGAGACTTTCTCCTCGCGCACACGGGCAATCTCCTCCAAAACAATCGCCGTAGCCTGCGCGCAACTGGGGTTCTTCGACTCGAAACCGGCGGAGAAAGTTCCGCGGTAGTAGGTGCCCGGAGCCATGCCGGAGCCGGCGCTGTAGGCCAAACCTTCATCCGAGCGGACACGCGACATGATACGCGACGTAAAGCCACCGCCCCCGAGAATCTCGTTCATGATGCCGAGCGCGCTGCGGTCCGGATTGTCGCGCTGAATGCCCAAGTGCCCCAGCCGGATGCTCGACTGGTTTACCTCACGCTTGTTCACCATGTAGACTCCGGCGGGTGGTTCATGATTCGGCGCAGGCACTTTGGGGAGATTGGCCGGCTGCCCTGGCCAGCCATCCGAGAGCGCCTCGCCGAGCCGATTGAGCATCTCCTTCTGGTCGAAGTCGCCCGACACCGCAAACACGAATGCCGACGGATGGTAATACCGCTGGTGAAAGTCCTTCATCCGTTCGGGAGTAATCGCCTCGACGCTGGCTTTGGTCGACTCCCATGTCGAAAAGTGTTCATCGCCGTACATCAGACGTCCGAATTCGCGACGCAGCACTCCCGCTACGCGGTCGTTGCGCCGTTCCAGCGCTTGGATCGAGCGGGTTTTGGACAAATCGAGCCGTTCCGGGTCGAACGCCGGATTCTTGAGCATATCGAAGAACAACTTCAGGGACGCATCGAGGTTCTGTTTCAGGCAGCCCATCCCGGCGCGCCCCGAAGTGTCGCCGATGCCGCTGCTGATATCGCTGGCAAGAAAAGCGGCCTCTTCGTCGAAATCCCGCGCTGAAAGGGTTTTCGTACCGCCGGCACGAATCTGTTCCCCGGTGAAGGAAGCCAGACCGGCCTGCTCCCTGGGAAGCAGGTAGTCGCCCGTGCGAATAAGCACCGACAACCCGATCAGCGGCAGTTGATGATCCTCCACGAGAAAGGCGACGGCGCCGTGTGGCAACTCGTGCCTATGCTCGGCGGCATTCGGGGGGTCGTAGGCCAGCGGTGGGAAGCTGAGCTTGCTGGGATGCGAGGCAATTTCCTCCGCCAGACCCCAGCCCGAGGAAAGCGTGGCCGCAGCCGCCAGTTTCATCCATTCACGGCGTTTCATTTGCAGTCCCCTTTTCCGGCGCCGTCCCGGCGGTCTCCCGCTGCGCCGGGCGCTGATTCTTCGGGTAATAGATCGCCACGTTGCGATTGTCGGCGATGAAGTATTTGCGGGCGACCCGCTGAACGTCTTCCGCCGTCACGGCCTGGATTCGCTCCGAGAAGCGGTTGATGTTCTCCCAGCTTCCTAAGGCTTCGTAGACAAGAAGCTGGTTCATCAAGCCCGTCTTTGAGCGAAGCCGCTCGAAGTCGGACACGAGTTCCTGATTCTTGATCTTGCGCAGTTCCCGTTCCCCCGCCAAATCCCGTTTTAGAACTTCCAGTTCTTTGTAGATCGCCTGCTCGACTTCTTCGGGTGTGTTTCCTGGGCGCGCCACACCGGAGAGCTCGAAATAACCGTCGTACTTCAATCCGTTCACGCTGGCGCCCGCCCCGGTCGCGACGCGCTGCTCAAGCACCAGCGATTTGTAAAGGCGGCCAGTGCGGTCGTTCAGCAAGCCGGAAAGTACGATGAGTGGCGCCTCGTCCACATGGCCGTCAGCCACGGTGTGATAGCGAATGCGGACCGTCGGGCGCGTATCGGCGTAGCCGATGAACCGTTTCTCACCCAACTGTTCGATCTCGCGCGTCCGGACGGGTTTCGGAGCGGTTGGGCCGCGCTTGAGCCGGCTGAAATACTTCTCCGCCCACTCAACGGCCTGCTTCGGCTCGAAGTTGCCGACCAGGGCTACGACAATGTTGTTCGGCGCGTAATAAACGTCAAAGAAGCTTTGGGCTTCCTCGCGCGTGATGCCTTCCAGATCGCTGGGCCAGCCGATAACGGGCCAACTGTAGGGCGATGCCTGCCAGAACATCGCGTCGAATTGCTCGTCGAGCTTTCCGGTGGGCGTCGAGTCCACCGAGCGCCGCCGTTCCTCGTGCACAACGTCCCGCTCGGAATAAAACTCACGGAAGACAGGGTTCATCAGCCGGTCGGACTCCATCCAAAACCACAGTTCGAGTTTGTTCGATGGCAGGTTGGAGACGTACGCGGTCAGATCATAGGTCGTAAAGGCGTTGACGCCGGAAGCGCCCGCCGTCTTATAGATCCGGTCGAACTCGTCCTTGACCAGAATCTCCCGCTGCTTCTGGATCAGGCTGTCAAATTCAGCGATGAGCTGCCGATGCAGCTCCGTGCGGTTCGCCGGGTCTTTAGGATCGCTGATGCGCCCGCGGCGGCTGCTTTCGATGAGGGCCTCTTCTTCCTCTTGGATTTGTCCTCTCAACTGATCGAGCCGGCTAATGATTTTGAGATCTTCGGTGATGTTCGAGGTGCCGATCGTGTGAGTCCCCTTGAACATCATGTGCTCGAACAGGTGCGCCACACCGGTGATGCCGGGCCGCTCGTTCACCGAACCGACCTTGGCCATCCACCCGGTCGAGACGTTGGGATCGCCCTCGCGCGGCACCATCAGGAAAGTCATCCCGTTGCCGAGGACGTGCACCTGCGCTTCAACTTTCTGGGCTGAGGCCGTCCCGGCACAGGTCGCAAGCAGAAGAATTAGCGCGTAGACGACCTTTGGGAGCGTACGCGGGCTGTGAGAAACGCCTTTGGGCATGGTGGAGTATTGATTATGACGAAGACGGCACGGAAAAGGTGACGGACGGCCTCGATGGTCCACAGAAACAGAGTCCGGGAGGGGACAGCCTGTCAGGATCCCGGATCGTACGTTTGCGCCGTCCGCACGCGGGAGGTAGGAATAACCACGAGCAAATCAGCGAGTTCTATACCGTGGCTCCGGCGGGTCCAGACAGCCGTGTAGTCAACTGTCCAATGGATACGAAAATCGCTGCCACGAAAGCCGCTGTAAGCCGGGAGGAGACCGACATGGGCGTGCTCAGGATAGAGTGCCGGAAACCGGATAACGGCTCCGAGGTAAACTTTCCCGTTGTCCAGGGTTAGAAGAACAAACCGCTTGCGGCGGGTTGTCTCGATGAACAGCCCCACGAGGTGATCGTCCAGAATGCCGGCCGCCCAGGCATAGCCTTCAAAGGGATCCGCCATGGCGGCCATGAAACGTGGCAGGGGCCTCCCTGGGCGCGAGCAGCGGTGTCGGCAGACCGGGCGCCAGGCGAGCAGGAAGCATGAAGCCGCGGCGCCGGCCAGAATCGAGGCGGCTGCTGTTCCCGAGTAGGGGAAATCCTCCGGTGGGAACAGGACGAACCACACCTGTTCCAGCTGCTGTCCCAAGGGTTGGGTGTGAACAAGAGCAGTGGCGAAGCGCCCGAAGCAAGCGAACGGCACGGCGAATCCGGCTGTGAACCACAGGCGATGATAGCCGTCGTACCTCTGGGAAAGGATTTGGGTCAGTGCAAAACTCTGCGTGAACCAGTAGCCGGCGAGCAGCGGCATCAGCAGAAGCAGCGTTTCGTGCATGGGGCGTTGTGCAACGGTCGCGGGCCAGGGCCGAATTCTGCCGGGCCCGCTGGCGCGGGCCTCTCTGGATGAATCTTCCACGGACTGCTCTGGTGATCGGCGCTGTAGCGCCTTAGCTATCGCGCGGCCGCGCCGCCCCGACACTGGCGATCTTCAAATGCCGGAAGGCATTCTGGAGACGTTCGAGGCTGTGGGCAAACTCGGGATCAGCGAAGAGTTTTCTGGCGTCGAGCGCCGGGATAGTCCCACAGGCGCTGGCGTCCGCCATGTGCCGGAGACACTCGGCGTTGTGGCGGATCGTCTCATGGGAGGCCAACAGGCGTGAAAAAAACGTCATGGCAATGCACAGTGACGAGACGGTCAGCGAGATCACTTACCCGATCTTAGGGCCGTCCCCCCGGACGGCCTTCTAAATCCGGGACTAGAGTATCATCCGGTCCCAGTCTCGCGGGCGGATTCCGGTAGTGGCCAGACTGAATGGCATTGCGAACAAACAAGATAGCCGCAGCCTGCTTTGTAAAAGGCGGCGTGACCGACGCTCGCGTCAACCCGGGGCTTGCACTTGGACCTTTTGCCGCCGCTGGCACGTAATTGTCGCTAACGGTGGCGGAGCACTGTCGAATCCAGCCATCGGACAGGAGTTCTCAGATGAGGCCGCTGGCTACAGCATGGCTGCTTGTGAGTTTCTCGTTCAACACCGGGATCGCTCAGTCGACCGCGCAAAACCAAGGCCCAATGGAAATCTCCGACCTATCCGTGGCGCCGTCAGATCGCGGTCTTGTGGCGATGCTCAACCTCACAAACAAATCGGAGCGGGGGGTGAGCGCCCACGTCCTCGCCGCGGATTTCTTTGACAGCCAAGGCGCCCTCTCGAGCCGCGCCGTCCAGGTAGCCATGGTGGGTAGACAGTCGCCCGGCTCAGAAAGCAACCCTCCCGGCCACGTAACAACGGCTCGTTTCATGATTCCGTCGAAGGACGGGCAGCCCGTGAACCATCGAATTTATGTGGACTATGTCGTTTTCGAGGATGGATCCACCTGGGGGCCGGACCAGACACATAATCCCCTCAAGATTGAGGGAATAAGGGAAGGCTGGAGAATGGCATCCTCGCACTTCAAGCGTGTTCTCCACGACGGCGGTCAGCAAGGGCTCGCCGAAGCGCTTGCGAAGTGAAGTTGCGTCACGGCGTCCGGGAACAAGCCTGTTAAAGGCTGTTTCCGCTCAAAAGCAACGCGGCCCGCCAATTTGTTGACCCCCCTGGAAGCGCTGCCTATACTGAAACAGAACCGCGATGTCCCAACCCTTCGTTCACCTGCATTGCCACACGGACTATTCCCTGCTTGACGGCGCCTGCGAGATCTCGAAGCTCATGGATCTCGCCGAAAAACAGGGCATGCCGGCGCTGGCGATCACCGATCACGGCAACCTTTTCGGGGCTGTGCAGTTTTACAACGAGGCTAAGGCGCGAGGCATCAAGCCGATCATCGGCTGCGAAGTTTACGTCTCGCAGGAAGGCCACAAGAGCCGCAGCGACAGCGACCGCTACCATCACCTCGTTCTCTTGTGCAAGAACCAGCAGGGCTACCGCAACCTGATCGATCTGGTTTCGACCTCCTTCCTTGATGGCTTCTACTACAAACCCCGCATCGACAAAGACCTTCTGGCGGCGCACAGCGAGGGCCTGATCTGCCTTTCGGCCTGCCTACGCGGCGACGTGAACGAAGCGATGCTGCAGAAAGGCTATGACGACGGCCGCCGCCTCGCTTACACCTACCAGGACATCTTTGGTAAAGGGAACTTCTTTCTGGAAGTCCAAGACCACGGTCTCGAGCAGGATAAGAAGCTTATCCCGCACCTGTTCCGGCTTAGCCAGGAAAGCGGCATTCCTCTGGTCGCCACCAACGACGCTCACTATCTGACCCACGACGATGCGCATGCGCACGATGCGCTTCTCTGCATCCAGACCGGCAAGGTGTTGAGCGATCCGAATCGCATGAAGTTCACGACAGAGGAGTTCTACCTCAAGTCCGAAGAAGAGATGCTCAAGCTTTTCGACGGCAATCGCGAACCCCTCATGCGGACCTGGGAGATAGCCGAACAGTGTGACCTGAGGCTCGAGAAGGTCGCCAATCCGTTTCCGAAATTTGAGGTGCCCCCGGAGCACTCCGCTGACACTTATTTCGAGTGGGTGGCGCGGCAAGGGTTCGAGAAACGCCGCATGCGGCTGGAACCTCTAGCGCGGCAGGGGCGTCTGAAGCACCGGCTCGAAGAGTACACCGAGCGGCTGGACAACGAGATTCGCATCATCCAGCAGATGAAATACTCGGGCTACTTCCTGATCGTCTGGGACTTCATCCGCTTCGCCAAATCCGTGGATATTCCTGTTGGCCCCGGTCGCGGGTCGGCGGCGGGGTCGCTGGTCGCCTATACGATGGGCATCACCGACATCGACCCGCTGCAATATGAACTGCTGTTCGAGCGCTTTCTGAATCCTGAGCGCGTCAGCATGCCCGATATCGACATCGACTTCTGCATGAACCGCCGCGGTGAAGTGATTCAGTACGTCACCGAAAAGTACGGGCGGGAGCAGGTGGCCCAGATCATCACCTTCAACACGCTGGCCACGAAGGCGGCCATCAAGGACGTCGGCCGCGTGATGGATATGACGTACGCCGATGTGGATCGGCTCACGAAGCTCGTTCCCAACGTGCTCAACATCAAGCTCGCCGATGCCATCAAGCTCGAACCCGCACTTTCCGACCATGCCAAGAAGGACAAGCGCGTTGCCGAGTTGATGGAGGTAGCCCAGCGGCTCGAAGGCGTGGCGCGCAACCCCTCGGTACACGCCGCAGGTGTGGTGATTGCGCCGCAGCCACTCCGCGAGCTGGTGCCGCTCTACAAGACGGCCAAGGACGAAGTCGTAACCCAGTACGACATGAAGAGCCTCGACAAACTGTCGCTGCTCAAAATGGATTTTCTGGGACTGACGACGCTCACCGTCATCGACGAAGCGTTGCGGCTGCTGAAGACGGCCAAAGGCGTCGATATCAAGACCGAAGAGCTTCCCCTGGACGACAAGCCTACCTACGAATTGCTGGCGCGCGGCTTGACGAGCGGCGTGTTCCAGTTCGAGTCGGAGGGCATGCGTGACATCCTGCGCCGTTACAAGCCCGAGCGGCTCGAGGATCTCATCGCTCTGAACGCGCTCTATCGGCCGGGGCCGATCCAAGGCGGCATGGTCAGCGATTTCATCGACCGCAAGCATGGCCGCAAACCCGTTACCTACGACCTCCCGGTTCTGAAAGACCTGCTCGAAGAAACCTACGGCGTCATTGTGTATCAGGAGCAGGTGATGCAAATCGCCAACGTTGTGGCGGGATATTCTCTCGGCGAAGCGGATCTGCTACGGCGCGCCATGGGCAAGAAGAAACCCGAGGAGATGAAAGCCCAGCGGGAACGCTTCGTGCAAGGGGCGATTCAGCGGGGGTATGCTAAGCGCAAGGTCGAGAAACTTTTTGAGTTGATGGAGCAGTTCGCCGGCTACGGCTTCAATAAGTCTCACTCGGCGGCCTATGGGTTTGTCGCGTACGTGACAGCCCATCTCAAAGCACATTACCCGGTCTTTTTCATGGCGGCCCTGCTGTCGGCGGAAAGCGGCAACACCGCCAAAGTGGTCAAGTACATCAACGAGTGCCGCGACATGGGCATCAAGGTGCTCCCACCTGATTTCAATGAAGGTGACTGGACCTTTACGCCCGCCGGTGAAGACGCCATCCGCTTCGGTCTTGGCGCAATCAAGAATGTCGGCAAGAACGCTGTGGGCGCGGTTCTGGCGGCGCGGGCGGAAGAGAAGCAGTTCCGTTCTCTGCTGCACTTCTGCGAGTCGGTCGATTGGCAATACCTTAACAAGCGGATGCTCGAAAGCGCCATCAAAGCCGGCGCGATGGACTCGTTCGGGGGCCACCGCAGCCAGCTCATGGCGGCGCTCGACCACGCCGTGGAATCGGGCCAGAAGGCCTCCCGCGATCGCGCCACGGGCCAGCACGGCTTATTTGCCATGACTCCCGAGGCTGGCAGGACGGCAGATCAGCTGCCCGACGTCCCCCCCTGGCCCGAAAAACAGAAGCTCGCCGGAGAAAAGGAGATGCTAGGCTTTTACGTGACCGGGCACCCTCTCCATGAGTACCGCGACAAGATAGTTGAATTGGCGAACTCCGATAGCGAGAAACTGGCGGGATTGGAGGCGGGGACGCAAGTCGCGCTCTGTGGCATGCTCGGCTCGATCGCCAGCAAGCGAAACCGCGAAGGGCGGCGCTGGGCAGCCGCCGTGCTCGAAGATCTGGTGGGCAGCGTGGATCTGCTGATTTTCGCCAACCAGTACGAAGCCCTGGCGCCCATGCTTCTGGAAGACACCGCTGTTCTCATTCGTGGGGACGTGCGGGTGGACGAATCCGGGCCTCCCAAGGTATCGGTGAGCGAGATCGTTCCTCTGGAGGTTGCCCGCGTGGCGCTTCCGAAGCAAATCTCCATCACGATTCGCTTGGGGAATGGCCACGGAACAGACACGGCTGATAAGCTGCACCAACTCTTTCTCAGTAAGCCGGGAAACACGGATGTGCGGTTACGGTTGATCCGGAGCCAGGATTTCCTCCTCTTCTACGACCTGGCCGAACACGTTCGAGCTGACCGCGAATTCCGGGAGGCCGTGGAAGAGATCTGCGGAGCGGGCTCGGTCGAAGTTGTGCCATCCTAGAGGGGCGCACGGGTCCCGGACTTCCCGCCACGCGCAGTTTCATCCGCCATTCACGCCTGCGCCGTATGGATCTTCAATTCGACGACAGCCACCCGGCCTGGGAACACGTACAGCTGGCCCGCCACCCCCAGCGTCCGCACTCGATCGATTATATCGAGCGCCTTTTCACCGGTTTCCAGGAGATCCACGGCGATAGAAATTTCGGAGACGATGCCGCCATTATTTGCGGGTATGGCATGTTCCGGGCTTTGCCGGTCATGGTGATCGCACAACAGAAGGGCCGCGACACGAAACAGAAGCTACGCCGGAACTTTGGCATGCCAAAGCCGGAAGGTTACCGTAAGGCATTGCGTGTCATGAATTTAGCGGCGAAATTCGACCGGCCGGTGCTTACCTTTCTTGATACGCCGGGCGCCTACCCCGGAATCGACGCCGAGGAAAGGGGCCAGGCCGAGGCGATCGCCCGGAACCTGATCGGAATGGCTCAGCTGCGGGTACCCGTGGTCGTGACCTGTATTGGCGAGGGGGGCAGCGGCGGGGCCTTGGCACTGGGGGTCGGCAACCGGGTGCTAATGCTTGAGAACGCGATCTATAGCGTCATATCGCCGGAAAGCTGCGCCGCCATCGTTTGGCGTGATGCCGCCCAGGCGGAATTGGCGGCCCAGGCGCTGCGCCTTACGAGCGGAGATCTGCTGAGGCTGGGAATCATCGATGAGATCGTCCCGGAACCTCCCGAGGGCGCTCACACCGACCATGACAAGGCGGCGCGCCACCTGGGTGACGCAATCGAGACCCACCTGAAGGCGCTGGTCGGCTGCACGCCGGCGCAGCTCATCGACGATCGCTACAAGAAGTTCCGGCTGATGGGAAATTTCTTCGCGGAGTGAGCGGCTCCTGCGGCGGAACGGGCGTCCGAGACACAGAAAGCCCGGACAAGGTAGTTGCTACCCTCCGTTTGTCCGCTACTCGCCCGACAGCGCCCGCTGCAGCTGAGCGGGATCAAACTCCATTCCCGAACGCGAATAGCGCAGCAGGCCGTTTCGCCGCATCTGGCTCATATGCTGTGTGATGATTTCCCGCGAGGTTCCCACGTACTTGGCAAGCATCTCGTGAGTTACGGGCAGAATGTGCACTGTTCCGCTACCGCGGGCCTCGCCGAAACGGTCTCCCAGCATCATCAGCACTTTGAGCAGCCGGTGAGCGATCTGATCGATGGCGAGGCTCTCGATACGGGCATCGGATTCCCGGACCTTACGCGCCAAAACGCGAAGCAGTGAGGGCGCCAGCTCCGGATGCCGCCTCATGAGCTGGTCCAAATCGTCAATCGTCCACTCCATGACGGCGGAATCTTCCAGCGCAACTGCCATTTGTCCCCGGTAGGATGCCCCTAAGAGGCACGACTCGCCGAAGAAGGTATCTCTGCAACAGAAATCAAGCACCGTCTCTCTTCCCGACTGAGCGATGCGGCTAAGCTTGATGACGCCGTCCACAACCAGAAAAAGGCTCTCCGCGGCATCCTCTGGAGTAAAAATTGTCTGATCTTTCTGGAAGGTTTGCGGTTTCCGCCGAGGCAGAACCGCCAGCGGGTCGTCCCAAAGGGACGCCGTATGGGGTACTTGCATTGCACCGATCGCCATTGAATTCTCTCCCTGGTCCTGGTCTGAAGTCACCGCAGTTCTCATTGGCTTCAGCAACGCAACTGCCTCCACGGTTGCGAGGGCCGAAAAGCCCCTCTTGGGAGGGACGGATACACGTCCCTTCTGTCTATAAGACTGGTCGCGCTGAAAGAAAGTTTCGGCGGATTACGGTTACTGTGGAAGAATCTGGAGGAGGTAAGTAACGTTGGCTGGCTAGGTTGAGGCCCCGGCAGGGGTCAAAAAACTCAAGCCAAAGGGCATATGTCCTCGAGACGGGGCGGCGGAGGATCTCCCTACTCCCGTTTCCAGCTCTTTTCGAGCACGGTCAGTAGGCGCTGGTGGACATCCTGCGGCAGAGGGTGGCATTCCACATTCTGGAAGATCTCGACTGTTTTCCGGGTCTCGTCGAAAACCACCCAGCAATTCGGGCACTTGGCCAGGTGGGCTTCCAGAGAGACACGGAGTTCGGTCTCAATCCCTCCGTCGATGTAGTCCGACAGGTCCTCGAGGAAGTTCTTACATGTAATTTTCTTTTTGCTGGACATTGGTTTTCAAACGCCGCCTCAGCTTTTCTCGCATCTGGAGGCGGGCCCTGAGGAGCCGCGATTTCACGGCGGAAATCGACAGCCCCAGCATCTCAGCTGTTTCTTCGGTGGATAGCCCCTCAACGTCTCGCAAGACGAAGACCGTCCGATAGGTCTCGGGGAGCCCGTCGATTGCCTCCGCCAGCACATCCCGAAGCTCGCGGCGGCCGAAAAGTTCCTCGGGATCTTCTCCGCCATCCGGCAGCTCGCGGGCGAGCGCGCCGCTCGGCGTCTCGATCTCCTCGTCCAGGGAAACGAACTTGCCGTCCTTGCGGCGCCGGATCTTCATCAACGATTCGTTGACGCCGATGCGCACCAGCCACGTGTAGAAGCTGGAATTGCCCTGGAACTGATCCAGCCGGGAATACGCCTTGAGGAAGGTCTCCTGGAGTGTGTCTTCGGCGTCCTGGTCGTTGCGGGTAATATGCCGCGCCAGGCGAAAGATCTTGGCCGCATAACGGTTGGCCAACTCGGTAAAGGCCTGCTGGTCGCCTTTGCGCGCCTGGTCCACCAGGGCCGCATCGGCAAGAGCTGCAAGACTCTGGCTGGAAGTAGAAGCCATGTGTTCTGACCGGTCCAGCACGCGTGCGCGCCGGCGGATCTCTTATTGTATAGCGCATCGGCTGAGGCCGGTTCGCGGGCGAATCGTTCACTCTGCTATCATGGCCGACTAGCTTTTCACGGGTTTCCGCATGACACCGCAGGGGCCGCATGAGAGCAGCGACGATGCTCTCACTGCCCGTGCGAGAATTCAGCTTTCGACCCATTTCAGCGACGCGGTTGACTAGGCCCGTCCTCGGGCGAACGCTCCGGTGTGGCAAGACCGGCGGCCCCGGCAGTCCCGAAGACCGCCGGGGCATAGCAATCCAAAGAGGTTGACCATGAACCATAGCAAAGAAGACATCCTTTCCCACCCCACCCAACCTTTCATGATTGACGGCCAGGCATCCGCCTCAGCGGTGCTGGAAAAGATGGCAGGCGTAGGTTTTCAGGGCCGCCAGTTGGGCCGCGCCTTCGATGTCTGGAAGCAGATGCTCGCCGACCCGGAGTGCACTATTCTGATGGGCATTTCAGGTGCCATGGTCCCGGGTGGCATGCGGCGGCTGATCGCCTACATGATTGAGCACCGGCTGATCGACGCCCTGGCGTCCACGGGTGCGAATTTCTTCCACGATATTCACGAGACCAAGGGCTTCTATCATTACCAGGGGTCACCCGCGATGAACGACGAGGCGCTCGGCGACCACATGATCGACCGCATGTACGACGTGCTGGCCGACGAAGTGCGGTTCCGCGAGCATGACCTGTGGATCGGCAGCTTTGCGGCAAGGCTCGATCAAAGCCGGCCCTATACCACCCGCGAATTTCTGTACCTGCTAGGGAAGGAACTGGCGCAATCGGCCAAGGAAGACGGCGTGGTCTCGACCGCGGCCAAGGCCGGCGTACCGCTGTTCTGCCCGGCGATCGCCGACAGCTCGATCGGCATCGGCGTGGCCGAAAGCCGCCACCGTGGGGAGAACCGGCTGATGTTTGACATGATGGCCGACGTTCTGGAAATCACCAGCATTGTGGCGGATTCGCCCGCGACCGGCGTGATCTACTTCGGCGGGGGCACGCCCAAGAACTACGTGCAGCAGACCGAGGTCGTGGCGATGCTACTCGACCACAACAAAGACGGGCACCGCTACGGCGTGCAGGTCGTCACCGATGCTCCACACTGGGGCGGGCTTTCCGGCTGCACATTCGAGGAATCGCAAAGCTGGGGCAAACTCGCCAAAGGCGCCGCCATGGTGAACTGCCATTGCGACTCGACGATCGCCATGCCGCTTCTCGTGACCGCGCTCGCCGAACAGACGGACCTTCTGAAGAACCGTAAAGCGCCCATCTATGACATGGGCCCGACGCTCAAGATGCAGCCCCGAGGCTAGGGGACGGCACGCTGAGGTGTCGCTGGGTATTCAGCGAGTGTCAGAGGCAGGGTGGTTCGCTGGGAGTTGAGGCGGGGCGCGCCAGGCTTACTCTACAACCCCAAAACATTCCGCAGGCGGACTGACTGGCGGCGGGACATCTCGACCGTCCGTCCGCCTTGCAGCACCACGATGAGATTCCCCGCGACGCCTTCCTCGACCTTGTCGATCCAGTGCAGGTTAACGATGTGCTTACGACCGGCCCGAAAAAAAGTGGTTGCATCGAGCCGCTCCTCCAGCGCGGCCAAGGAACGAGGAATCAACGGGCGCTCTTTGCCGAAGTACAGCCGGGTATAGTTTCCCTCCGATTCGAGCAGGAAAATGTCCCGCAGACGGATGATCCAGCAGCGCTCCCCGTCTCTGACGAATACCTGTTCCATGCGCGCCTGCCGAAGCATCCGGACCTTCCGCAGCGCCGCAGCGAGACGTTCGGGTGCTACCGGTTTGAGCAAGTAGTCGAGCGCATTCACTTCAAACGCCTTGAGGGCGTATTCGTCATAGGCCGTCGTGAAAATGATTTGGGGCACATCGTCCAGGCGTTCCAGTAAATCAAAGCCGCTCATCCCGGGCATCTGAATGTCGAGGAAGACGAGGTCCGGCGATTCTTGCTGAATTCGCTTGAGAGCCTCTTCGCCATTGCGCGCCTCAGCAACGATCTCGATTTCGGCGTGGGCGGTAAGAAGACGCCGGAGATCCTGCCGCGCAAGCCGCTCGTCGTCAACAATCAGGGCGTTCATGGGACTATGGGAATCTCGACTGTCGCCTTGACGCGACCATCGGCTCCCGTTAGCCGCAACGCTGCGCGCCCGCCGTACAACAAGCGTAACCGTTCGCGAGCGTTGCGGAGTCCGACGCCAGCGTCGTCGGACCGCAGGTCCAAAGAGCCGGAGTTCTCAACCTCCATCACCAGCCGATCTTGCTTCAGGCAGGCCTTGATCAGCAGGCGCCCCCCTTCGGGAAGCAGCCGAATGCCATGCTTCAACCCATTTTCGACCAGCGTCTGCAGCAACATAGTGGGCACAGGAATATCCGCGGCGCGGCGTTCGACATCGACCTCGACGCGCAGCCGTTCCTCGAAGCGGGCCGATTCTAGCGCCAGATAGTCGCATACAACTTCCACCTCGCGCGCCAGCGCCGCAGTGTGGCGGGTGTCGCGTTGCAGGTTATATCGCAGCAGGTTGGCGAGCCGCGTCACCATGGATTGCGCCTCAACAGGATTTTCAATAATCATCGCGCGAATCGAGTTGAGGCAGTTGAAAAGAAAATGTGGATCGAGTTGAGCCTCGAGAGCGCGCAACTCGGACTCGCGTAGAGTCAGTTGCATCTCCAACGACGCGCGGTAGCGGCGAATCGTGGCATACAACACGACCAAAGAAATGTGACTGCGACGAAGGTCAGCCATAATGTCGCCAAGTAGGGTGTCTGGCCAAGGCTGGCAAGGGATCCTCCAAGAGCACGGTCTATCGCGACAACGAGTAAAGTCTGAATCGTTCCGACCACGGCGGCCGCACCCATCAGTCGCGGGAGAATGCGGAGAAGGGGCAGGTCCAGCCATTTGCGCTGTCGCACGACTCGCCGCAGGCCGTGTGTCAAAGCGATGCTGTAGAGGAGAAACAGCCCGTAACGGACGACAATGCCGGAGTTCCAGCCGGCCTGCGCGACGACGAATGTCAGCGCGAACCCTGTGTAAGCGCCCCAGCCGAGAACTTGGCAAAGCCAGTAATCGGTGTTTCTGGGTGTCATTGCGATTTCGACTGCTCAGCCGTTGTGAGGAATTCATCCATCCGGTTGAACATCCAATCCGGATCATCCCACATGATAAAGTGGCTGGCGGTGTCAGTGACGTGAATCTCCACACCCTGGAGCTTCGCGTATTGCCGTCGCAGATTGGCCTCCGTGCGGTCATGGTCGGTGTACTGCTTGTAACCAATCCAGGCGCCCAGCACAAGCACCGGACGCTTGATAGCGGCGAGGTCGTCGCGCAAATCGGCCGCAAAAAGCTCACTCATCGCATCGGCAACGGCGGTGCGATCAGAGGCGATCCCCCACTCGATCAACGTATCGAGGTCAGACTCTCTGGTAACCATTTGGCGCGTGCCAACCCCTGAGCGAATGTAACGCTCATACATTTCTTTCGACTGCTGGCCGATGTATTCGCGTATCTTGGCGGCGTTGGCTTTGGCTGTTTCCGGAGTTGCCGCGGGGTCGGCCAGGCCTGCCAGGAAAGGGTAGGCGTCCACAATGACTGCAGGGCCAACCAGTTTGGGATACTTGACGGCCAAAGCCAACGCCCAATAGCCGCCGAGACTGTGGCCAACCACGATAGCGTTGTGCAGATTTTTCTCCTGGATGTAGGCTGCGATCGCGTCGCGAACAGGGTCTAACATGGGTCCTTCAATGCGAGGGACACCGGCGAAGCCGGCGACGGTGAGCACATGGCATTCGTAGCGATCTCGATAGTGGTCGACTGTCGAATTCCAGACTTCTCCGGACGACGACAAACCCGGGATCAGGATCATCGGCTGTCCGTCGCCGGAGACCTGGACTTGGAAGAGCTGCTGGGCAACCACCCCGACGCTGCAGGTAATCACCAACAATAGGAGTCTCATAGCCCTAAGACTAATCTTAGCTTCGCGATGGCAAGTCAGATTTGTAACGAACGGCCGGAGAACGGGTTGAGCGGTAAAAAAACGGGCGCATCACATTGCGCATGCGCCATCTCGCCGAATGGCCACTCGGCCACGCCCATAGTGCCCCATCTCCTCTAGGCATCGAGGGAAGTAAGGAACCAGCCGCGAAGCGGTGTCTGGAAGAAGCACAGTAAGGCCCACGGGTGCTGCTCCGCGATGCTGCGCTTTGCCGCGCTGTCCGGTCGTATACTGTGGGCATTTGTTTGCGCCCGCGGGCGCTGACGAAATTTCGTCCGCGCCGCATCGGAGGTCCCGGCATGCGAATCGAGCTGGTAGCGGCGGTTATCTCGGGAGTTGTGGCGATCGGGAGCGCGGCCATCGCGTTTCAGGCGCAAACGGAGGTGGCGGCGTACCAACAGGACTTCGACCTGCTTCGCCTGCAGCTACAGCAGCAACACGAGGCGCAAAGGCCCTTCTTGGAGCGGCAGCTAAAGCACTATTTCGAGGCGTCGGAAGCCGCCTCAAAGGTTGCGAATCTCCCCGACGGCGTGCTCAGAGCCGAGGCAGTCCAGGGGTTCTGGCAGCTCTATTGGGGACCGCTCGCCGTTGTGGAAGATTCGGAGGTGGAGCGCGCCATGGTCAACTTCGGCCGGGCGCTGCAATCGAACGCCGCCGACCGCCCGGCGTTGCAGCACGCCTCGCTCGAGCTAGCCCATGCCTGCCGCGGCTCGCTCGAGAAGCAATGGGGCGCTCAACTCGGGGAGTTGCAAAACCTGAGGGAAAACAGGTCCGTTCCCCCGCGGATTCCATCCCCCTCAAGGTAAACCGCTCGCGGCCGCGCCTGTCCCACTGCGGTTTTCGCGAGGTCCGCCAGAGAACGCCAGGCTGTTTCGACGGGGGCCGTCCTCGTTGAGACCATCCTCCGTGACCCCACCCGGTTGGACCTCGCGCTGGGAACACGATAAGCTAATCATTCCTGCCAAGAGGAGGCAAAGAATCCCGATGATGGACCCCCAGGAGTTGCGGGGCAAGCTGGGAGGCGTGATTTCGTTCCCAGTGACGCCTTTTAAGCAAGACCTTTCGCTCGATATAGACGGCTATCGCACCAATATGGCGGGGCTGCTCAAATTCCCCATGTGCGCGACCGTCGCCGCGGGGGGTACCGGAGAGGTCTATTCCCTGACCCTTGACGAATACCGCCAGGTGATCGAAGCCACCGTGCAGGAAGTAAACGGCAGTATCCCGGTGATCGCGGGCGTGGGTTTCAACATGGCCATGGCGGTTGAGATGACCAAAATCGCCGAGGCCGCCGGCGCCGACGGCATTCTGTGCCTGCCCCCTTACTACCCCAACGCGCATCCGGAAGGCATGCTGCAGTATTACCAGAAGATCGGCCAGGCGACGAACCTTGGTCTTTTCATTTACAGCCGCGATTGGGCCGTTTTCAGCCCGAGCGAAGTCCAGCGGCTCGCCGAGGCCATTCCCAATCTGATCGGCTGGAAAGACGGACAGGCGGATATCCGCGTCTATCAGCGCATCATGGAGCGCGTGGGAGACCGGCTTTATTGGATCGGCGGGGCGGGCGACGACGTGGTCCCCGGGTACTATTCGATCGGCATCCGCACCTACACGTCGAGCATTGCAACGATCGCGCCGAGGCTTTCCATGCAGCTGCATGAACGCGCCTCGACCCTGGATATGGCCAGTCTGTCGCGGCTGATGTCCAACTACGTCCTCCCGCTGTACGCGTTGCGCGCGCGCCGCAAGGGTTACGAAGTTTCTGTCATGAAAACGGCCATGGGGATCCTGGGCAAGCCGGCGGGTCCCGTCCGCCCGCCGCTGGTTGAAGTACGCGAGGAAGAAGTCAAGGAAATCGAGGGGCTGATGGAACGCTACAAGCCCGTGCTGTGATGGCCCATTACCTCCGGGTGTTCCCGCCCGCCAGCTTCTTCACTTCCTTATGGCGGAAGCAGGTCAGTGCGTGATCGTTGACCAAGCCCGCGGCCTGCATAAAGGCGTAGCAAATGGTTGAGCCGACGAAGGTGAACCCGCGCTTCTTGAGATCCTTGCTCATGGCATCGGATTCCTTGCTCGTGGGCGGGATCTCCCTGTAGCTCTTCCAGGTATTGTGGATGGTGCGCCCGTCTACGAACTGCCACAAGTAAGCGTCCAGGCTGCCGAACTCTTCCTGCAACAACAGCGTCGCGCGCGCGTTCTTGACCGCGGATTCGACCTTCAGCCGGTTGCGCACAATGCCGGGGTTCTGCAGCAGCCGTTCCACGCGTGCGGGCGTATAGCGAGCCACCCGCTCAATCGCGAAATTGTCAAAGGCCTTGCGATAGGCCTCGCGTTTTTTGAGGATCGTGAGCCAGCTTAGCCCCGCCTGCGCGCCGTCCAGAACGATGTGTTCGAAAAGCTTTTGATCGTCGTGAACGGGCACGCCCCATTCCGTGTCGTGATAGTCGTCGAGCAAGGGCGCGCTGGCCCAATCACATCTCTTTCGTTCCGTCAAAGACCGCTCTCCTTCGTGCCGAATCGCCGCCACCGGCCTGCATCACTTCGCGGGCCATCAGGACCGTGCCCGCGTGAATGGCGACCGTATCGCTCACGTTATGAGCATAACCGCCCGCAAGTACAACCGCGACAGGGATCTCATTTCGGCGGGCCGTCTCGAACACATAATGGTCTCGCTCTCGAAGGCCATCGAGCGTCAGGCGCAAACCGCCCAGTTGATCTTCCGCATAGGGGTCAGCGCCCGCCACGTAAAAAAGAAGATCCGGTGCAAAGCCGGCCAACGCCGGCGGAAGCTTCTCCGCCAGTACGGCGAGATATTCTTCATCGCCCACGCCATCGCGCAGGTTGACGTCGAGATCGCTGGGTGGTTTCTCTGACGGATAGTTGTTCTGTTGATGCATCGAAAACGTGAACACCGTGGGATCATTGCCAAAGATCGCCGCCGTGCCGTTGCCCTGATGCACGTCAAGATCGACAACCATGGCGCGCTCGATACGGTCCGCGCCGGCGGTCTCATCCTGCCAATGCCGGATCGCCACAGCCACATCGTGAATTGCGCAGAATCCTTCCCCGCGATCAGCAAAGGCGTGGTGAAACCCTCCGCCGAGATTAAACCCCATACCATCATCCAGTGCCAGCCGCGCCGCCTGGATCGATCCCCCTGTTGCTAACCATAGGGCTGCCGTCACCTGGGGCGAATACGGAATCTGCAGCGCCAGCAGCTCCTGCTCGCTCAGGGTTCCGTTCTTGAGCCGGTCCACCCACCACGCCGTGTGAACCCGCAGCAGGTCGATATCGCTCACCGGTTCGGGTTCGACGAAATCCGCCGGTTCCGCAATGCCCTCGGCGAGAAGCTGGTTGTGAATCAGGCGATACTTCACCGCGGGAAACACGTGCTCCCCGAGATTAAGGTCGTATCCCTCGCCGTAGACCAGCTTGAAAGGCAGCGGCACGGCTACCGCGGATCTCCCGCCTGCAGCGCCGTGATCGCCGCCACGTGGTAGACGTCGTCAGCCGAGCAGCCGCGCGAAAGGTCGTTGGCCGGTTTGTTTAGTCCTTGCAAGAAGGGGCCGAGCGAGATTGCGCCGCCCAGGCGCTCGGCGAGTTTGTACCCGATGTTGGCGGAGTTGAGATCGGGAAAGATCAGAACGTTGGCGCGTCCTGCCACGGGCGATCCCGGCGCCTTTGAGCGCCCCACGGATTCGACGAGAGCCGCGTCGGCCTGCATTTCACCGTCGACGGCGAGATCCGGCCTCCGCGCGCGCACAATCCTCAGTGCCTCGACAACTTTCTCGACTAGAGGATGTTGCGCGCTGCCCTTCGTCGAAAAGGAAAGCATCGCCACCCGCGGCGGCTCGGAAAGAAACTGTGCGCCGTTTTCGGCAGCTGCAATCGCAATATCGGCCAACTCGCTGGGGCTGGGGTCGGGTACCACCGCCGCGTCGGCGACAATCAGGACGCCACGGCTGCCGAACTGCTCATTGGGATGCACCAGCAGCATGAAGCTTGAAACCAGCCGGAACTCGGGCCGCACGCCGAGGCAATGAATCGCGGCGCGGACGGTTTCGGCCGTTGTGTTCGTCGCGCCGCCGACCAGGCCGTCGGCATCACCCGCGGCCAACATCAGCGCCCCAAAGTAGAGTGGCTTGGCGACCGTTTCACGCGCCTCGCGCTGCGTGACGCCCTTGGCTCGCCGTTTCTCGTAGTAAAGGCCTGCGTAGGCGTCGAGACGGGCATGCGAAGCGGGCGCGGCAAACTTGACCCCGGCGATCTCGTCCCCGGCGGCGCTCACAAGAATCGGCTCGACCACCTTGTCGCGGGCCAGCCGCCCGGCGGCCACGCGAACGCGTTCATCATCGCCCTCGGGAAAGACGATACGCCGCCTCAGATTGCGCGCCTGCGCCACCAGTCCATCGAGGAACGCCGACATCCTACCGATCTTACTATGCGCGGAGCGAGTGCCACCAAAAGTGAGCCGGATTCCCCAGTCCCCGCGCTCGAGCCCACAGGTTTACCGGTAAGCTCCTGACCCCATTGTGAGCGTGAACCCCAGGTAGACGCGCTCAGGACGGCGAGTTGGCCCCCGCATGCGGGCGTCTTCCCTCGAGGGCCGTGGTCAAGGATGGCCCGTCCTGAGGCACAGGGCTATCGTTGCGCAACCTCTGCCCCCACAAGTTGCCATCGGCCGCGGCGACATCCGGTTTCCCTTGGTAGAATAAGAAAGTTCCCTTTCCGCCACGGTAGCTCAGTCGGTAGAGCAGCGGTTTCGTAAACCGCAGGTCGTCGGTTCGAGTCCGACCCGTGGCTCCACTCCTTCAACAACTTAGCGTTTCAAGTTAGCGACAGAAACGAGAACTGTACGTGGGAATTCGGCCAGCCTGGACACGGTGGGCGAACGCAACTGCCATGCAAGGCGGTTTTCAACGCGGTGGAGCGGTTCGTTGCTCTGCTGCCCCGGTTACTGGATCTATAGGGCCGCCGGGCGCTCCGTACTCATTGCCAGTGCGCCAAGCTGAGAACGCCCAGCGCACATGCAATTCCCGGCAATGACAATGAGAGGCGCCCGGCGGCCATTGGTTCTCTGGTGATCCTGTCCCGTCCTAGTTCAGAACGTGAACCGCGCCGAAACCTGGGCGCGGCGGGCATTCGTGCCATCGGGAAACCCGCTGGAGGCCGTGCCGACGCCCAAACCAACAACCGGTGTTAAGACGCCGCTGCCGGCACGATAGGCAACACTATTGACGGAGGTGTCGCTGATTCGATTAAAGATGTTGAACACCTCGAAGTTGAGTCCGACCGTTGTGGTCTCCCCAAGAGAGATTGTCTTGGTAAGCCGCCCGTCGGTCCGGATCGTATCATCCAGTTCGACGCTCGACCTCGGAAGAAACGGAGCGCGGCCCGGAGCGCCGAATGGAGTCACCATCCCGTTGATCGTCGTGTTCGACGCCAGCCCCGAGGGCAGCGCGCCGGTCACCAGTATGATCGGGTCCACATTCTGCGGAGTCGCCACCGTTTGAATCAGTGAGAGCTGCCATCCATTCAACACCCCGTTGGCAAAGCGGGAGCCGAAATCCATTTTGGGAGGGTTGATGATGGCGCTGGCCACCAGCCTCTGCCGCTGGTCGAGCCGGGAGGTGCCCTTCTCGAACTGGTAGTCGCCGTTGTAGACCGTATTGGGCGGGTCAGTGAAGTAAATGTTGGCGCCGGCGTCGCCCTGATTCAGGTCGAGCGCGTGGGACCACGTGTACGAGACGGTCGCGTCCGCCCAGCGGGCGGCGCGCCGCCGGAATGATACGGACAAACCGTCGTACCAGATCTTTCCACGGTTGGACAGATAGATAATGCTGGCGTAGCGCGGGTCGACGCGGTTCGCGCGCAAGTAGAGAGGCGTCGTGAATGTGTCAACCTGATTGCCGGCAAAGTCGTTGATCGCCCACGTGAAAGACCCCTCAGGGGAACCGATGTTAAGATCTTCGCGCGAAATGAACTTGAAGCCACGGCTCCAAATGTAGGAGACGGTGAGCGCCATGTTGTTGGTGAACGCATGCTCGACGGAAAAGTCGGCCTGTTGCGTGTAGGGCGTAGCCAGGTTCTCGGCGGCATAGGTGACGTTGGTGAGGCCCGGCGCCCCGACTAGATCCGTCAGCCGCCCGGGGAACACCGGACCAGCCGCCAGATCGGCCGGCACGCTGCTGCTGAGCGTAACGGTCTTTTGCACGACGCCATTCCGCTGCTGGAGACGAATGACGCTGGCGGACGGCAGCCTGGCATAGAAAATTCCATATCCGGCCCGCACAACGGTCTTATCGTCGTTGAAGGAGTACGCCAGCCCGGCGCGAGGCGCAATGTTGTCCTTCGGCTGGTTCAGTCTCGCGGTCAGGGGATAGTCCTCATTAAGCGGAGGCTGTGTGTAGGAGCTGTATTCGTAACGCACACCGTAGTTCAGCGTGAAGTTGCGGGTCAGCCGCCATTGGTCCTGTGCAAAAACCGCGTAGTTGTCCACGGAGGCCTTGGTGAGTAGCGGCCCGAACGACTGCGTGAAGGTCTGCCAGTTTTTCCCCGACCCGCCGCCCGAGTAGTCTAGGGCGAAACTTGTGATCGTACCGTAGGTGTACTGGCCAGGGCCGTTGAACAATGCGTACTCGGTGTCCCTCAAGAACGCAAAGTCGAGACCGAATTTCAATTGATGCGTTCCCTTCGTCCAGGATACGTTGTCGGCGATCTGGTAGCGGTCCTCGGTCGGCTGGACGTTCGGAATGTTGACACTCACTCCCAGGTTTCCTTGCCCCTGAACGGTGAGACCCGAGCGAAGCCCGTTAGGGGGAGCGAGGTCCGGATTAACATCCTGGCTCCTTCGGTCCTTGAACCATCCAAACCGCAACTCGTTCACGAATGTCGGCGTTGCCACATAGGTGTGGGAGAGACGCCCGGTCCGCGCCATCGCATAGGTATCTCCGTTTGAGCCGACGCCGCTTGCGTTCGTGGTTACGACCGAGCTATTGTTGCCGTTCGGAGAAAAGAAGTTCATCAGGTTAAAGCCGGCGGTGAAACTGTGCTTGTAGTTGGGACGCCAGTCCAACTTGGCCAGGCCCAAATCTTGATCGATCCTGCGGTCGACCGTCGTAAAGAAGCGGCGGAAATAACTCTCAGCCGCTGAGCACTGTGCCGCCGTTGCCGGAGCACCGCACTGTCCGACGTAGTCACCCGCTGGAGTGAAAAACTGTGAATTCACGATGGAACTCACCAGCGGGAAGCTGCGGCGCGTGATTTCCACGTTCCCGAAGTAAAACAGCTTGTCCCTGACGATTGGGCCCCCGACGCTGCCCCCTGCCTGGTGCCGCCATTCTGGCGGATTGAAGGGGGCGAACTTGTCTTGCGCGTTCAGGGTGCGGTTGCGAAAGAACCAATATCCCGTGCCATGGATGTCGTTTGTGCCGCTCTTGGTGACGGTGTTGATTACGCCGCCGACCGCGCGGCCGAATTCAGCGCTATATCCGGATGTTTGTACCTGAAACTCCTGAACCGCGTCCTGGCTGATGCTGGACGGAACGCGAGAACCGCCGGCAATGTCCAAGCCCCATTGCTGGGTGACGTCGTTGCCGTCTTGAAGAAACGCGTTCCCTCCAGGGACACCACGGAAGGAAACTCCGCCGCCGGAGCCATCCGGGACCGAGCCGGGCGTCAGCAGCGCGAACTGATCCACACGGCGACCGTTAATCGGCAGGTTCAAGATCTTGACGCCCTCGACTACATCGGACACGCCGGTTTTGGTTTGCTCAATGATGGGGGTTGCGTCCACGACCGTAATAGACTCCACCTGCTCGCCCACTTGTAATCTGGCCGTTACGGTGAGGTTCTGGCCCACCTGCAGCTGGATGTTGGTGGCTTCGTAGGGCTTGAAACCTTGATGGTCGACGCGGATGATATACCCTCCGCTTGGCGTCAGCGAAGGGGCGATGAAATAACCAGCTTCGTTGGTTGTGAGTTCGCGGGTGATGCCGAGACTGGGATTGGCGACAGTAACCGGTGCGCCCGGCACGGATGCTCCGCTCGGGTCCAGGACAGTGCCGCTGATTGCCCCGAGACCCGCGAGCGATTGTCCGAAGGCAAAGGATCCGGCGATGAGAACACTAAGAGCTAACAGCGCGCCTAGGCGCGCAAGGATGTTTTTCATCGAAATCTCCAAGTTCAGAAGAAAATCTAAGCTGAACGTCCAGCTATGCTTTCGCCCAAACTTGGAGCGAGGTGCTTGAGTGCGGCGGAGCGGTGAACTTCACTACGTGGGGATAGACAGATACTAACGCCCCTTCCGTTCAAAAGCAAGTCATTTTTGATTCGACGATTGCGACACGGGCCGCGCGGTCTCTTTCCGACCGCCTCCCGTTTCGCGCGATATCTATGAAAGCAAAAGCGCTCGTACGGAGTCGCACTTGTCTTTTGCCGCGGACTGTTGACAGCGAAGGCATAAGACTGCATACTGAACCTTCGGTTGATCGTGTCTCTGAAGAGTCACGATGCGATCGGTTCCACGTCAGACCTCCGAGGGCAGCGGTTCCGCGTTCCGAACAGCGGCGAACCCTTTCTGCCCACTCCACGAAGAGAACAACCCGACTCGAATACCGCTGGCTGCGCCGACCGGGCGCGATGCTTATGTGCAGCTAGCGGTCGTCGCCCCGCGGAAACTGTAGACCGGGCGGACCAAAGATCAAGAGATGAGGATGGAGTGGGTTCTGATGCGTCTGCTTACCTGGAGCGGCGAACGTGTTTTCCTGCGGGGAGGGCCTGCGGCCAAGAGCCTCGGGTCACTTCTGATCTCCCAGTTGGCAACGGCCCTTTTCACGGCCGTCCTCCTTGGTGTTGCTCACTCGCAAGAGACACAAGGACGTCGCGGAAACAGTCCCGGACCTGTGTCTCCGGCCGAGCGTCTCTCAAGAGCAGAAGGTGGCCGGATGGATTCGCCACGGCGATGGCGGGGCCTGCTCGATCAGTATTGCGTCGGCTGCCACAACGACGGCTCTCGGGCCGCGGGCCTGAGCTTCAGCGGCATGGATCTGAAGCTGATCCCCAAGCATGCCGAACAATGGGAACGAGTCGTGCGCAAGCTGCGCGCCGGAGCCATGCCGCCGCTTGGGATGCCGCGGCCAGACCGGTCCGAGATGGACGAATTTGTTTCCTGGCTGGAAAACACCATTGACGAAGCCGCTGAAGTGGATCCCGGAGTCGCGATCCCTCGACGCCTCAACCGCGCCGAATATGCCACGGCTGTTCGCGATTTGCTGGACTTGGACGTCGACGTTACCTCGTTGCTCCCAGCAGACGATGCGAATCACGGCTTTGACAATGTGGCCGCTGCACTCCTTGTCTCACCAGCCCACACGGAAGCTTACCTGTCCGCATCGCGCAAGATCAGCCGCCTGGCGGTCGGGAACCTCGAAACCGCGCCGGCCTTCACCACATACCGGGCGCGGCCCGATCTGGGGCAGGATCACCATAGCAGTGGGCTCCCGATCGGAACCCGCGGCGGCCTGCTGATCACTCACAATTTTCCTCTAGACGCCGAGTACATATTCAAGCCGAGGCTGGCGATCAACACTTCGGCTAAAGTGCGGGGACTGGACTTCCCGCACGACGTGCTCCTCCTTGTCGATGGCCGGGAAATCCATCGCGCCACCGTCGGGGGCTCCAGTGACGAAGAGGCCGCGTCGGAAAACGCCAGCAACGCGACGGCGGAGATCACCGCCCGCCTTGAGGTGCGTGTCCCGATTGCCGCTGGCCCTCACAGTGTCGGCGTCACGTTCGTCCAGAAGACGGACGCGCTGCCAGATGGAGTCCTCGAACCGTTTCTGCGGAGCACCTTTGACACGCAGGAGCAACGCGGCGTTCCCGTGGCGGACTCGATCAGCATCAGCGGCCCGTTTAATCCCAGCGGACCTGGCGAGACGCCAAGCCGGCGCAAGATTTTTCTTTGCCGGCCGTCCGAAAAAGAGGACGAGCTACCCTGCGCAAAGACGATTGTCGCGGCCCTCGCCAGCAAGGCGTACCGGCATCCGGTCTCGGTCACTGACATGGAGACCTTGCTCAGCATGTTTCAGGCGGGACGGAACGCACCCGGTCAAGGGGATCGGTTTGAAGCCGGTATCGAAAGCGCGCTCCGCTTTGTGTTGGCAAGCCCCGAATTCCTGTTCCGCACGGAGACCGATCCAGCCGGTGTCTCGGCTGGCATCCATCGCGTCAGCGACCTTGATCTGGCCTCGCGTTTATCCTTCTTCCTGTGGAGTAGCATTCCAGATGAAGAGCTTCTGCAAATCGCTGCCGCGGGCAAACTCGGCGAGCGGGGAGTGCTGGAGCGGCAAGTTCAGCGGATGCTGAACGATAAACGCGCGCGCGCCTTGGCGACGAACTTCGCGGGCCAGTGGCTGTACCTGCGGAATCTGTCCGCCGTGGCCAGGGATCTGGAGACGTTTCCTGAGTTCGACGACAACTTGCGTCAGGGCTTTCGCCGCGAAACGGAACTGTTTTTTGAAAGCATCGTTCGCGAAGACCGAAATGTCCTCGATCTGTTGGAGGCCGACTACACCTTCGTGAACCAGCGTTTGGCCCAGCATTATGGAATTCCCGGCGTGTCGGGAAGCTACTTCCGGAGAGTCCAGCTCCCCGGCGAGCAGCGGCGCGGTTTGTTGGGACAGGGGAGCATTCTCACTGTAACTTCCTACGCGACACGCACTTCTCCTGTACTTCGCGGCAAGTGGCTGCTCGAGAACGTGCTGGGAACTCCCGTGCCTCCCCCGCCTCCAAACATCCCCGCCCTGCAAGAGAATCGTCTAGGCGCGAAGCCACGATCGGTACGGGAGCGAACGGAAGAACATCGTAAGAACCCCGCCTGCGCCGTGTGCCACGACCTGATGGATCCCCTTGGTTTCGCACTGGAGAATTTCGATGCGATCGGGTCGTGGCGCGACCGTAGCGAATCGCACGAAGCAATCGACGCCGCTGGAATTCTTGTTGACGGCGCCAAGGTGAATGGGCCCGTCACGCTGCGCGCGGCGATTCTGAGCCACCCGGAGGCGTTCCTGACCACGCTGACCGAAAAACTGCTCGTCTATGCGCTGGGCCGCGGCTTGGAGCACTACGACATGCCTGTGATCCGAAAGATCATTCGCGGCGCCGCGTCCAAGGACTATGCCTTTTCCTCCATCGTTCTCGGAATCGTCCAAAGCACGCCGTTTCAGATGAAGCGCTCTGCCTCGCTTGAGGCCGTGGAGGCGCGTACGGACTCCGGCGACACAGCATCTCTCGCAAACGGCCCAGCCGGCCGTGGTAATGCAAGGAACGCCACGCGCAGACCCAACACTAGCGAACCAAAGGAGACCAATTGATATGAGGATCGTCACGAAAACTCACTTGTCCCGCCGCACAGCGCTACGAGGCTTGGGCGCGTCGCTGGCCCTGCCGTTGCTGGATTCGATGGTTCCCGCGCTGACCGCCCTATCGAAAACCGCGGCCAAGCCGGTTACTCGCGTCGGATTTGTCTACGTTCCGCACGGCGCCGTCATGAAAGAATTCACGCCGGCGGCCACTGGCCGCGATTTTGAGTTCAGTCCGATTCTGAAGCCTCTTGAGACATTCCGTGAGAGGATCCTGGTGGTTAGCGGTCTCGACAATCAGACAGCCGACAACGCCGGCGTCCATTCGCTCAGCCCGCCCACATGGCTCAGCGGCGTTCGCCCGGCCGCCAAGGAAGGCGACATTCGCGGGGGCACGACGGCCGACCAGGTCGCAGCCGCCCAGATCGGGCAGGAGACACAGTTCCCATCCCTCGAGCTGGCGACGGAAGATCACTCGAATCTGATCGGCGCCTGCGACGGCGGCTATAGCTGCACCTATATCAACACGATTTCGTGGCGGACGCCGACTACGCCACTACCGATGGAGATCAACCCGCGAGCCGTTTTCGAGCGGCTCTTTGGCGAAGGCGGAACGTCCGAGCAGCGCCTCGCCAGGATTCAACAGGATCAAAGTCTGCTCGATGCCGTCGCCCAGCAGGCCAATCGATTAAAGCTTCGCCTCGGAAGCGGGGACCGCTTCGTGCTCGACCAGTACCTGACCAACGTGCGCGAAATCGAGCGCCGCATCCAGCTGGCTGAGAAACAGGACGGCCCCTCCGTTGAGGCCCCGCCGGCGCCAGTGGGCGTCCCGGATTCCTTCGACGAGCACGTCAAGCTGATGTTCGATCTACAAGCGCTCGCCTTCCAAGCCGACATCAGTCGGGTATCCACCTTCATGATGGCGCGCGAGCTCAGCCAACGTACTTACCCGCAAGTGAATGTCTCCGATCCGCACCATTCGGTCTCGCACCACGAAGACAGAGCGGAGAAATTGGCTGCCTTGGCGAGAATTCAGAACTACCACGCGAGCATGTTCGCCTATTACCTGAAAAAATTGAGTTCGATTGCGGACGGCGATGGCACGCTGCTCGATCACTCGATGATCCTTTATGGCAGTAACATGAGCGACAGCAACCTGCACAATCATTTCCCGCTGCCAGTGGTTGTCGCAGGCGGATGCAACGGGCAACTTCAAGGGAGCCGCCACCTGAAATACCCGGACCACACGCCGATGACCAACCTCTTGGTCACTTTACTGGGCAAGGCTGGTATTTCCATTGGGCAGCTAGGCGATAGCACTGGGACTTTGACGGATCTGTAGGAGGTACGATGGCAAACTGTAGCTCAGTGAGTCGCTTCATGGCATTCGCCGTATTCGTGGCAGTGATTGCGGCGACACGAGTTCTTTCGTTCGCCGCCGCGCCAGGCGCTGGTTTGATCGCCGCGGTCGAGAATGGGGATCACGCCGCGCTCGCTGCGAGTTTGCAAGGCAAGGTCGACGTGAATGCGAGAGGCGCTGACGGCAGTACAGCCTTGATCTGGGCAGCTCATCGCAACGACCTCGACGCAGTTAACCTTTTGCTTGAAGCGAACGCCGAAGTGTCGGCGGCAAATGCCTATGGAGTAACGGCTCTGATGCAGGCCTCGGCTCACGGCAACGCGGCAATGATCGAAGAGCTGCTCAAAGCCGGAGCAGATCCTAATGCCGCTTCGACGGAAGGGCAGACGCCTCTGCTGTCGGCGGCTCGGTCCGGAAGCGCGGATGCTGTTCGAGTCTTGCTGAACCACGGTGCGCAGGTCGATGCGCAGGAAGGATGGAGGAGGCAGACCGCTCTCATGTGGGCGGCCGCGGCGAACCATCCCGACACTGTGCAGCTCCTGATCGAACACGGCGCCAGCGTCAACTCTCGATCGACTGTCTGGCCGCAAAAACAAGCGAAAAAAGAGGACGGCAACCTCGTTACGCCCCCGCCCAAAGGCGGCCTCACGGCGCTCCTCTATGCGGCGCGCCAAGGTTCTCTGGAGGCGGCCCGCGTCCTGGTCAAAGCCAGAGCTGATCTTGATCAGACAGAGCCTGATGGCATCAGCCCCGTCCTGATGGCGCTGCTCAACGCTCACTACGACCTTGCGGCCATGCTGCTCGAGGCTGGTGCTGATCCGAACGTCACCGACAAATACGGACGCGCTGCTCTTTATGCCGCGATCGACATGTACACGCTTGAACCATCCGTAACACGGCCGGCCCCCAGAGTCGACGACGTAAGGACCGGACTCGATGTCGCGCGGATCGCACTGCGGCGTGGCGCGGATGCCAACGCGCGCTTGGTCGAACCTGCGCCGGGCCGCGGGCCATCCGATTACCCCGATCCCATCCTCCGCGCCGGAACGACCCCGTTCATCCGGGCGGCTAAGACCGGGGATGTCAAGGGCATGAAACTGCTCCTCGATTTTGGCGCCGACCCTCACCGGACCACACAGCAAGGCGTCACGGCCCTCATGGCGGCTGCTGGGTTGGGATGGAAGTATGGCGACAGCCAAGTTGCGGAAGCGGATGCATTAGCGGCTGTTGAACTTTGTCTCGAGTTGGGCATCGGCGTGAACGCCGTCACCGAAAAGGGTCAAACGGCGCTCCACGGGGCTGCTGCGCGAGGAGGCGACCGAATCGTCGAAACACTGGTACGCCACGGCGCAAGACTGGATGCGGAGGACAAAGACGGGAGGACACCACTGCACATCGCGAAAGGCATCGATCCGGAAGGGAATCCGGAGAAGAGAATTCCCGGATATGCAAGCACAGCCGCGCTCCTCCTAAAACTGCAGGCTCAGACCTCCCCTCTCGATGCGGCCGCCGCAAATCGCGCTACCGATGAAAAGGAGTGATAAGTGGATGGCCAATGGAAAAACGCCCCCATTCCTGGCACGGCTTTCGGGTCACGACGAAAGACGTCCTGCGGAATCATCCAAGCAAGGTGGACGACATTCGGCGGCGGGTTCGTTCTCGGATCGGCGAATACAGGTCCAAAGAGGCGACCGGCCTGGCGTGTGCGCAGGCGTTCGACCACAAGCCGATGAACTTGCGCAGTCTCGACGGCCTGATTCGAGAAGCTTGAGGAGGACGGTAATGACTCTGAGAAAACAGCGTGGACTGCATCCCACCGGTCGCGCATTCTTCATTCGGTTGTGCGCAGTGGTTCTAGCCTTCGCTGGAATATGGAGCGCCCGCACGCAAAGCTCGGAGCAGAGCCCTTCCCTGACGGTCCACAGGATCGAGGAGGACCTTTACGTGATCGAGGGGACATCGAACGGCTCCGGCGACGCCGGCAATGTCATTATCTACGTCACCGGCGAAGGAGTCATCTTGGTAGATGACCGTTTCGACCACAACTACCGTCAGATTGTGGCTGCAGTAAGCGGCATCACGGACCAACCCATTCGATACATTCTGAACACACATCATCACGGAGACCATACGGGCAGCAACGCGGCCTTTCTGCCGACCGCCGAGATCGTCGCTCACGCCAACGCGCGCAGACACATGGTTGAAGGCTCCATGCCCGGACCGCCGCGCGTGTCGTTCACGAAAGACCTCTCTGTGTTCCTGGGCGGGAAAGAAGTACGCATGTTGCATACCGGCCGGGGCCACACTGACGGCGATGCGACGGTCTACTTGCCCGCGCGGCGAGCGGTTCACCTGGGCGACCTGATGGCAGGCACTCGCGGCGTCACCAACCCGGTGATGGACTACGCCCACGGTGGGAGCATTGCCGAATGGCCCGCCACACTCGACAAAGTGCTTCAGCTGGACATTGAGCACGTGATTCCCGGACACGGTTCCGTGGTCTCAAAAGCTGATCTGCTTGCGCATCGAAACAGGGTGGAGGCTGTGCGCGAGCGGGTTAAGGGCTGGCTTCGTGAGGATAAATCGAAGGATGAGATCAGTAGTCTGCTCGTGCAGGAGTTTGACTACAAACCCATCAACCTGCGCAGCCTGGATGGCATGATCGCGGAACTGCGCCCGTAGTCCGGCGACGAACGCGTTGCGGCAGATATTTGTTGACAAGGGTCTTATTGTGGACAATAATTATCCAAGATCACAATGGAAGGCGTCCTCATCGTTCGAGGGCTTCTCAAGTAGTGGCATCGCGGAAAAGTCCGCCCTTCCTTTCCTCTAGTCCGCATCGACTTGCGGACCAACTCCACGAAGAGCACGTGTAAGGCTAGTTCCCGTCCAGCCCGCCTGGAGTAAGGCTGGGTTGAGAGCCGGTCGCCCGAACGTTCCTTGCTGCGTTCTTTTCAGTGGAGGTTTGTCTTCAACCATGCCAAATGGCTCTTATCGTAGCCTCCTGCATAATGGCTTCGCCGTAACCGTTCTATTGTGCCTGAGCGCCCTTCAGCCTTCGACCGAGGCTCAGGAAGGCGCGTCCGGCGCCGAAATGTCGTTTAAGGAATTGGTTCAGCCGGTGATCTTCAGCAACTGCCAGGGCTGCCACACCAATGGAGGCCACGCAGGGAGCCTCCGGATGGATTCCTTGGAATCGCTGATGAAGGGCGGAGACCGTGGCCCCGTCGTTGTGCCAGGCGATGCCGGTAAGAGCCTGCTCGCGATGGCCGTGTCGTACGAGCATCCGGAGTTGAAGATGCCACCACGCGGCAAGATTCCAGAGGAAGATATCGTAGCGGTCCGTCAATGGATCGAGAGCCTCTCACCGGATGGAACCATCGCAGCGGAAGCGGCCTCTGCAGCCAAGCGGCGCGAATCGAACCTGGCGCACGCTGAGCAACCTCCCGTGGGCCGGCCCGTGCTCTATGAGGGGAAGTCGGGCGGAGATGCTCCGGCGCCCTCCACGCCCGCGGAGACCGTCCCGGCCGAGCCAGTCAAAGGTGAAACGACGCAAGCTTCGATCACACACGAACAGGAGCGCTTCTTCGAAAGCAAGATTCGCCCCCTCTTCGTCACCAACTGCTTCGGCTGCCACACTCAGGCTGCGAGCGGCGGGCTGCGCTTGGATTCTCACGAAGCGTTGCTGAAAGGCGGCAGGCGCGGCGTAGTGGTTGTTCCGGGCAAACCGGAAGAAAGCCTGCTTGTGAAGGCCGTTCACTATAACTCCGCTATCAAGATGCCGCCGGCCGGTCCGCTTGGCGCCAACGATGTGGCTGCGCTCGAAGGGTGGATTCGCGATGGTGCTGTCTGGCCCGAACCGGTAGCCGCCCTCCCAACGATCTCACCAGCGCAACGGGAGTTTTGGTCCTTCACGGCGCCGGTCCGGCCGGCTGTGCCGGAAGTACCCTCGTCCTGGGCATACAACGACATTGACAGGTTTATCCTGGCGAAGCTCCAGGAAAAAAAGCTCAAGCCTGTGGGTGACGCCGACAAGCACACCCTTATTCGCCGCGTGACCTATGACCTTACGGGCCTGCCGCCGGCGCCCGGCGAGGTGCTGGCGTTCCTGGCGGACAATTCTCCCGACGCTTACAAGAACCTAGTCGAGCGCCTGTTGGCCTCGAAGGCCTATGGCGAGCGATGGGGCCGCAAGTGGCTGGACTTGGTGCGCTACGCCGATACATCCGGCGCCAACGGGGACAACCCCATCCCGCAGGCGGCCAAGTATCGGGATTACGTGATTCAAGCCTTCAGAGAGGATAAGCCTTATGATCGGTTCATCCGCGAGCAACTGGCCGGCGATCTTTTGCCTTACCAGTCGGAGGAAGAGCACTGGCAGAATGTGATCGCCACAGGCTATTTGGCGGGCGCGCAGCGAGTCGAAGAACGGAATGGGCACCTGGCCGACGCGGTTGACAACCTGGGATACACCTATCTCGCCGTCAGCGTTGCGTGCGCGCGTTGTCACGATCATAAATTCGATCCAATTCCGACCGCCGACTACTACGCGATCTACGGCATTATGGCGAGCACGCACTTCCCGTCACCAGGGGACGGCGGACCGACCCGCTATCAAACCGGCTTCACCCTTCGCGACCCGAAGGCCTTGGAGAAGGAGGACTGGAAGATCTTCCAGTCACAATTGGAGCCCGTCGTGAATGCGTTGAAGGCCGTGATGAGGCTTCCAGGCACCTACGACGACCTCGTTCCTCAATTGCAAGTGCGGCGCATGAATTTGTTCGAACGCGCGCCGGACCTGGGGGAGTCGGCCTATGCGGTCTCCGAAGGTGAGCCACAGAACGCGAAGATTCAGATCTACGGCGACCCGAAGAATACGGGTCCGGAAGTGCCCCGTGGTTTCCTTCAGGTACTCGGCGATTCGTCCCTTCCGGAAACCGCAAAAGGGAGCGGGCGCGTGGAACTGGCAAACTGGATCGCCAGCGAGAGCAATCCGCTGACGGCCCGTGTGATGGTGAATCGAATCTGGCAGGGCCATTTCGGCCGCGGGCTCGTGGCCACACTCAACGATTTCGGAATGCGTGGCGCGGAGCCGAGCAATCAAGACTTACTCGACTTCCTGGCCTGCGAGTTCGTCGACAGTGGCTGGTCTATCAAGGCAATGCACCGCAAAATTCTGCTCTCGCATGCCTATCAATTATCTTCCAGGAACCAGCTTGAAAACGAAAAGATCGACCCGGAGAATCGCTACATTTGGCGGCATTCCCGTCACCGTCTGGAGGCCGAGGAGATTCGCGACTCGCTGCTATCGATGTCAGGTTTGCTCGATCACAGCCCGGCGGGGGAGCACCCCTTCCCGCCGATGCACACCTGGAACTACGAAGAGCAAAACATGTTTGAGGCCGACCCAGCCGACTACGAGAGCGACCGGCGCACCGTCTACCTCATGGTGCAGCGCACGGTCCGACCCCAGTTTTTCGTTCTCTTCGATGGTCCAACGACAAACTCCAGCACGGCGGAGCGAACGAGCAGTCTGACACCACTGCAAGCCCTGTACTTCGTGAACGGGGATTTCCCGAAGAGGGCTGCGGAAGCTCTTGCTTCCAAGCTGCTTGAAGCCGCCTCCTCGGAAAAGGATGCGGTCAAAGAGGCGTTCCTCACGGTCTATGGCCGCCATGCGAGCAGCGAGGAATTGGATCGTTCGATCGACTTTCTGCACAACTCCGCGGACGTCTTGGCGACGAAGCAGGCCAGCAGCGCAGAAGCCCGGAAGCTTGCGTTCGAGCAGCTTGCCAAAGCGCTGTTTGCAAGTAACGAATTCATGTTCATCGAATAACAGGAGGCCCCACATAAGCTATGTCTACTGCAAAGTTTCTCTCACGGCGCACGGCCATTCGATCGTTGGCCAGCGCCTCCATGCTGTTGCCCGGGATGCTGCACACTATGCTGGGTGAGACCGCCGGTGGGCTGGATCCGCTTGCGCCAAAGGCTCCGATGTTTCCGGCCAAGGCGAAACAGGTCATCTTCCTGTATATGAGCGGCGGAGCGTCTCATGTCGATACCTTTGACCCGAAGCCCAGGCTGCAGGCCGACCACCTCCAGAGATACAAGAAGGACTTCTTGCATGGGAGTCCCTGGAAGGCCTTCCGCTACGCCAAGAACGATACAGCCGTCACCGAACTGTTCCCCTATGTGGGCTCCTGCATGGATGAGATCTGCCTGATCCGCTCAATGCACAACGACATCCCGAATCACGGCCAGGCGATTCTTCAGGTGCACGGCGGTTCGACGGTGCAAGAGCGGCCGAGCATGGGATCATGGGTCAGCTACGGGCTCGGAACCTTCAACCACAACCTTCCATCGTATGTGGTCTTGGCTCCTGAAATCCCCTACGCAGGCGCCGCAGTTTGGGACTCCAGCTTTCTGCCGGCGGTCCATCAAGGTATTCGTGTGGTACCGGGCCAGGAAGCCATTCCAAACATGACGCGCCAGAGCCAGGCCGAAATTCAGAACATGAATCTAGGGCTCGTGGAGTTTTTCAATCGGCGCCATTTGCAGCTGCACGATGGAGACGCCGCCCTGGCGGCTCGTATCAAGACGTTCGAGACGGCTTATGGCATGCAGAGTGAAGCTCCCGAAGTTTTTGACATCAGCAAGGAATCGGACGCCACGCTCAAGCTATATGGAGTCGATCGCGACCGGAAGGACGGCTTCGCTTGGATGTGCCTGATGGCGCGGCGCCTGGTGGAAAGGGGCGTACGCTTTGTGGAGCTGATCGACGGCGGCGAGGACAAGTATACGAATTGGGACGCACATCTCAACATCCGGATGCATGAGCCGCTCGCCCGCAAATCCGACAAGCCCATCGCCGGCCTCCTGAAGGATCTGAAAGCCCGCGGCATGCTCGAGGATACGATTGTCGTTTGGACGACGGAATTTGGCCGCAAACCGGGTGATCTGTCTCCGGACGAAGAAGGCCGGCAACATCAATCCACGGTCTACTCTTCATGGCTTGCCGGCGGAGGGTTCAAGCCAGGCATCGTCTACGGCTCAAGTGACGACTACGGATATACCGTCGCCTCCAATCCTGTCCACATTCACGACTTGCAAGCGACCATTCTGCATCAGCTCGGCATGGATCACACCAAACTGACCTACAGGCACGCGGGCCGGGACTTTCGGCTCACGGATGTTGCTGGCCGAGTGGTGACCGACATCATCACTTAGCTTGGGTTGCTGCCGTACTCAGAGAAGCCCGCTGGCGCCAAAAGCGCGGGCGGGCTTCTTGTTGGCCTAGAAGATCAACCCAGCGCCATCCAACTCCGGCAGATCGTCCGATGGCTGTGGCTGAGTTAGTTGAATCTCATCCCCAATCACGATTTGCATGCCATCCAGTCCCATGACGAGACCGCCCTCGAATCCCGCCTTTCTGGTGCGGGCGATGATTTCGTCGTCACCCAGCTTCCCGGGCAAGCCCTTCTTGACAATATGAGAGTAGACGGCCAGACGCGGGCCGGTTGTGAGGAAGAGCCTGGCGGCTTGCTCGGGCTTCATGAGCTTATTGAGGATGGGGTCAATCGCTCCGGAGCCTTCCAGCCGCGGTGTTCCCGACGCAACGTTGGAAATCAGTATGTCCACGCCGTTTCCTGCTTCCAGGAGATTTGCAGTAAGGGTAGCGTCTCCCGTAAGCAGGACGGATCGCCCTGCCGCGTCGAAGCGATACCCGAAAGCGGGATTGCCATCGTGGTGTTCCACCTCAACGGCAGTGATGGTCATGTCCCCTGCTGCGTAAACGGTGCCCGGCCCGATCTCGTGAACCTCAATATCCAGGAACTCTTTCTTGAGCGTTTCGTTCGATCTCCGCTCGATGTCGTGCGCGAACATCTGCCGCATCCCCGCGATCATGTTCGCCGTTCCTGGCGGGCCCCAAATCTCCAGGCCCTGCCGGCGCCGCAGCAGAAACCAAGGCGTCATCCAAAGCGGCGGCAGTCCTTCGATGTGGTCGTTGTGAAGATGGGTCAGGAATATCCGCGTCACCTCTTGCGGGGCGATTCGCGCCTTGTATAGCCCTTGCAGCGTGTGGCGTCCGGCGTCGAAGAGGAAGTGGTTTGTATCGAGGCTGATCAACGTGGACTGCCCCGCCCGTTCCATCGTGATCTCCGGTGCGCCCGTGCCGATTAGATAGACACGCACCGGTCGTTGCTGACCGCATACGATGCCGCTGAAGACAGCCAGTAGCAGGCACTGCCGGACAATACTTGACACGTATCTAACCTCACGCCGGCGGGCGCTCAACCCGCGTGAGCGTGGCTTCAATGAGGCCATGGGGCTCGTCGACGGGAAGAAAGATCTCGTTCCGGTTCTCGATTCCGAAAGGACTGAGGTCCACGGGAAGGTAGTGTTTGTTAGGGAGTGAGAGATGGACTCTGTCAACCGACGGCTGGCAAGCCAGAAGCGCTTCTCCCATGGCGTACAGTGTCTGCTGCACTGCCCGGCTCTCGTGACCGGCGAAGGTGCCGACCAAGGCCTGGCGGCAGGCCTTCATGCTGGTGTTGAAATCCACATTCGGGTCCCGGTGCCGCCAGAGGGCCGTAATGGAGGTGGCGAGGATTCGGTCCTTCGTCTCCAATAAGGTTGTGTGCCGGTCCTTGATATAGCCTTCGAACCTCGACTTCGTGGTTTTTAGAAGTACTAAGTTCCCCACGCCGGACTCGACGACGGTGTCTTCGCGGGTAGCCGTAACGTGCGCCAGCCGCTGTTCTTGGCTTTGCTCGTAGGCATATTCGTCCAGGCGAAGCCACTTGCGTTCCCGAATCTTGATCTGAACTCCGGTCACGTGCTGGTGCACGTCCAGAAAGTGGCGTCCAAGCCGGCGCCCGAAGGTCTCGATGGGGTCGATGGGATTCTCTCCCGCCAGGGCCTGCACGACGTTTTTCATCGTGTCCGTCGCGACGATCCGCTTGTTATCCCCGGTGAGATAGGATCCTTCGAACGCTCCGTCCAGCCGCACATCCACTGTCAACTCCGAGAAATCGTGCCGGTCCGGGTAGCGGGTGATCTTTGCCACGCGCACACGGGACTTTCCGTAGCTGATTTCCTGCAAGTCGCCGGTCATGGGGATGCTCAACTTCCTCGATACGTGGAATAGCCGAACGGGCTGAGCAGCAGCGGCACGTGATAGTGTTGCGCCGCGTCGTCGATCCGGAAAGTCACTGCGATCTCAGGATAAAACGCTGGCTGGAGGACGCTCGTGTCGAACTTCAGACGGTAGACACCGGGCTGCAACGCCGCCTCATCCTTGGAAAATGTCGTGATGCGTCCGTCGGAGCCGGTGACACCGTTGCCAACCTGTTTCCACCGGCCTTCCCGGTCGCCGGCCTCCAGAACGACAGAGATACCTGCGGCGGGCTTGCCGATGGCGGTGTTCAAAACATGCGTGCTGACAGTACTCATGACGTCAGGAGCTTCCTAAGCCGTAACCGGGTAATCAGCCGCTGTTGCCCGGCCGCGTTTGAGATTTCGGTCTCGCGCGTATTGCCAAGGCGACAGCGTAATTGTTCGAGCATCTCGGGTGCGCTTTTTCCGGTTGCGCAAATGATAAAGATGAACCCGAAACGGTCGTAATACGCCTCGTTCAACTCTGCCAGTTCAGCGCGAGCAATATCGGACGCCGTGTTGACGCCGGACTGCTCTTGCTTCGACCAACGGGAGCTGCTGTGCTCACCGATCTTCGGATGCGCGCCAAAGGCCTCCAGCCAGTCCTCGGAGGAAATGCTCTGCCAGACGCTGTCGGCGTGATCAAGGACATGCATTATGCTCCGGTAGGGGCGCGCGTCCGTCATTCGCGCCGCCCACTGAAGAGATCCGCAACACCGGAGAAAGTCGGCGACTGCTGTCTCCGCAGGCCCATGGTTTAGCCGATACAGGGATCCCCGAAGGAACTGGCCCTTCGGTTCAGGAGAGAACCACCCGTCACAATAGACAGTCCGGCCCCGCAGTATTGTTCGTTGGACAGCTCCTCTCATCAGGAGATCTTGATAGGGCGTAAGCTTATGCCGGTGGTGGACGGCAAAGTTCCAGTCGACGCTTCGGTCGGGATCGAAGATCACGAGATCGGCGTCCGCGCCTATGGCAATGGATCCTTTCCGGCCGGCCAGTCCGGCCAAGCGTGCCGGCGCCGCTGAAAGCCAGTGCGACACTTTCTCGAGGCCAATTCCCCGGCGCCGCGCTTCGGTCCAAACCGCCGTCAAACTGAATTGGAGGGATGAAATACCTCCCCACGCTTGAAAGAAATCGCCTGATTCTGCCGCTTTCATCTTCGGATGACAAGGGGAATGATCGCTCGCCACGAGGTCAATATCGCCTTTTTCCAGTGCTTTCCATAGCGTTTCCCGATTTTCGCTCTCTCGAATCGGAGGCGCGCATTTAAATTCGGTCGCGCCATCCGGAATTTCTTCCGCCTTAAAGAACAGATAGTGCGGGCAAGTCTCTACTGTGACCGGCAGGTCCCTCTCCCTGGCCTGCCGCAGGCAGACGATGGCATCGGACGAGGAGAGATGCACGATGTGAACGCGTGCAGCAAATTCTCTGCTCAAGCCCACAAGCAGCGCAATCGCCTCATTCTCCGCCGCCCGGGGCCTCGATGCCAGATACGTCGAATACGCCCGGCGGCTTCCCGCGGGCCGCGCCGACTCTATTGGGCCAGGCAGCTCCGCGTGCGCTAGCAACACCGTTCCGTGAGCCGCCAGGATTGGCAACGCCTTGCGGAGGTCCGCTTCCGACACGCACGGAAACTCGTCCACCCCCGACGCGATCAGGAAACACTTGAACCCGAGAACGCCCTCCGCCAACAGCGGCTCGATCTCTTGGGCGTTGCCGGGAACAACCCCGCCCCAGAAACCCACATCGACCCAACAGTTACCTTCGGCAGCCTCAAGCTTTTTTTGAAAGCTTGGCACATCGATGGTTCCAGGAATGCTGTTGAGAGGCATATCGACAACCGAGGTTATCCCGCCTGCCGCGGCCGCCCGCGTGCCGCTCGCGAAGCCTTCCCAGTCCGCCCGGCCTGGATCGTTGAAATGCACGTGCGTGTCCACCAGGCCCGCAAGCACGGCAAATGGTCCAGCGTCGATAATTTCAGAACCCGGAGGAACAGAGTCGTATGGCTCGATGGCAGAAATGACGCCGTCTCGGACGTGGATGGAAGCGGGCCCTGAGAAGCCGGGCTGAACGACTCTTTGCCCCCTTACGACGAGTTCCGGGCTCATGGCGAGGTCAGGAACTCCTCGAGCAGATTGGCCGCAACACGCCGCCGGTACATCTCGGTGGAGCGCAAGTCATCAATCGGCGAAATCTCCGCCATAAGCTGCTGTCTGGCTTTTGCAACCAGAGAGGGACTGAGACGCTGACCTTCAAGCAGGATCTCGGTGTGGCGGCAGCGCAGGGGCGCCGGTGCGACACTTCCCAGCGCCAGCCGCATCCGAATGATCCGCCCTTGGTCTCGGAGCGCAGCAGCGGCAAGACACACCTTTGAGATGGCCTGCGCCTTCCGTGTTCCGACCTTGCGATAGTACTCGCGCCAACCGGGTTTGCGGCGAGGCAGACGTATGCGCGCGACAATCTCGTGCGGGGCGAGAACCGTGGTTTTATATCCTGTGTGAAAATCTGCATACGGGACCCAGCGCGGGCCTTCGGCGGAAACAAGCTCGAGATCCGCCTCGTAGGCAAGCAGCGCGGGCGGTGAATCCGCCGCCGGGGACGCGTTGACGATGTTGCCGCCGAGCGTTCCCCGGTTCTGTGTGGCAACGCCGCCAGTTTCGCCGGCCGCTCGGGCCAAAAGCGGGTACTGGTTGACGATCGTAGGCGAAGCCAGGACCTCCGAATAAGTCGTCAGAGCGCCCAGCGTGACGAATTCGGGCGACTCTTCGATTCCCCGCAGCTCTCCGAGGCCCCAAAGACTGACAAACTTTTTGTGCATCAGCCTGCCCGCTTCCAGCAGCACCATCAGATCGGTACCTCCGGAGAAGGGCTTCCAGACGCCGGGCTCGTAATGCATCAGATCCAGCGCGTCCTGCAGCGTCTGAGGAGCGACCATCTGGTAGTCCCGCAGGAATGCCCTCACGGCTCACCTCTGGCGGCAACCTCTTCCACAGCTCGAAAAATGCGCGTGTAGCCGGTGCAGCGGCAAAGGTTGCCGGAGAGAGAGCGCCGAATCTGTTGGTCATCCGGCCGGGGATTCTTGGAAAGCAAATAGGCGCAAGCCAGAATCATGCCGGGCGTGCAGATCCCGCATTGCGCGCCTCCCTCGCTGATAAATGCTTCCTGGAGGGGATGCAGGTTCTCGCCGCTGGCAAACCCTTCGATGGTCACAATGCTAGCGCCTTCCATCTGGATGGCCGGCACGAGGCAGCTATTCACGAGCTCACCGTCCAGCAGCACGGAACAGGCGCCGCACTCGCCCTCTCCACAACCTTCCTTGACGCCCGTCAGGGAAAGAGCCTCGCGAAGCACGTCCAGCAGCCGTGCCATCGGGTATGTTTCAACTTGGCGCGCCACTCCATTCACCTCAAAGCCGACGAAGATCTTCTCAAACACCGAGAACCTCCATAAGCCTCTCAGGCAGAAGTGGAATCCGGTCGACGGGCCGGCCGATGGCGTCTTCCACGGCATTAAGTATGGCGGGCGCGGGTCCATCCATCGGCAGTTCGCCAATCCCCTTGGCGCCCGAGGGACCGTTCTCGTAGGGGTTCTCCAAGAAAAAGACCCGAATGGGGGGCAGATCGGCGGATGTCGGCATGATGTAGTTGGTCATTTGGCCGTTCGCCATGCGGCCGTCCTTCCAAACTACGCTTTCGTGAATGGCGTATCCGATCCCCTGCGCTACACCGCCTTCAATCTGCCCCGCGGCGAGCACGGGATGAATCACGCGCCCGACCTCCTGCAGAGCGACGAAGTCCTCCACGCGCACTTCATAGGTCACCGTATCCACCGACACGTCCGCGACGTACACCGCCCAGGCAAACGCTCCGTAGGCGTCGCCCCGATATTTGTCGTCGTCCCAATAAACGTTCGGCGGCGCTTCATACTCGCTAAAAGAGCGCAAAGTTCCCGTGTCCCGGATGTAAGCGCCGCAAGCACGCCGGAATTCCGATGGAGTGTACCGAGGCTCGAGATAGCCGCTCTCTTGAAGCTTCTTGCGCAGCCCAAAGGCGGCCGATTCGACCAGTTTGCCCACAACCATGCAGGTGCGCGACGCGACCGTGGGGCCGCTGTTTGGGACGTTCGAAGTGTCGGGTTGCGCAATCTCGATCTGGCCGTACTCGATCTCCAAAGCCTGTGCCGCAATCTGGCAAAGAATCGTGTTCGTACCTTGGCCGATCTCTGTACTGGCGACAAGGATGCGGACTATTCCGTCTTCCGTGGCTTCGACGCCGGCCACGGATTTCAAATAACGCTCGCCCGATCCCGTGAAACCGGCTCCATGCATGAAGGCGGCGAAGCCGATCCCTCTGCGAACGGTTCCCTTCTTCCTCGATTCGGCGTAGCGGCGTCGTTTTTCGCGGTAGTTGGAAAGGTCGAGGGCGCGATTCAGCAGAGCATTGAGGTCGATCTCGTCCCGAATGACCTGGCCGGTGGCCGTAGAGCCGCCCGGACGGAGAAAATTCCGGCGGCGAATTTCCTCGGGTGGGAGTCGCACCGCCGCCGCTACATGGTTCATGTGCCGCTCCAACGCGAAAATGCTCTGTGGCGCGCCAAATCCGCGAAAAGCGCCGTGTGGAGGACAGTTGGTGGCAACCGCTTGGCTGCGGATGCGCACGTTGTCGCAAGCATATGGACCGGCGGCATGAATGGTGCCACGTGAGAGCACGACGGAACTTAGCGTGGCGTACGCGCCGCCATCGATGGTGAAGTCGATATCCATGGCGAGCAGTTTGCCGCTGCGGCTGACCGCGGTTCTGTGGCGTGTTCGCGAAGGGTGGCGTTTGGTTGTCGCCGCCATGTCCTCGGCCCGGTCATAGATCAGCTTCACTGGGCGTCCCGATTTCCAGGCCAGCAGGGAGGCGTGCGCGGCGATGATGGAGGGATATTCTTCCTTTCCGCCAAACCCCCCTCCTGTCGCCATCTGAATGACACGTATCTTGCCGCCCGGCAGGCCGAAGATCGGCGCCAGCGCCTTGTGAACGTAGTAAGGGCACTGCATCGAACCCCACACCGTCACGCCGTCCCGCGGGTTCGCACTGGCGATCATGCCGTTGGTTTCGATGTAGAGCTGTTCTTGAGCTTCCGTTACGTACTCACCCTCAACGATGATCGGCGCCGTGGCCATCGCCGTTTCAACGTCGCCCTTTTCAAGCAGGAAGGATTTGAGGATGTTGTCATCCCCCCAAACTACCTCGTTCTTCTGAATGGACTCGTCGATTGTGAAGATTGCGGGCAGCGGCTCGGCCATGATCCGCACACATTGCCGCGCCCTTTCGGCCTGATGCTTATCGGCATGTGCCAGCAGGACCACCGGCTCCTCCGGATGATTGATCCGCGTATCCGCGAGGCATGGCTGGTCGTCAAGGATCAGCGAGATGACGTTGCGTCCTGGAATGTCTGCCGCCGTGACGATGGTGAATTCGCTCCAATCCACGGCGGGGTCGAATTCGATGCTTGTGATCCGCCCTCGCGCGATGTTGCTTCGCACGGTCACTCCGTGGAGCATGTCCGGGAAGATCAGGTCATCCACATAGGTTGCGCTGCCGGTCACCTTGCTGCGTCCCTCCTTGCGTGGTACCGGCTTGCCGATGCTTTCCACTACTCTTACCGGAGGCATCAACCCGCCCCCATATAAGCAAAACGAACCATGAGCAGGCCCGCCAGCACATACGCGCCCACGGGAACCTGGCGGCCGTGGCCTCGCGCCAGCCGCAGCAGAACGTGCGAAATGATGCCGAAGGCAACACCGTTGGCGATGCTGAAGGTGAGCGGAATCGTAACGAGCGTGAGAAATGCCGGCACGCCCACGGCCGCATCATCCCAGGCGATGTCCGAAACGGACGATAACATCAGGCTCCCGACCACAATCAGCGCCGGTGCCGTGGCTGCCGACGGCACAGCACCGATCAAGGGCGCAAGAAACAGTGCGGCTATGAAAAAGAGTCCTGTGACGATCGCGGTGATTCCCGACCTGCCGCCGGCCGCCACGCCGGCCGCGCTTTCGATGTAGCTGACCACGGTTGTCGTGCCCGCCAGGGACCCGGCGATCGTTGCACTGGCGTCGGCGAAAAGAATGCGGTTCAGGCGCGGAATCTGATTGTTTGCGTCGAGCAAGTTGGCCTTCTTACTCACCGCTACCAGGGTGCCGACATTGTCAAAGAGATCAACGAACAAAAATACGAAAACAATTTCGAGAAGTCCAAGGCCGGCGGCCGCCTTGATATCCAGATGGAACATCGTTCCGGAGACATCGCTCCAGCGATACGTTTGTGGCTGCCAGTGGACCAGACCGGCGAAAACACCGATCAGGGTTGTTGTCAGAATGCCCGCCAAAATCGCGGATCGCATCTTCCAGGCTTGGAAGACCGCGATGATCACGATCCCGAGAACCGCCAGGGCCGTATTCGGATCACGCAGACTGCCCATGGAGACCATGGTCGCGTCATTGGCAACGACCAGACCGGCGTTCCTCAGTCCGATGAAGGCGATGAACAGGCCGATACCCGCGCTGACCGCCGCATACAGCTCTGTGGGAATCGCGGCGACAATCCACTGCCGGACGCCTATGACGGTAAGCGCGAGGAACGCAACACCCGACAGGAACACGGCTCCGAGAGCCGTTTGCCACGGCACGCCCATGCCCTGCACGACCGTGTAGGCGAAATACGCGTTTAGACCCATGCCGGGCGCGAGCGCAATCGGATAACGCGCAAAGGCGCCCATCAGCAGCGAGCCGAAGGCCGCCGACAGGCACGTCGCCGCAACGACGGCAGGCAGGGGCATGCCCGCGTCGCGCAGAATGGCCGGGTTGACGAACACAATGTAGGCCATCGTGATGAACGTGGTGAGGCCTGCCAGAATCTCGGTTCGCCAGTTTGTGCGCAGCTGCTGGAACTCGAAATAGTTCTCCAGCGATGAAATGATCCGTCGGAGCAGAGAGGTCCTCCTGAGAGCGGAAGTTCAAACGACGGAGTCTGAAATCAGCGGAGGGTGGGGCTTAAACGAGGACCCTGCGGCGGCAAACGCGTGGCAGCCGCCTTCCAAGACAAAACCAGTGTAGCACAGCTCTCTGAGGGCTTCTTTTCGGCTCGAGGGCAGCGCTGCTATGATGATCTTTTAGTCTTCGCCTCGTCGCAACCCCGCCTCTCCGTCACAGGCAAAGCTGTTCTCAGCTCTGAGATTTCTGATTTGCCGAACTCACTTTGGACACCGCACCGGCGCACGCCGGTGAGCAGGCGCGCCGAAGCAGCTATAGAACGCTGCGTCGATCTGGCTCGTTGGAGCGAGGAGGAAACCGGCCTCACTCGCACGTTCCTTTCGCCTCCTATGCGAGAGGTTCATCGCGTGCTATCGGGTTTCCTGATGGACCTGGGCGCCGAGGTGCGGGTCGACGCCGCCGGAAACCTAAGAGGCCTGTATGCGGCTAATCCGGCCGGGGGGCCGCGCCTGTTGATCGGATCTCACATCGACACAGTGCCCTCCGCGGGTGCTTTCGACGGAGTGCTCGGTGTGGTTCTCGGCTTGGCTCTTCTGGAGGCCCTGGAAGGCCGGCGCTTTCGTTTCGGCATTGAGGTCGTTGGCTTCTCCGAGGAAGAAGGAGTGCGCTTCGGCGTCCCTTTTCTGGGAAGCCGTGCACTCGTGGGAAGCCTCGATGCGGAAACTCTCCAGAAAACCGATCGCGACGGCCGAACGGTCGAAGAGGCCATTCGCGACTTTGGCCTCGATCCGCGGAAACTCTCGGTAGCGGTGATCGGCTCGGATGTAATTGGCTTCCTCGAATTTCATATCGAGCAGGGCCCGCTGCTGGAGAGTCTCAACCAGCCGTTAGGCGTAGTGGAGTGCATTGCGGGTCAAACACGCCTCGATGTTGCGTTCCGAGGGCAGGCGAATCACGCGGGAACCACGCCCATGCCGTTGCGGCGGGATGCGCTGGCAGGCGCTGCCGAATGGTTTTCGGCGGTCGAGCGCGAAGGGTTTGGAACGGACGGCTTGGTGGCGACTGTAGGGCGCGTGAAGGTTCGGCCCGGCGCCAGCAACATCATTCCGGGTCAGGTGGAAGCGAGTCTCGATGTTCGCCACGCCCGCGATGACGTTCGGAGGAAAGCAGTGGATTCCTTGATCGGAGCGGCGCGGCGGATTGCTGCCGGCCGCGCACTCCAGTTCCAATGCAGCCCTATTCTCGATCACCCCGCCGTGACCTGCGACAGCGGCATGACAGACCTTCTCGAGCGGGCCATGACGTCGGCCGGATACCAGGGACCCCGAATGACGAGCGGCGCCGGACACGACGCAATGGTTCTTGCGTCCACCGTTCCCACATCCATGCTCTTTCTCAGGAGCCCTGGCGGCGTGAGCCACCATCCCGATGAGTCGGTTTGGCCATCCGATGTCGCGGCGGCCATCGAAACAGGCCTGCGTTTCCTGGCCGAATTGGAAGAGGAGGTGTGACCATGCATCATCTCGGAAGTTCACGCACCTCGAACCAGCGTGATCACGCGCTGCTTACACCGGATAGCTTCGTGCGAGCGCCGCTTCCGGGGATGAGCGGCGCCACGGCGATTGTGCATGCGGCGCCGCCTCTTGGAGCGGCCTTCACACAATACACGGCTGATTTTCTTGCGGGCGGGTCGCTTGGACCAGCGCCTGCCCAGCGATTCATCTATGTGCTCGACGGAGAGATCGAGCTGAAGGTCTCTCGCAAACAGCACACCCTCGCGCAAGACGATTTCGCCTACATTCCCGCCGGCCTTCCTCACCGGGTTCGATCGGCGAGGGTCGCGCGGGCCGCCATCATTGAAAAGCCGTTCCACGCACTGAAGGGGTCCGAGCAACCCCAGGTCGTTATCGGCAGCGAGCGATCGCTGGAGGCGCAGCCTCTGCTGGGAGACGACGCGCTGCGGGTACGCACCCTGCTACCCTCCAGCCCCTCCTACGATTTCGCCGTCAACACAATGACATACGAACCTGGCGCTTCCCTCCCTCTGGTTGAGAGTCACGTTATGGAACATGGGCTTCTGATGCTCGAAGGCGGAGGCATCTACCGTTTGGGCGATTGTTGGTACCCGGTAAAGGCAGGCGACTTTATTTGGATGGCCCCCTACTGCCCGCAGTGGTTCGGCGCGCTGGGTAAGACGGCCACGCGCTACTTGATCTACAAGGACTGGAATCGTCATCCCCAACCCTGAACCATGAACATCTACATCAATGAAGCACAACTCACCAGCGAACTCGAGAAACTCGCCTCCTTTTCCGAGACCCCGGCGCCGTCCGTCACCCGTATTGTTTTTTCGGCTGTTGATATGGCTGCCCGGGGCTACATCAAACAGCTCTGCGCGGCCGCCGCCTTGGAGATTCGAGAAGACGCGGTGGGCAATACCTTCGCCCGCTGGCGTGGACGCCAGCCGGAATTGCCCGCGGTTGGCACCGGCTCGCACATTGACGCGATCCCTCATGCCGGCAAGTTCGATGGAACTGTTGGTGTGCTTGGGGGCCTGGAGGCTATTCGGGCGCTGCAGCGGGCCGGCGCTCAGCCGAAACGCTCGGTAGAGCTGCTGTTGTTCACTTCCGAGGAACCGACCCGGTTTGGAATCGGGTGTCTGGGGAGCCGCCTTTTGTGCGGCAGCTTGGATGCTTCCGCGGGGGAATACCTGAAGGACCGGAATGGTCTCACACTTGATGAAGTTCGCCGGCAGGCAGGCTATACGGCGGCTCTCGAAACTGTGGCAATGAAGAAGGGCTGCTACGCCGCCTTCGTGGAGCTTCATATCGAGCAAGGTCCCTTGCTGGAAAAGGAGGATCTTGCCGTGGGTGTGGTGACAGCGATCGCCGCGCCATCGGCTCTCCGGGTTTTGATCGAGGGTGAAGGAGGGCATGCCGGGGCCGTCTTGCTGCCGGATCGGCACGACGCTTTTCTGGCGGCCGCCGAGCTTGCTCTCGCTGTCGAACTGGCCGCGAAAGGGTCGGGATCTCTGGACACCGTCGGCACGGTGGGCGTGTGTGAAGTCTTTCCCGGCGCTGTCAACAGCATACCGAGCAAGACCAAATTGGAAATTGATATCCGGGATGTTGACCTTCGGCGCCGGGATGCCGTGCTCGCGCAAGTGCTACGGGCGAGCGAGGAGATAGGCGCCCGCAGGCAGGTGCGGTTCTCGATTGAGACGATCAATGCCGACCCTCCGGCTCAATGCGACGAGCACATCGTAGAGGCGTTATGCCGGTCCTGCGACGACATAGGGCTGCCGCACAAGCGCCTGGTCAGTCGCGCCTATCACGATTCCCTGTTTATGTCGCAGATCGCACCGGTCTCGATGTTGTTTGTTCGATGCCGGGGCGGCATCAGTCATCGGCCGGATGAGTATTCTTCCGCCGCGGACATCGCCGCGGGCGTTAAGGTTCTCGCGCAAGCGCTCTACCGCTTGGCGGAAAACTAGCACCCTTCAGAGAAGGAGTTTCTGTTCGGTCCTGGCCGGCATGCTAGACTGCGGTTCAAAGCGCCTCAACGCGTGGTTGCGGCGCTTCCTCTCCGCTAAGAAAGCGGCTGCCCACCGATAGGGTTTCGAATTTGTCCCATTAACACCTCCGTGACGAGCGCCTCGGGGACCCGCCCCTGAAGGACCTGTCCGTTTCGCCTGGTTCGCCGCTCGGCCTTCCCGGCGCAGACGAGCGCAGTGGCGTATAAGTCTGTTTCGTTCGAAGGAGGTAATGTCTTGAGACTAGACAGCTCGTTCATGCTGCGTGCCATTGCATTGGCGGTGGAGAACGTGCGTACGAGCGGCGGCGGGCCGTTCGGCGCCGTAGTTGTGCGTGGGGGTGGAATCATCGCGGAAGGCGCCAATCAAGTTACGTCCCTTCATGACCCAACCGCTCACGCCGAGATCGTCGCGATACGAAAAGCCTGCCAGGTGCTTGGTCATTTCGAACTCAAGGATTGCGAACTCTATACGAGCTGCGAGCCGTGTCCGATGTGTTTGGGAGCTATCTACTGGTCTCGCGTGGGCCGCGTGTACTTTGGGGCCAACCGGCAGGATGCAGCGCATGCCGGCTTCGACGACTCCCTCATCTACGATGAGCTCGATCTGACCCACGTCGATCGCATCATTCCAGCCCAAAGCTTAATGCGCGAAGAAGCTCTGGAGGCTTTCCGCGTGTGGGGAGTGTCTCCCACCAAAGTCCCATACTGAGCTGTCCGGCACAAATGCTAGATAGTCCGAACGCTTCATTGGCTTGGCTTCCACCCTGGTGAATTCGGGCCGATCAAGCTTCGAGGCATAGACGTTTCGGCCAGGACCCCCTATGCGGGATTGGAAGTCGTTCTCGTGCCTCGGTTTGCGAGGCGCGACTCGGAGATCAACCGACCGGTAAGATCCCGCCTCGTCCTGATCAGGTGCCAGTAGGCTATTCTTGAATCTTCTGGCTATGACACGCGTCCGCTTCGCGCCCTCACCCACTGGGTACCTTCACATAGGGGGCGCCCGAACATTCATCTTCAATTGGCTTCATGCTCGCCACCAGGGCGGTGTCGTCGTTCTCCGCATCGACGATACCGACGTCGAACGGAACACGCAGACCTCTCTCGATTCCATCTATGAAGGCCTCCAATGGCTCGAACTGGGCTGGGACGAGTTCCACCGTCAATCCGATCGTCTCGACCTCCATCGCCAGGCCGCCTGGGCCATCTTCGAAAAGGGGCTCGCCTATCGCGACTTCACGCCCGCCCCTGCCATCCCGGAGAATCCTGGGGCGCCTGAGAATCCGAGCGGTGGGTGGCTTTTCAACCCGGGCATGCGCGAGCTCACACGTGAGGAAAGCGACCGCCGGGCCAACGCGGGCGAACCCTTTGTTCTACGCTTCAGAGTGCCGCGCGACTCACGACCCGAGGTCGTTGTATCGGATTTGGTCTACGGGAAGGTGAGCAAAGCTACGGGCGACCTTGAGGATTTCGCGTTGCTGCGCTCGACCGGCATGCCGACCTACCACATGGCCTCCTGCGCGGACGATGCCGATCTCCGCATTACAGACATCCTCCGTGGCCAGGAACATCTGGCGAACACGTTCAAACACGTGCTGATCTTCGAGGCGCTGGGCGTCGAGGTGCCGATGATGGCTCACCTGCCGCTCTTGATGGCGCCGGATGGCGCGAAGCTGTCAAAACGCGTCCACGGCCCGGTGGTTAGCGTTACGACATACCGCGACGCCGGTTTCCTGCCTCATGCGTTCGCCAACTTCCTTTGCCTGCTGGGGTGGTCGCCGAAGAACGACCGCGAGAAGATGTCGCGTGACGAGCTTGTAGAGCTGTTCTCGCTCGACGGCATCAACCGCAGCAACGCAACCATCAACTTCACTGACGAGGAACCCTTCGATCCGAAGTCCGTGTGGCTAAATGCTGAGCATATCCGGACACTCGATGTCGATGGCCTCGCGCAGCGATTGATGCCCTACGCACAACGAGCCGGGTTTACGAATGCCACACCCGAGAAGCTTCGCGCCATAGCCCCGCTTATCCGGGAGCGAATCTCCCTATTGGGCGACGTGGGCACTGTTGCGGATTTCTTCTTCAAGGAACCACAGTCCTACGACCCTGCGGAATTGATCCCCCAAAAGGGAGATGCCGCCTTGGCGGCGCAGGCACTCCGTAAGTCGAAGGAGGTTCTGTCATCGGTGCCCGCCTTTGATCACGCAACGCTCGAGGCAGCGCTTCGCGCCGCTGCCGCTGAACTCAAGCTGAAGGCGGGACAGATGTTCCAGCCCGTTCGCGTCGCGGTGTGCGGCCGCAAAAATGCGCCGCCGCTTTTTGAAACGCTCGAAGCGCTCGGCCGCGACACCGTCCTGGCCCGTCTCGATTTTGCCCTAGGAATTGTCTAATGACTGACGCCGATTCACCCCGTTCGAATTTCCTTCGTGATTTGATTCTCGCTGACACGACTAGCGGGAAACATGGAGGACGTGTACACACCCGTTTTCCGCCAGAACCCAATGGCTACCTGCACGTGGGCCACGCCAAGAGCATCATGCTGAACTTCGGTCTCGCGGAGGAGTTCGGCGGTAAGTGCAATTTGCGCTTCGACGACACCAACCCCACGAAGGAAGAGTCCGAGTACGTTGAGTCGATCATCGAGGATGTGAAATGGTTGGGTGGTGATTTCGGCGACCGCCTGTTCTATGCGTCCGACTACTTCCAGCAGTTGTACGACTGGGCGGTCGACCTCATCAAGAAAGGCAAGGCCTATGTTTGCGACTTGAGTGGCGACGAAGTGCGGCAGACGCGCGGCACACTGACGGAAGCAGGCAAGGAGAGCCCTTATCGGGAGAGAAGCGTCGAGGAGAATCTGGGCCTCTTCGCTCGCATGAAAGAGGGCGAGTTTCCCGACGGCTCACGCACCCTGCGTGCCAAGATCGACATGGCCTCGCCGAATCTTAACATGCGGGATCCCGTTATGTACCGGATCCTGCATGCCGAGCATCATCGTACCGGCAATCGTTGGTGTATTTATCCCATGTACGACTGGGCGCACGGTCAGTGCGATTCCATTGAAGGCATCACCCACTCGATATGCACACTCGAGTTTGAAGATCATCGCCCACTCTATGACTGGTTTCTCGATCAGCTGGGCGTCTTCCATCCGCGCCAGATTGAGTTTGACCGGTTGAACTTAACGTACACCGTCATGAGTAAGCGCAAGCTGCTGCAACTCGTGCAACAGGGTGTAGTGGAAGGCTGGGATGATCCCCGCATGCCGACGGTAAGCGGGATGCGACGGCGTGGCTACACACCGCAAGGTTTGCGCACCTTCGCGCGTAATCTCGGCGTGTCGAAGACGAGCGGCGTCACGGAGTTTGAGAATCTTGAACATTACATCCGGGAGGATCTGAATAAGACCGTTCCACGCGTGATGACGGCCTTGCGTCCTCTCAAGCTGGTGTTGACGAACTATCCCGAAGGGCAGGTGGAGTTCTTGGAAGCCATCAACAACCCCGAGGACGCGGCTGCCGGCACACGATCAGTACCCTTTAGCCGCGAACTCTGGATCGAGCGGGAGGATTTCCGCGAGGCGCCTCCCAAGGGCTATCACCGGCTTTTTCCGGGGAATGAAGTCCGGCTACGGTATGCATACATCATCAAGTGTGAACACGCTGTGAAAGACCCGTCTACGGGAGAGATTACAGAGATTCACTGCACATACGATCCACAGACACGCAGCGGACAGCAAACGCGGAAAGTGAAGTCAATCATTCACTGGGTTTCGGCAGCGGAGGCGATTCCAGTAGAGGCTCGGCTCTATGACAAGCTGTTCACCGTCGAAAATCCGAATGAGGCGCCAGAAGGTCAGGATTTTACGATCCACTTGAACCCGAAGTCGCTCGAAGTAGTTCACGGTAAAGCCGAGCCGTCGCTAGCGAGCGCCCGACCTGGCGACCGCTACCAGTTCGAGCGTCTTGGGTATTTTTGCGTGGATAAGTCGTCAATGCCCGAGCAGCTCGTGTTTAATCGCACTGCCGAGCTGCGGGACACTTGGGCGAGGCTTCAAAAGCGATGGTAAGTGGCCTCTGTGCCGGCGGACCGGATGTGCCAAGCCTCCGCGTTTCGAGTCCGGCCTTTGCTTCTTGGTTCCGAGCCTTTCACCCTATTGGCAGCCGCCCGCGCCAGGATCCCGGTCTCGCGGGTCCCGTTTCGGCAACGTCTTCTCCAGCCGCAGCTCGTACGCGTCCTGCACCTGGGTTCCTTCGTACCGGATCGATTGGCGCAGCATCACCGGGTGCGTCCCGGCGCTCTTCACGGTGTACCAGTTATGGGTTGACTCGGTGTACACCGGACCGCAGCGCGCCAACTGCACCTGGAACCCTTTTGCGTACAGTACACCCAGCAGATGCTCGCCGCGCGGGTGCATTCCCATTTCCTCGATGTAGACTGTTTTGGCCTGCCCGGCGGAACCGCTCGCGAGAATGCTAAACCTCCTGCCCGCAAGAGTCAAATTCCCTGATTGCGCGACCGGGTTAGGATCGTTCTTGGACGTCAGGTCCCACGGCTTGGGGACGGCGAGCCATTCGATTCCGGTGGACAAGGCGGCGAGCGCTTTCCAATCCGAAAGCGCCGGTCCTGACACCGGCGGAATCAGTGTCATGATCGTCCCCGCCAACGCCTCGTGCGGCAGGACGCTCGATACGGCCTTCCGCTCTGAAGGCGGCGCCGAGCATTCTTCCGAGTAGAGCTTCAGTTGCGCGGGCTGTAACGCGGGCAGCTCCTCGCCTTGACTCAATGCGAAACCTTCGCAGGGCCGGCCGTTGCACGAAGTCTGAATCGAGAGCACGCCCGGATTCGTGCCGGCCCCTTTGATGCGATACCAGTTCGTGCCTCCGGCCGTTCCCTGAACCGGGCAGCGCGCCAGTTCCGTCGCCAGCCCCGCGCCGTTGAGGGCCGTGAGCACCGCGGCCTCGCCAAACGGCGCGGTGGCATTGCGCAGATAGAGGTTGCTTACGATCGTGCGCGCGCCGCTAGCGACGGCCACCAGGTTGCGGCCGCCGATCACCGCCTTGCCCGGACGTGAAAAACAGCCGCCGTCCGGCAGGCAGTTCTGGAGCATGGTTGGCGGCACCGGCGCCCACTGGACGCCGGGCAGTGCCTCCAGTCCGCTCCAGTCGGCGGTGAACGACTGGCTGTAGAAGACCTTGACAACGGCGGCGAGATCGTCTTCCGGCTTGCCGGCCGCCCGAGCGCTCGAGGAGAACAACAAATACGCAGCTGCCGCCACAAGGGCGGCGCAAGAAAGCGGAAACCGCATGGGTCAACCTCCCGGAGCCTGGACCAAACCAATCTATCATGGACCTCGCAAACACGCCCTACTCGTCGTTTGACGAGCTGCGACCCGGCGGGGGCGAATCTGTTGGGGTGGGCGCGGCGAGGCGTCCTGTGCGCCTGCAGAAGACGTGGGGCGGCTTGCCGGGTCAGGCTTTGTCCCTTTTCGATCCTGCCTTTGGGTCCCAGCTGCGCGAGGAGACAACTCCCGTGTTCAAACCAAGAAGGTGCAGACCGCCAAAGAAACGGGCGTGCTCCACTTTGACGCAGTGATCCATCACCACTTCGAGTCCCGCTTGCCGGGCTCGCGCGGCGGCCTCGTAGTTCACTACGCCGAACTGCATCCAAACGACCTTGGCACCGATTTCGATGGCCTCCTCAACGATCGGCGGAACGTCCTCGGAAGCCCGAAAAACATCCACGATCTCCACTTTGCCCGGAACATCCTTGAGCGATGCATAGCAAGGCTGGCCCAGAATTTCTTTCTCGCGCGGGTTGACGGGAATCACCTGGTAGCCCTCGGCCAGCATATACATCGCAGCGAAATGACTTGGGCGGTAGGGATTCGACGAGAGACCCACCATCGCGATCGTGCTGTATCGCTCGAGAATGCGCAGACTGTCGATCGCCGAGGTGGCGAATCGTGTACCCTGGACGGGCGAGTTCGCACTGACGCCGCCGCTGGACAAGCTGCAAACCAGTGATGTGCCAGACATGACGGTAATTCGGCAAACAGGAGATCGACGGATTCTCCGCTGATGCGGCGCTTGTGCTGACGCCCGCGCCCCCGAGTGCGCTCTCCAAAAAAGTCTGTCTTACCTCGATTCCTAATTGGCCTGCGACGCTTCCAACGCCTGCGAAAGATCCCACAGAATATCCTCGAGATCTTCCAGCCCCACCGACAGACGCACCATGTCCGGGGTGACACCAGCGGCGATTTGGTCCTTCTCCGGCAACTGCTGGTGCGTTGTGCTCGCCGGGTGAATCACCAGGCTCTTCGCATCGCCAACGTTGGCCAAGTGCGAGAAAAGCTGCAAACTCTCAATGAACTTCTTGCCGGCCGCCAGGCCGCCCTTGATGCCGAACGTGAAAATCGCTCCTGCTCCCAACGGCAGATATTGCTGAGCCAGCTTGTTGTAAGGGCTGGAGTCGATCCCGGGATGATTGACCCAGGTCACCAGCGGATGCTTCGCGAGGCGCTGCGCCACGGCCAGGGCATTTGCGGAATGCCGCGCCATGCGCATGCCCAGCGTCTCGATGCCCTGCAGGAAGAGGAACGCGTTGAAGGGGCTCATGCAAGGTCCGAAATCGCGCAGTCCTTCCACACGGCACTTGATAATGAACGCCAGCTCACCGAACGTCTCGCTGAATCGCATCCCGTGATAACCGGGGCTGGGATCGTTGATCTGCGGGAAATTACCTTTCGTCCAAGGGAACTTGCCGCTGTCGACGATCACGCCCCCGATGCTGGTGCCGTGCCCGCCGATGAACTTCGTGGTCGAGTGCACCACGATGTCCGCGCCGTACTCGATCGGGCGGCACAGGTACGGCGACGCGAACGTGTTGTCCACCACCAGCGGAATGTTCGCCTGGTGCGCGATCTTCGCGACAGCTTCGATGTCGACCACATTCATCCGCGGATTGGCGATCGTCTCGATATAAAGCAGCTTGGTTTTCGGCGTGATTGCTTTGCGGAAATTTTCCGGGTCATCGGGGTCGACGAAGATCGTGTTGAGTCCAATACGGCGGAAACTGGTGTCAAACTGCGTATAGGTGCCGCCGTAAAGGGTCGACGACGAGACGAGATCGTCGCCTGCCTGGCATAGCGCGTTCACTGTGAGAAATTGCGCAGCCTGGCCGCTTGAAAGAGCCAACGCGCCGATGCCGCCTTCCAGGGACGCCATGCGCTCTTCGAGCACGGCCGTCGTCGGGTTCATGATACGCGTATAAATGTTCCCGAAGCGCTGCAGCGCAAAGAGGGCGGCCGCGTGGTCGCTGTCCTCAAACACATACGACGTTGTTTGATAGATGGGAACCGCCCGCGCACCCGTGGCCGGGTCGGGACGCTGTCCGGCGTGCAAAGCGCGCGTGTTGAAGCCGAAAGCGTGTTCTTTGCTCATAAGCCAACCATGGTAGCGCGACGGGACCTGCCTGCGGGGCGGCGTGCGGGTTTGCAAACCTACATCGCTTCCGAGACCATGCCGGGCGGCGCAATCCGTCAAGGCGGTTTCGTGCATCATAGGAAGATGGCGGGCCGGGACGAAACCTACACACCGGGCTACAGCGCGAACGCTTCGGACTTCATGGCGCAACGGCGCGCCAGCACCCACGCGGCTTTCTTTACCCCGCGGCTGCGGCCCGGGATGCGTCTGCTCGACTGCGGCTGCGGGCCCGGTACATTGACCGTCGATCTCGCTGAGATCATTACGCCCGGCGAGGCCGTGGGTGTGGATCGCGAAGCAACCCAGGTGGAAGCGGCGCGCCGTCAGGCCCAACAGCGGGGGGCGAGTGCGCGTTTCGAGACCGCCAGCATTTACGAACTGCCGTTTCCGGCTGGATATTTCGACGCGGCATTCAGCCACGCGCTTTTTGAGCATCTGGCCGAACCCTTGCGGGCGCTGGCCGAGGTCAAGCGTGTCCTCAAGCCGGGCGGTTTCGCTGGCCTGCGCTGCCCGGACTGGGGCGGTTTCCTGATCCACCCTTCCACGGGGCTGCTCGATCAGGCGATTGCGTATTACAGGGGCCTACAAACGGCGAACGGCGGCGACGTGACGGCGGGGCGCAAGCTGGGAAGCTGGCTGCGGCAGGCCGGATTTCGGGGTGTAACGATGTCAGCTGCCTACGAAATCTATTGCGAACCGCGCCGAATTGCTGAGTATTTGGCGCTCCAGATCCACCCCGCGCCGGAGGCGCGACCGGAAGCGGATTCGGAGCATCGAATCACTATGGCCGCGGAGTTGCGAAGATGGTGTACGGATCCCGACGCGCTCTTCGCGCAGGCCTGGTGCGAAGTGGTTGGATTTGCGGAATGAGTTGAGGGGCAAGAGAGAAGGAGACGCTGCATGCACAATGTGGTCATCATCGGTTCAGGATGCGCGGGAAATACCGCCGCCATCTACGCGGGGCGGGCCAATCTTGAACCCTTGGTCATTGCCGGCCTGGAAGCCGGGGGACAACTTTCGCTGACGACGGACGTGGAGAACTATCCAGGCTTCCCGGAGGGCATCATGGGCCCCGATCTCGTCGAGAACATGAAGAAACAGGCCCAGCGGTTCGGCGCGCAGTATATCGCGGGCGATGTGACCAAGGCCGACCTCTCAAAGCGGCCGTTCACCTTGCAGGTTGGCGGCGATAAGACCATCGAAACCAAGACGCTCATCATCGCCTCGGGCGCGTCGGCGCGCTGGCTTGGTCTGGAATCCGAGAAGAAGCTTATCGGCCACGGCGTCAGCTCGTGCGCCACCTGCGATGGCTTCTTCTTCCGTGGCAAGCCCGTCACCGTCGTCGGCGGCGGCGATTCGGCGATGGAAGAGTCCACGTTCCTCACCAAGTTCGCCTCGGAGGTCACTGTTGTTCACCGTCGCGACGAGTTCCGCGCTTCCAAAATCATGCTGGACCGCGCCCGCAAGAACGACAAGATCAAATGGGTGACGAACGCCACCGTCGATGAGGTTTACGACGTCGATAAGGGCGAGGTGAGCGGCGTTCGCCTGAAGGACCTGCGGGACGGCAAGACGTGGGACCACAAGACGGATGCGCTGTTCCTCGCAATCGGCCACATCCCCAACACCAAAATTTTCCAAGGCCAGATCGAACTCGACAAAGACGGCTACATTATCTCGAGGGGCGGCGCCAGAACGAACGTAGATGGTGTCTTTCACGCCGGCGACGTGCAGGATCGCGTCTATCGCCAGGCAGTCACGGCGTCAGGAATGGGCTGCATGGCTGCCATCGAAGCCGAACGGTTCCTCGAGGCTCACGGGCACTAAGCCCTGTTTGGAGCGTGGGCTTCCGCAGGAAACCTGTCTCGAATGGATTTTCCGCGTGGGCGCTTACCGAAGCACAGCCCGCTAGGGTGTGTAGATCTCGGCCCGGCCCGCTTTCATGCGCAGGGCGCGGCGGCCGTTGAGAACGGCGATCAGTTCCTCGCCGAACAGATCTACCGCGGCAGGCTTCAACAAGCCTGATTCTCCCAGCTCTTCCACCGTCTGAAAGCGGCCCCGCAGAAGTCCGGGCAGGCTGTCAGGGTCCACCAGAAAGCGAATCGGAACCTCCTGCGCGTGCGCCAACAGGTTGAGGAAGCACTTCAGCGCGGCCAGCGCCGGTGCTTCCTCCGGCTCGCCAGCATCCCCTTCAGGGGTCCGGCTCGCTTTTTGCCCAGCGGCTGATTCGATGCCCTGTGCGATGGCCTTCAGAATCTCCCCTGAGCCGTTCTGCAGGGTTTTGGCCCCCAGGCCGCGAAAGTTCGCGAGATCCTCCGCATGGGCCGGTCTGGCGTGAGCCAGCTTCACCAGCAACGGATCATCGGCGATCCAGCGGCGCGGCAGGTTGGCCTTCCGCACGCGATCTTCGCGCCAGCGCACTAGCTCCTTCAAGACGGCGTGTTCCACCGGACCAAGCCGTTTGCCCGCGGCCAGCTTTTCCGTCAGCGCTTCCGGATTCGGCTGGTATCGTTCGGGCCGGGCAAATTCCGCGGAAAGCCGCAGCGCCCAATCGCGCCGTTTGCGGCCTTCGAGATCCGCGAGCAGAATCTCGGCCGTCTCCACCAGGTACTCCACATCCGCGAGCGCGTACTTTGACATCACGGCCGGCAGCGGCCTCTTCAGCCAGTCGGTGCGCGTGTGCCCCTTCGGCAGCCGGACCCCGAGCACCTTCCGCACCAGGGCCGCCAAGCCGATCTGATCCCCCCGTCCCGTTAGTGCCGCGCCGATGGCTGTGTCGAAAACCGGCGACGCCACAATGCCGTAGGAACTGTAAAGGCATTCCTGGTCCTGCTCGATGGCGTGGCCGGCTTTGAGGATATCGGGGTCGGTCAGCACCTTGAGCAAGGGCTTTAAATCGGCTGATCGAAGCGCGAGCGGGTCCAGCAGCCAGGAAGTTTCGCGGTCGGCGATCTGCAGCAGGCCCAACTGCGGGAAAAAGGTCCGCTCCCGGATGAATTCGGTGTCAAATGCGATGATGGGCTGCTTGGCCAGCCGTTCGGCCACGGCCGCGACCCCTTCCGCGTCCTGAATGAGGCCCTCCTGGCGGACGACGGCGGTCCCTTCTCCGGTCTTGGGCGGCAAGGCGTGCTGGCGGCGAGGACGGCCACGGTCGGCCGGATGATCTCTGTTCTTCTTCATCAACAGGCTGGTGAAACGGACAAACGAAGGGGCTGGCGGCCGGAGGCTGGCGCTCCCGGACGGCCCACCATTAGATTGTAAGGGAAACGGTCCCACGGCATGCTGGACCCGCGATGGCCAACCGCCTTGAGGATTCAACTTCTTCCCGAGGAGGCTCACAACAAGTACGTTAAGATGAATAAGGGCGAAGTGAGCGCCGCAAATGGGCACTCGTGCCGGCACGGTCACTAACGTGCTCTTTGTATGGGATCCGAGGAAGGCGGCTGCGAACGTCCGAAAGCACGGCGTCGGGTTTCGCGAGGCTGCAACGGCCCTTGAAGATCCTCTGTCGACGACGTTTTCTGATGAAGCGCACCCTGGCGATGAGCAACGCTTTATCACTATAGGCATGTCTTCACAGAGCCGCTTGTTAGTGGTGGCTCATACAGAGACCGCCAAAATGATTCGTGTAATCAGCGCCAGACGGGCGACGCGGCGCGAACGACTGTTTTATGAAGAAGACTAAACGTGAAGTAGACGACCTGCGGCCCGAATACGATTTCGCCTCGATGCGGGGAGGGATCCGAGGCAAGTATGTGAAACGCCTTCAGGAAGAGACCAACCTGGTGCTTCTTGATCCAGAAATCGCTGCTGCCTTCCCGACTGAAGAAGCTGTCAACGCCGCGTTACGAGGCGTTTTGAACACCACAAAGGCGGTTCGACAGCTCGGCGGGCTGCCGAACAAGACGCTGCTGCCCTCTGCCCGAAAGACGCGCCGTAGTTCCTAGCGGGTCTGGTCTCCCCCGTGTCTCTGTGCGTTCGGTCCGCCGGGGGAACACATTCTCGGGGCGCGATTCGGTGTCGTCCCGTGATCCCTCTAAAGTGCGCCGGCTGTCCCCGATGTTCCTTTTCCTACATGATTTCCCTGGGCCGCCTATGACTATTCTTGAAACCGCCAGGCTCTTATTCCGCGATCATCAGCCAGAGGATCTGGAACCGTATTGCGCCATGGAGGCCGACCCGGAAGTCCGGCGCTATGTCGGCGGACAACCCCGGATGCGCCCCGCCGCCGAACACAAGTTTCGATCCGTCTATCTGCCGCCGGTGCGCAACCGCCTCGGACTGTGGGCCACTATCTTCAAACCCGAAGGCCATTACATCGGCTATTGCGGCCTGTATCCGCATTTCGGCGAGCGCGGTCCCATTCCAGGCGAGGGAACGCTGGCGTTCTACCTCGCCCGGGCTTATTGGGGACGAGGTCTGGCGACCGAGGCGGGCCACGCCTTCGTCCGATTCGGCTTCGGTGAACTTGGCCTTACGCGAATTGTGGCGGGTGTTGAGGTGGGCAACGATGCGTCGCTTCGCGTTCTCGAAAAGCTGGGCTTCGCCTGGCTAAGCACGGAAAAGGGCGAGCGCCGCTCGTTTCATGAGTTCGAGCTGCGGAATCCGGAATCCTCTGAGTCAGTGTAGAAAAATCGGCGAATGTCCCAAGCAACGAAACGAAGCACCAAGGGGCAGACGGCTTTCTCTCAAGGGCGGGGACGGTCCCCGATTTTCCTTTGACAATCGCTGCTACATGCGGAATGCTTAAGCGTCCGCGGAAAATAGTGCCGCACGGGTAAAAAAAGCTGACTACAGCTTCTCGACGATCTCCACCGGGTCGAGTAGACGGAAGGTCAGCCGCGTTTCCGAGGCAATCTCAGCGGGCTTGCCACGGGTGGCCGCAACGGCCCCTCCGCCAGCTCCTGCTCCCACGCCTGCGCCGATGGCGGCGCCTTTGCCGCCTCCGGCGATCGCGCCGATAATGGCGCCCACTCCGGCGCCGATGCCGACTTTCTTGGCGTCGTCCGCTTTCGTCTCTTCGCCCTGCACATGGATCTTACTGGTGACCACGCCAATCGTCTGGCCGTCAGCTGCTTCGAGCCGCACGAGTTCGATAGACAGCTTCGAGAGGCCCTTCACGCGTCCCGCCCGTTCCGCCTCAAGAACGCGCCCCTCCACGCGGGCGCCTTTCTTCGCAATCACCATGTCGTTGACGATGATCGGCTCATCCAGGTTGGCGTAGAAGGTGTCGCCGCCCAGGTTCCGCTCGGTGGAAAGCGAATGCGAGAGCCGGATGGTGAGGTGCTCCCCGGCGGCCAGCGTAACCCTGCGCGGCTGCGGAGGCGGTGGAGGCGGCGCCGGCTCGCGCTCCGGTAGCCCGGCAATCGTGACACCGGCGGCGGGATCTGGGGGCCGCGGCTCTTTTGCCACGGTTTCGGTGGGTGGCGCAGCAGGTGTTTCCACCGGCGCAGGCTTCACCGGAGCTGCTTTCGGCCGGCGCACGGGCTGCGGTTTGGCGGGCTCGGGAGCCGCCTCAACCACGGCGGGGACCGGCTCCGCCCCGGCCGCTTCTTGTGGCACGGGAGCGGTTTCCGCAATGGGAGCAGCTGTTTCCGGCTGCGGCGCGGACTGCTGGTCGCGATAAATCTGGAAGAGCAGCGCCGCCGTAACCACCAGAAACAGCAGAATCAAAACCTGCACATACTTCATAAAGCCTCCGGATCCCCTGCTGTCCCCAAGGGACGGGCCGCATGTGAGCGGGGTTACAAGTATTAACCCCGTAGAAGGCCTTTGGGCTCGCGGCGGCGTAGGAATTGAGACCGCCATGGTCTTCGCGCCGTCCAGTTGTCCACGCAACCGCGCCGTTACAGCCGCGCTGCGAACTCACGAGCGACCAGGTCGGCTTCCTCTTGCGGCAGACCTACCAATCCCGCCAGCCATTTCCCTTTGGCAAAGATGTAGACAGGTTGCTCGCCTTCCATGCCAAAGTAGCCGCCCATGTGCGCGATGAACTTGGCGTTCGACAGCGTTTTCTGATGGTCGTTCATCAACAGTGCGGCGGCTTGCGGCGATCCTGTTTCGATGAGAAACAGGTGATGGGTTTTCCCGCCGCGCGCATATTCGGCGAGATTCCCGCCGGGCAGGAAGTCTTTGCCCAGCAAATGGTCGTCAACAATCTCGACCTTCACGCGATCCTGGGAGGGAAAGCGATGACTCTCGTCCGACGGCCGCGTTGCAGGTTTCGCGGCCTTCGTCTCGACGGGTTGCTCGCTGGGAACGCTGCAACCACTCAACAAGGCGAAGACGGCCATCCACAAGCAGAATCGCATCAGCAGGCTCCTCGAAAAATGGCGGCAGGCAACAATCCGCATAGCTTAGCACCGGCGAGACGCCGTTCACCCGCCCGCGTCGCCGGCGGAAACGCCTCGCAGTCCGCGTGGCTTCTGCCGGCTCCATCCTCTCTGCTATCGTAACCTTCTATGCGTGATCCCAAAAAACTACGTAGTCATGATTGGTTCAACGGTTCCGGATACGAGAGTGTGGTGCACCGGGCGTCGCTGCGGGCCGAAGGTTTCGGCGCCGAAGCGTTCTCGGGAAAGCCCGTCATCGGCATCTGCAACTCCTGGAGCGAGTTGACCCACTGCAACGTCCATCTGCGGATGGTGGCGGACGCCGTCAAGCGCGGCGTGTGGGCGGCGGGCGGCATGCCGCTCGAGTTTCCGACGATCTCGCTCGGCGAACTTTTCATGAAGCCGACCACGATGCTCTTCCGCAACCTCATGGCGATGGACGTGGAGGAATCCATCGTCGCCAACCCGATCGACGGCGTGGTGCTGCTTTCCGGCTGCGACAAGACCACTCCGGCGCAGCTCATGGGCGCGGCCAGCGCCGACATCCCCGCCATCATGGTGACCGGCGGGCCGATGCTCAGCGGCCACTGGGGCCAGCGCGAGCTGGGATCGGGTACCGACGCCCGCAAGCTCTATCAGGAGTACCGCGCCGGCCGGCTTACCGACGAGCAGCTCTCGGAGGTCGAAGGCTGCATCTCGCGCAGCAACGGCCACTGCACGGTCATGGGAACGGCCTCGACCATGGCTTCGATGGCCGAAGCGCTCGGCATGACGCTGCCCGGCGCGGCCGCGATTCCCGCCGTCGATTCGCGCCGCTACCAGTGGGCGGAAGCGAGCGGACGCCGCATCGTCGATATGGTGTGGGAAGACCTGCGGCCCTCGAAGATTCTCACCAAAGAAGCCTTTGAAAACGCCATCCGCACCGACATGGCGATCGGCGGCTCGACCAACGCCGTGGTGCACCTGCTGGCGATCGCCGGACGCTGCGGCATCGATCTGCGCCTGCCGGATTTCGACCGGCTCTCGTCGCAAACGCCCTTCATCGCGAACGTGAAGCCTTCCGGCCAATATCTGATGGAGGATTTCTACTACGCGGGCGGTTTGCCGGCGGTGATGAAAGAGATTCTGCCGCTGCTGCACAGGGATGTGCTGACCGTCACCGGAAAAACTCTCGCCGAAGGCATCGTGGATGCGGAATGCTCGAATCGCGACGTGATCCGCACGCTCGACCAACCGCTGAGCCCGGAAGGCGGCACGGCGATCCTCTATGGCAACCTCGCTCCCGACGGCGCCGTGATCAAGCAGACGGCCGCCTCGCCACATCTGCTGAAACATCGCGGCAAAGCCGTTGTCTTCGAGCGCTTCGAGCAACTGAAGGCGCACATCGACGATCCGGATCTCGACATTGACGAGCGCTCGGTGCTGGTGCTCAAGAACGCCGGCCCCACCGGCGCGCCGGGTTTCCCCGAGTGGGGGCATCTGCCGATTCCCGCGAAGCTTCTCAAGCGCGGCGTCGAGGACATCGTGCGCATCAGCGACGCGCGCATGAGCGGCACAAGCTTCGGCACCGATGTGCTGCATATTTCGCCGGAGTCCGCGATCGGCGGGCCCCTGGCCGCGGTGCGCACGGGCGACGAAATCGAACTCGATGTCCCTGCCCGCAAGCTCGAATTATGCGTGCCGCCGGAGGAAATCCAACGCCGGCTGGCCGGCCATAAGCCGCCTCCCTCCCCTTACCAGCGAGGCTATGGCAAGCTGTTCCTGCGCGAAGTGACGCAGGCGCACGAAGGGTGCGATTTCAAGTTTCTGCACAAGGAGCCGGTGGGGTAAGGGGGTTGCGTGCGGTCAGTGGTCCACAGCTACCAACGTCCTATCGTAGTTTCCGACTATAGGTTGCTTAAATCCCAAAATTCTGGCAAAATCTTCGGCGTTGTTCGGTAAGACTGTCGGAGGTCAGGCATGGCGCTAAGGTTTCGCAGATCAATAAAACTCGCCCCCGGTCTTCGTCTTAACATGGGCAAGCGCGGGTTCGGCTTCTCTGTCGGCCCCCGTGGAGCATCGTTCACTGCCGGACCATCTGGTGTCCATGGCAATTTGGGGTTACCGGGAACAGGCTTGTCCTACAGGACCAGTCTGCCAAGCGGCAGGCCGCAAGCAGTGCCCCGCGGGCAGATGAACGTAAGTATCAGTATTAAAAACGATGGGAGGCTGATGTTCGCCTCGCCGGACGGGGTTCCGCTCCCAAGCAATGTCGAGAACACCACGAAGAAGGAGCATGCTGAAACGATTCGAGCGTGGCTCGAAGGACAGTGTGCCGAGATTAATGATGTTCTGGATGCTTGCGTAAACATTCACACAAGATCCCCGGCTCCCGAGGCCAACGAAAGGTTTAGACCAGCGGAATTTTCACTGCCAATGCCAGAGCTTCCGAAGGAAAGGTCGCCTGGGCTAGCCGCTCGTTTCTTGGCGTCGAAAAGGGCGGAGGTGGAGAGGGAGAATCAGGAGGCCGTTGCGACATACGAGCGTAACGTGGCCGAATGGAACAAAAAGAAAGCTGAATTTCTGGAGGCTGAGCAGCGGCGGAAGGTTATATTTGAGAAGCTACGTCATACAGATCCGGTAGTGATGGACGAGTACTTGTCGCAGGTACTTCAGTCGCTCAGTTGGCCGGGCGAGACAAATGTGACTTTCGAGCTTACGGGCCAAGGGCAGACGATATTCATTGATATTGACCTACCTGAGATTGATGATTTTCCGCGGAGAAGTGCGACCGTGGCGGCCAGAGGCTTGCGACTTAACGTTAAGGAGCTATCCGAAAAAGAGACGCGAACAAACTACGCGAGGCATGTTCATGGTATTGGCTTCCGCATCGCGGCAGTGGCGTTTTACTCGCTGCCAGCAGTCAACCAAGTGGTGCTTTCCGCATACTCGCAGCGGCCCGATAAATCAACAGGCGGGCTTCGGGATGAGTATCTCTATAGTGTCCGTGTCCTGCGTTCTGAGTGGTCGCGCATAGACTTCGGCGGACTGCACAGGATTGATCCGATCGAGGCTTTACAGTGTTTCGAGATCAGGCAGCTCCTCACGAAGACTGGTGAGCTTGCTCCAATCGAACCTTTTGCGCCTGAGGGGACGAGTGGAACTGGCCTCGCTTTAGCAGCCGGCTAGCTCGCCGGGATCGGCAGACTCTGAGTCGGTCAACAAACCATCGAAGAATCTGATCCGAACCCACGAAGTGCTGCAGTCCGCCCAGATCCTCAATTCGGTGTCCGTGCTAATTGGCTCCACGCGGTCCACCGCGTGAGTCATGGGTTCGCGTGCGCCTGGTGAAGTCCCATCTGCAACGATCTGTTCACCAAGCCCCCGTACGTCTGTTGAAAACCCCGCGGTTGAACGCTTGGGGGCTTCGGTCTACTATGTATTGGGGCGGAGGTCTAACAATGCAACGTCGAACGTTCCTGGGCTTGGCTGCCGGAGCGGTGCTCAGCCGGCCAACACGTGCTTCCTCGGGCCGGACATCGGTTTCGATCCACGGGGACCAATTCTGGATCAACGGCCGTCCGACGTACGAGGGCCGCTCCTTCGAAGGCGCAAAGATCGAAGGTCTGCTGATGAATTCCCGCATGATCAACGGCATCTTCGACGACGTGAATTCCGAGTCCGTGCACCTGTGGCGCTACCCTGACACCGGGAAATGGGATGCCGACCGCAACACGAGCGAGTTTATCGCCGCCATGTCCGAATGGAGACGTCACGGACTGCTCGGCTTCACGCTCGGGCTGCAGGGCGGCAGCCCGCAGGGCTATTCCCGGGAGCAGCCCTGGAGGAACAGCGCGTTCGCTCCGGATGGGTCGTTGCGGCCCGAGTACATGCAGCGGCTGCAGAGGATCCTGGAACGGGCGGACGAGCTGGGGATGGTCTGCATCCTGAATCCCTTTTACTTCGGCCAGGACGAACATCTCGAGAACGACGACGCGGTTCGCCGCGCCGTGCGCGTCTCCATCGAGTGGGTGCTCGAGAAAGGCTACACCAACGTCCTCGTGGATCTGGTGAACGAGTGTGACAACCGGTCGTACCAGCAGCCGCTGCTGAAGCACGATCGAGTCCACGAGTTGATCCGTCTGGCGCAATCGATCAGCAAGGACGGCCGCCGGCTGCTGGTCTCGACCAGCTTCAATGGGCGCAGCATCCCCTCGGGCAACGTGGTCGAGGCGCTGGACTTTGTCCTGCTGCACGGAAACGGAGTCACTGATCCCGCCTACATCACCACCATGGTCGAGAAGACGCGGCAGCTGAAGGAATACCGCACCATGCCGGTGATCTTCAACGAAGACGACCATTTCGACTTCGACAAGCCGGTTAACAACATGATGAATGCCGTCCGGGCTTACGCCTCCTGGGGCTTTTTCGATCCGGGCGCTGGCCGCCAACTGGGCAAGGGCGATTACGGTGATGGCTACCAGAGCATTCCGGTAAATTGGGGCATCAACACCGAAACCAAACGAGCCTTCTTCGAAACCGTGAAGCGAGTGACCGGGTCGTAGCCGGGTTCGTGATCCCTCCGTAGGGGACGGGTCCCACCCCGTCCCGTGCCTGTCGTTGTCACCAGCGCCGCGCTACGTCCCAGCTACAACACAGCCTTCGATCCCCTCTCGATACCGTTCGCGTCAGCGTCTTGACGCGGCCGATGATGACGGCGATCGAACCCGGGACGGGTGGGACCCTTCCCTACAGACGACATCCACTCGCGGTGGATGTAAGGGCCTTCACCCGCGAATTATCCGCTCCCTCCCCACCGAGCTGGATTGCTCCGGATGTACCAGCGGACCTGGTGCAACTCGTCCCGGTTGCGAATGATGCGATCGAAGTAACTCCGTTGCCACAAACGCCGGCCGAAGTCCCGCCACAGCCCGCCTTCGATCCCCTCTCGATACCGTTTCGTCGTCAGCGTCTTGAAACGGCCCACAATGGCGGGAATCGAACACGGGACGGGGTGGGACCCGTCCCCTACAGAAGGCATCCAGTCTCGGTGGATGATGTGGAGGATGCCATGGAGGTGATTCGGCATCACGATGCACTCGTCCAATTGAATGCTCTGAGAATTTTCGGGGATTTGGCGCCAAATCGATTGCACCATCCGGCCGAGCGGGCTCACTTGCACAACGTCCTGATCGACTCGCCCCAACACACAACGCTTGTCAATGATGCAAACGGTTAGAAAGTAATCGCCTGGCAGCGAATAATCGTAATGGCAAAGCCGAAGAGGCTTTCGGCTCGGCAAAGCATCGCGCTCTGCCACGTCGAGCCAATTTTCCCGCGCGACCCCATGCCATCGCAACTCGTAGAAAACAGTCCCCCACTCTCTCGGATCGCGTTGCTTGTTGTAGGGGACGGGTCCCACCCCGTCCCGGCGTCATCTCGGGAAAGTCCGGGGTCGGTCTGTTCCGTGGTGCTATTCTTCTTTTGACTGGTGCTGCGAGGGATGAGCGCCAAATAGCGCAGGCATCGTTGAAGATGGACGGTTAGGCCAGCGATGACGGTTTTCTGGACCAAGCACACTCAGGGTGCCGGGGAGGAACCTCTGGGGGCGACGGAAAAGAGTGGAAACTGGTGGACCGCATGGGGATCGAACCCACGACCTCGACGTTGCGAACGTCGCGCTCTCCCAACTGAGCTAGCGGCCCCCGAGGAACAACAATCGTCAGTATATCATGCAGGTTTTCGCCTTCTGAAGAGCGGGTAGCGCCTTGTTTTGACGATGTCTTCCGGCCTGAGTGTGGTCGCGCGGGCACGCCTTGCACACTCTCCGTTCGCCTGGTCAATCCGCGGCTCCTTCCCACTTGCTTGCTATAATCACGTTCTCTTCGTACCGGCTTGATTCAGCAAAGCGGACGAAGGGGACAGGTTTCGTGGTCGCAAAACGCAGCCGGCTACAAACAGGCAACACGGAAACGGTCCCCCTACAAATTCATGGCAAATCCCTTTCGGCTTGACGGACGGCGTGCGCTCATCACAGGCGGGGCTAGCGGCATCGGCGAACAGACCGCCAGAGTGCTGGCCCGGGCCGGGGCTTCGGTCATCATCGCCGACGTCAATCAGACCGCGGCCGAAAAACTGGCCAAGGAACTCGGCGAGGACGCCTCCACGGCCGCCATGGATCTGACCGACCGGGCTTCCGTTCAGGCGGCATTTGCGAAACTCAACTCGCTCGATATCCTTGTCAACAATGCTGGTGTCGGCCACGTGGGCAGCATCGAAGAGACTGACCTTGAAGACTGGGACACCGTCTTCAAGGTCAACGTCGCGGGCCTCTTTCTGGCGACGAAATACGCCCTGCCGTTGCTGCTCGCCTCACCGCATGCCGCGATCGTCAATATCGGATCTGTGGCGGGGATGGTGGGCATTAAGCGCCGCTTTGCGTACTGCGCCTCGAAAGGGGCGGTCATCGCCATGACCCGGCAGCTCGCCGCCGAATATGCGGGCAAGATCCGCGTCAACTGCATCGCGCCCGGCACGGTCCACACGCCCTTCGTCGAGGGCTATCTCGAGAAATTCCACAAGCATGAGAAGGACGAAGTGCGGGCCGGCCTGCACCAGCGTCAACCCGTTGGCCGCATGGGTAAGCCGGAAGAGATCGCGCATATGGTCCTTTACGTCTGCTCCGACGAGGCCGAATTCGTGCACGGCTCTCTCCTGGCCATCGACGGTGGCTGGACCGCTCTCTAGGACCAGCAGCAAGTTGTTTTTTATCAGTAGCTTGCATTTCTGATTAGCCTGTCTCTCCAGCAGAAATCAGTTTCCGTTCCATGCGTTACCCCCAAGGAACCTCTTGACAAGATAGTCCACATACTGTAATTTCTGTATTAACAGAAATTACTGATAGAAATGGCAAACGTCAATCCACTCCAGGAACGCTTCGTGCTGCATTGGGGAGAAATGGGCACGCGTTGGGGCATTAACCGCACCGTCGCCCAGATCCACGCCCTGCTCTATCTCTCGCCCCAGCCGCTGCATGCCGAGCAGATAGCCGCCACGCTTTCGGTGGCGCGCTCGAACGTCTCCAATAGCCTCCGCGAATTGCAGGGCTGGGGCCTTGTGCGAGTGGTTCACGTGCTGGGCGACCGCCGTGACCACTTCGAGGCGCTGAAGGATGTGTGGGAGATGTTCCGCATTGTGCTGGACGAGCGCAAGAGGCGCGAGATCGATCCGACGCTGGCCCTATTGCGCTCCTCCGTCACCGAAGCGAAGAAGAATGAGAAGCAGGATCCCTACACCCACGAGCGGCTGGCCGAAATGCTCGATTTCATGGAAGTCGTGACGGGCTTCTACGACGAAATGCACCGCCTTCCCCCGCGGGCCGTGCGCAGCTTTTTGCGGCTGAAGGGAAAGCTCCGGAAATGGTTTGAAGCGGCCGTCTCGGAGTAGGCGCTGCCGCCGGGTCCTGCTCGGGCGGAAGGAGGACGCAAATGGCGATCAAGTTTGGCGACCTGTGGCGCTGGGAAGGCGAAGTCGATCGCGGCGCGTACTTGCTGGTCGGCTTGCTCGGGTTTGCGCTGAAGCACAATCTTGACCGCGCCCTGGCTACCTGGGTGTTCCAGCGGCCGTGGGGCGTCTTCAACTACTGGGTCTCGCCTTTCGACTTGGCCGGCGGTGAACCGGCGCAAGACCAGAAAGCATTCATCACAGCGCTCCTGCTTTTGGCATTGCCCTTCGTATGGGTCGGCCTCGCGATGACGGTGCGCCGGCTTCGGTCGGCGGGCCTGCCACTCTGGATAGCTGTGCTGTTTTTCGCGCCCTTCATCAACCTGCTGTTCTTCGTGATCCTGGGTGTGCTGCCGGCGGCGAGCGCGGTTCCGGAACGGCAATGGGAAACAACACTGGGGAAGAGAAGCCTGCGGGAGCCCTGGCTCGACCGCCTAATACCGCACCATCCCGCCGGAAGCGCCGCGGCGGGTGTGCTTCTTTCGGGCCTGTTCTCCGTCCCCCTGGTCGCGCTCACGACGACGGAGTTCGGCGCCTATACCGCCGGATTGTTTCTCGGGCTGCCGTTCTGCATGGGCCTGCTTTCGACGACGATCTTCGGCATGCGTAGCCCGCGCCACATCGGCGGCTACCTGCTGGTCTCGACTTTATCAGTGCTGTTCGCAGCGGGCTTGCTGCTGGCGTTTGCCGTGGAAGGAGTCGTCTGTATCCTGATGGCGGCTCCGACAGCCGTCCCGTGCGCGTGGACGGGCGCTCTGCTCGCGTATGCGCTGCAGAAACCTCCTAAGAGGCGCGAGGCGTCGCAGGTTTTTCCGGCGCTGCTGTTGGCGCTTCCCGCTCTGATGGCCGCGGAGCACGTCACGCTGCCCGACCCGCCTCTCTACGCGGTGCGCACGGCCTTGGAGATTGACGCACCACCGGAAGCCGTCTGGCGGCACGTGGTGTCGTTTGCCGAGCTGCCTCCCCCCGAGGAGTTTCTCTTCCGCATCGGCACCGCCTACCCGATACGCGCCGAGATCGAAGGCGAAGGGCCCGGCGCGGTACGTCATTGCGTCTTCTCGACCGGCGCTTTTGTCGAGCCGATCGAAGTGTGGGACGCGCCGCGCCTTCTGAAGTTTTCCGTCACGGAGAACCCGCCACCGATGGCGGAGTGGACGCCGTATCAGGCCGTGCATCCGCCGCACCTTGAGGGCTACCTGGTCTCGAACGGCGGCCAATTCCTTCTGGAGCCTTTGCCCGGCGGCCGGACAAGACTCGAAGGAACAACGTGGTATCGCCACTCCTTGTGGCCGGCCGCCTATTGGCGCATCTGGTCCGACGCCGTCATTCACAGGATTCATGAGCGCGTGCTGCGGCACATTAAGGGCAACGCCGAGCGCAGCTGAGGCTCTCTGGACCAGAGCGGCGCGGGCCTTTCGGCTATACTGCTTGCTTTCGGGGACAGAGCGAGGAATTCTCCGTTGGCGCTACCCTCCACCGCGTTCAAGACCGGCCCGCACAAGCTGCCATTGCTGAATTTAATTCGCCCCGAGGTTCTAGCTGGATCTGCGGCCCTGCGCGAGCGGTTCCTGACAGCCGAACCATTTCGCTACCTGGTGGTGGATGATTTTGTCGAGCTGCAATACTGCCGCCAACTCATCGGGGAGTTCCCGGCGTTCGATCGCAAGCAGGCCCTCAACGAACTGGGCCAAGTCGGCGGGAAAGCGGTTTTTCAAAACTTGCCCGAACTCGGCGCGGCCTACCAGCAGTTCGACCAGCTGTTGCGGTCGCGCGAGTTTCTCGGGCTGGTGAGTGAGATCACTGGTATTCCCGATTTGCTCTACGATCCGGAGTACATCGGTGGCGGCACGCACGAAAATCTGAGCGGCCAGGAACTCGACCCGCACGTCGACTTCAACTACCACCCCAGAACCAAGCTGCACCGGCGTTTGAACCTTATTCTTTTTCTGAACCCGGAGTGGAGGGAAGAGTGGGGCGGCTCGCTGGAACTGCACTTGAACCCCTGGCTGCCTCCCGCGGAAAACCGTGTCAAGACGGTTATCCCGGTGGCCAACCGCTGCGTGCTGTTCGAGACGTCCGAGCACTCCTGGCACGGCTTCAGCCGGATTGAGACACCCGAGGGACGTGGGATAACGCGGCGCTCCATCGCTGTCTACTTCTACACGCGGGAGCGTCCGCTCGAAGAGACTGTACCTGGTCACAGCACCGTGTATGTGCAGCGCCCGCTGCCCGGACACATCACCGCGGGCTACACGCTCCGCGAACAAGACATGGAAAGCATTCACACCCTGCTCGAACGGCGCGATCAGCAGATCAAGTTTCTCTACGAGCGTGAAAAGGAACGGGAGAAACAGTTCTCCGAGACGCTCCACGAGATTCTGCATTCACCGAGTTTTCGCCTGGTCAGAATGTTAACTTGGCCGCTCCGCAAACTGCGGGTGCTGACGCGGAGAGGGTGAGGCGTGACCTGCCTTCCGGTTACGTCACCACAATTTTCAGCGAATGAAATGATCGACGAAGTCCCGGCCCAGACCGGCCGTCTCGTAGTGTTTGCGGCAAAGGTCAATCTTCGTGAAGACGTCTTCGTAGCCAATCTGTTTGCCCCAGGGGTCTACGTAAATCATCGTGCCGTTCACCTGGAAGTAGGTGATCATTTCCGGCACGTCGTCAGGGACGACGAGGGTGTGCGTTTCTCCGGGCGGTTCGTAGACGTAGCCGCCTTCTTCCGCCACCCAGTCGTGCTCCAGATAGTGCCAGCGGCCTCTCAGCACAAACCCGTGCACGGGCTGCGGATGGCGATGCCGGCTTAGCACGCCGGCCTTGCGGACGCGCAGGAGATTCATCCAGTAGCCCTGCGACACATTCAGGCAGAGCGGCCGGAACCAGACGTTCTCCATTTGGGGGACCCAGACGCGCTCGTCTGCCGGAATGGCTGAAGGAACCACGATTTCCTTAGCGGCCTCCGTCGGAAACGGCAACTGGTAAGGCATCATCTTTTCGTCTTGCTTGATTTCAGGCATGCTGGCCGGGCTCCCGCGTTGGTGGACGCCGTAAGCCCTATTCTCGCAGCTTCGACGTTTTCCTCGTAAATGACGGGAGGAGGGAGCGGCGACCGTCGGTCGCCGCAACAGTAAGGACGCCCAGGCCGCATGACGCTCATGGTGAGATTGAGCTGCTCTGACTTCCCTACATGCGGCGGGCGTCCCATCTGCTGTCCGATCAAATACGGCCGACCTCAATTCTTCGAGGTCAGCCACAGGGGCCGGTCGAGCCGCAATTCGAGCCGCGTGCCTTTGTCGAGAACCAGCTCGCGTCCGCCGGCGGCGGCTCCGATCAGAGCACCAAGAGCGGCGCCCGAGCCTCCGGCGATGGCTGCGTCCTTCTTATCGCCTTTGGTCGCTCCGACGACCGTCCCGATTCCTCCACCCACGGCCGCTCCGATCGCGGCACTCTTGCCACGGCTTCCTTTGCCCTCAATCTCGCCTTCTTTGCCGACCTTGCTCTTGACGCCCTTTTCACCAACCACACCCTGTACCGATGCGACGATGGGCTGCTTCTTGCCCGCGAACTCAATCTCTTCGAACCGCAGCATCAGCTCGTTGTCATCGGCGTAGCTGACTTTTCCCTTGAGCTTCGCTCCCGCGGGAATCACGCGACCGTCCGCCGCAGGCAGAGCTTCCAGAGTCCGTGCATCGAACTTCTTACCCCGCTTTACCTTTTCGGCCTTGAGCGTGTCGCGCAGTTCGACCAGGAAGCGCGTTCCTTGGGGAACTTCGGACTGTATGGCCGCCGCTGGAGCAGCCGGGGCGGCGAAACCAAATGCCGTCAGGAGAACCACTAGGCCTGCCAACCATCTTGTCTTCATCGAACGTCCCTCCTTTGCTTCGTCAAGCCGCCTCCAACCAGGTCGAAAGGTGCTCGCCTCGCGCTTAGGCGATGGCAAATTTTTGGACGGTGCGTCGGGCAGGATTGGGTACGCGTCCGTTAACCTCTGTAGTTTCCAGAACTTAGAAAGGCCACTTGTGCTCACACGAATCCCCAAGGCCGGGTGGAAGGCGCGCTGGGCTTGGCTTACACGCACTGCCTCACGAAACAGGGGCAGTCTATACTTTGAGGGTGCCGCGCCAGGGGTTAGGCTGGAAATATCCTCTCTTGATTCTTGGCAGCGTTCTTGCCGGAATCGTATTCGGCTGGAGCCGGATCGGTTCCCAGATCAACTTCTGGTCCTACGATTTTCTGCTGCGCCTACGGCCCGCGGTTTCCTCCTCCTCCGCGATCTTGCTGGCAATCGACGAAGACAGCTTGGAATCCTTCGGCGGGCTGCTTCACCTGCGGGAACCGCTGGCACGGGCGCTCGAAGTCGTGGCCCGTCAGGAGCCCGCAGCGGTGGCCATCGACATCGTTCTGAGTGAACCAGGCGAGGAAAGCGACAACGAGGCGCTCGAACGCGCTCTGGCCGCAACTCCCAATGTCGTGCTGGCGGCGCATCTGCGCACCGGCAGCTCTGGGGAATCGGGCGCCTGGCAAGAGCCGCTGCCGCTGTTCCGCGAGCGGGCCGCGGCGCTGGGCCACGTTCACGCTGACCCCGATGACGACGGTGTGTGTCGGCGCATTCTGCTGGCGAAAGCCGGGGGCGGAAAGAGGCTGTGGGCCATGGCTTTGGAGGCCTACCGGCTGGCGCAAGGCGGCGGACCGGTTGTGGAAACAGAAGCGGGACTCGAGATACGTCCCAGGCGGATTCCCGCGGCCCTGCGCGAGCAGCGCCCTTTACCGATCGCCTTCCCAGGCCCGGAGTCGTCGATAGAGCGGGTGTCACTCCAGGAGATCCTTGAAACGCCCGGCAGCGCCGCTCGCGTGCGAGGCCGTGTTGTGTTTGTGGGAGTGGTGGTACCGGGCGGACCGGATCACTTCCTGATGACGCCATTTTCTTTCGGCCGGCCGCTTTCGGGCGTGGAAATCAACGCCGCCGCCTATGAGACTTTGGCACGGGGGGACTTCCTACAGACCGCGGCGGACTCCGTGTCCTTGCTCGTTGCCTTGGTGTTTGCGGCCGGGCTGGCGATCTGCTTCGTGCAATTTGCTGGACGCCGGGCACTCTGGCTGGCCGGTGCACTGCTCGCCGGTGCGCATCTGGGTCCGGCCGCGTTGTTTCTGGCGGGTCATATTCTCGACTTTGCTCTTGTGGGCGGCGTGGCCTGGATGTGTTTCTTCACCGGCGGCGGGTTCCACTACCTGGCGCTACGCGGCCGCATGCAGACCGCCGAAGAGCAGCGTAGCCGCTATCAGCGGGCCGTTCACTACGTGACCCACGAAATGCGCACGCCGCTGACTACCATTCAGGGGTCGAGCGAGATGATGAGCCGCTACGAGCTGACCGACGAGAAGCGCCAGCAGATTGCGGGGCTGATTCACCGCGAATCGGTGCGATTGGCCAAGCTGGTGGATATGTTCCTGAGCGTCGAGAAGCTTTCGGCCGGAGAGCTGGCGCTGCGTTGCGAAGCGGTGCGTCCGGACGAGATTCTGGCCGTGTGCATCGAAAGGGCGCTGCCTTTGGCCGAGCGGAAGCAGATTTCGATTGGCCACGGGCCGGGCGCCGCCGAGCCGCTGTGGGGTGATCGCGAATTTCTTGAATATGCCTGCTATAATCTGATCACCAACGCGATTAAGTATTCGCCCCCGCACACTACAATTACTGTCCGCGCCTGGCACGACCGGGAAAGTGTTCTGCTTTCCGTGGAGGATCGAGGCTATGGCATGGATGCCGCTGAGCTCAAAAGCATTTTCCGGAAGTTTTACCGCACGCCCCGCGCCGAAAACTCGCAGGAAAAGGGTACCGGACTCGGTTTGGCGATCGTCGAAGAAATCGTGGTGCAGCACGGCGGATCGATCGAGGTCGAAAGCCGTGTCGACGAAGGTTCGCGCTTTACCCTGTCGTTGCCTCGGGCCGCTGGGCAAGGCGGACCCGTCGCCACGGTTCGCGGTGACGAACACCGGCAAAGCCATTAATCTACTACGCGCGCGGGTGGCGTCGACTTTCATCGAAATCGCCCTGACAGGCATAAATCGATGAGCGAAAAGAAAAACACGATCCTTTTTGTGGAAGACGACCCTTCGCTGCTGCTGACCTTTTCGATGGGTCTGGAGGCGGCAGGGTATGCAGTCGATGCCGTCTCATCCACGTCGGAAGCGCTTTCGAAGTTGGCGAACGGCGCCTACGCCATCGTGATTACCGACATTTATCTCGACGAGCGTACAGGTCTGGATGTTCTACGCGCAGCGCGCGACTACCAGCCACGGTGCGCGGTGATCATGATCACCGGCCAGGGCACGATGGAAACCGTGATGGAGGCGACCGAGCGCGGCGCTTTCGACTACTTGGCGAAACCGTTCGATCTGAGCCGTCTGCTCGCCGTAGTACAACGGGCGGAAAGGGCGATGGCCCCGGAGACGAAACGCGAGGAAGCCGCGGAGCCAATACCCGACACTGAGATGGTCGGTTTTTCCGCGCCGATGGTCGCGATCTACAAGACGATTTCACGCGCGGCGCCAACCGACGCCCCCGTGCTGATCGAAGGCGAATCGGGCACCGGCAAGGAATTAGTCGCCCGATTGATCCACAAGAACAGCAAGCGCGCTGACGGTCCCTTCGTGCCGGTCGATTGCGGGTCGATTGCGCCTACTTTGATGGAGAGTGAACTTTTTGGGAGCGTGCGCGGGGCGTTCACGGGCGCGGAGCGCGACCGCGCCGGCCTGCTCGAAGCGGCGCACGGCGGCACCGTGTTTCTCGATGAAATCGCCGAGGTGGAGGGTGCGTTCCAGCTCCGGCTCCTGCGGTTCTTGCAGGAAAAGGAGGTTCGGCCGTTGGGATCGTCGAAGCTTCGCAAAGTCGATGTGCGCGTAATCGCCGCAACCAACCGCAACCTGCAGGTGATGGTGGAGGAAGGAAGTTTCCGCAAGGACCTGTGGTTCCGGCTCAACGTCGTCCACATCCACTTGCCGCCCCTGCGCGAGCGGCGGGCCGATATCGAGCCTCTTGTGCAACGTTTTCTGCGGCAGTTGAACGAGCGCTACGGGCGCGCTACGCGCCTCTTGCCCGAAGCCATGAAGGCGCTCGAGGAATACACCTGGCCGGGGAACGTGCGCCAGCTTGAACACCTTCTCGAACGACTGGTGATACTAACGCCTGTGGACGCCATCGAGGGAAGCGTCGTTCGCGAGGCGCTGGCGACGCTCGAGCCACGGCAGCACAAGGTGGAATCGCTGGCCGACGCCGAGGAAGAGCAGATTCGGAAAGTGCTCGCGGCCACCGGTGGCAACAAGAGCCGGGCCGCCGAGATTCTCAACATCGAACGCAAGACGCTCTATCGCAAGTTAGAACGGATGAACCGGTAGACAAGCGAAATCGGCAGGCCGACGACATTGAAGTAGCAGCCTTCGATGCGCGAAATGAATTTCGAAGCCGCTCCCTGAATACCGTAAGCGCCCGCCTTGTCAAACGGTTCACCCGTGGCAATGTAACCGGCAATCTCGTCCTCGCTGAGGGGCAGGAATTCGACAACCGTCTCCTCAACAGCTGTCTCGGCGGTTTTGCCGTCAAAAAAACAGATGCCGGTGAGCACGCGATGGCGCCGCCCCGACAGGGCGCGCAACATGCGGGCGGCGTCGGTGGCTCCCTCCGGTTTCCCTAGCAATAGCGCATCCACCGCCACCGTAGTGTCGGCGCCGAGGACAACTTCACCCTCGCGCCACACGGAGCGCGCTTTGGTTTCGGCAAGCCGGCGGACATGGCCCTCGGGCGTTTCGTTTTCGAGCGGCGTCTCGTCCACGTCCGCCGGGCGCACATTAAAGAGAATGCCGGCGCTCTCGAGAATTTCGCGGCGCCGTGGGGAAGCCGAGGCAAGGATCAGCATGGAAACACTCAGGATACGCGTTTCGGACGGCTGGTTGCGTCGTTGCTGGAGCCGCTCTTTGGCTGGGTCCGCCTGCGGTATCTAGGAAAATCTGGTCAGATGACCAGCTTAACTCCTGCTATGATTCTTGGAGAGGCAAAACATGAAAGTCCGGGTAGTGAATGCGACAGAGTTCAAGGCCAAATGCCTGGCTCTTTTGGATGAGGTGGAGGAGCAGGCGGGGACCATCACCATCACCAAGCGAGGCCGGCCCGTGGCTGTTTTGGGACCGACACGGAAAAAGGCTTGGAAGTCGCCCACAGGCGCCTGGGCTGGGAAGGTCCGGATCAAAGGCGACATCGTGAACGCCGACACGTCCGCCCAATGGGACGTTGTAGCCGGAAAGTAAGCCTGACTTCATGGCGCCGAAGCTGCTGCTCGATACGCATGTCGTCGTTCGATGGCTGGCCGATCCAAGGAAGCTTTCTCGCAATCAAGCCCGAATTCTGGCCACCGTGGTGCGGCGCGCTGAACCCGTCGCTCTCAGCGCGATCACGCTGATCGAGATTGCGGTTCTCACGGCCGACGGGCGTCTTCGCCTGAAGTCGCCCATGGACGAACTATTAGCCGACCTGCAGGCAAATCCCGTCTTCCGGGTGCTTCCACTGAGCTATGAGGTTGCATCCGAGGTTGCGCTCCTCGGCGGCGTGCTTCGCGACCCTGCCGACCGTGCGATTGTCGCCACCGCCAGGGTTCACCGTTTGCGGCTGATCACCTCGGATCAACGCATCGTCGAATCGAAGCTGGTACCCGTGGTCGAATAGGCTGCTACTCCGCCCTCGGCGTCAAATCCCGCCAGTTATTGCCCGCTTTGACGTCGGCAATGAGGGGAACGTTGAGGGAGTAAGCTTCCTCCATCTCCTTCTTGACCAGGCCGGCGACAGCATCCGTCTGTGCTTCGGGCACTTCAAACAGCAGCTCGTCGTGCACCTGCAAGAGCATCAACGCCGGGCTGCCCTGCTCGCGCAGCAGCCGGTCGATGCGGATCATCGCCAGTTTGATGATGTCGGCGGCGGATCCCTGAATCGGCGAGTTAATCGCCGTGCGCTCGGCGAAGCCGCGGGTGTTGGGGTTAGGGCTATCGAGATCGTGAATCGGGCGCAGCCGTCCCACTAGTGTCCGCGTGACGCCGGTGCTACGCGCCTCTCGGATCGCGCCCTCCATGAACCGCTTCACGCCGGCATAGCGCTCGAAATAGGCGTCGATGTATTGTTTGGCGTCGGCGCGGGGAATGCCGAGCTGTTGTGACAGCCCGAAGGGGCTCAGCCCATACGCAATGCCGAAATTGACTGCTTTCGCGCGGCGTCGTTCTTCGGCGCCCACCATCAGCGGAGGAATACCGAACACTTCGGCGGCGGTGCGCGTGTGAATGTCTTCTCCCTTGCGGAAAGCATCGCTGAGAACGCGATCGCCGGAGATGTGCGCCAGAATGCGCAGCTCGATCTGTGAATAGTCGGCGGCGAGCAGATTCCATCCGGGCCGGCTGACGAACGCGGCGCGAACTTCCCGTCCCAGCTCGGTGCGAATAGGAATGTTTTGCAGATTGGGATTCGACGACGAAAGCCGCCCGGTGGCCGCGCCCGCCTGATTGAAAGTCGTGTGCAGCCGTCCGGTAAAAGGATCAACCAGCGCGGGCAAGGCGTCGACATAGGTTCCCTTCAGCTTCGTGAGCTGCCGATGCTCCAGCACCTTGCTGACGATGGGATGCGCCGAGGTCAGATTTTCGAGGACGTCCGACGCTGTGGAGGGAACCTTGGTCTTGCCGCGTTTCCCCGGCTTAGGGAGCTGCAGCTTGTCGAACAGAATCTCGCCGAGCTGCTTCGGAGAGCTGATGTTGAAAGGGACACCGGCAAGGCTATGGATTTCCCGGCTGAGGCCTTCGAGCTGCGCGTCCATGCGGCTCGAAAGGTCGCCGAGAATCTTCGTATCGATGAAGACCCCGGCGCTTTCCATGCGGGCTAAAACCGGCGCGAGCGGGAGCTCGATCGTTTCGTAGACGTGCCTCAGCTCACGCGTGTCGATTTCTTTCGTGAGCAGATCGCCCAGTTCGCGATGCAAATCAGCCCTGCGGGCCGGGCTCGGATCGAGCGCGACCGCCAGGTGCCGCGCAACGATCTTGCCGAGCGAATAATCGGCGCGGCTGGAATCGACAAGAAAGGCGGCGAGCAGCGTATCGTCTACAACCCCGCCCAGGTTGATACCGGCGCTCTCGAACCGCCGCAGCACCGCCTTCCAATCGTGCACACGCTTGGGCACGGTGGCGTCTTCGAGCAGACCTTTCGCAGCGGATAGCAGCCTCGGGGGCAGCAGGCAGGCGTTTCCAGGATGCACGCAAAAGCCGATGCCACCCTCGATGATTCCTCCCTGCGCCGACCAGTCGGCCGTTTCGGGCAGTTCAACGACCAGCGTTACAGGCTGTTGCGGCTTGCGTCCGGCGAGCGCCTTCTTCAGCCAGTCGACGAACTCCTCGACCGATTCCGCCGAGAAGCAATCCGTCTTGGACTCGGTCTTGGGCTGTTCGATCTGGCTCAGCAGACTGTTGAATTCGAGAGCGCGATAGAGTTCGGCCAGAGCCTCGGGGTCCGGCTCAGCCGCGCGTAGAGAGTCGAGGTCAAGCTTCGCGGGCGCGTCCACGGCGATCGTCGCGAGCTTCTTGCTGAGCAGAATCTGCTCTCGATGCTGCTGCAGGCTCTCGCGGTAGGTCTTGCGCTTCACTTCATCCGCGTGGTCAATCGCGTTTTCCACACTGCCGTAGGTAGCGATCAAATCACGAGCACCCTTGTCGCCGATCCCCGGCGCGCCCGGAATGTTGTCGACGGAATCGCCCTTTAACGCCAACAGGTCGATCATTTGTGCGGGTGAAACGCCCATCACCTCCTGCACCTTGGCCGCGTCGTAAACAAGATCATCCTTCATGGGATTGAGCACGTAGACGCCGTCCGTCACAAGCTGCGACAGGTCTTTGTCGCTTGAAATCACATATACGTCGAGGTTGTGTTCCGCGGCCTGCCGCGCCAGCGAACCGATCACGTCGTCGGCTTCGTAGCCGGGTTCCGAGAGAACGGGAATTCGAGAAGCTTCCAGCAAGCGCTGGATGTAGGGCATCTGCTGCAAGAGGTCATCGGGCGTCTCGGTGCGGTTGGCCTTATAGGCGGTGAACATCTCATCGCGGAAGGTCGGTCCTTCACCTTCCCAGACGGCGGCAATGTACTCCGGGTGGAATTTGTCGAGCATTCGCCGCATCATGTTCGCGAAGATGTACACGGCTTCGGTGGGCTGGCCGGCGGAGGTGCGCATCAAGGGCGCGCCGCTGCGCGCGCGCCCGTAAAAGGCGCGGAAAATCAGCCCAAAGGTGTCGATCAGGAACAAGCGCGGGCGCTGCGAGGCCATGGCGATTAGTGTAGCGGGTTGGAGCAGGAAAACCGTTTCTGGCTCGGCGGCCCCGCCTACGCCCGAGCGTAGTTGATGCGGAAACCGCCCCCGAAGGCAGTTACCAATTCATCCACAGCGCTTCACGGCGCGCTTTTTTCACGGAGTGGCACTGCTTGGCGGGCGCTTCGGCCGAGCGCCAGCCGGAATAGAGTTCGTCCATCAGGTCGCAGCGATAACCCGAAACCGCCGCTTTCCCCTTGCAGCCTTGCAGCTGTGTCGCGAGACGCCTATGCTGATCGTCAGTCATTTCGTAGCCGTAGGCCTTGCGGTCGCCGCGCGAGCCATGCGGATAGGGCGGATCACAGTAGAAAAGCGTGTCGCCGGCGTCGTAGAGGTTAATGACTTCTTCGGCCGGTCGATTCTCGATTTGCACACGCAGCAAACGCAGCGCAATCTCTGGCAGGTCGTCCACGGCCCCGAGCCAGCGCGACACAACCCCCGACATTCCCGCGCGCGTCGTGCGTTTACAGTTGGCCCAGCGCCCCAGGGACGCGGTTTGCGCCAGGCCCGTGCGCGCCTGACGCGCCCGCACATAAAACAGCCGCGCGCGTTCGACGGCGGAGAGCGGATCGTCCTGAGGCGACACGGCTCTAAAAAACTCTTCGCGGGAAAACGGCGTGAGCGCGATTTTTTCCACGAGTTCTTCGCGCTGCTCGCGGAGCACGGTAAAAAAGTTCACAACCTCACCGTCGATATCGTTGTAGGTTTCAACAGGCGAGGGAACGCGGTTCAATAAGACGGCGCCGGAGCCGCCGAAAGGCTCGCAGTAGTGATGGCATTCCGGCAGGAGCGGCAACAACCACTTGAGGTGGCTGAATTTGCCGCCATACCAGCCGAAGGCGATCAGACGGCTGGGCGGGCGCTGCAGTACGGCGGTTTCAGGCGCGGTGGTCGCTTTGTCTGTCAGGTAAATCGGCGATGGCGTGCGGCCGGGCCCTTCCATGGGATGATCCGAGCAACCCTTGACGAACCGGGGAATCGTAACTGGCGCGGTCTGCCGCGCCCTGTTGCTCATCGCCGGTACAGAAACGCCATCTCCTCATGACGGCTTGCGCCACCGTCGTTCACCGCAAACGACGGTTGGCGCTCGTCGGTCTCGCGGCCGCTCCAGAGCGTGGCCGCGCCCCGTTCACCGTCTTTGCGTAGGGCATAGAAATTCAACCCAAATTTTTCGAGGCGCGTCTGGTCGTCGTTGTAGTTGCGGGAAACACGTTTCAGCGCATCGAGGCAGGCGTCACGCGGCGTCATGCCGTGCCGCATGTTTTCTACGATCGTGTGCGCGCCGGCGACGCGAATGTTCTCTTCGCCGCGGCCCGTTGATCCCGCCCCACCCACGTCCTGATCGATGTAGAGACCGGCGCCGATGATCGGCGAGTCGCCCACGCGTCCCGGCAACTTCCATGCCAGGCCGCTGGTCGTCGTGCAGCCCGACATTTCTCCCTTACGGTTGAGAACCAGGCAATTGATTGTGCCGGTCGGCGGATCGAGAATCACCCTTTCCACCCAAGCGAGTGTTTCGGAGTCCGCATAAGGAAATTGGCGGCGCAGCTCCGCTTGCCCTTTGCCCGCGGCCGGTGGCGCATCGAGACCGGGTCCCCAACCGCCCTTGAGTGATTCCTTCCAGGCGAGCCACGCGAGGCGCGCCCTTTCGGTCAGCAGGTTCTCTTCCTGGAAACCATGGGCGAGGGCGAACCGCAACGCGCCATCGCCGGTCAGCATGATGTGGTCGGTACGCTCCATAACGAGCTTGGCCACCTTCGAGGGAGTCTTAATGCCGCGCAGGGACGCCACGGAACCGGCGCGGCGCGTGGGGCCGTGCATGACGCAAGCATCAAGCTCAACCACACCTTCTTCGTTCGGCAGGCCGCCATAACCCACGCTGTTGTCTTCAGGATCGAGTTCTTGAATGTTGACGCCCGCAATCGCAGCGTCGAGCGTGTCGCCGCCGGCCCGTAGGATTTCGATCGCTCGCGCGCAGCAGGCAAGTCCGTTGGCGCTCGCAATCGCTATGTCCCTTTCGGGGGCGGCTGCCAAAGGAATGGCCGCGGCAGGCGCGACGGCGGCGCCAAGAGAGGAGTGAAAGAGTTGTCGCCGCGTCACCATAAATGCAACTACGAACTTCGAGGTGTCCGTTGCCGAAAAGTGGCGCCTATTGCACGGTCACCCAGTAAGGAGCGACGCGCATCATGCCGCCTTCCAACATCGCCTGCCAACCGGGAATGGTGCCAAGACGTTCGCGGAAGAACCTCGTCAGACGGGAGTCGCGGATCGATGCGTTCTCCAGTTCGTCGGTCCCCATGCCATCGCGGCCCAGCAGCAGCTCGAAGAAGGTCTTGGGCGGAGGATAAGGAACCAGCGTGACGAGGTCGTCTTCCGCCAGTCCGGCGGATTGTTTCACCATGGCGACGGCCCGGTCAAAACCGCCGATCTCGTCAACCAGGCCGTTCTGCTGCGCCTGGCTGCCCATCCAGACGCGGCCTTGCGCGACTTCGTGAATCTCCTCCCAGGGGCGCCCGCGTGCATCGGCGACTTTCTGCACGAAACCGCGGTAGAAAACTTCAATGTCCTCCCGCAGCTTTCGGCGCTCTTCTTCGGTCATGGCGCGGTAGTCCGTATCGATAGCGGCGAAATGCCCGCGGGTGATGATCTCTTTCTTCAGGCCGATTTTGTCGTAAAGCCCTCGCAGGTTGAACTTGCCATAGACTACCCCGATGGACCCCGTGTACGTGCCGGGATAGGCGAGGATGGGAGCGCCGGTCATGGCCATGTAGTAGCCGCCGGACGCGGCGACGTCCGACATCGAAACCACCAGCGGCTTCACTTCGTCGAGTAGATTCATCTCACGCCACATCTGGTCCGACGCGATGGCGTCCCCGCCGGGCGAATCAATCCGAACAATCACGCCCCGGATATCATCGTCCTCGCGGACGCGCCGCAGCGTCTCTGAAAAGGCGTCAGATCCCAATACGACCGACCCGAGAAACGGATCACCCTGCCCGCCGCCCCGGAGAATGTCGCCGACGCCGGAAATCACCGCGATGCGGCTGCCGCCGGCAAGCTTGAGTGATTCCATCGAAACTTTCTGGTACTCGCGGAGTTTCACCCGGTGGATTTCGTCGGCGTCCAGCTTCTCCTGAAGGTCCTCAAAAAACTGATCCTCGAACTTCAGGCCATCGGCCAGTCCGGCCGTCACAGCCTCTTCGGGGAGGAAGGGGCCGTTGTCGAGAATCGTTCTCAGCTCTCCTGGGGTTTTCCCGCGCGAGGCGGCGGCCGCATCAAGAAACTGGCCATAGACTTCGTCAAGAATCGAATTGACAACCTCGCGATAGGCGTCTGACATCGATGAGCGGGAAAACGGCTCAGCGGCGCTCTTATATTTGCCGATGTGCTCGATCTCGGCATCGACGCCGACTTTGGTCAGGGTGTCTTTCAGGAACGTGGCTTCGGCGCGCAGCCCCTTCACGTCGAGCATGCCCTCAGGGGTGAGGTAAACCTCATCGGCCGCGCTGGCGATGAGGTAGTCCAGGGTGCCTCCCACTTGCATGAACGCCACCACGGGCTTGCCGGATTTCTTGAACTCCTCGATATCCCAGCGGATTTCCTGGGCTTTGGCCCAGCCGGCGCTAAAGCCGCCGCAGCGCAGGGCCAGGGCGCGAATACGATCGTCCTTGGCTGCTTTCTTGATGTTGTTTCGCAGGTCCAACAAGGTCAGCGGCGGGCCGAAGCGCAAGTATTCCAGAGATACCTGGGCGGCGGCTGCCTCGGGAAACTCTCCCTGCAGCTCTACCACGAGGACCGAATCTGTCGCGATAGCGGGCTCGACGGAGCGCATCGCGACCACAACGATGACGAAAAGGAACAGTAACAGAAAGGATAGGACCAACCCGCTGAGCAGCCCGAGCAGAAATTTGACCATCGTTTCGCTTCCCTCGCGCCCCGAGTCCGCATCACGGACAGGCGGGCGTTTCCCAGGCCGGCCATGGCGATGGATCGGGCCAGAGGCGGCTCCGCTCCATTATATCGTCCGCTGTCGCAACGAGTTGCGGGCGGAATTGTCTCGAAGCATCCCCGAGACCTCCGCATTCTTCTGCCGCAGCCTCCGCTGCTGGCGGCCGGGGTCGGTGTGGACTCGCCGCTACCCCGCTCGCCCCAGGCGGACTCCATTTCTGGATCTGTGCTATAAACGGCCTGACGTGTCTCTTGCCCGAAGGTGACTAGAGGTTGGCGGCGGAAGCGCGACACCCGGACAACTGGTCCCTGGAGATCCCCATGAACCCTTCTCAAAAGATCCTTTCGGCGGTCGTCGTGGCGGGTGCTTTCCTGTTCGCGTGCGGATCTAGCCCCGAGGGGTCAGGCCCGTCCACGGGTTCGGAGGGCGCGGCCAGTCTGGTGATCGCAGGCGTCACGGAGGCCCGTTGCTTTGGGAGAGTGACATTGACGATCGACGGGGTCGACAACGCCGTGGTCTTTCCCGGGCCAGCCGGGCAAGGCCAAGTGACCGTGGAGAATGGCCGCGTGACCATCCCGGTTGCGCCGGCCTCCAAGGGGCCGGTCGAGATTACCGACGTCTTGGTTGAGATTCCGGCGAGTTGCGCCGCCATGGAAGGCGCTTTCGAGTATCTGGGAGCCACTATCGCGCTGAAGCCGGGCGAGAGCAAGGAAATTGCCTGGAGTGATTTCGACGAAGGCTAGCGATTCAAAGCTTCGGTCGTTCAACCCGCGAACCTGCTAAAACGGGGTTATCGACAAGGGGGTGACCGCGCATGTCATGTCTCGACTGTGAGGGCCTCAACCGCCGGGAATTTCTCACCGCAGCCGCAGGTAGTGCAGCGGCCATGGCGATCAACGCCGGGGCGCTCGGCGCTGACAGCAAGCCCATTTCCGAAACGTTGGTCACGCAACTCCATCAAAGCCTCACTCCTGAGCAGAAAAATGCTGTTCTATTCCCTTTCGATCACCCGCTGCGCTCCAAGGTGGATGCCAACTGGCACATCACACCCGCGCGCATTGGGCGGTTCTTCACGGCCGATCAGCAGGCGATGATCCGCGAAATCTTCAGCGGCCTCCACAATCCCGAGTTTGTCGGCAATGTCTTCCGCCACCTCGACGACGACGGCGGTGGCCTCGCGAATTACTCCGTGGGGCTGTTCGGTGAGCCCGGCTCGGGCGCGTTCGAGTTCGTGCTCACGGGGCGGCACTGCACGATGCGCTGTGACGGAGACTCCGTCGAAGGCGCGGCATTCGGTGGCCCGATCTTTTACGGGCACGCCTCGGGCGGCTTCAACGAAAAGCCCGATCACCCGGGGAATGTTTACTGGTATCAGGCCAAGCGGGCGAACGAAGTCTTCCAGGCGCTGAGCGGGAAACAGCGGGAATCGGCTTTACTGGGCGATCCTCGCGCCGAGCGAAGCAGCGATACGGTCCAGCTGAAGGAAAGAAGGTCGATTGCCGGGCTGCCGGTCAGCGACATGTCGCGCGATCAGCGCAAGCTGGTCGAGCAGGTGTTGGGCGATTTGCTCCTGCCGTTCCGCAAGAAAGACAGCGACGAGGCCCTCAAATACATTCAGGCTAAGGGCGGGGTGGAAGCGCTCGTCATGTCGTTCTACAAGAACCTCGACGTGGGTAATGACGGTGTTTGGGACGTGTGGCAGCTGGAAAGCCCCAACATGGTCTGGTATTTTCGGGGTTCGCCGCACGTTCATACCTGGGTCAACATTCGTGGTTGAACAAGGGGACAAATTCCTACCTGGAGCGTTGTCTGTGACGCCTGCCACGGAAACATCCCTTTGTAGGCCAGGGGCGCGGATAAGAAAGCGCAGCGCGAGCAGTAACCAGACTTGGCCTGCTGTCGCCTAGAAAGCAACTCTGGAGGCGATCCCACGACTTTACAGCTAGTTAGGAGGATGAGATGAAAGGAATCGCGGTTTTTTGCATGACGTTGCTCCTTACGGCGGCCGTGGCCGGCGCCGCGAGCCATGCCGAGGCGCTGGCCTCGATGAAAGCCGGCAAAGCCGACCTTAGTTCCGCGGGCGTCCTGGCGTTCGGGCCCGAAGGCATCCTGTTTGTCGGCGACTCACAGGGAGCCAAGGTGTTTGCCCTCGATACCGGCGACCGCAACCCGGGCGTGGGCGGGGTGAACGTGGCGGGCATCAACGAAAAAGTGGCGGCTCTGCTAGGCACGGCGGTGGATCAAATTCTGATCAATGACATGGCCGTAAATCCTGCTTCGAAGAAGGTCTACCTGTCCGTCTCGCGCGGGCGAGGTCCCGATGCCACGCCCGTTATCGTGCGGGTCGATGCTAAGGGCAAGCTAGAAGACCTTTCTCTCGATCAGATCAAACACTCCAGTGTTAGCCTTGTGAATGCTCCGGCGGCGGATGCCAAAGATCGCCGCGGCGACAGCTTGCGGATGCAGTCGATCACCGACCTGGCGTACGTGGATGGCCGTGTGTTCATCGCCGGGCTCTCGAACGAAGAGTTTGCTTCGAACCTTCGCTCCGTCCCATTTCCCTTCGTGAACTCCGATGAGGGTTCCAGTGTCGAGATCTTCCACGGCGCCCACGGCCGCTGGGAAACCGCTTCCCCGGTGCGCACATTCGTGCCCTATGAAATTCAAGCCGAATCGCATCTGCTGGCCGCCTATACTTGCACCCCGCTCGTGAAGTTCCCCGTTTCGCAACTCAAACCCGGAACAAAAGTGGTCGGAACCACCATTGCGGAATTGGGCAACCGGAATCGTCCGCTCGACATGATCGTCTACACAAAGGGCGGATCGGACCACGTCTTGATGAGCAACAGCAGCCGCGGCGTAATGAAGATGTCGATGCAGGGGGTTGAGAAGTACGAAGCCATCAAGGACCCCGTGAAGGAGACCACCAAGGGTCTGCCGTACGAGACGGTGGAAACTCTCAAGGATGTGGAACAGCTTGATCGGCTCGACGACTCGCGGGCTGTTATCCTGGCTCGCTCGGAAGGCGGATCGTTGGATCTGAAGACCATTCCCTTGCCGTAGCCTGGGATCCGTTGCTTCTCTCCTCCTCATTGGACGGGCCGCGGTTCGCCGCGGCCCTCTCCGTTCAGCGCTAATGTCTCTTGTCCCAAGAGGAAGGGGCGGGGCCCGCGCACTTCCATTGAAACTGTACACATGAGACGGGGACTTTCATTTCTTGTACTCGCTGCCCTGTTGGCGGTTTCCGCCGGCGCACAAACCTCCCCTGTGATCCAGTTCAATAACGACCTTAAGCGTCCCGAGTTCTCTGTGATCGGCTGGACGGAGCCGGCCGCTAGCCAGGTGGAGGAGTACGGATGGCAGTCATACTTTCATGTCGTCGTCGATGAAAGCAGCGCGACTACGACGATCCCGTCTCTCGCCGGAACCTATCGGTGGGAGGACAACGCCCTAGTTTTCACAGCCAAGTATCCGCTGGAACCGGGCCTTCGCTATCGCGCATACTTTTCGCCGAAAGCGCTACAAACAACTCCGGCGGAGAGAATCACTCGGCAGTTCGCCATCCCGAAGCGTGACGCCACACCCACCACCTTTGTCGAGCACGTGTATCCAACGGCGGGACGCCTGCCGGAAAATCAGCTCAAATTCTACGTCCACTTCTCCGCGCCGATGAGCCGGGGCGAGGCCTACCGGCGTGTTCATCTGCTCGATGGAACGGGCCGTCCGATCAACCTGGCGTTTTTAGAGATCGAGCAGGAACTTTGGGATCACGAAGGCCGCCGGCTCACCCTGCTGTTCGACCCCGGCCGCGTGAAGCGCGATCTGCTGCCGAATCTCGAAGTGGGGTCGCCGCTGCGCGAGGGCGAGAGCTATACGCTGGTCATCGATCGCGAGTGGCTTGACGCAGGGGGCGTAGCACTGAAGCAGGAATTCCGCAAGCCGTTCCAAGCGGGCCCGCCCGACCACGACTCGCCTAATGAAAAGGATTGGAAAATCACTCCTCCCCGGGCTGGAACCAAAGAGGCGCTGACCATCCTGTTTCCCGAAACCATGGACTACGCCTTGGCGTCTCGCGTGATTCAGGTTACGACTGCGACGGGTGCGCGAATTGCCGGGGCGGCCGAAATCGATCTCGGGGAGACGCGTTGGAAGTTTCAGCCGCGAGAGCCGTGGAACGCGGGAACCTACGTGATCGAAGCCGCCACGATTCTGGAGGACCTGGCCGGCAACAGTCTCGGGCGGCCCTTCGAAGTCGACGTTTTTGAGAAAGTAGAAGACCGGGTCGTGCACGCGATGCGTACCGTTCGATTCAGCGTGGAAGCGGGAACCCGCGGCCGCTGAGCCGGGCCTTCAACGCCCGCGCGTCTCTTCGCGTTTGCGAGGGAAACGATCAAGGCTATGTCCGTCGCTCCTTCCCATCCGGGAAATCGTCCCGCATCCCGAACTCGCCGTGAGGCGCTCCAGGCAGGGGTGGCCGCGCTGTTTGCGGCGCTACGTCCCGGTGCGCAGCTGATCCGAGGACAAACGAGTATGAACTCCGCCCTGCAAGATGTGAAAGCCCTGACCTTCGATGTTTTCGGCACGGTCGTCGACTGGCGTTCGTCGATCATCCGGGAAGGTGAAGAACTCGGCAAGCGCAAGAACCTCAAAGCCGACTGGGTGAAGTTCGCCGACGCCTGGAGGGCGGGCTACAGTCCGGCGATGGACCGGGTCCGCAAGGGCGAATTGCCGTGGATGAAGATTGATGATCTCCACCGACTGATTCTTGACCAGCTTCTCAAGGACTTTCAGGTTGCGGGACTCAGCGAAGCGGAAAAGGATCACTTCAATCGCGTCTGGCATCGCCTTGATCCCTGGCCCGATTCTGTGGAAGGGTTGCGGCGTTTGCGAAAGAAGTACGTTTTGGCCACCCTTTCCAATGGCAACGTGTCGCTTCTTGTGAATATGGCCAAGCGCGCCGGGCTGCCGTGGGATTGCGTCCTTTCAGCGGAAGTCTTCAAGCATTACAAGCCCGACCCGGAGGTCTACTCGGGAGCAGCCGAGATCCTCGGATACAAACCGGCGGAGGTGATGATGGTTGCGGCACACTATGGCGATCTTCGCGCCGCCAAGGCCACCGGCCAGAAGACTGCTTTCGTCGCACGCCCGCTCGAATATGGCCCCGGCGCGAAGGTCGACATCGATGCCGATCCCCCTTTCGATGTGAACGCCACCAGCTTCACGGATCTCGCCACGAAGCTCGGGCTGTAACTCTACGCCAGCCGGCCCAGGGCTGGCTGACGGCAGCCAGCGGCGTCGCTACTTTCTCGGCGGCTTGCTGGGGCGCATCTCGATGCGGCTCGAGAGCGTGCGGCCGGGCGTCTTCGCCAAGTGAACCACCATATCGCCGATCTCCTCGACGCCGATCTTCCACTCGCCGCCGCTCGTTTCCATGTGGGCGAAATCGGTTTGCACGCTTCCCGGCATGATCTGGCTCACTCGGATGTTGTAGTGCCGCAGATCGAGCATGATGGCCTCGCTGAAACCATTGAGGCCGAACTTCGAGGCGTTGTAGCAGGAACCGCCCGCGAACGTGTTTCTCCCGGCCAAGCTGCCTAGGTTGATGATGTAGCCCCCTCCGGTTTTCTTCATCAGCGGTACAGCCTCATGTGTGCAGTAGAACGGTCCGTTGAGGTTCGTTTCGATCAGCTGCCGCCACTCGTGCGGTGCGATTTCGTCCACGGGCTTAAAGAAGCCGATGCCCGCGTTGTTGACGAGGATGTCGAGGCGCCCGAAAGTCGTTCCTACAAACGCAAAAAACTTCTCGACGTCTTCGAACCGGCTTACGTCACAAACCTGGCCTTCCACCCGGCCCAGCTTCTGCATGCTTTTGACCGCTTTGCCGACAGATACCTCGTCCGTGCCGCAAATAGCCACCTGCACGCCCTCCCGCAGCAGTGCTTCGGCAATGGCAACCCCGATACCGCGGGTTCCTCCGGTCACAACCGCCACTTGACCTTTGATGTCTTGGTTCATCCAAACCGTCCTTTGTGAAAATGTTGGGGTGGATCCAGGAAGAGTCACCGTCGATGCATGACCGCGATGGATCAATAGCCGGTAATGCTGCGGCGCATCGTAGTGGCACAGCACTGCAAGTGCCGCTGCTGGATCACGATCTCCGGCCCCTCTACGTTACAATAGCAGTCGCTTCGCGCCGCCCCCAAAGCCATGTCCGAAGACCTGCGCCAAACCATCCACTCCACACTCGAACCGCTGCTCCGCGCCAAGGCAGAAGAAATCGAGCGCGAGCTGGCCGAGCGCCTGCAGCGCGAATGGCAATCGGCGCTGGCGGAATGCCACGAGAAGGCGCGCCACGCGCGCCGCGAAACAGCGGAGTCGCTGGCGGCCGCGGTGCACCTGATCCGTGCCGAAGCCTCCGTCACCTCGATTGCCCATGCCTTGGTCGATGCCGCCGCGTCGTTTGCCGGGCGCACGGGCCTTTTCATTCTTCGCGAGGATCGGTTGCTCGGCTTTCGTGTCAAGGGAGCTGCTGACCCTGAAGAGGAGCGGCGCTTCGAACAGATTGATCTCGCGCTGCGGGACGCGGCCGCGATCGCTCATGTGGCGGAAAGCCGCGACTGCGTCGTGACCGGCGGCAATGCCAACGATCTTTCCTTACAAATTGTGGATCTGTTCGGTCTTAGGCCCGAGGACCGCGTCCATCTGTTCCCCCTCGTCCTTCGCGACCAGGTTCTGGCCGTGCTATACGCGGACGCTGGACCGGCATCCAAACCGGTGGAGACGGCAGCGATTGAAGTACTCGCCAGCGCCGCGGAGGCCTGGATCGAGGCCGTTGGCTCGCGCAAGAAACCGGCCCTGCTGCGCGAAGAAACAACGGTCTAGGCCCTTCGTGTTTTTTCTGACGCTTTCTTCCTTCCGCTTCCCCCCAGATTTTGGAACTTTCCGCCTCACCGGGTGGAAGAATACCTACAGAGGCGCACTTGAAACGTCCAATGCGCTAGCCATGGTTGAAGAGCACCTACCGAGCGACTACGACCTCCTGCGGCGCATGAAGGACGGGGACGAGGAAGCATTCACCATGCTTTATCGGCGGCGGCAGGGCGGTATTTACCGCTATGCATATCAGATGACCGGTTCCACCGCCATCGCGGAGGACGCCGTTCAGGAAACCTTCCTGGCGCTGATCCGCCAGGCAGGTCAGCTCGATCCGGCCCGGGGTTCGATTGCCGGCTTCCTCTACGGCGTGGCCCGGAACCAGGTCTTGCGGGCTCTCGAGCGGGATCGCCCCTATGTCCTCCTCGATGCGGAAGACTTGGGGGATCGGCAATCAGGCCTTGCCTCCGCCGAGTTCGGCGATCAAGTGGCCGGACTGGCGGGGTCGCAAAATATCGCCGCTTTACGGCAGGCGATCCTCGCCTTGCCTCCACGTTATCGCGAAGTGCTGGTGCTGTGCGAGATCGAAGAGTTGAGCTACGCGGAGGCGGCGCAGTTGCTCGGGTCGGCTGTTGGCACCGTCCGTTCGCGGTTGCACCGGGCGCGCGCCTTCCTGCTTAAAAAGCTGCGGCCCACAAAGGAAGTCCGGCCCGAGGTCCGGCCTGACCCGGCTGAGGGATGTTTGATATGACCTGCAAAGATTTCGATCGCAACGTCACGGAATTGGTGCGCGGTGCGGCCCCGCCCGAGCTTCAACAGGCGGCGGAAACGCACGCCGGGAGTTGCGGCCGCTGCGCCGCCCGTTTCGAAGCCGAGCGGGAACTGAGCCGTTTCCTGGGACAGATGGCTCTTTCCTCCACGTCGCTCGAAACGCCCCCTCAGGTTCAACAGAAGCTCGGCAGGGCATTCCGGGAACAGCGGCAGGCGGCTCTCCCGGCGCCGGGTGCGTTCCACCTAAGGTGGCGCCGACCCTTGGCTTTTGCGGCCGTCGCGACGGCTGCTGTCGTTGCTGTGGCGCTCTGGGTTTCGACGAATCGCGTTATGCCCCGGCCGGAACCCGGTCCTCGGATCGCTGTGCAGGATCCCGCGCCGAAGCTGCCCGCGCCCTCACCCGTCCCCAAGCAACTGGAGACGCTCGCTGCGGAAGCACCGCGGCCTCTGGCTCAAGAGGAACAGCCGAAGCAGGCTGAGCGGCCTGTCCAAGTAGCTGTTCGTAAGCCGCCTGCAAACGCGGCGACCGCCGGAAATCAACCCCCGAAACCGGCGGCTGAGGCCGCGTCGGCCACCCGCGAAATCGTCACCGATTTCTTGCCCTTGGCCTACGGAGATGACCTGTCGAGATATCAGGGTGTGCAATTGGTCCGTGTGCGCCTGCCCCGTGACGCGCTGGCCTATTTTGGGTTGCCGGCGCAGGGGTTTTCCGCCGCGCATGTTCCGGCGGATGTGCTGCTCGGGGAAGACGGCGCCGCCCGAGCCGTGCGGTTCGTGCGATATGCCGCGGGCGGCCCCGAAGCGAGCGAAGATCCTGTTTTTGACGGTTTCCTGCCGCAGTGAAGTTCGACAGAAAGTGATATAAGGAGAATCGAAATGAAACTACGCCATGTTTACAACGGCTTTTTGACCGGTTTGCTGGCTTTGGTTCTGGTGGGCGGATGCCTCGAGGCCCAGACCAAGGCCCCTGCGGAACCTAGGGCTGACGTCGTCAAGGGCGTTTTCACGAAGCGCGCGGACGCCTTCTTTGTCCAGGGATCGCCGGCCGCCGGCCCGGGCCATACCTTTGAGTTCGTTTCCGCGGGATACGAGTTCGCGGGTGAAACGGTGAAGGATGCTCCTTATTCCGCTGAGGCAGTCACCAAGACTGTGCAAACTCTTGCCGACGGCAACCGCATCATCCACGAGAACTCGACAAAGACCTATCGTGACAGCCAAGGCCGCACGCGGCGCGAACAGTCTCTCGGCGCCATCGGGCCTTGGGCCTCGGCCGGTGATCCGCCCCAAATGATCTTCATCAATGATCCCGTCGAAAACGTGAACTACGTGCTCAACCCACAGGAAAAGACGGCGCGCAAGATGACGCCGCCGTCCGTCGAGCCCTTCAATGTGGAGATCGCGGGCGAGCACACGGGCGCTCCGGCGGGCGGTGTGGTGATGAATCGCAGTGTTCGAAGCTTTACCTGGGCATCCGCCGAAGGCGCGGGAGTGCCTATGGAGCGCGATGTGACCATTGCCACCCCAGCCAGCGCGGGGATCCAGGTGATGCCCTTCCAAAAGGAACTGGCGCCCCCGGTGACGGAATCTCTAGGAACCCGCATGATCGAGGGTGTGCAGGCCGAAGGGACGCGCACGACGATGACCATCCCAGCAGGCCAAATTGGCAACGAGCGTCCTATCGAGATAGTTTCCGAGCGCTGGTATTCGCCGGAACTCAAAATGGACGTGCTAACAAAGCGGAATGATCCCCGCTTCGGCGAAACCACCTATCAGCTCAACAACGTTCAGCGGATTGAGCCGCTGCTCTCGCTGTTTCAACCGCCGGCCGACTACACCGTCGAAGAAGGCCCGGCCCCTTTCGAGAGCCGGATCATCCGGAAAATCGGCCCCCCGCCGGCAAAAGACTCAGACAAATAACAAATCCCTCCTGAACCGCGACCCGGCCGGCGGAATCTTCCCGCCGGTGGGTCGCTTTGCTTCCCTCAATACGCGGCCAGCCCTGTCACTCGCTGCCCGATCGCCAGCGTGTGGATGTTGTCGGTCCCCTCGTAGGTCTTCACTGTTTCCAAATTGGCCATGTGGCGGAAAATGGAGTACTCGTCGGTGATGCCGTTCGCCCCTAGCAGGTCGCGGCTGCGGCGCGCTGTCTCGAGCGCCATCCAGGCGTTGTTCCGCTTCAGCAGCGAGACGTGGGAGTGATGCAGCCGGCCCTTCATCTTAAGCTGGCTAACGTGATAGGCCAACAGTTGCGCCTTGCTGATCTCGCTCACCATCCACGCCAGCTCTCGCTGCACAAGCTGGTGCGAAGCGATCGGGCGGCCGTCGAATTGTTTGCGCAGCAGCGTGTACTGGCGCGCCGTTTCGTAGCAATCCAGAGCCGCCCCGATGCAGCCCCAGCCTATGCTGAATCGGGCCTGGTTGAGGCAGGCCAGCGCTGTCTTCAGGCCCACGGCGCCCGGCAGGGCGTTCTCCGCGGGGATGCGGCAATCGGCGAGAGACAGGCTCGATGTCACCGAAGCCCGCATCGACCATTTCCCGTGGATATCAGATGTCGTGAAGCCCGGCATGCCCTTCTCGACCAGAAATCCCCGAATGTCATCTCCCTCGCGGGCCCAGACGACCGCCACATCCGCCAGACTGCCATTGGTAATCCAGGTCTTCTCCCCGTTCAGCACGTAGGTCTCCCCATCCCGCGCCGCCCTCGTCAGCATCCCCCCTGGATTGGACCCGAAACCCGGCTCGGTCAGCCCGAAGCACCCTATGGCTTTGCCCTGCTGGAGACGAGGCAGCCAGCGTTGCTTTTGGGTGTCGCTGCCGTAGTGGTGAATCGGCCACATCACGAGCGCTCCCTGCACCGATACAAAGCTCCTAAGGCCGCTATCGCCGCGTTCCAGCTCCTGCATGATGAGGCCGTACTCGAGTTCGCTCATGCCGGCGCACCCGTAACCCTCTAGATTCGCCCCCAAAAAGCCCAAATCAGCCATCTCCGGGACCAGATCCAGGGGAAAACGGGAGTCGCGAAAATGCTGCTTGATGATGGGCAGGACCCGCTCGTCCACGAAACGCCGGGCGGTCTGGCTGACGAGCACCTCCTGCTCTCCAAGAAGAGAGTTAAAGTCAATAAAATCAATCGATTGAATGCGCGACATATCTTGCTCCCGGCCAATCCTCTCCCGCCCTGGAGGTCCCTCATTTCCAGTCACTTAGGCCTCCGTGACCTAGTCATGATGGTATATTAGATCCAGCGCTGGAAACGAAGGTACCAAAAGTTGTAATTCCAACCAGGTGTTTCCCTAAGGGTTACCTCTGATTGTTGGGGGTGTAGATCTCCGGATACCATGGCCCTAGCTGGAAGTCGTTGGAACGTGTGACGGAGGTTTCATGACACTCTCAAGGTGGGCTTACCGCTGGGCCATTTGGCGGGATACTCGCGGTCAGGACATGGTGGAGTACGCGCTGCTGGCCGGCTTTGTCGCGGTTGCGGCCGCGGCGACGTTTCCCCCGATGCAGGATCAGATTTCGACCATCTTCTCGAAGCTGATTAGTCTGACCGATCGGGCTGGCACGCAATAACAGACTCTGAACGACGGGCATCCCGCATGGACGGCTAAACTTCCGGCGCACTCCCCTCCTGCTCGTTTCTTTCAGATTCCTTTGCTGACCCTACAAGTTCCTACGCCGAGCGTCCTTCTCCTGGGCGCTTCGCATGATGCCGCATTGGTGTGTCCGCCCTCTTTTTTGTCCCCCAGGCCTAAGCGAGAAAATCAACATCCCAGACGGCCACCTCGATCAGCCGCGCACATTGTCCCAATGAAGAACGCGGGAGGCGCTCCGTGACGCCCAGAGCACCCGGCCTGCCGGAACCGCCTCACAAGCCCTTGCGATAGCGCGGCACGGTCCGGAGCCGGTCCAGGCCGTTCTTCAAACCTCCGCCCCTGGGCGCTGATCAGACGTCGACAAATCTCCGCTCGAAGACTCGCGGCGCCGCGGTATGGGCTATCTTTCGGGCGGAACACTGGTGGGTGATTGCCAGCGCCAGCTGCCTCATGAGGAGCCTCAATGGCGGTCGCTGTCGTGCTCACATCGCTCGCGGAAGAAACCCGTGCTGAGTGGTTCCGCAATCGGCACTCTTTCCGAAGAGTGGACGAGTGTGAGATACAGGTGGGACCAGGTGCTGCTCGGTGCCCGCTCCGTCTCGACTCGAAGGCCCCTCAAGCTGGCGGTGTAGCCGCCGGACTCCTCCTTCCAGGGCACGATCTCCTCGCCGGCTTCCGTTGCCTGCGGCAGGTACTGAATCACATAAGTATCCGGGATTGGCATTCTTAGCTGCCTTCCGAGCGCCCCTGGCGTTAGCCGCCGGCGTCACTATCATCTGGTGCGGGGCTCTCGGGTTCTTCCTGTCTCCGCCCCTAGGCGCTGACGGGGCGACACCTCGTAATCGGCTCCGGATGAACCTGCCTACACAGCGGCACGCCAATCTGGAGGCTCGATCCCAGCGCGGAGAATTTTGGCCCGGTGATGCTGATCGCACGGCTCCGCTCGTGAAAGCGCCGCTGTCGCCGCGTTATACGGGCTCATAGAAATTTCTTTGGTGGGATATCAAAATTTTCACTTTGCTTTCGGCTCTAAGAATCGACTAACGTTGATCTTCATATTCATGTCCCGCTGCTCTGGGATGCCGGGCGGAACATGCCTTTGTGGCTTTTGCGCAAGGTGGAGAACCCTCGCAGAGCTTCTTATAGGAGAGCTGTCATGAAAACGAAGATCGCCGGGACCTGCGTACGCTGGGCGACTCCGGTACTGCTGGCGCTGACTCTCAGCGGGACGCTATTCGCCCAGGATGCAGAGCCGGCCGGCCCTTCGCCGGAAGAACTCAAGGTCATGCTCGACACGCTGTGGGTCATGATTACTGCGTTTCTGGTGTTTTGGATGAACGCTGGGTTCGGATGCGTGGAAGCCGGGCTCTGCCGGGCCAAGAACGCGACGAATATTCTCGGCAAGAACTTCGTTGTATTCGCCTTCTCCACGATTGCCTATTGGATCGTAGGCTTCGCCATCATGTTCGGAGATGGATCCTCCTTCATGGGCATGAGCGGCTGGATGCTTGGCGGCGCGGACAACAGTCCCGCTATGGGCGACGCCTACCAGGGTGTATTCGGCTCGCTGAACTGGACCGGTGTTCCTCTGCTTGCGAAGTTCTTCTTCCAGCTCGTGTTTGCGGGCACGGCCGCGACCATCGTTTCGGGCTGCGTTGCCGAGCGCATTCACTACAAGTCCTTCATCATTTTTACGTTGATCCTCGTGGGCCTCTCGTATCCCATCACCGGCCACTGGATTTGGGGCGGCGGCTGGCTGGGCAGCATGGGCTTCAGCGATTTCGCCGGCTCGACCGTTGTTCACGCCGTGGGAGGGTGGGCCGGCTTAGCCGGTATCCTTCTCCTTGGACCGCGCCGCGGCAAATATAGGGCGGATGGCAGCATGCAGCCGATTCCCGGCCACAGTATGGCCCTCGTGTTTCTCGGAGGCTTGATCCTTTGGCTCGGATGGTTCGGTTTTAACCCCGGAAGCACGATGGCAGCCGATCCCACTGGCATCGCGCACGTCGCGATGACGACCAATCTTGCCTGCTGCGCGGCCATTCTCAGTTCCACGATCACGGCATGGTTGATGCTGGGCAAGCCGGACTTCAGCATGACTGTCAACGGCGCGCTCGCGGGTCTGGTGGCCATTACGGCGCCCTGCTACTTCGTGACGGTCGGAGCATCGGCCATCATTGGCTTTGTTGCCGGCATCATCGTGGTCTTTGCCGTTCTCTTCTTTGACAAGATCAAGATCGATGATCCCGTGGGAGCGCTCTCGGTCCACTTGGCCAATGGCATTTGGGGTACGATCGCCGTGGGCCTGTTCGCCAGCGCCGCGGCCCCGGGCGGTAAAGACGGTCTGCTCAGCGGCGGCGGGTTTGAGCTGCTGCAGACCCAGCTCATCGGGACGCTTGCCGTGGGAGCGTTCACGCTGACTCTCGCGCTCGCCGCATGGTTCTTGATCAAGATGACGCTGGGCATTCGCGTCAGTCCCGAAGATGAGTCGCGCGGCCTCGACATTTCCGAGATGGGCATGGAGGCTTATGGCGCCGATCCCATGCACAAGTGAGAGCGCCCGCGAGCGGCAACCGGTCCTCACGGCTGCTTTGTTTCCGTGAGAGTCGCATACCTTCGGCGAAAGGCCTCTCGGCTGGGCGGCCTTTGCGGCCGGATTCCGCAATCGGCGCGTGCAAACCTCTGCGGCCCACCGTTCCAGTGTTCTATTGTGCTCGCAGGGACCGGAGCAACTCCTTCGCGGCATTTTCCCTGGCGTCTCCCGCTGAACCCGCGGTATTCCGTGCCGGAAAGCAGATCCATGAAAAAGATTGAAGCGATCATCCAGCCGTTCAAGTTCCAGGACGTAAAAGAGGCCCTTCAGGAGATCGGGGTCGAGGGCATGACGGTCTCGGAGGTACGTGGCCATGGGCGGCAGAAAGGCCACAAGGAAATGTTCAAGGGAGTTGAGTACGAAGTGGACCTGCTGCCAAAGATCAAACTCGAGATTGTCATCGCCGACGACCGCGCGGAACAGGTGATTGACAAGATCATGCGAACCGCGAGAACCGGCGCGATCGGGGACGGCAAGATCTTCGTGCTCGACATCGCCGATGCCATCCGCATTCGCAAATACGATCGCGGAGAGGCGGCGCTGGAGTAGCGAGGGGAAAGAAAGCAACGACCGTAAAGAGTGCCTGTGGCCTGTAGCGCCGGGCTAGCGTTTTTTGTAGATCTGCGGTTTTCCGCTGCTCATACAGCGTCGCGGCCGCCTTTGGCTTCCGCCGTTTTTTCCCCGCCCCAGGACTTACTACTCGCGCAGCCAGCGGTCATAAACGGAATCAATCTGAAACTCGGTTACGCCCAACTGGCGTAGGCGAAGAATGTCGGCCCTGGCCGCCTCGAAGTGACTGGCGCGGTCCGCGTAATGGAAAATATTGATTGACGGAACAACAGGAATGCCCGCATGTTGCGCCCAGGCAACGGTTTCGTCGTCCAGGTCCCGGCCGTGTTCGAACAGGAAATACAGTGTGCGGATCTCCTCGCCTCGCGCGTCAGCCTCCTTAAGGGCTTTCGCCGGTAACCCCACGCGCGCCTTGCCTCGAAAGTACCTCCGGGATTCATCCGTCCCGATAACATAGGCGCTTTCAAGCAGGTCGTTTTTCTCAAGCGCTTCCACCATCGATCGATAGAAAGCGGCGCCATGATCGGGTGGCTTCGTGTCGAGCATCAGCCGCAGCTTGCCTTTACACAGGGCCGCCAGCTCATGAAATTCCAGGGGCCTCGTCTGTCCGGGAGTGGCGCGAAGCTGACTGATTTCGGGCCACATCATCGTGGCCACGGTTCCCGGGTGACCGTAGAAACGCCGGAAATCTTCGTCGTGCTGGACAACGAGCTTGCCGTCTTTGCTTTCGCGAATATCCACCTCGATCATCCAATATCCGCGCTCGATGGCTGCCTGCAGGGCGGCGGCGCTGTTCTCCGCAAACTCGTCTCCGACAATGCCCCCGCGGTGCGCGATCAGCCGCGCGGGTTCACCGGCGAACACGGGCGACGATAAGAACTGGGCAGCAACCGTGGCGCAAATGGCCGCTCGTCCGAGTCGCGTCATGGGAGTCTCCTTCAAGAGGAAATATCTGGGCGGGTTTGCTTTGCCCACAGCGCCCGAGACGCAGAGGCGTTCTCGTCCGCTCGCAAGACAAATTCTATCCACCCTGTGTTGCCTTCCCATTGCCAAATGGGCACGGAGGTATTTCTTCGCCGAAAAACGCTAAGGAAGCACGGACCCTTCGCGAGCCGGACTAACTTGCTTGGTCGTGTCTCGGAGTAACGACGTCCCGAAAACTTCGTAGTGGACGACAGCTGGGTTCGCGCTACTGAGCGATCCACCCGCCGTCAATGACGATATCAGTACCGGTGATAAAACTGGCGGCATCGGAGCAAAGGTAGACTGCCAGCGAGCCGATTTCTTCTGGTTTACCCCAGCGCCCGATCGGGATACGCGAGAGGAACTGGCGGTTCTTCTCGGGATCCTCGAGAAGCGGCTTGTTCATCTCGGTGGCGAAGGGGCCCGGGCTGATGCCGTTGGCCGTGATGCCATAGGAGACCAGTTCCAGCGCCAGCGCTTTCGTCATGCCGAGCAGGCCCGCTTTCGTCGCGCTGTATCCGGTTCGATTGGCGAGCGACACGTGGGACATGATCGAGGTCATGTTGATGATGCGGCCGAATTTCTTCTCCTTCATGCCCGGCACAAAGGCGCGGCACAGAAGAAATGGCCCGGTCAGGTTGATGCCGACGATCTCGTTCCATTCGGCCAGAGTGAACTCGTCGACGGCCTTGCGGTTGTTGATGCCCGCATTGTTGATCAGAATGTCGCACACGCCTAGCTTCTGTTTGACCTGAGCGGCCATGGCCACGACCGAATCTTCGTTGGAGACATCGGCCTCGAATCCCTGAGCTGTGCCGCCCTTCGCCCGAATCCCTTCGGCGACTTCTTTGAGCAGGTCTTTGCTGCGGGCGACGAGGGCCACTGCTGCCCCCGCCCCGGCCAGCGACTCGGCCATCTGCCGACCCAACCCCTTGCTGGCTCCCGTGATAACCGCCACGTGGCCTTTGAGTGATGCTGCGTTCAAAATTGTTCCTCCTTCCTGTTCAAGGCTTGCATGTTAACACAGCGGCATTGGGCCGTAGCGTTTGACCTGGACCATTCTCCCCACAAGCCAGTCGTTCCCTTCATACGACTGCACTTCGCGCCCGGACCTGTGTATGCTGTAGCTCGTGACGGGCTCCGGCGCGGTGTTCGCCCGGCCAGCCGAATGGGGGTGACGATGTGGAGCGCCATTGTTTTCCGGAAGAATTTCACGAAAGTCCGGCAGCCCGGTATTTGGGCGGTGGTGCTGCTGGCCGCGGCTTCTTGCAGCAAGCCATCCGAGCCGCTCGTCACCGGCGAGCTTGCGCTTTGGCACAAAGTGACCATCACGTTCGGCGGGCCGCAGGCGAGCGAAGACGGCGGCCCTAATCCGTTTCGCGATTACCGGCTCAACGTCACGTTCACGCACGCGGCCAGCGGAACGAGCTACACCGTGCCGGGGTACTTCGCCGCCGACGGCAACGCGGCGGAGACATCCGCCAAAGCCGGCGACCAGTGGCGCGTACACTTCACGCCTGATCAGGAAGGAGAATGGCGGTTCACAGCCTCCTTCCGGACTGGCGCGGACGTTGTCATCAGTCTCGAACCCGGCGAGGGTGAAGCGGCCTCCTTCGACGGCGCCTCCGGCACGTTTGCGGTAGCCCCGACTGGCAAGTCAGGCCGTGATTTTCGCGCTCAGGGTACATTGCGCTACACCGGTGAGCACCATTTGAAGCATGCCGGCAGTGGCAACTATTTTCTGAAAGGTGGCGCGGACAGTCCGGAAAACTTCCTTGCCTACGCCGACTTCGACGATACGTTTGATACCGCGCCCGGAGCCAACGAGGGCCGTGCATTGGCGACGGAGTTCATCCACCGCTACGAGCCGCACGCTCCAGACTGGAAAGACGGTGACCCCACCTGGCAGGGTGGCAAAGGAAAAAACATCATTGGCGCGCTGAATTACTTGGCAAGCAAGGGCATGAACAGCGTTTACTTCCTCACTTACAACATTGATGGCGGCGACGGCAAAGACGTCTGGATGTGGACCTCGCCGGAAGTGCGCGACCGCTACGATTGCAGCAAGCTTGACCAGTGGGAGATCGTCTTCGAGCACATGGACCGGCTCGGTCTGATGCTGCATGTCATCACGCAGGAAACCGAGAACGACAGCAAGCTCGGTGGCAGCGCTGGACTGAATCCCGAGCGTAAGCTGTATTACCGCGAGCTGATTGCGCGTTTCGGCCATCATCCGGCCTTGATCTGGAACCAGGGAGAGGAAAACAACACGAGTGACTCCGACCGCAAAGATATCGCCGCCTACATTCGCTCCCTCGACGCCTACGCCCATCCCATCACCGTCCACACAAAGAACAACAGAGCGCCTGACTTCTACAACGGCCTGCTTGGTAGCCCCTATTTCGAGGTCTCTTCGATCCAGGGCAACATGGAGAACTACAACAGCGATGCAATCGTGCTGCGGCGGCGCACCGCCGAGGCTGGCCGCAAATGGGCGATCTTCGGCGACGAACAACCGTCGGCGAACGTGGGTGTGCTTCCCGACGCAACCGATCCCAGCCACGACATTCCCCGGACACAAGCCTTGTGGGGCAATTTGGTGGGCGGCGGCAGTGGCGTCGAGTGGTATTTCGGTTACGATCATCCCCACATGGATCTCAACTGCGAGGATTGGCGTTCCCGCGATTTGATGTGGGACCAGACGCGCTATGCGCTCGAGTTCTTCCACAGCCACCTGCCGTTCTGGCGGATGGAACCGAAAAACGAGCTGGCTTCGGCCGGAAACAATGTGCGCGTGCTGGCCGTTCCAGGGGAGATCTACGCAGTGTACTTGTCCGCGGGAGGAACGGCGAACCTCAACCTTGAGGCGGGCGATTATACAGTGCAATGGTACAACCCCCGCGCGGGCGGGACTCTACAGGAAGGGATTGTGAAAACCTTGCGCGGGCCGGGGCCGAAATCCTTGGGCCGCGCGCCATCCGAACCGCAGAAGGATTGGGCTGTTCTGGTGCGAAAACAGTAGGAACTACGCCTGTTCTCGTGAGCGGCGGCTACGCCCGCTCTCGCAAATCCCGTCCGGTCATCTCACTCGGCGGCTCCACTCCGAGCACACCCAGAATCGTTGGCGCGATGTCGCGCAGGGATCCATCACTCTTCAGCGGGCCGCGGAACTCGCTCGCCAGGATCAACGGCACCGGAAACGTCGTGTGGTAAGTGTGAGGCTCGCCCGTGATGGGATCCACCAGCAGGTCGGCGTTGCCGTGATCAGCAGTGATGATCCAGGCGCCCCCTTGGCGTTTGAGCGGCTCCCAGATTCTGCCCAGGCAGTCATCAACCGTTTCGATAGCCTTGATGGCGGCGGGGATCTTGCCGGTGTGGCCTACCATGTCGCCGTTGGCGAAATTCACCACGATCAGGTCGAACGACGCGCTCTCGATGCCCTTCACGACGATGTCGCAGACGCCGTAAGCGCTCATTTCCGGCTGCAAGTCGTAGGTGGCCACTTTCGGCGAGGGCATCATTTCCCGCTCTTCCCCTTCGTAGGGCTTTTCGCGGCCGCCGTTGAAGAAATACGTGACGTGCGGATATTTCTCCGTTTCCGCCGTACGCAGATTCTTCCAACCCTGTTCAGACACGATCTCGCCTAGTATCCGATGCGGCTGATGCGGATCGAGCACATGGGGGAACGCGTATGTACTGTCGTATTCCGTCATCGTGATGTAATGCAGGTTCTTGGGGGCGAGAGCGCGCGCTGGTTTTTCGAGCGTGGGATCGTTGAGCGCCAGCGTCATCTCTCGCGCGCGGTCGGCGCGGAAGTTGAAAAAGATGACGGCGTCTTCATCTTCGATGCGCGCGGTCGGCTGCCCGTTTTCATCCACGACGACCAAGGGATCGACAAACTCGTCGCTGACTCCCTTTTCGTAGGAAGCTTGAACAGCCGCAACGGGATCCTTGGTCTTCTGGCCCTCACCGAGCACCAGGGCGCGAAAGGCCCTCTCGACGCGCTCCCAGCGTTTGTCGCGGTCCATGGCGTAATAGCGGCCGCTGACGGTCGCGATCTGTCCCACGCCCAGTTCCCGCATCTTCGCCTGCAGTTCTTCGACGTAACCCGCGCCGCTTTGGGGAGGCTCGTCGCGCCCGTCGGTGAAGCAATGCGCGTAAACGCGTTCGACGCCCTCTCTCTTGGCCATCTCGAGCAGCGCATAGAGGTGACTGCTGTACGAGTGCACGCCGCCGGGGCTGACTAAGCCGAGCAGATGGAGTTTTCGCCCACGAGCGTGCGCCATCGCTTTCTTAAGGACGAGATTGGTGAAGAATTCGCCGTTCGCGATCATGTCGTCGATGCGGGTTACGTCCATCTTGACGATCCGTCCGGCGCCGATGTTGAGGTGACCGACTTCGCTGTTGCCCATCTGCCCTCCCGGCAGGCCGACGAAAGGGCCGTCAGTGCGAATCAACGTGTGGGGAAACTCCGCCCAGAGCCGGTCGAAGTTCGGCTTGCGGGCCATGGCGACAGCGTTGTTCTTAGGGTCGGGGTTATGTCCCCACCCGTCCATGATGGTGAGCACCAAAGGCCTAGGTCTTTTCATAACGATGAATCCAAATCACAGGCCGGCTTCGTGACGCAAAGCTTGAGAAGGAAACGGAGGGCAAACGCTCGCGGCCCGCGGGTCAGCGCCTCGCAGCGCCTACGTTGATGATGACACAGCGCCGTAGCGCGCTGCCAGTTGTCGCAGAGGGATACAGAATCCGCCGACGTGCACCATCGCTGTCAACGATCGTGGCAAACGGAAACTCCCCACCGCGGTGATACGGAAGTGGCGAAACGGCGTAGGATCCATCAGCGCACAAAGTAGAAAAAAACCAGCAGGGTGATCGCCGAGGCGAGGCCCAGCAGGAATACGCCAACAACGTCACGGAAAGACGAGGCGAGATTGCTGCCCGCCTCGGCTGGAAGAGGATTCGAACCGTGCCGCGGGCCCCCGGCGGAGGAGAGGCTCGGTGTTGGCTTCTCTACCACGGTGTCCGGCCATCCGGTCAATGAGACTGCGGGATCTATCCCTTGCGTAGCGCCGTCGCACGCCGGCGCGGCGTCGAGTCCCTGAATCTTGGTGTCGATGAACTTTCGGAGTTCTCCCGGGTCCTGCCAGAAACGGAGACGCGCCTGCTCGGGCAGGGAGTTCCGGATTTCTTCGAAGGGGACGGGCTGTTGCTCGTGTATGACGTGGAAGCCCAGCGTGTCCGCCAGCCGGCAGCTCAAATGGACGAGCGCGAGCAAGTCAAACTCGCCATAAAGCCGGTCGTGATGGCGTCCGGCCGCGGCGGCCAACTCATCGGGCAGACCCCACTGTTCGGCGAGATGCCGCCCGGCCTCGCAGTGATCCAGTTCAAAAACCTCGCGCTCGCGGTCCAGCAGAAAAGTCGAGTCTTGCGTGTTGCCAACCTCGTCCGCAGACTTGAGTAGGGCAGCGTATTCTTTCGGAAAGGCGACCAGCAGCCCGAGCCGTCCGATATCGTGCAACAATCCCGCGGTATAAGCTTGGTCGGCCGGCAGGGAGCACGCCCGGGCCACCTCCTCCGCCAGCAGCGCGCAGGCCAAGGTATGGCGCCAACAGCGCTGCAGCTCAGGTATGCGCCGTCCGAATGCCGCATAACCCCCGGTCGCCAAAGTGACCGCCAGGTTCTTCGCCGTCTGCAAGCCGAGCAGAAAAAGCGCCTGCTGCAGGCTGTTGATTTGCGAGATGAAACCGTAGAGCGGTGAGTTGGCGCGTTGCAGAAGAGCGCTCGAAAGCGCTGGATCGGCCCGGATCAACTCGGCGATTTCGTCGATGGGCGCTTCGTCGTCCCCCAACACTCGCAACAGGCGGAGGGCAATCGGAGGAAACGGCGGGATCTTGGAAAGAGCCTTCGCGCGAGGCGTGCCGAGCCGTTCATAGCCAACCGTCATGGCGCGGAGGTACCACCCTCGTTGACATATCGGCCTTTTCGGGCAGGGGCTTATGGGCCGTCCGGGCCTAGGTAGCAATAAACCGGCGATCACGCCCAGGTCCCGCAGGAGCCGCCTCCGGAACTAGGCGGTGGGCTGCCCGGTCACACCAGCGGCAGTAGCCAGCTCATCAACAGGCTGACCAGGAATCCGGTGATCCCCAAGACCGCGAGCATGGCGCTCTTGGTCTTCAGCGTCTCGATCTCGTTGAGACCCGTCATGGTCTGGAAAACCCAAAAACCGCTATCGTTCATCCAGGCGCCGACCTGCGAACCTCCGCCGATTGCCATCAGCACGTAGACCGGGTGATAAGGAGGAGGGCTGGCGGCGATGAGCGGCGCCAGCACCGCTGAGACGGTAATCATCCCGACCGTGGCCGACCCCTGCGCCACCTTGAACAGCATCGCTAGGGCGAAGCCAAGCACCATCAGCGACACCCCCCATTCTTGCGCGAGGTCGCCCAGATTCTCACCCAGCCCGGCTCGCACCAGCATGCCTCCAAAGGCTCCGCCGCCCGCTGTGATGAGAATGATGACGCCGGCGGCCTTGATGGCTTCCTCCATCGACTTCGACAGCTCCTTCAGCGCCAGTCCCTTGTGCCTGGCCAGCAAGACGAGCGAAAGAGCCGCCGCGAGAAGCAGAGCCATGTTCGGATCGCCAAGGAACGCGGTGACCTGCGCCGCCAGCGTATCCTTGGCAATCACACCGGCGATAGTGTTGGCGGTGATCAGCAGAACCGGCATCAGAATCGGTGCAAGCGAAATCCAAAAGGCGGGCAATTCCGCTTCAGGGCGGTTGGCGACCTTTTCCAGTTCCGAAAGGGGCAAGCCGGGAGCTTCGCGGATGTGTATATTGAGCCGGCGGTCGATGAAAAGGGCATAGGCCCAGCAAGCGAGCGCCACGGGCACAGCCACCGCCAGGCCGACCAGAATCACAATGCCGAGATCGATATTCATGTTGGCGGCCATGACCAGGGGGCCCGGGGTAGGTGGCACGAAGACGTGCGTCGTGGAGCCGCCGGCCGCAATCGAGAGGGCGTAGAGAACGTAGTTGCGGCCCCCCATGCGAACGCTCATTGCACGGGCCAGCGGAATGAGCAGGTAGAACACTGTGTCGGAAAAAACTGGGACCGCGAGCACGTAACCGCTGACCACCAATGACAGCGACGAGTACTTCTGCCCGAACATTGCCACGAACCGACGTGTGATGCGGTCCGCCGCCCCGCTCTCCATCAGGCAGTGGCCGATAATGGCCGCCATGGCAATGGCGATGCCGATCCGGCCCACGATGTTGCCAAACCGCTGGGCGACTTCGTTTACGACCTCCGCGATCGGAACCTGCGGCGCCAGCAAACCGATCAGAATCGCGGCCGCTATCAGGGCAACAAAGGCATTGATTTTGAGTCGGATGATGAGAAGAAAAACTGCGGCGACGGCGATAACAAGAATGATGAGAGGATGCATGAGGAAATGCTTGGTGTCCGGCCTCGCGGCTCGGGGGCAGTCAACAGCAGGAACCGCCCATCATACACTCTTCAGGAGAGAAGGGAAAAGGGGGCGGAACGGGGGACGCCCATTCTGCCAGGAAGAAGTCCGGTCAGTAACGCGGCCGCTTCCGCGGGAAGGGCTGCAACATCACCGCGACGGGCGCGGCAAATTCCGGGCCTCCCATCATGGCCACCGGCGGTGAAATCGTGTCGCGAATCGAGCGCAGGGTTTCCGCGGTTCCGTAAAGAATCAGGCCCCAGGAATCGTTATTGCCGGAGATCGTCATCTTATTGACGAGTGAGGAATCAGCCGCCGAGGCCAGGAAGCCGATGCCGCCGCGGTCAAGTTGCGAATCGCGCCAGAAATCAACGCCCCAGCCGTTGATCATAGTCGTGATCTGATTGTCGCGAACTCGAACCGAGACGTTGTTGAAGACGCCGGATTTGGCGAGATCCTTTGGGAGTGGGATGTTGGAGGCCGCGCTCGAAGCGACTTTCAGGCCGTTGATCACACTGTAGCGCTCCAAATGGAACGAGCTGGATTTCTTTCGCCCCGACTCGACCAGTTTGTAGGCGTAGTAGTTGTTGCTGTCGGCCGCGCGTACAACCCAGCCGAGCGCACCCGTCTGGATCTTGGCGTCGAAATCGAAGCGGTAGTTTACGTAGTTCAGGGTCTGGTCGTGCAAGACAAGTCCCTTCACTTTCAACAGCCCGTTGGAATCCAGGCTCGCGGAACCGCTGCTGGAAGATTTCCATACATCCAACCCGTTTTGGAAGTCCTCCGCGATGAAGAAGGCCGCGCGCTCCTCAATCGGATGGCTCATGGAGTTGAGCGTGGCAACGAGGCGGTTCTTGGCCCCGGCAACCTGCTTGCTGAACCACGAACTCCAGGGCACGTCAAGACTGCTCACAAAAAACAGAACGATGACGGCCGCCACGGCCTGTGAAAATCGCCGGCTGCGCACAACATCCTGCACTCTGCGGATCAGGCGCCTTCGGCGCGAGGAGGGAAACTCGCGAAATGGCAGAGGCGAGTCGGCGACCCATGTCCCTTCGGCGGTCGTGCTTTTATTGGCTTGGATGACCACGGCGCGCTCCCGCGCCCACGCAGTGTTCCGCGTCCCCCCCTTGCGCACCGACCGCAACACCCGCGGCGTGTCGGCAATATCTGTCTTGGTGGTTTCGCGGCCGAGGATGTCAGCCCAAAGCGGATTCTTCTTGCCCAGCGCTTCGAGGGACTCTGTCTTGATGTCTCTGGTGTTGGTAACGAGCGTGGGCTGCGCGCCGGAAACCGCCGTCTTGCTCCTATCGATCTGCGCTGCTTCCACCAGTTTGGCGGATTTCAATTGAACTTTCGGAAGCCGGATGCTCTCCGCGGCCTTCGCCTTAGGCTGCACAGCAGCCGCTGGCTTCGGAATCTGGCCATTCGGTTTCGGTTCCAAGCCAATCAGTGCGGGAACTCGAGGCAGCCGCTGCCGGCTGGCTCCTGACGCTGGAAGTATCGGCCGAGTACTGGCCGAGCGTTCCAACTGCTGGCGCAGTTGCGTGGCGGGAGACGGTTCCTCCGAGGTCGTCTTTTCCACGCTCGAAGGGGTTGGCAGTTCCGATACGCGCTCTGCACGGCTGAAGGGAAGGTCACGCTTCAGCCGCTCCGTCATCCGCGAATTGCTGTCGTTCCCCAAAGTTCTTACCGCGCCCTTGACGGGCTTTCACCCAATGACTTCTATGACCCCAAATTTGTGGGTATAGAGCCGCCACGTCAATAATATGACCGCTTTGAGAAGGAGCGCAATCGGACGATCGTACTATGGTGCTGTTCAGTCAAAGACTGTACACCAGCCGCTAGGCCCCCTGTACTATGTGAACCGCGGATTCGCCTTGGCGTACTAAGGTGAATCTTCGTAGTGGTCTTAGCGGGTATCCGGCCCCGTCCTTGGTGCAGTCGCCGCAAAGCCAGCAGAATCCGCACCTAGCAGTCAGTTACGGCATCGGCTGGAGTGCCGCCCTTTCGAGTTCTCTTATCGTCCGCGCAAGCCCAAGGAAATGAAGTTTCTTGCAAAACCTTAGCGCTGGCCGCCGTGAAGGACCGGCCTGCTGCATGACAATGAGCGGCCAAAAGGACGCGACACGGCCATTCCCGAAGGGGACACGGCTCTCTCCATGGCCGGGAGCGCCTCTTCATCGTGAGCCTGCCTGGCCCGCAACAACTCCAGCGCGAAACGATTTTCGTTAATCCGCTTAGCCTTCGACGGTGTCCCTTTTGACGGCTGCCTGTTTCTTCGGGACCATTACAAGGGGCGCTGAAACAGCCACGACAGGAGTTTCAGCAGAATGCTCACGACGATACAGGTGGTGATGGGGAAGTAAAGGACGCCATGCTCACCGCGATAGACGATGTCGCCCGGAAGCCGCCCGAGTCTCGGCAGCCCGAACTTTGATCCGAACACCTCGAACAATCCAAGAATCACCAACCCCAGGCCAATGACGATGAGCCAGCGCCCCACGCCCATGGACTCATCCTCCCAATCCCAGGCTCGGAACGTCCAGCGCCGGTCAATGCACGCCGCTCTCGTTTCCCCCAACCGGGTCGTCCGCTTTCGTGGCGTCGTTTCGGTGAGCAAAACCCCGGAACAGCCGCCTTTCCTCGTGGTGGAAAAGTGGTAACGTAGACGACTGGCTGTCAAGGCTTCTGGGATGTCTGCCGCGGATGCGGACGCGGCCCCGGGGAATACCCAAGGGTTGCAGGTCCACCATTGATCGCAGCTGCCCAGAGGCAGAACAAGTTTAAGGAGAAATCTTATGCCAACGAATCGCGGTGTCGCCTATATGGGACCGGGCAAGGTGGAGGTCCAGTCCATCGACTTTCCAAAACTTGCACTCGGGAAACGGAAGTGTCAGCACGGAGTAATTCTGAAAATTGTCGCCACCAACATTTGTGGGAGCGATCAGCACATGGTGCGCGGCCGCACGACCGCGCCCGCGGGGCTCGTACTCGGGCATGAAATCACGGGAGAGGTGATCGAAGCCGGACGCGATGTGGAGTTCATCAAGGTCGGCGACTTGGTCTCCGTGCCGTTTAATATCGCCTGCGGCCGCTGCCGCAACTGCAAGGCCGGCAAGACGGGCATTTGTCTGAGCGTCAATCCGGCGCGGCCCGGCGCCGCCTATGGTTATGTGGACATGGGCGGTTGGGTCGGCGGCCAGGCTGAATATGTCATGGTCCCTTACGCGGACTTCAACCTGCTGAAGTTCCCGGATAAGGATCAGGCGATGGATAAGATCAAGGACCTGACGCTGCTCTCCGACATTTTCCCCACCGGCTACCACGGTGCGGTGACGGCCGGCGTCGGCCCGGGAAGCGTCGTCTACATTGCGGGAGCGGGACCGGTCGGTCTGGCTTGTGCCGCCGGGAGCCAGCTTCTCGGGGCGGCCTGCGTGATCGTGGGCGATATGATTCCGGCCCGTCTCAAGCAGGCGAAGAAATTCGGCTGTGAAGTAATTGATCTCACCAAAGACGCCACGCTCGGCGAACAGATCGAGCAGATTGTCGGCGCGCCCGAAGTCGACTGCGGGGTCGACTGTGTGGGCTTTGAGGCTCGCGGCCACGGCCACGACAGCAAGGTGGAGCGGCCGGCGACCGTGCTCAACGCTCTGATGGAAGTTACGGCCGCCGGCGGCGGCATTGGTATTCCGGGCCTCTATGTCACAGGCGATCCAGGCGGCGTCGACGCCAACGCCAAGATCGGCAATCTCGGCATTCGAATCGGCCTCGGCTGGGCGAAATCGCATCACTTCATGACGGGCCAGTGCCCGGTAATGCGGTATCACCGCCAGCTCATGCAGGCGATTCTCTACGGGAAGACCGAGCCGGCCAAGGCCGTCAATGTCACCGTTATTTCTTTGGACGATGCGCCGCAAGGCTACAAGGACTTCGATAAGGGCGCCGCGAGAAAATACGTGATCGATCCGCACAAGATGGTGAAGGCGGCGTAAGGACTGGTTCGGCAAGCGTCAAAATCGGGGACGGTCGAAGCGCCACCGGATGTCTCACGGAATCATGAGTGCATCGGGAGCGCGGTTCACCGTCCCCTGATTTTTTTGCCTCACTTCGGGCGGAAACTGCCACCACCCTAAAGACGGCGACTCAAGGATGCGTCGCGAGCGCGAGCCCCGTGAGAATTCCCAAGCGTACGGCCTTTCGATACTGTCGCTGACAATCCTGTGGATGCCTCTCCGCTATCATGAGTGCCTATGTCATTTGTCGAACCGGGCAAAGTCAACGCCCCGGAATTCCCCCAGAACCTGGACTGGATCAACACCCAACAGCCAATCTCCATCAAGGCTCTGCGCGGGAAGATCGTGCTGCTCGATTTTTGGACTTTCTGTTGCATCAACTGCATGCACGTCCTGCCGGATCTGAAAAGGCTGGAGCAGAAATACAGGAATGAACTCGTTGTCATCGGCGTCCACTCGCCGAAGTTCACCAGCGAGAGAGAAACGGAAAACCTCCGCCAGGCCGTGCTGCGTTACGGCATCGAACACCCTGTTGTGAACGACCTGAATCTGCATGTTTGGAGCGCGTACAGCGTCCGCACCTGGCCGACACTGCTGCTTGTCGATCCCTTCGGCAAGATCATCGGCGCGCACTCGGGCGAAGGCGCCTTTGATGTCTTCGATCCCGTCATTCGGCAGATGATCGACCACTACCAGCGCGAGAATGCCATCGACAGCGGGCCTGCTTCGTTTTTGCCGGAGCGCGAGCGCGCTTCGTCTTCGATCCTTTCGTTTCCCGGCAAGGTGCTGGCGGACGCCGCGGGTGGGCGTTTGTTCATCGCCGATTCCGGCCACAACCGAATCGTCATCGCCTCGCTGGAAAATGGAAGGATTCTCGACACGATTGGTGCAGGCGAGGCCGGCTTGCACGACGGCTCCTTCGAGCACTGCCGGCTCAATCACCCGCAAGGAATGGCGCTCGATGGCGACCGCCTTTTTATCGCCGACACGGAGAACCATGCCCTTCGCCGCGCCGATCTCGCCTCGCAGCAACTCGTCACGCTCGCGGGAGACGGTACGCAGAGCCGCGACTTCGATGCGACCCCCGGTGAGGCATCGGGCCGTCAGCTGAACTCACCTTGGGATCTTGCCCTGGCGCATGGCGTCCTGTTCATCGCGATGGCGGGTTCGCACCAGATTTGGGGTCTTGATCTTGAAGGCGGCTACATTGCGGGGCACGCCGGCAGCGGCCTGGAAGGACATCTTGACAGCTCCTTGCTGAGTGCCACACTGGCGCAGCCCAGTGGCTTATCGGTCGCCGGCAACGTGCTGTTTGTCGCCGACAGCGAGATCAGCTCGATCCGCACGGTCGATCTCGACCCGCGCGGCGGGCACGTTCGTACCATCGTGGGGCAGGGCCTTTTCGACTATGGGGACGTGGATGGCGTCGCGGAAGAGGTGTTGTTACAGCACCCTCTCGATGTGGAGTACGTCGACGGCACTCTGTTTGTCGCCGATTCCTACAACCACAAGATCAAGAACATCGCTATCGAATCGCGCACCTGCGTCACCTTTGCCGGATCGGGCGAGGCTGGCCACGCGGATGGCGACCCGGACCAGGCGCGCTTCTACGAGCCGGCGGGACTAAGCGCCGCAGCTGGCAAACTGTACGTCGCCGACACGAACAATCACGCCATCCGTGTTATCGACCTGCGGACACAGGAAGTTTCAACGTTGGAAATCGGCGCCAGGAGAGTGTGAAAGCTCGTGGCGCAGACCTATCCTCTTGCGAAGGTTCCGCGTTCTTTGACTTCCGGGGAAAGTCACTATCGAGGATGTATCCCTTTACCGCCTAACTCGCGGAGTCGGAACTTCGCCCGCCAGGCGTCACCGTTACTAGCGAACTCAACTGCTGGCGGGCGATCCCTGCCCAAGGGCTGGAGGGATCGAGTTTGAGGTAGTCGCGCCAGTGTCTGGCGGCGCGCATCGGTTCGCCGCTTCGCTCATACACGAGTGCCAAGTTGTAGTGAGCATCGGCGTAAGAAGGCTGCAGGCGGAGCGCAATCTTGTAGTGATTGATCGCTTCATCGAGCCGGCTGGTCTCCTCGCAAATATTTCCGAGGTTGAAGTGAGCCAGCGGATAGTTTGGCGACGATCGCAAAGCCTGCCGGTAGCTGTGCTCGGCCTCCCGCAAGTCGCCGCGGCGATAGTAGAGCGTTCCGATATTCACCCACGCGCCTGCCGCGCCGGCGTTCAGTTCGACCGCCCGGCGGTAGGCGGCGATCGCGTGCTCGGGCGATCCTCCCCGCTCTTCCACTTCCAAGCCCCGGCGAAACCAGTTTTCCGCCTCTTGCAGGCGAAGCGAAGAATCCTGTTTGCCTTTAGGAATCGTTTTGACCGCGGCCACCGGCGCCATATCGAAGTCGAAGAGCATTTGGCCGGTCAACGCTTCCATCTTGCCCGAGGGAAGTTCGACGGCGACCCGTCGGCCGCTCGTGACGAGCTTGAGTTCCCATAGCGGCCGTTCGATGCTCGGAAGCTTGCGGCTCAGAGCGAGCAGGGAATCTTCGATGCGGCCCGGAGGGATGCGATGCTCACGCAGGTTCTGCAGGGAGCGCAGGGCGATCAGATCAGCGAATCCGAAGCTGGCGCGGTTCTCGCACCAGCCGCGCCGTTCCCAGGAACGCAAACGGCTCTCGGGGATCCGCAGGATCCGGCGAACCTCTTCACGGGAGTAGCCGTCCTTGGGCTTTAACGTCTCCAAGCGAGAATTCTATCGTATCTGCCGCCACTTCCCCAAGTTTTTTTCGGATCAGTATGTGGTTCGCTATCATGTTCGTTGGCTGATCGAAAACAGGATCACGTCGGGATGTCACCGCAGCCGCTTCACCAACCGGCGGCGCTAGGTGAACCTACTTGACTGCCTGGCAGAATTCTATGTCGTTGCCCACGCTGATTCCACGCGAGGTTCTCTTCGGTAATCCCGAGCGCGCCATGCCGCGTCTGTCGCCTGACGGCGGCCGCATGGGATATCTTGCTCCCGACAGCGGGGTTCTCAACGTGTGGCTTCGTACAGTCGGGCAAGAGGACGATCGCGTCATCACCCATGACCGCAAAAGCGGCATTCGCACGTTCTTCTGGTCGGAGGACGGTCGCTATGTGCTCTACATGCAGGACCGGGACGGCGACGAGAACTGGCACCTCTACTCAGTGGATTTCGAGAGTGGCGTGATCCGCGACCTCAGCCCATTCGAAGGCGTGCGTGTGGATGACGTTTTTACCGACCGCAATCATCCTGGCGAAATTCTGATCGCGATGAATTTGCGGGACCGCCAGATTTCCGACCTCTATCGCGTCGATCTCGCCACCGGTGCTGTTCGCCCCGAGGCCGAGAACCCGGGAAACTATGTCGGCTGGCTCACGGACCACGAGTTTCGCGTGCGGGGCGCGACGGCGGCCCAGCCCGATGGTGGCTTTGCGCTGCTTGTGAGCAAGCAGCCTGAGGCGGAATTTGAACCCATCCTCCGCTGGGGACCCGAAGACAAGGGCGCGGCTCTCGGGTTTACGCCTGACGGCCGCGGCCTCTACGTCGAAGACAGTCTTAACAGCGACACCACGCAGCTCTACACGCTCGACCTGGCGACCGGAGAAAAGAAGGTTCTCAGCCATCGTGAAGATGTGGACGTGGGGTCGGTGATGTTCCACCCGACGGAGCACTACGTCCAGGCGGTCGCGCACAACTTGCACCGGCTCGAGTGGACGATTCTCGACGCATCCATCGCTCCCGACTTCGAAAAGCTCGGGCAGGTGCGCGAAGGAGAAATCAGCCTCGTCAGCCGCAATAAGGCGGATACCACCTGGCTCGTGGCCTTCACGTCCGACCGCGAGCCGGTCCGCTACTACGCCTACGACCGCGAGACGCAGACGGCCGCCTACCTGTTCAGCAACCGGCCCGATCTTGAAAACTTCACCCTCGCGCCGATGACTCCCGTGACCATTCCATCGCGGGACGGCCTGCAACTCCACAGTTACTTGACCCTGCCGGCGGGTGGGGTTACCAAGCAACTGCCGCTTGTGTTGAACGTGCACGGCGGCCCGTGGGCGCGCGACGGCTGGGGTTACGATGCTGAGGCGCAATGGCTCGCCAACCGGGGCTACGCGGTGTTGCAGGTAAACTTCCGTGGATCCACGGGATTCGGCAAAGCCTTCATGAACGCCGGCAACCGCGAATGGGGCGCCAAGATGCACGACGATCTGCTCGACGCTGTCGCGTGGGCCGTGGGGCAAGGCATCGCGGACCCCAAGAGAACCTGCATCTATGGCGGCAGCTACGGCGGCTACGCCGCGCTGGCGGGCGCTGCTTTCACGCCCGATGTTTTCTGCTGCGCCGTCTCCATCGTCGGGCCGTCGAACATCATCACGCTGATTCAGTCTGTCCCGCCCTATTGGCAGCCGCTCATGCACACGTTCCGCGTGCGCGTGGGAGACATCGAAACCGAGAAGGAGTTTCTGGAGTCCCGCTCACCCCTTTTCAAAGCCGATCAGATCCGTATTCCCATGCTCATTGCGCAAGGGGCCAACGATCCGAGGGTCAAACAGGCCGAAAGCGAGCAGATCGTGGCAGCTCTCCGCGCCAAGGGTAAGCATGTCGAGTACCTGTTGTATCCCGACGAAGGCCACGGTTTCTCGCGCCCGGAAAACCGCATGGCCTTCTACGCGGCCGCGGAGGAATTCCTGGCCCGCCACTTGGGCGGCCGCACCGAGCCGGGCGCCGAACAGGAAAAGAAGCTGCTGGAGAGTCTGAGGAAGTAGTTTCGAGGAAGGGCCCTGCAAACACCTCCGCTGCGTGCCGCGCCAATCCAGCACACGACGCAACGAAACCAGGCTCCCCGTCGACAGGCACAACGTGCCTCAGCGCCTCTTCTTCTTGTACTCCTCGTACCGCTGCCGCACCTTGTCGTTCGCCGGATACACGTCGTAGAGTGACTCGCCTTGCAGAATGAGGCTGCGCTGGAAGTTCTCTAGCCCGTCCTTCTCAAGGGCCTTATCCACCGCTTTGTCGACGATCCCTGCGGGAATCACCAGAACACCGTGCCTGTCCCCAAGCAGGATGTCGCCGGGCCGCACAGTCACACCAGCAATTCGCACAGGTACTTGGTAGTCGACGCTCATCATGATAGGGCTGACCGTCTGTGGTTGGCCGCGCCGCATATACGCCTGCATCGGCAGACGGCTCAGCTCGGGGACGTCGCGCATCGCGCCGTCCACCACCACGCCGCTAGCGCCGTTATAAACGGCTTTCGTTGTCACCACGTCGCCCGAGACAGAGGAGCGGATCTCGCCGCCTGCCTCGAAGACCAGGACATCGCCGGGCTGCGCTTCCTCGGCGGACTGATAGTTAAGTTGTTTCTGCTTGGAGTAGATCTCTTCCCGCAAATCGGGCCGATTCGGCAAGTAACGGATTGTGCGGGCGCGCCCGATCATGCGGCGGTCGGGGTGGATTGGATCCAGCTCGTTGATGAAGCACTGCTGAAAGCCTGTTGCCACGACCTCGCTCCACAGGGCCTCGATACTGACGCGCGCAAGCTTCTCGAAAAGTACGCGATCCTTTGTGTTGAGCCGCTCCATCACATACTTCGGCACTTCAGGGACTGCATCGTTGATTTCGAGCTTGGGTGTCTGCGCGGATGCGAATCCGGCAAAGATCAGCACAATAAGCGGGCAGTACTTGGCTGGCATGGCGGAACTCCCTTGCAGGCCGGGTTACGGCCTATTGGGCATGGTGTCTTCTTTGGCGTCCTCCGGCTTTGCAAAAGCGCTGTCAGGTGGATCGGCAAACCGGACATCGCTGAGGGTGACTTTGCCGATCGGGTTGCCGTAAAAACCCTCGGCCTCACTCCAGAGCCAGAAACTCCATTCGGTGGGAATCATCACGCCGTCCACAGTAACGAAATTTTCGTAGCGGACGGCATGCGGCTCCTTTTCGGCCTCCTCTAGCGACTTTCCATAGGTCACAACGTAGGCCAGGCCGGAGAGGCGCTTCGTCTCGGGGTCCTGGTAGATGACATACCAGTCATCCGGAGAATCGCCCACACCGGCTTCGAAAGAGAGCTTTGCCGTGGCGCACGCCTTTCCGAACAGATCCCTCGACCCGGATAACTCGAGCGTGGTCCCTGGGTCTCTCAGCTTCATGGGCGCTGCCAGAAAGTAGGGCCATGTGCGCGTGTGGAAGCGCGCCCGCGCGAACGAAGCAGCCGCGGGACTCACCCAGGCGTGATCTCCGTCGAAGACGAGGATCGTGCCGTCCTTGAGTTCGAATCGCGAGCGGGCGCCGTTGGTCTCCATCAGCATCGTGCCATCGATCGCGGTAGCGCTGCCAAACTGAACAACAATGCTGCTTTGCAAAGCCCTGCGGGCGCGCCACGCGGACGCTCCGTGCGCTTGCTCGATAGAGGCGGCGAACTCCTGCGCCGGAGGCAGAGGGGTCTCCACAGCTGCTGGCTTGGCCACAGGCTCAGGCGCCGGCCCGCAGCCCATCAGCATGAGAAGACACAAGAGCAGTGAAGCCGCCACGGCAGGGAACAATGAGGGAGAGATAGGGAATCGCCTAAAACGGTTCACGCGCGTCCTCCTCAGGCGATCTATGCTACCGCGAAGTACCGGGAAGAGCAAAAAGCGCAACCTGGGAAGCCGTAGCCTGCCCGGAGGGCTTTAGGTTGGCATTTCCGGTTTCGCTAGACGTCGCACAATTCGACGGCTTGGCGCAGCGACGTCATCGGATCGCGGAGCGGAATGAACTCGTGGGCGTAGTAACCCTGGAAGCCGGTTTCAACAATCGCCTGCGCGATAGCCTTGTAGTTGAGTTCCTGCGTCTCGTCTATTTCGTTGCGCCCGGGATTGCCGCCCGTGTGGTAGTGCGCGATGGCGTCCTTGCTTTCGCGGATGGTGCGGATCACATCGCCTTCCATGATCTGCATGTGATAGATGTCGTAAAGCAGTTTGAAGCGCGGCGAATGGACGCGGTTGACGAGTTCCACGCCCCAGGCGGTCTTGTCGCAATGGTAATCCTTATGGTTGACCTTGCTGTTGAGCAGCTCCATGATGATGGTCACGCCGAGGTCTTCCGCCTGCGCTTTGACCTTGTTGAGTAGCAGTGCGCAGTTCTCCCAGGCCTCTTCGTCGGAAATGTTGCGGCGGTTGCCGGAAAAACAGATCAGGTTCGGGACGTTGTGAGCCTTGGCCGCCGGCAACAGGCGCCGGAAGTTGGCCTCGATCTGGCTGTGGTTCGCCTTTGCATTCAGTCCGTCCGGAATGGTGCAGACGCCCGAGCCAACCGCGCAAACCAACCCGTGCTTCTTGAGCAGGGGCCACTCTTCCTCCGTGAGCAGGTCGATTGCGACGATCCCCATCGCCGCGGAGTTCGCCGCCAGTTCGTCAACCGACATGTCGCGGTAGCACCATTTGCAGACGGACTGCTTCAGCCGCCCATTCTTGACGGCTTTCGTCTGTGCCGTGGCAGTTCGTCCGGCGGCCACCGCAGCCGCGGCGCCCAACATCGACCGGCGCGTGAGTTTCGATGGGGTTGGCTTCATGGCTTTCTCCCTGAGGATGCGTGGATGCATCTGGATTGTAGCGCGCCGGGCGGACGAAGGCCAGGGGACGTAGGCGCTCCTACAGGGGGCAATTGTCGAGACCGGCGAGGAATTGTATTCCGGGTATGCTGCGACGTCGCAGCCGGAGATCGTTGGTGAGAAATAGATCCACGCGAGCCTGAGCGGCGCACGCCAATTGAATTGCGTCGGCCCGGCCGATGCCCCTGTCCGCGCGAATCCTCGCATACGTGTGGCGGGCTGATCTACTCAAGCATCGCGATGACGCGGCAAGGGGCGCCTGATCCCTGGCCGATCTTCATCGGCAGCGCCACGATGCCGAACCCCGTCGCTGGCAGCTGCTCGAGACGGGCCACGTTTTCGAGGATGGGGATATTGGCCGCGCCGAAGACCTGGTGCGCCTGAAAGTCCCGGGACATGCCACGGTCGATACTGGCCGTGTCGATCCCTACCACCGCCACGCGGCGCGATGCTAGCGCCCGGGCAGCCATCTGTGACACTCCGGGGAAATGCAGGTTCTGAACGTCGCCGGGCGCGCCGGTACCAAGGTAGTCCTCCTTGTCCGGCCAGAACTGTCCCCAGCCCGTGTGCACCAGGACGATCATGCCGGCTTCAATCGGGCCATGCTGCTGCTCGTGCGCTTGAACATCTTCCAGCGAAAGCAAATAGTCGCGGTCCCGCTCGCACTTTGCGGAAATATCGATTACGGCCCCGGGCGCCACAAGGCTGTCGAGCGGGATAGCGTCGACCGCCCTGCCGTTTTCAGCGAAATGGATGGGCGCATCGAGGTGCGTGCCGCCGTGCTCGCTGCCGCCGAATTGATAGCTGCTGTACCAATAGCCGCCCTCTGTCACGCCCCGAGCCACCTCGCGATGAAAAAATGGCTGGTCGGCCGGCCAATAGAGCGTGGTTTCGTCGAACGTGTAGCTCAGGTCGATAAGCTTAGGCTGCTCCTCCTTGGCCTCCTCGCGCGCGCCGCATCCGGCCGCTACAAAGAGACAGAGCAACACTGCGGCCATCTTGCGTAATTTCACGGCTTATTCTCCTTTCCGATAACAGTTCTACGAGCAAACCCATCATACAGAGGACAGCCCGGGGAAACGGAAGCGGCGTGGCGGCGTGGGGCAAATCGCCCAGCCCGCCGGAAGGCAGCCTTTCCGCGCCCGCCGACGGTTGAAAACGAGCAAGTTCCCTATGGCAATCGGCTTGCTCACAAACCAGTTGTGGGAGGTTCCAAATGCTGACCTTGGAAAGGATTCTGACGCCGGTGGATTTCTCGGAGAGATCCACCGCGGCCGCCGAGCACGCGGTTGCGCTGGCTCGGCGTTTTCACGCCCAGGTGATCTTTGCCCATGTGATGCCGCCTCTGCCCTATGAGTACGCCGCCTTTGAAGGTGGCTATCACATGGCTGCGCTTCGCCCCAGCGAAGAGGAACGGAAGAAATTTCTTGCCCAACAACTCGACAAACTTGTCGACAGGGTCTTTCCGGACCCTGCGGTGGAGAAACTCATTTTAAGCGGTGATCCGGCTCGCCGCATCGAGGAAGTCATCCGCGAAAAAAATGTCGGCTTGGTCGTGATGCCGACCCACGGCTATGGGCCGTTCCGGCGCTTCGTGCTCGGTTCGGTGACCACCAAGGTTCTGCACGATGTGAGTTGCCCCGTTTTCACCGGGGCGCACGTCGAAGAGATCGCTCCCTATGCAGCGCGTCCCTATCGCCATATCGCCTGTGCCGTGGATTTAAGTGATCACAGCCAAAAGGTGCTCTGCTGGGCCGCACAGTTCGCGGCGGCTTACGAGGCCAAACTTTCCGTCATCCACTCCATCCAGGGTATCGATGTTCATGGCGCGTATGAGGAGTTCTTTACTCCAGAGATGCATCGCCTGCTTCTCGAGAATGCGCGCGAGGATGTGGAGAAGCTGCTTGAAAAGCTCTTGATACAGGGGAACGTCGTTATCGAGAGCGGATATCCCGAGCGCGTGATTCCGGCCTTTGCCGGCGACGAGAATGTGGATGTGCTGGTGATCGGGCGCAGCGCCGATCACGGCTTGCTCGGGCGCCTGCGTACACACGCTTACTCGCTGATCCGCATGGCGCCATGCCCTGTGATCAGTGTTTGACGGGTGTCCCCTTTTGTGCGCTCACGATCGCCGGCAGGACCTTGCCGATCTCCTCGCGCAGCACGATGTCGGCGATCTCATCCAGGGGCGTCTCGGTGCGGTTGACGATGATCAACCGTGCGCCTGCGCCCTTCGCCACACTTGGGAATGCGGCAGCCGGGTAGACGACCAGCGACGAACCAACCGCCAGGAACACATCGCACGACTGCGCCGCGAGCTGGCACTGTGTCAGCACATCCTCGGGCAGTGTCTGGCCGAAAGAAATTGTCGCCGGTTTCAGTAAGCCTCCACAGGGAAGGCATCGCGGCGCGCGTTCGCCCTTCTGCACACGCTCCACCGCCTCATCCATCGGGATGCGGTTCCCGCAGTTCAGACAAGCCGCCTCGGTTGTTGTGCCGTGCAACTCGAGCACTAACTCGGGATCCAGACCGGAGCGCTGGTGCAGACGGTCGATGTTCTGCGTGATCATCGCCCGCAGCTGGCCGCGGCGGGCTAACTCCACAAATGCATAGTGGCCGGGATTCGGTTTCGCATCGCGGATTGGCGGCCATGTTTCGACCTTCTGCCGCCATGCCTCGACACGATCCGCTTCGTTGCTCACAAATTCCTGGAAGTAGACCGTACGGTTGCGAGCCCAGACCCCGTTGGGACTGCGAAAGTCCGGAATCCCGGACTCGGTTGAAATACCGGCGCCGGTGAATCCCACAATGCGCCGTGCTGACGCAATCCACTCGCGCGCTTGTGCCAAGCTCATGGACGGCATGGTAGCACTAGCTTCGGAGGGGCGCCGCTAGCGCCGCGGGAGCCTCGGTGCTGACTGCTTCCCTCGCTCTCACTTCGTCTCCAACGCGAATCGCTCCGCCTTCTACGATCCTTCCGTAGACCCCGCCCCGGCACTCGGGCGAGAGCGCGTTCTGCAAGCCGCTTGCCGCGTCCTCCATCAGTTTGCACGGCCGCGTTTCGCCGATCACCTGAATGACGCAATCTCCGATCTGAATGCCGCGGCCGATTGCCGCCGCCAGGGATATTCCCTCGACCACTACGTTTGCGCGGCGTGCCCCTGCATCCAAATCTCTCTGGATTTCCGAGCATGCTGCCAGCCAGGCTTCTTTCTCAATGAGCGTGACTTGGCGGTTCCCGCCGCCCGCGTGATCGCCTTGCAGCCCTTTGCCGGCGACGGCAATAACAGAGTTCACCGCGCGCACTGGCGTTCGCGATGACGGGCGAAGATAGATTTGAACGACACGAGCCATAATTCGGTGCAAGCCGCGAAAACAGCCTTAATCGCCCCCCTTTCACAGATCCAGAGCCGCACGCGCCAGGGTGGGGCCCGCACTTCTCACGTGCACGCCTCCATCGCGTTCATTCGTAATGCCGCTCAAGAGGAGCCAGCGGCAACCCAATACCGGCCGCTCACTTGGCGTAATACCCCGGCCGGGCGCGCACCTTCATGCCGGGGCGCTTGACCTTGACCTGCACGCTGCGCCAGCCGCCTCCAAAATTTTGATCCTCGGGATAATAGGCCACGCTGTAAACGCTTCGCAACTCGGCCTCGACCAGTGGGAACACGGGTTCGAGGTCTTGAATGGACTCAGCGGGAAACAGACGCCCGCCCGAGGCATCCACGAGTTCCTCCATATTCCGGCGGGCTTTCTTCGACCAGTTACGGCCAAAGCGCTCGCCTGACAGCAGAAAAACAGGGTAGACCAGCGCGTGCATCTCCTCCGCGGCTTTCAGAAGCCGCTTGAACTTCACCTTGGAAGGCCTATTCTGTCGGCTTACCTGATTGTCGATGCCATCGCTAATGACGACCAGAGCGTTTCGCTCGCCAGGACGTTTGCTCAGATCTTCCGCATAAGCCAAAACAATGGCGTCGTAGAGCGGGGACGCCCCCGCCACGTCGGGTAATCGCTCAATGGTGTCCAGCAGTTTCTTGGAGTCGCTTGTCAGATTGGAGATCACGTGGAAGGAATCGTCGGCCAGAGCATAGACGGCGACGCGATCCTGCGGCCCGGCGAGGGAGACGAAACGCTTGGCCGCGCTGATCATCGCCACGCGATCCGGCTGCGTGCTGCCGCTAAGATCCAGAAGGATGGCAAGGTTGAACGGCACGTTATCCGAACCCGCGAAGGTCACCTGCTGCGGCTGTCCGTTCTCGATGATCTCGAAGTCTCCTTTGCCGAGATCTGTGGCAGGCTCGCCCTTTTCGGTGGTAATCGCGACCACCATATTCACCATGCGAACGTCAGAGCGAAAGACCGCGCCATCTGGATCGTCAACACCGTCATCTGTGGGCGCTGCCGCCTCGGTCTTTGGCGGCGGAGGCCGCCTTGCCGGCGCCTCCAGCAACTGTTCCAACACATCCGGGGCCTGCCAGTGCATCTTGACTGGGGAGTCTTCCGGAATCGGCAGGTCCGTCAGGCGAACTTCCCGCGGCGCTTCCGCCTTGACCCGAATCTCGCCGTAGGTGACGTGGTTTTCGGGCAAACGGTCCCGCAGCCGCCAGATCGTGCGGTCTTCCGTGACTGTGAGATGGTTGCGCGAGAATCGAACGCCGTCTGGCGTCGTGAACTTAGGAGGCTCCGTGTCGGCGTCCAGTTGGATGCGCGTCGCTGGCCAAGGTACGCCGAGCAGGATAGCGCCGGTCTTCGTATGCAGATCCGCGTACCGCACGAAGCCGTTGATCTCGATGGCGCCGCCGTCGGTCGTGATATCGAGCGGAAACCCGATCGGCACTTGCACTTCGAGGTCGATTGTCTCGCCGTCGGCCGGATCGCAGCGAACGATCGTGCGGGGTCCCCCTCGGGTTATCCGAATGTCCTCGCCGCTCGCTTGCCGCGTGTGGCCCTTGCCTTGCACCAGAAAGCGCGCCGTTGGACTGACGTGGACGATAACCGCGCCGGTCTTGTTGTGAATCTCCAGGCCGATCCCGGCGGCGGGCGCACTCCAGATCCCCACCACGATACAAAGACGCAGAAGTGAGCGAGCACACATCATTATCGCCCGCGATCTTGCATAATCCGCAAAGCGGTGCTGCGAAGATACTGCAGCGCTTTTGTGGGGTATCTGGTTCTGAGCTGGTTCTTCGGCATTCTCAATCCACGATCGCCTGGTAGACGAGGGCGCGAAGTTTCTCGTGATCATCGACGTTGCCCGCCGGAATGATTTGCGTGAAGTAGACGACCACCAACTCTTCCTTCGGGTCCACCCAGTAGGTCGAGTGGTATGCCCCGCCCCATCCGAACTCGCCGACAGAGCCTGGGATCCCTCGTGCGCCGACGTCCTTGACTACCGAGAAACCAAGGCCAAAGCCCTGGCCCTGGCCATCCCGGAATGGAATGTCTCTCAGGTGGTCCACCGTCATCAACTCAACGCTTTTGCGGCTGAGAATCCGCTTTCCGTCCAGTTCGCCCCCATTGAGCAACATCTGCAAGAACCGGTAGTAGTCGGCGGCTGTCGAGAGCAGTCCCGCGCCGCCCGAGTAGCTCTTTCGCGGACCATCCAGGTAAGCGCCCTGGCCCTCCATGCCGCCGGGATCAGGCGCGCGCACGAGACCAGATCCCTTGGCCGAATACACCACCGCAAGGCGCTCCTTCTTTGACTCCGGCAGGTAAAAATGTGTGTCATTCATGCCCAGCGGAACGAGGATCCGCGAGCGCAGGAACTCATCGAGCGTCTGGCCGCTCACCTTCTCAATCAGGGCGCCCAGAATATCGGTGTTGTAGCCATAGACCCAGCGCTCTCCCGGTTGAGCATCAAAGGGCAGTGCGGCTATGCGCGAGACCGTAGCGCCGACCGGTTCATCGCGGTTGGCAAAATACCAGCCGGTAATCCCGGCGGCGTCCCACTTGTCCTTGGCCACGCCGCCACCGTAGCCGATACCGGCCGTATGGGTCAGCAGATCGCGAATTGTAATTCTCCGCTTCGCCTTCTTGACCGCATACCCTTCGCCCCCTTCATTCGGCGTGGCAACCGTCGTCTCGAGAAACTCCGGCAGATATTTTCCGGCGGGATCGGTGATGAGCAGCCGCCCCTCTTCCTGCAGCGCCATGATGCCCACGCTTACGAGCGCCTTGGTCTGAGAGGCGATCCGGAAGATGGCGTCTTCCCGCAAGGGAGACCCGGCTTCGCGGTCTCGTTGGCCGAAAGCCTCCAGGTAGGCTACCTTGCCGCGTCTGGCCACGAGCGCGACCCCGCCGGGAAGCTTGCCGTCCTGCTCGTACCTTTGGAGAGCGGCGGTTATTCGCTGCAGGCGTTCCGACGAGAGACCGACATCTTCGGGCCTGGTTCGCTCCAGGGCCTCTGCGCGAAGGGCAGGCGCTGCCATCGAAAGCGCAAGAAGTAGGGCCAGCCCGAGGAACGCGCGCCGCGCCGGCGCTGGGTGTTTCGAGAGCGGATTTCTCTTGGCAGTATCCCGGTTCATGGCAATCTCCGTGTTCGGAACGCGACGCTTCCTTCCGGGAGAGTAGCACGCAAAGTCCCCCGTGGTTGGGAATCACCGGCGGCTAGTCCGATCCGGCGTCTCCGTAACGTCTCGCCTCATGGTAATGGCGGGAGTGCGTACTGCACAACGATGTTGGGATCGCTGGAAACGCCCGGCGGCGTACCGGCGGAGCTAGCGGCCGCCGTGCCCTCCCCGGGATGTGCTGGCCGGGGGTGGGCTGGAGCTGGGCGCCGGGGTCGGATTGCGCACCGTTGTCGAAGGCCCGCTGCCCGAGCCGCGTCCAGGATATCCGTAGACCCCTGGATAGCTTCCTGGATACGGGTAGCCCGTGCAGGGAAAATTTGCGGAGCCGCATTCCCCGCGTTGCGCTGCCTGCTGCCGGGCCCGCTCATCCTGATCGAGGCCCGAGGCCCGCTTACGATTCCAGCGGTCGAAAGCATCTTGTTCCGAATCGGATTTGCCGACCACCGGCGGGGTGCCGGAGTCCGTCAGGACCAGAGACTCCTTCGATCCCACCTCGAACTCCACGCCGCCAAGAGAGGCTATGAACTCTCCCCGAAACACCCGCAGTCGAGGCGGACCATCGGGAAAGGTGTCGATGCGGAACAGTCCTTTATGATCCACAGCCACGACCGCATCGCCGGACAAAATAGAGATCTCGCCCGACGCCGGTTTCTTGCGGACTTCAACCAGTACGGAACCTGCATGTACGCGCACGCGGACGTCTGATAGGTCGGCCTTCACCATCTCGACTCGGCTCTCCTCGTTCAGCCGGAGAAAGGTAACCGGATCGAGCATGATTTCCGCGCGGCCCTTCTCCGTTCGCATCTGCTGGGCTTCTTCCAGGTGGCGCATATGGCCCGTAGCGGGGGCCGGATCGACTTGATCGACGAGAAAAACCTTGCCTTCGATGTGGTGAATCAGGCCAGGACGCGCCGAGATGACTGATTGGGCTTGCGCCGCAGGTAGAGCAAGGAGCAGCAGGGGAGCTGCCCCAAAGTATCGGCATCTTCCAGGGTTCAGCATGATGGCGCCCGCTCAGACGCGCGAACCACGCGAAAACTGCCCTTATTGTAGGACTGGACCGGCAAAGTGGCAAGACGATTGTGAGTGCTCTGGGAGGTCGCCATGCTTGCCGCTATCGCGCCAGGTTCTGGTTGAGCGAGCCGGCGGTTCCCTCAGCCGCTCGGTTGACGGCCCCCACGCCGTGCGAAACAATTGTGTAGCCGAGCAGTTCTTCGGAGTGTGCCTGCCAAACGCCCCGAAGGCAATCACTCTTCCCGGCTGCCCCGGGAATCTCGCGGCGACCATGCCACCTCAGACGCTTTTCTCCGAATCCGCCCCGGAAGACCCGGCAATCGAGCGCCTTGCGCGAGCGCCCTTTCCCACCATCCGCTACCTGTTTACGATCGAAAGCCACGTCTACGCCATGGCGATTGCGGCGAGCGTCTTGTTTGGCTTCTTTCCGTTCATGGTGCTGATTCTCTCGCTGGCACAGAACGTGCTGCACTGGGCTGATGCCGTAAACGCCATCTACATCGGCGTGCGCGACCTGCTGCCGGACGACCCGGGGCTTGTCGGCTTTGTCGAACGGAATCTGCAGGCGGCGGTGGCGTCGCGCGGCCGAGCAGAGGCGTTGTCAATGGTCATGCTGATCTTTAGTGCCAACGGCATCTTTATGCCGCTCGAAGTGGCCCTGAACCGCTTGTGGGATTTTCCGGGCGATCGCAGCTATCTGCGCAATCAGTTGTTCAGTCTCGGTTTTACGATCACTTGCGGATTGCTGGCGCTGACAGCCGCGGTGCTGACTTCGGCAAATGCCGACTTCCTCAAGCCGTGGATCATCCAATATGTCCGCCTGCCGCAAACCGTGACGCTGCTAGCGCTCAAGGTGGCTGCCATCCCCTTTTCGATTTTGATCGTGCTGCTCATCTATTGGCGGCTACCCAATGGCGAGATCGCGCTGCGCCATGTGGCGCCGGCGGCCATCCTCACCGGCATCACAATTGAAGTGGTCAAGAACCTGTATGTGTGGGCTTGGCCGCTGCTCGGCTTCCGCCGCGCCTACGGGCCTTTCTTCGTTTCCGTCACCTTACTGATGTGGGGTTTTCTCGCGGCGATGATTGTGCTCGGGGGAGCGCAGATTTCGGTCCGCATCGCCCGGCGCGGCAAGATCCAAAAAAGTGAAAAATGATGGAGCTTCCGCCGCGGGGTCCAGGTTCGAACTCACGGACCAGCGCGCGCGATCGAGGCAATCAGCCAATCGCGTCGCATACTGCCTTGCCCACCTGCTCGGTCGTGGCGGGCGAGCCTTTGGGTTTGAGGTCAGCGGTCACGGCGCCATTTTTCAGAACGGTTTGCATGGCGTCTTCCACGGCCGCTGCTTCCTCGTTCAGTCCGAAACTGTAGCTGAGCATGGCGGCTACCGAGCCGATCGCGGCGAATGGGTTTGCCTTGTTCTGGCCCGCGATGTCGGGCGCCGAGCCGTGTACCGGCTCGTAGAGGCCCCGCCAAACGCCGTTCGGAAGCTGGTTGCCGATCGACGCCGACCGCAACATGCCGATCGAACCCGCCAGCACGGCGCCTTCGTCGCTTAAGATGTCGCCGAAAAGATTCTCGGTCACCACCACGTCGAAGCGCGTAGGATTCAGGATCAGCTGCATGGCGCAGTTATCCACGAGCACGTGATCCAGCCCCACGTCGGGATAGTCCTTGGCAACCCGGTTGGCGACCTGCCGCCACATCTGCGAGTTCTCGAGAACATTTGCTTTGTCGACGGAGGTGAGTTTCTTGCGCCGCTTTTGGGCCAGCGTGAAGGCCATGCGCACCACGCGCTCAACCTCCGATTCCCGGTAAACCATCGAATTGACCGCCACGCGCTCGCCGTCCTTCTCCTCGATCCCGCGCGGGCTGCCGAAGTACAGGCCCGCGGTCAGCTCACGGACGATCAGCATGTCGGTGCCGCGCACGATGTCGTTCTTGAGCGGCGAGGAATCGATCAGGCTTTCGTACGCGATGATCGGCCGCAGGTTCGCGAAAACGTCAAGCGCCTTTCGGATGCCAAGCAGTCCCTTCTCGGGACGCTTTTCGGGCGGCAGCTCGTCGAATTCAGGAAGGCCGACTGCTCCAAGCAGGGTCGCGTCGGCATCGAGCGCCAGCTTGCGCGTCTCCTCCGGGAAGGGCCCGCCGGTCTTGTGGATCGCTATGCCGCCGAGCAATCCCTCGGTCAGACGAAGGTCGTGCTTCCACTTTTTGGCGACGTGTTCGAGCACCCGCACTCCCTCGCGGGTCACTTCCGGCCCGATGCCATCACCGGGCAATACGAGAATATTCAGCTTCATGCAGAATCCCTGTAGTCGGGCGGGCAGCCTGCCATTTCAGACTCCCGCGCCGCGGGTCCGTGGCCGGCCTGCCGGGCCTTTCAGCTTTTTGAGAATCCCCTATTGTACGGGAAATCGGATCTGGCGTTAGGAGAGAAATCGTCGCGAACTGGGAAGAACGTGGCTCACAGGGGTACCGGCTCGCCCACTTCCTGCATGGTTTCCAGATGCAGTTCGATCGCCTCGCGGATGTTTAACTTGGTTTCGTCGAGGGTCTTGCCCGTTGTTATGCAACCGGGCAAGTCGCGGACATAGGCTGCCCAGTTGCTCTCGGCTTTCTCAAAAACAATTGCGTAGCGCTTCATGGCTTTCTTAGCGAGCAGTTTCGCCCAACCGCGCTGTTGTGGGCGCCCTCCCCGCCGGGTCCTCCGGCGGCGCGCCGTTCCATATCAGGACATCCGGACACAAGTCCGCCCCGTTCGGCCACACAAGAGTGCCTGCCTCAACAGTCACCTCGCGAAACCTTGTCGGATCGTTTCGCAGTGGATCGAAGATCGGCCCTACCATGAGCGGCGACAAGTCTCGTTCAACGACACGATCATCCGTGAGCGTCAGGCGGACGCGAAGTCCTTCCAGTGGCGTCACCTTGCGAATACGAACTAGATTCACCGGGGTACTCTACCCTTCTATTCTAACGGCGCGATTGGCTCGATGGTTTGTCCCTCGCGAGCTAGATTCCAGTCACGTTGAAGCTCGGGGCGGTGCAGATTCGCCCACTCAAGAACCAAAGCCATTGCTCGCTTGGGAAGATCACCCCGGTAAACCGTGAGTGTCTCGATCACGATCAGCGCTTCGTCCTCCCCGTAGACAGCATGAAAGTGCGGAGGCTGATGATCGCTGAAATACATCCGGATCACAATGCCGAAAAACCGACTCACCTCCGGCATGGAGATTCCTTCACGCTTCCCTACGCCAGCACTCCCGCGCCCTTCTTCGCAAACCCCAGCTCATCGAGCAGCGCGGCGATGTCGCCGTTAGTCAGTCCCTTACGGCCATCGGCGAGCGTCGTAAAAGCCTCGTAGGCGCGGTCGAGCTGGTCGCGGCTCACGTCCTCATAGCCCAGATCAACAATACGCTGGTGCAGCGCGTGCCGCCCGCTATGCTTGCCGAGGACGAGGTTTGAGGCCGGCACGCCCACTTGCTCCGGCTTCATGATTTCGTAGCAAAGAGGGTTCTTCAGGTAGCCATCCTGGTGGATGCCCGCCTCATGCGCGAAGGCGTTGCGGCCGACGATGGCCTTGTTGGGTTGCGGTCCGAAAGTAATCAGGCTGGAGAGCAGCTGGCTGGCGGGATAGAGCAGTTCGGCGCGGACATTCGTGCGGAAGGGTACGCGATCCTTGCGTACGCTCATGATCATGACGCACTCTTCCAGCGAGCAATTGCCGGCCCGCTCGCCGATGCCGTTGATCGTGCATTCGATCTGCCTCGCCCCGGCTTTGAGCGCCGCCATGGCGTTCGGCACGGCCAGCCCCAGATCGTCGTGCGTGTGTACACTGACAATAGCGCGGTCACCCACCGCCTCCACCACGCGGCCGATCATCTCGGCGTACTCGTCGGGCACCATGAAGCCGACCGTGTCGGGGATGTTGATGGTGGTCGCGCCCGCCTCCACTGCGGCCTTCGAAATTTCACACAGGTAGCCTATTTCGGTGCGCGTGGCGTCTTCGGCGGAAAACTCGACATCCTCCACGAATTCGCGCGCTTGCTTCACCCCGGCGACGGCGCTCTCGAGCACTTCTTGCTGTGTCTTGTGCAGCTTGTACTTGAGGTGAATCTCGCTCGTGGCGATAAAACAGTGCAGCCGTGACCGCTTCGCGCCCTCCAGCGCCCGCAGAGCGCGCTCGATGTCCTTCGGCACGGTACGGGCCAGGGCGGCCACCCTAACCTCGGGGAACTCCTTCGCCACGGCCTTGACGGCCTCGTAGTCGCCGTCGGAGGCGATCGGGAAGCCGGCCTCGAGAATGTCCACACCCATGTCCACCAGCATCCGCCCCATCTTGAGCTTCTCCGGGGTGGTCATGCTGCAGCCTGGCGACTGCTCCCCGTCGCGCAACGTGGTGTCAAAGATATGGACCCGGTCCGGCATCGCTCTTCCTACCTCCAATCTCCTCAGTTAAGCAGGCTTCTAATCATAATGCAAATTTATACTTATTGGCATCTTGATAAGTACATGCTATTGTATAAGTTCCTCTTATCCAAGGGCTGTCTCTCATTAGGGAGGCAGCCCTTCTCTGGAGCAACGTATGGACATGTCCCTTCTTGAGACATTGGTGGCGGTTGTCGAGGAAGGCAGTTTCTCAGGAGCCGGGCAGAAGCTCCTGCGCACGCAGCCGGCCGTTTCTCTGGCTCTGAAGCGCTTGGAAACGGACCTCGGAGAAAAGCTCGTCGACCGCTCATCAAAGAGCTTGGTGCTCACCGACGCCGGCCGGGTCGCGCTCGAATATGCTCGCCGGTTTGACGGCCTCGACCAGGAACTGCGGAACGCGCTCGCCGAACTGCGCGACAAGAGGTCGGGCAAGCTTACCATCGGGGCGAACGAATCGACGGCGCTCTATCTGCTGCTGCACATCGAGGCGTTCCGAAGGCTCTACCCGGGCGTGAAAGTCGAAATGCGCCGCAGCCTTTCGAGCCGCATTCCCGAAGCGGTCTTAAACGGGTCGCTCGACCTCGGGGCGGTCAGTTACGAGCCCCGCGATCCCGACCTGGCGGCGAACGAGATCTACAACGACCGGCTGACCTTCATCGTTTCTCCGAAGCATCGTTTCGCCGGCCGCTCTCGGGTCAACATCACTGAACTCGGCATGGAAACCTTCATCGCCCACAACGTCGTTTCGCCCTACAGGCAGCAGGTGATCGACACGTTCCGCCGCCATAAGGTCCCGCTCAACATCGGGATCGAGATGCCGACGATCGAAACCATTCGCAAGCTCGTGCAGCTCAACCTCGGGGTGGCCTTCCTGCCCAAGATGTGCGTGGAGCAGGAAATTGCGGCTGGCGTGCTGCGGGAGGTCAGCATCGAAGAGATGCAGATGGAACGCAAGATCCGCCTGGTACACGCGGCCCGGCGTCAACTGTCTTACGCGGCACAGGCGTTCTTGGAGGTGGTGAACCGGGAAGAGTGAGGTGCCGGGCGCCTTTATCAAAAACTGCCGAGTGCGGCCACATCGGCCAAGTCCTGTGGTCGCGCTGCCGCCTTCTTGTTCCTGATAAGGCACTCCTTGCTAATGAAAGCCACGGGAAGTCCTTCAAGCGCAGAAGGGACCCTGGTTGCCCAAACCTCGTCGAAATCCACTCCCGTGAGGGATGTAATGAGGTCGATGCGGTTTGGAGGCTGCCCGAGTTGAACAATATGGTCCGACTCGGCGAAGTCACTCGCTGTCAAACCCAAGGACGCAAACTGGAACGCGGTCACGACCTTTTCCATTCTCTCGGCGTTTTCTCGCGAGGGCCGCACCAGCAGATCGAGGTCTCCCGTATACCGGGGACGGCCGTGGAAAGCCAGCGCAAACGCACCAACTACCACGTACTCAACTCGATTGGAGTTTAACAATACGATAAACTCTTTCAAGTCTTTGGGAAGCGAGGTCGTTAAGGTCTCGGGCACGGTTCATCAATTCCAGCAGTATCTCGACGCGCTGTTCGGGCGAAAGACTCCTGTAGTACTCATTCTCTGCCCGCTCAGCCTCTTCGTGGCTGGAGAATTTTCGCACGATACGTTCAATCGGCACTAACTCCATTTTCTCACGGAATTCGGGCGCTGAGAGATATTCCGTGAAAAGCTGAGCCGGACCTGTTTCTCAGGTTTTCATGGCTCCGCCCCAGCCCTGGAACCCGCCCATCAAGCCCCGGAAGAGCGGTTGCATCAGCCTGGTGGAAGGAGTACGCTAGCACCGGCAATTGAGGACTCGCTCGCGCCTCCCGCAAAGCGCGTGCTGATGACCCTCCAGCACTCAGGGATCAGGCCCGTGAAACCTGCCTCCTCCTGGTCCCGCTTCGCGCACAGCGGGCTAAAGAAGTTTAAGCGCAAGACTCCGAAATCTTGCCAAACTTCGTCAGGAGGACACCTGTGTCCATGTCCCTTTCCCGCAGACTGGTTCTTCTTGTTGCGTGCTTTGCCGCTGCCCTGGCGGCTCAGCCGGTAGTTCTCGAGGGCGGCGCTGTCAATGTCGCCAGCTACGTTCCTGCCCGTTTCCCCAACTACGGCCTCGCGCGGGGCTCGCTCTTTACCGTTTTCGGGCAAAGGATGGGACCCAATCAGATCGTCTTCGTCCAGAACTTTCCTGTACCGGCGGCGCTTGGCGGCACCTCGATTCGGGTTACCGTCGGAAACACCAACGTCGATTGCCTGATGATCTTTTCCGCCGCAGGGCAGCTGGCCGCGATCTTGCCTTCGAACACTCCGCTCGGGGCCGGAACGTTGCGCGTCACCTTCAACGGCCAGGCGAGCAACGCCATCAACATCCGCGTGGTGGAGCACGACCCGGGTATCCTCACAATTTCGCAGAACGGATTGGGGCCGGCCGTGGTGACCGACCCTTTCACCTTCACCCCTAATACCGTCGTGAACTCGTTTGCGCCCGGGGACCCGGCCGTGCTGTGGGTCACCGGCCTGGGGGCGCGCGCCCAGGACGCCACTCCGCAAGTCCAGGACTTGCAGGGCTCCCTGGACCTGACGCTGCGCATTGGCAACAAGACCATCACGAATTTTATCTACGCTGGTCCCGCCCCGACCAACGCCGGTCTCGACCAGGTCAACTTCTTCATTCCCCAAGACATTCAGGAGGGCTGCGCGGTCTCGGTGGTCTTGCAGGTCGGACAGGCCGTGAGCAACTTCGCGCGGATGTCGATCTCTTCCAACGACAAAGTGTGTGACGACGACCCCCTGGCGTTGACCCGGTCGGAGATCAGAAGACAACAGACCGACAACACCCTGCGAGTCGCTCTGGCCCTATTCGACACGAACTTCGCTAACGCGGCCGTCATCACGGGCAACCCGGCTATCGACGCACCCGGCGCGCATGACAGCCGGACGGAAACGATCACCGCCCGGCCGTTCGATGCCCCTTTCAATGTCGCCAACCCGCTCGTGGGCCTCGCTCCCGGTTCGTGCCTCGTGGTGAACCAGGTCTATACCAACCCTGCGCCGCCGGCCTTCACGAATCCCTTGCCCACGAACGTGACAACTTCCGTATTCGCCAGGAACCCAAGCAACACAATGCTGACCCTGCCCGGCAATCTCGTCCTAACGGACAACAACACGGCGCAGAGTGCCGCCGCGCTCACGTTTGTGAAGGGCCAGGAGTGGAGCGTCGATTTCGCGCTGGTGAACTCCATTTTGATGAGGACCGACGAAGCCCACGTCAGTCATGTGCTCCGGATGAATCCTGAACCCTTCGCCGCCTGGAGCCCCAGCGCCACTGAGGGGAAGTTTATGGGCGTTCTGCGGGGCGACGCCATTGTCCAGGACTTGACGATTACGGATCTGCCTGCGACGGCGGAAAACATCGTGCTTGCTACCTTCCTCATTCAGAATCCGTTTTGGAGAACCCTCATAAACTGCAGCTCGCGGGGTGGCGGCCCTGTCGTGTTTCCCCGGCACGCCTTTCGTACGATCAACTGCGGCCCTCAGAGCCGCTGCAACGGCGCTGCAAACCTTCTCATTGTTCCAAGTAGTCCGGGCAGCCTGGGGATGACGGTGGGAACGCCGAACTCGATCGGTAAGGTCAACGCATACGATCGCGTGATAATCTTGTTCAGCTTCACATTGCCCCCGGCTCTTGAGCCGGCGAAATAATCACCGGACTCGCCGGCGCTTAAGCCTGAACGGGAAGCGCTGTTTCAGCCGAATCTTAGCTTCGCTACAGTCCACAGAATTTTCGCGCCGGCCTTAATGCTGCCAAGGAAGCTCCCGGAAACCTTGCTGCTTCCCTCGCGGCGTCGGCGGTAGGAGACCGGCGCCTCCAGAACACGCAGACCTTTCCGCAAGGCTCGGATCTGCATCTCGGCCGTCCAGCCATAGTTCGGATCGCGCATTCCCAGGGAAGCCAGGCTCTCTGCTCGAATCGCCCGGAACGGACCGAGATCCGTATAGCGATGCCCGTACAGCAGCCGCATTAGCAAAGTCGCCAGGGCGTTCCCCGCTCGCTGGTGCACTTGTAGCGCCCCCGGCTCGCATCGGCCGAGAACCCGCGAGCCGACAACAAAGTCCGCTTCACCGCGGGAGATGGGATCGATCAACGCGTGGGTCTCCGCGGGGACGTCGCTTCCATCCGCGTCCAGGAAAACGACCACTTCCGTCCTTGGAGGAAGCTGCGATAGGGCCTTCAGGCAGGCATTCCCGTAGCCGCGCCGCGGCTCCCGCGCAACCTGCGCGCCGTGGGCGGTGGCGGCCTGGCTGGTACTGTCCGTCGAACCGTTGTCCGCAACGATGACGGTGGCGTCCAACTCGCGAGGAATCTCGTCGAGAACACGCCCAATCGACTGCTCCTCGTTCAAGGCCGGAATGATGAAGACGATTTTCATGCGCTGGCAGTGCGCTACTAGGCTCTTCAGAGGCGGTAGAGGCCCGTGTCCCGGATCCCTGTGGTTTTGGGCCATTCGCCCCGGGCCGCGCTCCGTCGAAAACATTCCGCTGTGTAAGTGTTGCGCGTAACACCCTGCACACAAGCGCTTTAGCGCTGCTTCCCTTGTCTGCTGAATCTGTTCATGATACAAATACTAAAGGCCCCTCCACCGCCGTACCGGCTAGATCACATTCGATGGAACCTCTTGAGAGGAACGAATTCGGAGCCGCCCAACCCGGCGCCGTCGGCGCTGGGGTTGCGTCTGTGGGGGAGGCTTCCTCGAGAAGCGACGACCGCTCGTTTTGGTTCGATCTCCGCGTCTGGGTGCGCGACATTGCGCTTTCGGTCGCCATTGCCGCGATCGTGATCGTCTTTCTTTATCAACCCGTCAAGGTTGAAGGGACCAGCATGATGCCCTGGCTGCAGGATCAGGAGAGGATTTTTGTCAACAAGTTCGTCTATCGCTTCGAGGAAATTCATCGCGGTGACATCGTCGTGTTCCGGTTTCCGCTTGATCCAACGAAATCCTACATCAAGCGCGTTGTCGGCTTACCGGGCGACGAGGTGGAGATGAGAGAAGGCGTGCTTTATATCAACAGAGAGGTCGTCCAGGAGCCCTACGTCGAGCCGTCCTATCGGGACCGCTCCACGTATCCGCGGCAGACGGTTCCGCCGGAACACTATTTCGTGCTTGGCGACCACCGCAACACTTCCAACGACAGCCGCACCTGGGGCACCGTCGAGCGCGGCTACATCGCGGGCAAGGCCGTTTTCGCCTACTGGCCGCTCGAGCGCTTTGGGGTGCTCCAATGAGCGGCTCCCAGGCGATTTTGGCCCTTGAGGACGGGCGCTATTTCGTGGGGCGTTGCGTCGGGGCCAAGGCGGAGTGCTACGGCGAAGTTGTTTTCAACACCGGCATCACCGGCTATCAGGAAATCTTCACCGACCCGTCGTACTGCGGGCAAATCGTTATTCTGACGAACCCTGAAATCGGCAATTACGGCACTAACACGGCCGACAACGAATCCGAACGGCCTTACATCGAGGGTCTCGTAGTGCGTGAGTTCTCCGAGATCGCCAGCAATTGGCGCTCCTCCGAGCACGCCGCGGACTTTCTTTCCAAGCACAAGATTCCGATCATTTCCGAGATCGACACACGCGCTCTGGTGCGCCATCTGCGCACGCAGGGATCCTTGCGCGGCGTGATTTCATCGCTGGAAGGCAATCCCGAGCGCCTGATCGAAAAGGCGCGCTCGATTCCAACCATGGCGGGCCTTGACCTCGCCAGCTCCGTTTCGGCCAAGCAGCGCTACGAGTGGACTCGCGGCGTTGAGCCTTGTTCGCCTTCCGATGCCGTGGAATCGGCCGGCGGACCCGCCCATCACGTGGTGGCCTTCGATTTCGGCATCAAGCACAACATTCTGCGGCGCCTGGTGCAGAAGGGCTGCCGGGTGACGGTTGTTCCGTCGCTGACTTCGGCTGAAGACGTGCTGGCCCTGAAGCCGGACGGTGTATTTCTCTCGAACGGCCCCGGCGACCCGGAACCGCTCAAAACGCCGATCAAAAACATACGCAAGCTGGTAGGCCGGGTACCGCTCTTCGGCATCTGCCTGGGCCATCAGGTGCTGGGTTTGGCGCTCGGGGGCAAGACGAGCAAATTGAAGTTCGGCCACCACGGCGTCAACCATCCCGTGCTGAACAAGACCACCGGAAAAGTTGAGATCACTTCGCAGAATCACGGTTTCGTCGTCGAACCCGAATCCCTGAAGGACAGTGAGATCGAGTTGACGCATTTCAACTTGAATGACCAGACGCTCGAGGGGTTCCGTAGCCGCAAGGATCCGGCCTTTTGCGTGCAGTATCACCCGGAAGCGGCGCCGGGGCCGCACGATTCGAGATACCTCTTCGACGAGTTTGTCAATCTGATGAAGACGGCCTGAGTCGCACGGCTGTGTGTTTCCCCAAGTGTAGGCTGCGCCTGCCGGGGTGTGAGTAGGTCCGGAAAGCGATCAGCGCCGAAGTTTGAAAGCAGACCATGCCGAAACGTACTGACCTCCGTAAGATCCTCATCATCGGTTCGGGGCCGATTGTCATCGGCCAGGCCTGCGAATTCGACTACTCCGGAACGCAGGCGTGCAAGGCGTTGCGCAGTGAAGGATACGAGGTGGTGCTGGTCAACTCGAACCCGGCCACCATCATGACCGATCCCGACCTGGCCGAACGCACCTACATCGAGCCTTTGACCGTCGAGTATCTTCGCGAAATCATTGCCCGCGAGCGGCCCGACGCCCTGCTTTCGACGGTCGGCGGTCAGACCGGGTTGAACCTCTCCGTCGAGCTGGCCGAAAAGGGCGTCCTGGCGGAATTCGGCGTGGAGCTGATCGGCGCCAAGATTGACGCCATCAAGAAGGCCGAGGATCGCCTGCTTTTCAAGCAGGCGATGCGGAAGATCGGCCTTGACGTTCCGCGCTCGGAGCTGGTCGACAATCTCGATGGCGGCCTCGATTTCGCAAATGAGGTCGGCTACCCCGTCGTGCTGCGGCCGAGCTTCACGCTGGGCGGCACCGGTGGCGGCTTGGCCTACAACAGCGAAGAGATGGTCGAGCTGTTGACTCGCGCCCTGGATCTTTCACCGGTCCACGAAGTGCTCATCGAAGAGAGCGTGCTCGGCTGGAAGGAGTTTGAGCTGGAGGTGATGCGCGACCTTAACGACAACGCCATCATCGTCTGCTCGATCGAGAACTTCGACCCGATGGGCGTGCATACCGGCGACTCCCTCACGGTCGCTCCCGCGCAAACGCTGACCGACCGAGAATATCAGTTAATGCGTGACGCCGCGCTCGCCTGTCTGCGCGAGATCGGCGTCGATACCGGCGGCTCGAACGTCCAATTCGCCATCGAGCCGAGCACGGGCCGCATGGTCGTCATCGAGATGAACCCGCGCGTCTCACGCAGCTCGGCGCTGGCCTCCAAGGCGACCGGCTTCCCGATCGCGAAGATCGCCGCCAAGCTGGCGGTCGGGCTGCGGCTCGACGAGATCGCAAACGACATCACGCTCAAGACCCCGGCGTGCTTTGAGCCGACCATCGACTACGTGGTGGTCAAGCTGCCCAAATGGCAGTTCGAGAAGTTTCCCGGATCGAGCCCCATCCTCGGTGTTCAGATGAAGAGCATCGGCGAGGTCATGGCCATCGGCCGCACCTTCAAGCACGCCCTGTCGAAAGCGATTCGTAGCCTCGAAACAGGCAAGCGCTCCGGATCGGATGTCTTCGAGGAAGGTCTTATTCCCCAAAAGCTCATCACGCCGACGCCCGACCGGCTTAACTACATCCGCTATGCGTTCACGCAGGGCTATTCGGTGAAGGATGTCGCCGAGATGACCCACATCGACCCCTGGTTTTTGCATCAGGTCAAGACGCTGGTCGATTTTCAGAGCGCCATCGGGAAAGAGACGATCGAGACGATCACAAAGGAAAGACTCGAGGAAGCAAAGCGGTACGGACTCTCCGACAAGCGCTTGGCGCGGGCGCTCTCGACCGACGAGAATACCTTGCGCGCGAAACGTAAGGATCTGGGCGTGAAGGCGGTCTTCAAACGCGTCGATACCTGCGCCGCCGAGTTTGAGAGTTTCACGCCTTATCTGTACTCCGCGTACGAGTTCGAGTGCGAAGCCGAGCCGACGGACCGCCAAAAGGTCATGATTCTCGGCAGCGGCCCCAACCGCATTGGCCAGGGCATCGAGTTTGACTACTGCTGCTGCCATGCTTCCTTCGCGCTGCAGGAGCTGGGCTACGAGTCGATCATGGTCAACTGCAATCCCGAAACCGTCTCGACCGATTACGACACCAGCGACCGTCTCTACTTCGAGCCGCTGACGCTCGAAAACGTGCTCAACATTTTCGATACGGAAAAGCCCACCGGCGTGATCGTCCAATTCGGCGGCCAGACGCCCCTCACGCTCGCACTGCCCCTGAAAGCGCATGGCGTACCGATCGTCGGCACCGATCCCGAGTCGATCGACCTGGCTGAGGACCGCGAACGCTTCGGCAAGTTGCTCGCCGAACTCAACATTCCGCAGCCGGAAAACGGCATCGCCACCGATCCCGAGCAGGCTTGCGCCGTGGCCCGCAGTCTGGGTTATCCGGTGCTGGTGAGGCCGAGCTATGTGCTGGGCGGGCGCGCCATGGTCATTGCTTACGATCAGTCCACGGTCGAAAACTACATGCGCGAAGCCGTCGTCTACTCCCAGGAAAGGCCGGTGCTTATCGATCGCTTTCTCGAGAACGCGGTTGAAGTGGATGTGGACGCCCTCTGCGATCAAACCGGCGACGTGCTGATCGGCGGCATCATGGAGCACATCGAGGAAGCCGGCGTCCACTCGGGTGACAGTTCCTGCGTGCTGCCGGCCGCGACGCTGTCACCGCAACACCTCGAAACGATCCGCGACTACACCGTGCGCCTGGCTCGCGCCCTGCACGTCGTGGGCCTGATGAACGTGCAGTACGCCATCGCCAACGGCAAGGTTTACGTCATCGAGGTCAACCCGCGCGCCTCCCGGACGGTGCCTTACGTCAGCAAGGCGACCGGCGTGCCGCTCGCCAAGATCGCGGTCGGCTTGATGGTCGGACGCAAGCTCGCCGACTACAACCTGCCGCAAGGCGTGCTGCCGGTGGACCGAAACTGCGTCAAGTCCCCTGTCTTCCCCTTCAATAAGTTCCCCGGCGTCGATCCGATTCTTAGCCCCGAGATGCGCTCCACGGGCGAGGTGATGGGCATTGGCGAGACCTTCGGTGAGGCCTTCGCCAAGGCCCAACTGAGCGCTGGACAGTCCCTGCCCGACAGCGGCGCCGCCTTCGTTAGCGTGAATGACCGGCAGCGCGCCGAAGGCGTCGAGATCGCGCGGAAGTTCGCCGCGCTCGGCTTTGCTATTTATGCGACCCGCGGTACGGCGCAGAGCCTGCGCGCCGTCGGCATCGAATGCCGCACGGTCTTCAAGGTCAATGAGGGCCGTCCGAACCTGGTCGATCTTATCAAAGACAAACAGGTTGACATCATCATCAACACCCCCGCCGGCGCGCACGCCTTCCACGACGAAAAGGCCATCCGCCGCGCCGCCGCGCAGCACCGCATTCCTTGCATCACCACGCTGAGCGCCGCCCGCGCCGCCGCCGACGGCATTGCCGCCCGCCGCTCCCAACCCGCCACGGTCCGCTCCCTGCAAGAGCTGCACGCGAAAGAAGCGGTTGGGTAGGGCGCGGCATGCCCTGAGCGGCTTCGCGATCTCCTTTCCAGAGGCGCGAGCGTGAGCTAGCGCTTCGCGCTCTTGCTGGCTCTGCTCCTTGGCTCCCTTCCCCGCGTAAGATAGGTGGTCATGCACGAGATCCTGCCGCACCTGCCGCGCGAGAGCCGCGTCCTCGATCTCGGCAGCCGTTTTGGCAGTTTCGACCGCGACGCCTATCCCTTCACAACCATCCGCCTGGATATCGAGGGCGCGCCCGGTGGCACGTCCCGCAACGTGGTGCAGGCCGACGCCGCGCGCCTGCCGTTTCGCGACCATGTTTTCCACGCGCTCATCGCCAATCACAGCCTGGAGCATTTCGGCAATTTGGATGCCTGCCTCCGGGAAATCGGCCGCGTGATCAAACCGCAAGCAGCGCTTTACGTGGCGGTGCCCGATGCGGGAACGCTCAGCGACCGCCTCTATCGCTGGCTGGGGCGCGGCGGCGGGCACGTGAATCCGTTCACGTCAGCGGCGGCGCTGGGCCGCCGGATCACCCAGGCGACGGGCCTGCCGCACGTGGGCACACGGGTGCTCTGCACCTCGTTCTCGTTTCTCAACAGGAAGACCTGGGTCGCTCCGCCGCCCAAACGTGTGTTTCTGGTCGGGGGCGGGAACGAACTCTGGTTGGTCGTGTGGAACTATCTCTTCCGCCTGTGGGACCGGCTTCTGGAGACGCGGCTGGCAGTCTACGGTTGGGCGCTGTACTTTGGTTCGATTCCAGCCGCGATCGACCCTACGCCGTGGGTCAACGTTTGCGTTCGCTGCGGGTCAGGGCATCAGGCATCGTCTCTTCTTGCAGTCGGCATTGTCACCCGCAAACTCGGATGGGTCCAAGTCTACCGCTGCCCGCGCTGCGGCGCGACGAATCTGTTTTGGGGACGGAGAATCAGCTACAAGACCAGCTAGGAACTTGTGGGTTGCGAATCACCCGGACCCTACCGTGCTCCCGGCACCACGAGAACACCGTCCTGCACTACGGGCTCTTCCTTTTTCTCGGGCTCATCCGCTGGGGCATCGTCCTGCTGCGTCAGCAGCTTCTCGGCCGCCTCCTTCTCCATCTCGGCCTCTTTCCCGAGGCAGGTGCCGATCTCACTCGAGAAGCTGGCGACTTTCTCCCAGGAATTGCCTCGCCGCTTCTCGACATCGTAGGCTCCGGCTCGCCGGTCTTCGCTTAACCGCCATCCGGCGTCCTCGGCGCGCGCCGCCAGGCGGCGGCGAATCGTTGGACGCTCCCCGGAAATCTGCCGCGGACTCCAGGAGCGCCCTCCGTTTCTGGTTTCGTGAAGTTCGAAGGCGTCATCGGACGACGAGGACCGCTCGATCACCACAAACCCGTGCTGCGGCGTCTCAAAGTAATAATCGACGATGACCCCGGAACGGTCTTCGTTGTTCGCCCAGATATTGCGGCGGTCCCAGTATTTGCCGCCGTTCTGCGTGATGTAAAAGAAAGGATTCGTGGAGCTGTCGATGTCGTGCTCCTGTGCCGCAATCCAGCCATGCTCATCGTCGGCGAACTGGATCGATTCCAGGCTGGCCGCCGCGATCCTTCTGGCGGCCTCAACCCAGGTCTTTCCACTGTCGTGACTGGCCAGCAGTATGGTGGAAACGGTCGCCTCCTGGGTGTGGACGTTGCCGATGGCAAAAATCGATGTCTTTGTTTCCCCCGTGGCGATCAATTCGAGCAGCAGATCGCAGGGCACATCTTCATTGCAGACAAGGCCCGCTTGCAGCAGAGTGTCGTAGTCGCAGTCCAGGCGCAGCGACAGGGGTTCGCCCGCGTAGACAATGCCCGCCGCATCCTCCTTGTCGGACTGCTTCTCGGAGCTGGAATTCTGGGCCGCGGAGGGAAGGATGGCGATTAGAAGGCACAAGGCGGCTGCCAGCCAGCGGAACAAAGTCGTCACCGGAAAACGGCTCACTGCATTGCTCCCGACCCGAACGTCATTCTAGCAAACGGGCGGTCAGCCGAATGGCCAGGGAGCGTCCTCTGGGGACCGCGCCCGGCACGTCCTATCGGCCCGTGCGCATCCCCGAAATCCCGATCCTGCCCGGCGGGCGGTCCCGAGCCTATAATCACACCAAGCGCTACCTGAGGAACGGGGAGCCGCGTTCCTGTCCAGGTGGCCGGAGGAGGTCTCATGGAGTTGCGTCTGGGGGTGCTGGCGCTCGTCGCCTTGGCCGTGATGGCACAGAATCCGCCGGCTGGCGAGGCTCCCGGCATCTTCAGCCTGGAGAAAGAGGCGCTCATAGGAGTGCGCATCGCGGAAGGCGTCCGGAAGGACGCTACTGTGATGGAAAGCGTGGCCGCCCGCGAATACATCCAGCAAATCGGGCAAAACCTGGCGGCGCAAATGCCCGCGAGCGGGCTTACCTACACCTTCGAGCTTGTAGCCGAGTCGGAAGGCCTGATGCACGAGCCGGCGGTGGCGCCCGGCGGCCACATTTTCGTTCCCGCACCCCTGTTCCTCTCCGTGGAAAGTGAGAGCGAATTCGCCGGCGTGCTCGCCCATTCGGTGGCCCACGCGGCCGGACGGCACAGTGTCCGCCTTGTCCAGCCTGGTCCCGTCACGCCGCCAAGCAAAATACCGCTGATGGTGGTGATCCACCTGCGCAATTCGATCGTGCCCCTGGGGTATGTGGAACCCCTGCGGGAATTCGAGCTGGAGGCCGATCGTCTCGCGATGCAGGCAATGGCTCGCGCGGGCTATGAACCGGCTGCGCTATGCCGCTACGCTACCCGCATGCAAGGCGCGGATGCGCAAGACCCTCATGCACCGATTCCGCCCCGGCAAGCGCGCCTCGCGAACCTTGAACAGGCTCTTGCTACGCTGGCCCCTAACGAACGCACTTCCAACAGCGGCGAGTTCGAGAAAATTCGCCGAGAGTTGCGCGCGCTCCTGGCCCGAACACCTCCCAGACCCTCGCTGCGCTAGATGGCGGCCTCGGCCCGCTTTCTCTGCCCCTCAGCAGCCCCTCATGTACTTCGTCGCCAACAGCAGGTGCCCCTTGCCGTCGTACAACTCGGCAAACGGAATGCGTATTTCCGTCCAGGGTTTGAGCGGCGGAGGGTCCCCGGTCTCGCACCACATGTCGGCTTCCTGTTCCGGGCGCACTCGCAACACTCCCTCTTCCATGCCGAGAACAAACATGTCGCCCCCAGAAGTTCGCAGAATATCCCGCTCGTTCACCGTCCGCACATCCACCTCGCTGGTCCACTCCGCCGAATTGACCCAAGCCCCCGGCAGAGCATCGATCGGCAGCCGAAACCAGGACCCCTCGCGATCGAGAATGGTCTGATGAAAGTGGGGGCCATACCCCCAGTCGCTGTCATAGAGATCCGGTGTAAAAGCAGATGCCCTGCCGCTGCTGGAAGCAAACGCCCGCAGGCCGCGGCCTGGCAGGGCTACGAGTACGACGGTTCCCACAACGGCGGCCTCCACGCTCGGCCCGGATCGCACCGTGACGACCTGAACCTGCGGTTCCATCTTGGCCTGCCTGCAATCGTGCCACTCCGCCGATCCCTCGGGCGCTTTGCATAATTCCGAAAGCCGGTTCTCATTTTCCAGCCAGCCCAGCAATTCGAAGTTGTACAGGCCGACCCAGGCAGGCTCGCGCGAGACGGTCTGAGCCGGTGCGGCGGTCCAGACCAGGGCCGCGAGCGCGATCCATCTTCTGATACGCATTGTTGTGGCCTTTGGGCGAAAAATAGACTGCTTTCCCACAGTCTAACTCGCCGGCCTGATTCCTCATCCCTCCGATGCATCCTACTGAATTCGTTACACTAGGAGGCGGAGTTCTGCGGCTAAATGGATTGGCGGGTGTTCGAGAGCGTGCTGGCTGGGGGCGTCACGGGCGTGCTCGTGGCGGTCGCGGAAATCCTGCTGCTCAGCTACCTGTTCTACCTGGCTCTGCTCGTGTTTCGGGGGACGCGCGCCGCCCCCGTGGTCCTCGGCCTGGGCATGCTGGGCGGCCTCTACTACGCGGCAGGCGAGCTTGGCATGGCGACCCTCCACTGGCTGCTGGGCCTGCTAACGCCCTACGCGGTCATCCTGCTGATCGTCATCTTCCAGACCGAGATTCGCCGGACCCTGCGGCAATTCGCCCTGCACTGGATGCCTGTCCGGCGAGCCACCGGTCTGGTGCGCTACGAGTACGAGGACGTGATCTTCGCCGTGGCCACACTATCGCAGGAAAAAGTCGGCGCGCTGATCGCGCTCGAACGCGAAACCGGCCTGCGCACCTTTGTGCAGAGCGGCGTATCGCTCGACGCTCACCTCTCGTCGGACTTGCTGGTCGGCATTTTTCAGCGCACCTCGCCCCTTCACGACGGCGCTGTCATTATCCAACGGGGCAAGATCGCCGCGGCTGCCTGCTTTCTGCCCCTCACGACCAATCCGGGCCTGATGAGTTCGCTCGGCTCGCGCCACCGTGCGGCGATCGGCATCACGGAGGAGAGCGACTGCCTGACCATTGTGGTCGCGGAAATGACCGGCCGCATTTCAATCGCTTCCGGCGGCGGCATCGAACTCGGTGTCTCGCTCGACCGCTTGCGCGTGCGTCTCATCCAGCACTTCGGGCCCGTCGTGCCGCCGCCCCGCTCGGCGGATCTTGCCGACGAGGGACCGGGAAACGACGACGCGGTCGCGCATTACGAAGAACCGGGAACCGCGGAGGTTTCCGATCGCTGAACGGACCGTCTAGCGTATGCCTCGATCCCGTCTCGCCCTGATCCTCACTCGCAATCTCGGCCTAAAGCTCGTCTCCCTGGCTAGCGCGATCACCTTGTGGGCTTATTTCTCAATGCAGCCGCGCATGGAAAAGGCCTTTGCCGTCTCGATTCACTGCATCAACGTGCCCCCCCAGTTGGAGTTGAACCCCGACCAGGTCAACACCGTCACAGTCATTCTCGGCGGGCCGCGGGGCCGGCTCGAAGACCTGGAAAAGGGAGAACTCGCCGCCGAAGTGGATCTCTCCCGAGTCTACACGGCGGGCGATCACACCTTTGATGTCAGAGATCTGCGCTTGAACTTGCCCCCGAACGTCGAATTTATCAAGGCCGTGCCGTCGCAGTTGCGCCTCCTGCTGGAAAAGCAGGTGCGCCGCGAGGTCGGCGTGCAGCCCCGCTTTGTAGGCGCCTTCCAGCCCGGCTACTCCATGGAATCGTTCGCGGTCGATCCCGAGAAACTGGTCATTGTCGGGCCGGAAAGCCGCATGGCTCTGGTCGACCAGGTCACCACCGACCCCATCGACCTGAGCGGCGAGATCGCCCCCAAAAAGTTTCAGGCCACAGCCTACGTCCCCGATCCCAACCTCCGTTTCGAAGGACCTTCTTCGGTCTCGGTAGAGGTCAATCTCCGCAAGCGGGAATAGACTGGCCGCTTGCAAGTCTGCGCCCCAGGTGCCGCGCCGGCCGCACGATGTACTTTGATCCTTCCCCTGTTCGGGAGTACACTGGCGCCATGCCTGCCCTTGGATTGGTTGTGGCGGTTCTTGCGCTGGCGGGGCCAGCTCAGGCGCAGGAGCAGGTGTCCTTTCCAACGCAGGATGGTGGACTGATCCACGCCGACTTGTACGGCAAGGGCGACCGCGCCGTCGTGCTGGCGCATGGCGCGCGCTTCAACAAGGAAAGCTGGGCGAAACAGGCGCCCGTGCTGGCAAAAGCCGGATTCCGTGTTTTGGCCATCGACTTCCGCGGCTACGGGAAATCGCAAGGTCCGGGCCAAGGGGATATCTATTCGGCCCCGCTGCACCTCGACGTGCTGGCCGCCGTCCGCTACCTTCATCAGAACGGCGCGAAGACCGTGTCGGTTGTCGGCGGCAGTATGGGTGGCGGAGCGGCCGCCGATGCGTTGATCGCGGCTAGGCCTGGCGAGATCGATCGGCTGGTTTTGTTGGCGGCCACCGCGAGCGGTTCGCCCGAGAAGCTGAAGGGCCGCAAGCTCTTTATCGTGTCCCGCGATGACACCAGCGGCTCCGGGCCGCGTCTCCCCGGCATTCGCGCGCAATACGAAAAGGCCCCCGACCCCAAGGAGCTGATCATCCTCGACGGCTCCGCCCACGCCCAGTTCCTCTTCGAGACCGATCAGGGAGAGCGTCTTATGCGCGAGATCCTGCGATTCCTCACCACGCCATAGACTCGGACGTTCAACTAGAGGCGAAGGTTGATTTCATTTCCGACCCTGCTCACCCCGGCTGCCCCGCCTCCCGCTTGACCCAACGGTAGGCGGCCACGGAGTTTTTCCAGAAATACTTCTCGGCCGCCTCGCGGCCTTTCGCAATGAAGTATTCGTGGACAATACTGATCACCTGCTCGTACGTTCCAAACGGATCGCTGTTCGGCCAGTCGCTGCCGTAAAGCAAACGGTCCTCGCCGAACGTCTCCCACAGTTCATCGATCTTCGCGCGATAAAAGTTCAGCTCCAGCGGCACCCGCCCATCGACGCGATTCAACACCTCCGAAACCTTCACGTACACTTGCGGACGTTTCCCGAGTTCCCGCATGGCCGCGTCATACGCGGCGCCCTGCTCCGGCTCCTGCGGCCGAGCCAGTCTCGGCAGGTGGTCGAGGATGATGCGCAGGTTCGGAACCGCGTCGGAAAGTTTCAGCATGTCTTCGAGCAGGCGAACGCTCTGGTTCGCCGTGTCCAGCGACAAGTCCGCATCGGCGAGAAATTTCAGATCGGCGACGAACTCCGGGTTAGCGAGCGCGGCGCGCACGTCCCTGTTCCAGAGGTAGCCGTAGCGGATGCCGCGGAACAGCGGGTTCTTGCGAAAGCGGTCCAGGTTGCGGCGAAACCCTGTCTTGCCGGGTTCCAGGTTGCCGACTGTGCCAACCATGATCGTGTCCTTCTCGGACACGTCGAGGACCCATTGGTTGTCCTCGAGCCAAGTGCTGCACTCCACTTCGATCGCACCCTTCACGCCGAAGGGCGCCGCCACCTTGCGAAAACGGTCCGGCAGCGCGGGCCGGTACAGGATGGCATCGTTCTTGGGAGGCCAGGGCACGCCCTCGGGGCGCGTCGGATCAAACAGGTGGATGTGCGTATCGATGACGGGGAAAGGCAGCGCTTGAGCCCGGATACCAACAGCCGATGCAGCGGCAACCCCGAGGAAGGTTCTGCGGTTCATGATGGGAGTATAGGCCGAATCACGAGTCCGCGGGTTGGGAAATTTGCAGCGTCAGAGCGGCCCCGCGCTCACAACCGGACTTCCACAATGGTCGCGCCGGCGCCGCCCTCGTGCTGTTCCGCCTGGTAGTAACGCTCTACGTGCGGATGATTGGTAAACATCTGCCACAGCGCCTTGCGCAGAACCTGAAAGCCGTGGCCGTGGATGACGCGCACCCGCTCGATCTCCGCGAGCACGGCGTCGTCAAGGAATTTGTCGACGGCGTCCCGGGCCTCGTCGGAATTTTTCCCGATGACGTTAATTTCCGAAAGCGCGCCTCGCGCCCGCGTCGTTCCCTGGAAGGAAACGCGGCTGGGAAGGCGTCCCGCCACGGGCTGAGCCGCCGGTAGGACCTCGCTGATGTCGTCGGAGGTCACGCGCATCTTGAGGCTGCCTGCTTCCACTTCCCAATCCTCGTCGGAGACCTTTCGCAGCACGCGAGCCGTGGCGCCCAGTCCGGCGAGCCGCACCAGCGCGCCTTCTTGGATCTGGGCAGCTGGGGCTTGCTGGGCTACGGGAGGAATCTCCAAAGCCTCCGCGGCGGCTTGCTGTACATCCTGCCGGAATTCGCGGTGGCGTTGCGCCGTGGCTCGTTGGGACTGCTTGGCGAGCCGCCGTGTTTCGGACGATTCCTCCAGCTTTTCGAGGGCCGCCCTGCTCTCGCTTTCCAGCTTTCCGATCAACTGGTTCACACGCTGGTCCAGCTCAGCCAGCCGGGTGGTCCGCCGCCGTTCCCACTTTTCCGCAAGGTCGCGCTCTTTTTCACGCAGCCGCTGTTCGGCGATCCGCAAGCTCCGCTGCGCCTCCTCGTGCTGCTCGACCTGTTCCTGCAGGTGCTGCAAAAAGGTGGCGGCCTGTTGCGCGTGCGCGCCGAGCACCTGCTCCGCGTGGGCAATCACCGCCTCGGCCATGCCGAAGCGTCGCGCCATGGCCAGTCCCGCCGATTGGCCGGGAATGCCCACCGCCAGCCGGTAGTTCGGCGAGAGCGTCTGCGCATCGAACCCCATCGAAGCATTTCGTACGCCCGCCGTAGTCGCGGCGAAGGTCTTGAGCGCCGGCAGGTGTGTGGAGACCACCGCGAACGCGCCAAGGCCGCGAAAATGGTCGACAATCGCCACTCCCAGCGCACCGCCTTCTTCCGGGTCGGTGGCCGCACCCAGCTCGTCAAGCAGTACGAGCGAGCGCTCCCCGGCGTGCTCGATCATCCTCGTGATCTGGCGGATATGCGCCGAAAAGGTGCTCAGGCTTTCCGTGATCGATTGCGCGTCTCCGATATCGGCCAGCACTTCTTCGAACCAAGGGAAGACAGCTTCGTCGGCGGGGACGGGCAGCCCGGCCCGCGCCATCAAGGAAAAAAGCCCCAGGGTCTTCAGCACGATCGTCTTGCCGCCGGCGTTGGGGCCGCTGATGACCAGCACGCGGTTCTCGCCGTCCAGAGAGAGCGACATGGGAGTTACCTGGCCCCCTGACTTGCCAAGCACGTCCTCGAGCAAGGGATGCCTCCCGCGCAGCAATTTCAATCGCGGAGCTTCGGACGGGGAAAACGACGGGATGGCGCAGCGAAACTTCCGGCCGAACTGCGCTTGCGCAAACAGGAACTCCAGCCGCGCCAGAATTTCGAGGGCCTCCGCGATGGCGGGTGCCTCGGGCCGCAGCGTCGCTGTCATCTGCCGCAAGATGCGGTGGACTTCCTTCTGCTCTTCCTCGATCAGCCGCGCCAGGCCGTTGTTCAGCTCGATGGTTTCGACGGGTTCGACGAAAACCGTTTGGCCGGTGGAGCTGGTGCTGTGAATGACGCCCTCGACGCGCGACTTCCAGGTCGTCTTCACCGGCACCACCAGGCGGCCGTTGCGGATGGTGACGTAATCTTCCTGTAGCACGCCTTCCTGGTAGTGCTCGCGGACAAACTGCTCAAGCGAGCGGTGGACGGCCTTGCGATGCTGCTCGATCTGGCGGCGGATGCGGGCCAACGCCGGACTTGCCTCGTCCGCCAGCTCGCCGTTGGGTAGGACCTTGCCGCTCAGCTCACGTAGAACCGGCCGGAATTCCGCGAGTCTCTCGCCGTACGCGGCCATGCGCTCGTGGCGGCCTGTCTGGCCGATCAACCGCCTCCGAGCTTCGTCCGCCCGGTCCAGCAGCTCCAGTAATGCATGCACCTCGTGGGCTTCGAGCACGGAGCCTTCGATGCGCAGCCGGGCCACGGCGGGACGCATATCCTGCAATCCTTGGAACCGTAGGAAGGAAGCTTGCTCCCCGTCTCCGGCCGCGAGCGACAGCAGGTCCATCGCCTCCGAAAGCTCTGCAAGGGCGGCTTCCGCGGCCTCGGGTGTGGCATGAAGGGGCTGCTCGGAAAATTCCGCCAGCCGCCAGGCCCCCAGCGGGCTGGCGACAAAGCGCTTCAGTATCTCGACAAGAGATGGGAACTCGAGAGCTTCGGGCGTCGTCTGCGGCATAACTTTCAGGGGGCCACGCTGATGCGCTCGCGCACCTGGAAGGCTTTCTCGATCACTGCAGGGGTGCCCTCGGTCGCCCCCAGGCTGGCAACCTCTTCCCGGTCGAACCAGGCGGCGCTTTCGGCATCGTCGCCGGCCCGCAATGCGCCCCCCGCCGCTTCGCAAAGGTAGTCCGCCAGCACGTAGTGGTAGGCGACGCGGCCTTCTTCGTCACGGGTGATTCTTTCAAAGACCTCCACGATCTCAAGCAACCGGATCTCCAGGCCCACCTCCTCGGCAATTTCGCGTTTCAGGCCGTCCTCCAGGGTTTCGCCAAGCTCCAAAACGCCTCCGGGAATCGACCATTGGCCCTTGAGCGGCTCGCGTCCCCGCTTGACGAGCAAAACTCGATTACCATCAAGAATGACGGCGCCTACTCCCAGCACCGGGCTTGAGGGATAATGGCGGGACATCTCTTTCGATTGCAGCACAAGGGCGGCCCCCGGGCAAGGAGCGGGGCGCGTAACGAGCCGCCCGCCGCCAACGCCCATTTTTGACTTGGCATCTGTTTCCCAGTTGCGGTACATAGTGGAAAGAGAGACTTTTTCTTATGGCCATCTGTCCTGACTGTGCAAGAGAGTTCTACCTGGAGGAAGACGACTTGGCGATCGGCGACATCGTCCACTGCGAAGAGTGTGGCGTCGAACTGGAAGTCGTAAAACTCAACGAACTCGAACTGGAATTGCCCTCCGCGGAAGAGGAGGAAGAAGAAGAGGAGGAAGAAGAAGAGGAATTTGAAACCGTCTTCGATGAGGACGGCTACTACGAATCGGACGATGACGAATATTGAGCGCCGCCTGCGGGCGCGAGTCTTTGTCCTCCTTTTCGTCCTCGCTTTGCCCGCCCTCCAGACTCTCTCCGGAGCCGATCATCCTCCTCAGGCGAAGGCGGTCGTGGCCGGGTCGGTTTTCGATTCGAACGGACGCTCGTTGCCGGGCGCCAAGGTAGAGGTCGTGAGTGAATCTGATTCGAAGCGAAAACGGCAGGCCTTGACCGACCGACGCGGTGAATTTGCCGTTCGAGTGCCTCCGGGGCGATATGCCGTCAGCGTGAGCGCTAGAGGCTTTCAGGCCCAAGAAAAGGCGGTGCAGGTGGAAGAGGGCGAAAAGAGCGCTATGTCGTTCCTGCTCTCGCCTCAGTAGCCTCGGGATCTGGCGCTCGCGCAAGGCAATCAAAACAAATGAGTTAATAAAATCATCGGAACGGTAACGCCTGCGGAACCGTCACAATGTACGAAAGGATGCTCTGGCTTCGGCCGAGGGAGAGGAACCGAATGACCCACTCAAAAGCAAACAGTCTGCGCTGGCTGCTGCTCTTGGCGCTCGTCGGTGTCGCCGGGTTCAGCGGGCAGGCTTGGGCTCAGAAAGAGCCTCCCACACGGTCGGTCAAGGGTTTGGTGACGGACCAGGCCGAGCAACCCCTGGCGACCGCAGTCGTGCAGTTGAAGAACACCAAAACGCTGCAGGTGAAGTCTTTCATCGCCGATGACAAAGGCGCCTACTATTTTCATGGTCTCGACCCCAATGTCGACTATGAGCTGAAAGCGCAGTTCAAGGGCGTGGCCAGCCGTACCCGCACGGTAAGTTCCTTCGACGATCGCCGCGAGGTGATCTACAACTTCGAACTCGAAATCCCGAAATAGTCTTTTGCGGACCCTGATCGGCCGTTCTGCGGCCAAACCGGAAATACAAAGCCAAGCGGCGCTGCGATCGCCGTTCGCGAACCTGCTGCCGCGAGGAATCCTTCTGGCGCTGGGTTTGCTCGCCCTTGCCTGCGGAAAGCCCGCTCCTCCGCAACTCGAAGAAACAGCACTGGGCCACTGGCGCGCGGAGATCCTGCCGGCGCATCGCGGAAAAATTCTCATTGTCCCCGTCTGGGCGAGTTGGTGTCAGACCTGCCCGGAGCTGTTCCCCTCTTTGGACACGCTGGCCTTCGAGTATGAAGCGCGGGGGGTGGTGGTCGAGGGTTTGTGCCTCGACGACGCCGATGATCCCTCGGCCGTAGCAGAGGCGCGCGCGCTGCTGAGCGAGCAGCAAACCTCCTTTCACAACTATCTTCTCCGCGCCGAGATTTCGCAGGCGTTGGCGCAACTCGATCTAGCCGGGTTGCCCTCGGTGCTTGTCTACGACGCCCAGGGCGAGCTTCGCTATCGCCTGGAAGGCGACGCCTACGAGAACCGCATCGAGGGAGGCGACATTGCGGGCGCGATTGAGTCGCTCCAGTTAAAGCAGTAGCGCGGATCTTAGTGCTTTCTATGGATCCGCGGCCTCTCCTCTGATCCCTGTTTCACAGAAAAACGGCGACGGTCCCATCGCGGCTCCAAACCGCCTTGAGATCGAATGAGCAATGTCAGCTTTTGAGAATTTCGCTGCCCGCCGCGCCGCCGGGCGTCTGTCTCGGGTGCCGGAGTCCACCGGTTATAATGGCCTTACCATTCGAGAAATGCCCCGTTCGCCAGGCTGCGGCAACGGCCCAGCCAGTGTAGCTCAAAGAATCTTCCTATGCCCATGGACCTCCAGAAGACACTGCTCCGCTCCGTGGGCAAAGCGATCCACGAGTACGGCATGATTCGCGAGGGCGACCGGATCGCGGTCGCGGTCTCCGGCGGTAAAGATTCGCTTGCCTTGCTGGACGCTTTGCTCCTGCTGCAAAAACGGGCTCCCATCGGGTTCACCGTGCGGGCGTGTACGGTCGAGCAAGGCAAGTTCCTGCGTCCGATCGAACCGCTGGCGGACTACATGAAGGCGCGCGGCGTGGACTGGACCTACTTCCGCGACGAGCCCTCGTTCCAACTGCTGGAAGAGCAACCCGATCACGGTTGCGACCTGTGCAGCCGCTATCGGCGCCGCGCGGTTTACGAAATCGCCCGCGACCTCAACGCCAACGTCGTTGCGCTGGGTCACACGCTGGATGATTTCTGCGAGTCTCTATTGCGGAATACGTTCTACACGGGGCGCCTGAGCGCGCTGCCCGCCGTGACCTACTCGCGGGCGCGGGATTTCCGTCTCATCCGTCCGCTGGTCTTCGTGCCGGAGGATATCACGCAACGCTATGCCGAGGAACAGGGGATTCCGATCACGCCTTGCGTGTGCTCGCACCGCACCGGAACCGTGCGGCGCAACCTGCGTGAGTTCCTCGACGAGATGAAGAAGACCCACCCGAACGTACTGGAGTCCATGCTCTCGGCGATGAAGAGCGTCGATACGCCGCGGCTGCTGGACCGGCGCTTTCTGGATACCGGGACCGGCGAACTCTCAACCGGCCCATCCGACATCGACCCACTGCCCATCCTGGCGCAGGAAACGCTCTAGCTTACTTGCGAGGCAGTCCCACTTTGCCGAGCCGGACTTACTCCAGCCTCAGAGACTCGGCTGGCTGCACTTTGACCGCCCGCCAGGCCGGCAGCCAGCACGCCATTAGCGCCGCGAGCGTGAACATTACGCCCGCCGCGAGATAGGTGCCGGATCGGATGGCGTGACGTCGAACAGAAACCTCTCCAGGAACCGGGCAAGCGCGGCAGCGCCCATCATGCCTATGCTGAGGCCCACCAACGTCTTCCCGATCCCATTCGCAAGAACCAGGCGGTAGATGTCCGCGCCACGAGCCCCGAGGGCGAAGCGAACGCCGATCTCCCGCCGGCGTTCGACGACGCTGCTTGCCAAAACAGCGTAGATGCCGATCACAGAGAGCAGAAACGCCAGTCCGGCGAAACAGGCCAGCAGCGCGGTAATCGCCCGGCGGCCGGCAAGCATGTCGTCGAGAGCTTTCCGCAGCGAATTGGAATAGCTCAGAGCCAGACGAGGGTCGACCTCACGGAGTTTTTCGCGCATGTCGTCGATGACGCCGTCCCCTTGCCGTGACGTTCGAAGCAGGATCGAGTACTCCCACCACCCGTGATCGACCGGTTCGCAGCGATAGGCAAAGGGCTGTTGGTCCCGCTGTTCCAACCCTCGGAGATTCGCTCTGCCGGATACACCAATTACTTGTTCTCTGGGCCGGGAGTCCTCGTTCGGGATCTCTAGGCCGACTGCATTCAAGCCGCCGAGAATCCTCTGGGCGAACAGCTCGTCCACGACGACCGACTGTGCGGTGTCTGATGGGTCGCACGCGCGGCCGACAAGAATGGGGATGCCCATGGTGGCAAAGAAGCCCGGCGATACATAATTGCCGCTAGGACGGTGGGTAACGGATGCGGTCGCACCGCTCGACATGAAATTCGTACCGCCCGCCCGTAGGTCATGGGAGAGCATCGGAAACATGGAGAAGCCGACGCTCTCGACGCCGGGAATCTCCGCCATGGCGTCGTAGATGCGCCGCTTAACGCCGGCAGCGTCACTCCTTGATGGGTAAAACGTCTGGACGCTGGTAAAGTCCAGCCGTCCTTCCACAACCCGGCTGGCTTCGAATCCTGGATCTACGGCCAGGACATTGCGAAAGCTGCTGAGCAACAATCCGGCCCCGATGAGCATCACAAAAGCGACGGCGACCTGCCCGACGACCATGCCACCGCCCAACTTTGACGAGAACCTCCCCCTCGAGGCGGTCCTTTGGCTGCTGTCGATCTTGGATAGCGCTCCCGACCTCCAGAGAACTTCCAGCGGGATGAGATTCATAGCCCCAACGACGCCGAGGGACACGGCCAACGTGCCGGCAAGCACCAGGGCGTCCAGTTGGATCGGCATGGTGTGAGGGCTCAGGGTTGCGAGGTGCCGGTTGATGACGGACGTCCCCGCCCATGCCATCGCCATCCCCGCCAGTGCCGCCGCGCCCGCCAGCAGGCCGCTTTCGACCGGCGTGAGCCGCCGGAGGACTAGCATTCCCGCGCCGAGGGCTTGACGAAGGGAAACTTCATGGCGTTTCTGATTCATCCGGTTCAGGAACAGAATCATGACGTTGAAACAGCCGGTCACGAAGATGAAAAGAGAGCTACCCTCCAGCAGATATAGCGAGCCTTCGAGGGGATGCGGCAAATCGAACTGAACACGCCCGTCATAGAATTGATAGGTGTGGCGCCCGTCGGCGTCCGCGACATTTTCGAACCAGTCGCGTTCGATCGTGCGGACTTGCTCCAACGCCACTTGACGGCTCACCCCCGCTCTCAGCCGCAGCCATAGGTCGTCCCCATGCGCGTTGTAGCGGCCCCGCGCGGGATTGCGCGCGCGGGCATTGACGTTGTAGGGGATCGTGAATCTTGCTTCGTAGTCGAAAGCTTCCATGCTGCGCGGTGCGACACCGATGATCGTGTAGGGAACCTCGTTGTCGAACACGATCTGCTTACCCACGACATCCGGGTCGCCGTCAAAGCCGGTTTCCCAAAATGTCTGAGAGAGAACAACCACGTAGCCTGGCCCGGGCCGACCTCATCGGGGAGGAAGAAACGCCCGAGTATCGGTTCCACGCCCATGAGGGCGAAGAACTCGGCTGTCGCGCGTTGTCCCATGAGCCTCTGGACCACCCCGCCGCGTTCGATCAGCTTCGCGGCTCGCGAGCGAAGCGCCACGCCTTCGAATAGATTCGATCGTCGGCGAAGATCGACGTATTGGATCCAACTCGATTCACTGTAGGGATTGTCCGGGCTGCGGTTTTCCCGCAGGTTGAACAATTGGACAAGCCGTTCCGGGTCTTTGACCGGCAGGGGTTTGAGAATGAGACTGTACAGCGCCGAGAGAACGGTGGCGTTTGCTCCGATGCAAAGGGCGAGCATCGCGATGACAGCGAGACTGAAACCCTTGTTCTTCCGCAGAGACCGAGATGAGAAGCGGACGTCTCGAAGCAGATTGGCGAGCGACGGGATGACCTTGCGGTCACGGTATCCGTCCTTGGCTGCTACGATGCTACCGAAGCGGATCCGCGCCGCCCGGCGAGCCTCTTGGGGACTCATGCCCGTCCGGACGTTGTCTTCGACGTGAAGCTCAACGTTGCTGTTCAGCTCCTCGTCGAGATCGTTCTCCCAGGCCCGGCGGTGGAAGAGTGCCGTGATCCGGAGCCAGAACGCCCGAAGTTTCCGCACTACTCCTCCTTCAGCCGCAGGAAGCTGGCCACGATGTCGGTGGTGAGTTCCCATTCCCTCGCTTGGCGCTCGACCTGCTTCCGGCCGGCGCGCGTCAGCTCATAGAACTTGGCTTTTCTGTTGTTGGACGAAACGCCCCACCTGGATTTGATGTACCCCTCTTGCTCCAGCTTGAGCAGAGCCGGATAGAGCGTGCCGTAGTTGACTTCCAGGCGGTCTCTGCTGGTCTGTTCGATGCGGCGGGCGATACCGTAGCCGTGCATCGGCCCCATCATCTGGAGCGTTTTGAGCGCCATCAATGCGATAGTGCCTTGCCAGACGTCCGTTTGCTTCCCCAAGCGCCCTCCTATTGCTAATCCATAGGAGTATGACATTAGCTCTATTGGAATGCAATAGGAGCTACCGTCGCAACAAGGCTCGCCGATGGGAGACGAAGAGAGATCCTCAGTGAACGTAGGTGAAGTTGAGGAGGGGTTCGGACGCGTCACCTCCGTCCGTTGAGTTGTTGGGGTGCGCGGAGACAGCGGGCGCCCGCGTTCCCCGGTTATTTATTGCCGTTGCTTAGTTTGGCGCCGGTGGATTCCGAGGCGGCCTCCAGCAGGCACAGGCCATCGGACTCCGCCTGTTGCATCTCGGCCCCACGAAGTTTGACAACGCCAGGACCTTCGTGAAATACTCCCATCGATAGACGATGAGAGAGCGGACTTCGACCGAGACCTTACCCGGAACGCTCGACCTCCTGATCCCTAAGGTCCTGAGTCGCGACTCCATGCATGGGTACGGCATCGCTCAACGCCTCAAAGGACTGTCGGAGGATGTCCTGCAGGTGGGTGAAAGCTCCCTGTATCCGGCCCTCCAGCGGCTGTTGTTGCGGGGCTGGGTCCAATCGAAGTGGGGCGTTTCCGACAACAATCGCCGCGCCCGCTATTATAGGCTAACCGAAGTCGGCCGGAAGCAACTCGCCCGCGAGCGGCGCGACTTCGACCGTCTCATCGTCGCGATTCAGAGGGTTTTGGAGGCCTGAGACCAGTCATGCGGCAGCTACTGCGTCGGCTCCAGCACGCCTTTCGATTTCGCCGCTTCGCCCGCGACTTGGACGAAGAGATGCGATTTCACCTGGACATGAAGCGGCAGGAGTTCGAGGCAGCCGGCCTCGATCGCTCCAAAGCGGACAACGCCGCCAAACGAGCCATGGGCAGCCTCTTGGATGCTCGCCAGGGCGCCCGAGACATCTGGGTCTGGCCCTGGGTCCAAGGTCTGTCGATGGACTTCAAGCTTGGACTGCGGATGCTCATCAAGTACCCGGGCTTGACTATGGTCGGCGGGGCGGCGATGGCTTTCGGCATCGCGGCAGGCGTGGCCGGATTCGAGATTCTGACACAGATGCTCGATCCGACCCTTCCGCTCGATCAAGGCCATCGCATCGTAGGCCTCCGAAACTGGGATGCCGCCAGGGACCGTCCGAGCCCGCACAACGCCTACGACTTCGCGAGTTGGCGTGAAGAACTCGAGCAAATCGACGACGTGGGGGCGGTCGCTCTGAGCGAGCGCAATCTGACCACCGACGACGGCACCGAACCTGTCGGCGTTGCCGAAATGACGGCGTCGGGATTTCGCATCGCCGCAGCTGCGCCGCTGCTCGGCCGGACGCTCATCGAAGGGGACGAGACGCTGAGCGCACCACCAGTCGCAGTCATCGGAGAGGCGCTTTGGCGGAGGCGATTCTTCGCGGATCCAAGAATCGTCGGTCGCACCGTCCGATTAGGTAAGGAATTAAGGACTATCGTGGGCGTGATGCCGGAGAGCTTCGGATTTCCCTTAGCACACAGCTTTTGGATTCCGCTCCGTCGCGACGTGCTCGACTACGGCCCTGGCGAGGGGCCATCGCTCGTCATCTTCGGCCGACTGTCTTCGGACGCCACGCTGGAGCAAGCACAGGCCGAGCTGGCGATGGTCGGTCGCAGGCGGGCGGCCGATTCTCCCGAGACGCACGAGTTCCTTCGGGGACAGGTTGTGCCATACGGGAAGCTCTTCTTGGAACCTCGCGATTCTTGGCGCGGCCTTGCGCTCGCGAACACCTTTCTCGTAGCACTCGTCGTGCTCATCTGCGCGAACGTGGCGCTCCTGATATTTGCGAGGGCGGAGGCGCGCCGGACCGAGATCGCGATCCGGAACGCGCTCGGCGCCAGCCGCAGGCGTATTGTGCTGCAGCTATTCGTGGAAGCGCTGGCGCTGTCAGGCCTTGCCGCCGCTGTGGGACTAGCTGCGGCGCGGGTGGCGCTGCATTCGTTCTGGAGCATGCGCGAAGCGGATTTGGGGCGGCCGCTGCCGTTTTGGATCAGTGACGGCTTAGCGCCGACAACCCAGATATACGCGGTCGCGCTCACTGTCGTTGGGGCGATGATCATCGGCGCCCTGCCCGCGCTGAACGCTACGGGCCGCGGGCGGCAGGCGCAGCTTCGCCACTCGACGGCAGGTGGCGGCGGCTTCCGATTTGGCGGTATCTGGACCGCCGTTACGGTCATCCAGGTGGCAGTGACGGTGATGTTTCCCGCCACTGCGTTTTTCTTCCAGCGGTGGGTGGTTGAAGGGTTGACGCGCGACGTTGGATTTCGGGCCGAGCAGTTTATCTCGGCGCGTCTCGCTATGGATGCGGAGACTTTGCCTAGCTCATCCAAGGAGGGGGTTCAGTTCCATACTCAGTTTCGGTCGACCTACCAGGATCTCGGAAGGCGGCTGGAGTCGGAACCGGGCGTGACGGCGGTGACATTCACCGACACGCTTCCAGGCACGCTGCACGCTGCGGAGCGTTACGAAATCGAAGGGATCCCGGTGAGCGAACTTGGGCGCGAGGCGCGGCTCGCCTTCGTTGATGTCGACTTCTTCAGCGCGCTGGAGGCGCCGATACTTTCAGGTCGGAGCTTTGAGCTAGCGGACTTCGAGTCGGACTCCGAAGTCGCGATCGTCAACGAATCCTTTGTCAACCAATTGCTGCAAGGTCGCAACCCTGTCGGTCGACGGATCCGCCGCGCTGCGCTTCCCAACGTGCGGTCGCCTGGGCCCTGGATGGAGATCGTCGGCGTCGCTCGCAATCTGGGAATGGTCGGGAGCGACGGCGTCGGTCTCTATCGCCCGCTAACGTCGATCTCGAGCCCGTCGGTCGAGGTTGCAGTTCACGTCAAAGGCACCCCCGCGTCTTTTGCGGCGCGTCTGCGCTCCTTGGCTAGCGAGGTTGATCCAACCCTGAGAGTCCACGACTTGATGCCCCTCGATGAGGTCGGGGCGGACCTGTGGCTCGAATCGCGATACCTGTCGCGCGTCCTAGCTGTGCTCAGCGGTGTGGCGCTGCTCTTGTCGCTCACGACGATCTACGCCACGATGGCGTTCACCGTTGCACAACGGACGCGGGAAATCGGTGTGCGGGTTGCGCTCGGCGCCGACAGGGGGCATGTCATCGCCGTGATAGCTCGTCGACCGCTCACACAGATCAGCCTCGGTATCGTTGCTGGAGGCTGGCTGGTGGCGCTTGTGTTCGTTGGACTGTTCCAGAGCGTGCCGAACCTCACCGAGGCTGTGCTGATAGGTGCTTACTCAGTGCTGATGATGGGAGTCTGCCTGCTGGCTTGCGTTGTGCCCACGCAGCGCGCACTCCGTCTAGAGCCGAATGAGGTGTTGAGGGTCGAGGGGTAGATTTCCTCTACGATACCAATGCGGAACGACTCGGGGCTGCCCCCTTGCTGGGGCTTATTTGTTGCCGCTGCTCAGTTTGGCGCCGGTGGATTCCGAGGCGGCCTCCAGCAGGCGCACGCCATCAGACTCCGCCTGTTGCATCTCGGCTTCCTGGAAAGCATCGACGCCTTCGGCTGTGATGTGATAGCGCCCGTTGTCGCCCGTCGCGATGAGCCCTTTCGAGCGCAGATACCAGATGCTGAAGTCCAGGTGCTCGCGAGGGCAACCGAGCAGAGATTCGAGGTCTTTCACTGTGCAGCCTGGTTTGTCGGGCTGTTCCAGCCTCTTGGTGTAGAGGAGAGCCAGAATCCCCTTGCGGGTCTGCCTTTCGCCCTTGATACCCCGGGCGGCGTTGGGCTGATCGAAAATCTTCCAGCGTAACGTGCGGCTGGCCCGGTATTGCACGTCGTAAGCCGCCCGTTTCTCCGGATCGCTCAGGACGTGAAACGCTTGCAGAACAACCCGAAACGCCCCTTCATCGCCGGTTTCCGTGTTGTCCGGGTGGAAACGCTGCGCCAGCATCCGGTAAACACGCTGAATCGTGTCGGAGTCGGCGTTGGGGCTGATTTGCAGTGTCTCGTAATGATCGGCGAACGAGCCATCCACCTCCTCCGCTGGAGGAGGGGCCGCCTGCTTCCGCTGCTCCTGGTCGGCGGACGGATTTTCCTCAAACGCCAGTCCACAGCGGTAAACGCGGTCGTGGCTGCGGCAATGCACAACGCGCACATATCGCTTCGTACCCAAGGCAGAGCTGGTTGAGAAGAAGGCCCCCGAGGCGATGATGCGGGCGCCCACGAGAAGAGGCCGCTCGGTTTCGACCCCGAGGCCCCACTCGCTTAGATCCGCGAGCCTTGCCGATATGTCGGGTCTGCCATTGTCCGGGAAGGAGAGAGTAATCTCACCCAGCCGCGCCGCGCGGCTATCCTTCCCGCGCCGCTCCTTACGACGTTCCGTTTCGACAGGCATGGTCTCTAACCTCGCTCCTGATGTCCTCTCTGCCTTCCCGGCGAAGACCTGCGCCGGATGTCGGCCGGCCTCCAAATCCCTCGCTTCAGCGCTCCGGCGGCCGGCAAAACCCGTCTCAAGGCGCGTCGTGGTGCGGACACACGTCCCGGCACCTCCCCTCATCGGCCGTGCCGCCCCATCTTTGATGGCCGGCGTTCGTTCCGCCAAAGCCCTCTTCCTCAGCACGAAGCGGCTCGGGGCTCCTCGAGCAAGAGCCGCGAGGGTTTGCGAGGTTCAATGCGGCCGCCGCTCTCGGCGGTGTCCACACCTTCCGGCGTGATCACATAGCTTCCACTGTCCGTCGCAGTGACCAGGCCCTTGCCGCGCAAGTACCACAGATTGAAATCCAGTCGTTCTCGCGAGCAGCGGAGCAAATCTCCGAGATCCTTGATCCCGACGGCCGGCCGGCCGGGGTGCTTTTTTCGAGACTCATAGAGCGTCTGCAGAATCGCCCCCCGAAGCTGCTTTTCCTGCGTGTAGTTCGCCGGCTCCTGCTTCTCAAGGATGCGGGCGCGCTCGGCTCGCGCCGCTCTATACCTCGTGTCATAGGCCGCCCGCTTTTCCGAATCGCTCAAGATGCGGTAGGCCTGCAGGATCGAGCGGAAGACCTCGTCGTTGCCGCTTTCGGTGTTGTCGGGATGATACCGCTGCGCCAGCAGCCGGAAAACCCGTTGGATCATCTCCGTATCGGCGTTGGAGCTGATTTGCAGAATTTCGTAGTAATCCGGCAAAGATCCCGCGGCCTCCGTCGCCGGGGCCTGCTTCGAATCTCGGGGGTCGGCCGGCTCCTCAAATCCAAATCCGGTGCGATAGAGGCCGTCGTCCCCCAGACGGCAATGAATGACTCGCGCCTGCCTTCGCGCCGGCGTGGAAGCATCGGACGCAAAGAAATGGCTCGCGATCGTCACCAGAGCGCCCACGCTCAACGGAGACGTTGTCTCGATGCCGGCCCCGTACTCCGTCAGGTCCACGATGCGCCCGGAAAGCACTTGGGTCTCGCCGCTGGCCGAGCGGATTTCAACCTCCGCGGCCCCCGCTTGCTGATCCTTCTTGCGGCTTCGGCGGCGGCGCCGGGTCTTCTGCTGTTTGGGTTCGGTCTCAGCTTGTTTCTCTTCGACCTCTTCCACAACCATGGTTTCTCCTTCCATCGGTGCGCCGGAGAGCTTGTTCGCGGCGTTGCGGCCTCAAGCCGGCATCGGCGCTTCCAGTTGCAGCAACACGGGTCCGGGTGTCTCTTCGTTACCTTCCGCCGCATCCACGCCGCTGGGCGTAATCGCGTATCGCTCGTGAGCGGCTACGACCACGTGGCCCTTCCCGCGCAAATACCAAAGACTGAATTCGAGATGCTCTCGCGGACTAAGCAGCAGATCCTCAAGCTCCTTTGGCGTGAGACCTTGCGGACCACTCTGCTTTTGGCGTGCTGCATAGAGAAGAGACAGGATGGCGCGCCGAATCACCAATTCATCGTCGCCGTTTTTGTCCGCGGCCTTCCCGAAAACCTGCCACTGCGGAGCGCGCTGCCGATGCTTCACATCGTAAGCGGCTCGTAGCACCGGGTCGTGCAACACACGATGCGCCTCGTCAACGAGACGGCAGGAGGTCTGCTTCTTTGTTCCCTCCGGCGCCGAAAGGTACCTCTCCCTCAGCACCGCATGGGCCCGTTCGATCATCTCCACATCGGCGTTGGTGCTGATCTGCAAGACCTCGTAGTAGTCGACAAACAGGCCATGGGCGGCGCGCGCCGCCTGATCTTCCAGACTGCCTCGGCTACCCGCTGCCTCCTCGGTGTCAAACGATGCTCCGCTGCGGTAGACATCCCTGGCCCGCAGGGTGCAGTGAACGATCCTCGCGTCGCGCCGGTCGATCTCGGCGCGGCTGTCGAAAAAGAGGCTCGTAATCGTAACTCTGGAGCCGACCTCCAAAGGCTCGTTGGTTTCAAATCCCGCGCCAAAGTCGCTGACGTCCACGAGTCTCGCGTCAATCTCTCTCGGGCCTTCGCCGGGGCTGTGCAGTTCGATCACCGCTTCGCCGGAACAGCTCTTGCGAGCCCGTGATCTTCGCATCCCCCGCGAATTAGTCTTGCTCGCGGACCGGCCCTCGTTCGCCAAATGAGGTCGCTCTCCGCTCCCGAGGCGCTGCTCTGTCGCCGCAGCGCTTTTGAAATGCCACTGAGATTCCATTTGCATTCGTATTGCGGGCGGCACAGCGGCGCCGCGAGCGGAGAATCGGCCGGCGGAAGGAACTGTACCAGGCCGCGTGCCGGCGGTATACACTTCGGGCGCGCTAACACGCTGTCCAATACAGGTTTACTGTTCATCTCCTGGAGAGTCCATAGGTCGAACGTTCTAAGATCCTTCCGGCAAACGACCCACTTGCTCCCGGTAACGCCAATCTCTTCCGCGGCGCCCAGCGCCCGCTCTCACTCGGTCAAACACCTGAGAGGCCTTCAGGACTCGGGTAGTGCCGTCGACCCGTGCCTGTGACAAAACAGCGACATAGGCGTCCCCATCGCTCAATGCGCGGACCGGAGCTTTCCGCGTGGGCGTGCTACTTAGCTGAAGGGTTCACCTGACGGTGTGCAGTACGGAAGACCGGTACGCCGGTGCTGCCGGGAGCGTCAGAAATAGTTGAAAAAAAGCGGCAGGATCCGAAAATAATTCACACTGTGGCGCCGCCGCAGCTGGATCCTGCGCCGGCGGTGCAGCCATAACAGTGCTGGCCCGTGAAGATACGGCGGCGATCCAGGCGTCCCCGCGCGAAATCACGAATGTGAGCGGGCGCACCGTGCGAGATAGGAAGATCGAGCATCTGGTTGAAGTCACAATCGTAGAGACTGCCGTCCCAGCCGACCGACAGGGTGTTGCGGCACATCACTCCAGCGGCAGCGCCCGGATTGTAAGCCCGTATCAGGCGCTGCATATAGCGGTCGTAGTTGTTTGTGCGCAGCAAGAACTCTAGAAACCGGCTGATCGGCATGTTGGTGATCACGTACAGCGCGTTGAACACGATGCCGTGGCGCGCCGCCAGTTCACGCTTGAAATCGGCCTCCACCGCCTCCTGCTGCGGCGGCAGAAACGCTCCCGTGGGATTGTAGACCAGGTTGATTGTGAGGCCTGTGCCCTCCCGCCCATAGCCAAGCGCGTTGAGCCTCCGCAGCGCCTCCACCGACTTGTCGAAGACCCCTGCTCCCCGTTGGGAGTCCGTGCGCTCCGCCGCGAAGTAAGGGAGGCTGGCGATGATCTCCACCTGGTTCGCGGCCAGGAAATGGCCCAGATCCTTTTGGGACGGTAGCAGCAGAACGCTCAGGTTGCAGCGATCCATAACGTGCCGGTCGAGCCGCCTCGCTTCGGTCACGAGCCGGCGAAAGTTAGGATTGAGTTCGGGAGCGCCGCCCGTAATATCCAACTTCGGGATCTCTGAGTCTCGCAGCACATCGAGGCAAAGCTCGGCAGTCTCCCGCGTCATGATTTCCTTCCGGTCGGGAGCGGCGTCAACGTGGCAATGGTGGCAGGTCTGGTTGCAAAGCTTGCCGACGTTGATCTGCAGAGTCTCTATGCCTGTCGCAGTGAGAGGAAAAAGACCGGATGCCGCTAGATTCTCGTCGAAGGGCGTCTGCGCCGGCGAGAAGTTGTTGAGCACACGCAGTTGCTCGACGGCGGAGCTGAGCGGATGTTCCCGGCCTAAGAGACTCTGGGTCAACGCTTCCTCACATGCTCAGATTTTCAGCGACATTCCGCATCTGCACGCTATGAACCAGGCTGGCGCCGCCACGAATCGCCGCGGCCACATGAACGGCCTCGGTCATCTGCTCGAGATTCGAGCCCTTTTCAAGACAGGCCTGCGTATAGGCGTCAATGCAGTAGGGACATTGGACCGCGTGCGAAACCGCCAGCGCGATCAAACACTTTTCCCGCTCGGAAAGCGCTCCGGGCGCAAAAACGGCGTTATACCAGGCTTGAAATTTTTCCCACAGTCCGGGCGCATTCTTGCCGACGTCGCCAAATCGGCCCAGATCGTCCTGGTGGTAGTAACTCGACATCCTTCCTCCGCGCGGTACTCACTTAGTGTAATCGCCTGCCCGGCGTGGCGGGTTCCGGGCCGACGTGTAAAAAAGCCTCCCGGCCGCCTTCCAGGCCCGTGCCGCACCTGTGATCACACGGAGAGCCGGTACACTGGTGGTTTAAACTTCTAGCGCCACGCCGCATGCACTCCTTGAAAACACGATCACGCCCGAAGAACCATTCCAACGAGCACCGCGCGGTCCCGCACCCCTCTGCGCTGACACCCAGGCAACTATTTGCCCGCACGCAGGCGCTCGCGCGCTCATTTTTCCAGCGGCCCACCGTGGAAGTAGCCCGCGATCTGCTCGGAAAAGTCATTGTCCACCGCCTTGACGGCGGCACGCTGGCGGGCATGATCGTTGAGACGGAGGCCTACCTCGGCGAAGCGGACCAGGCGGCTCACAGCGCGCGGGGATTGACGAAACGGACCTCGGTTATTTTTGGCCCGCCCGGCCACGCCTACGTCTATCTCTGCTATGGCATGTACGAGTGCCTGAACCTGGTCGCCGAGCCGGACGGCAAGGCGGGCTGCGTGCTTATCCGCGCTCTCGAGCCGCTATGCGGTCTGGACGAAATACGGCGTCGGCGGCCCAAAGCTGTGCGCCCGCGCGATTTCGCGTCCGGTCCGGGAAAGCTGACGCTTGCTTTGGGCATTACTCGGCGGCGCAACGGCGCCGACGTCACCCGGGGCGCGCTTTCCGTCCGCGCGTTCAAGGACGCCCCTGCATTCGATATCGTTACTCGCACCCGGATCGGGATCACTGTCTCTAAGGATCTGCCCTTCCGCTTTTACATTCGAGGGAATGAACATGTGAGTGCGGCATAGGCTGCAACAAACGCGTTTGGGAATAGGCAGCACGTTTCGCCTACGCTCATTCCGTGGCTTGCAGGATGCCGGCGGGAACAGCAGTGGCGGCCCGCGGAAGAATGGGACAGAACAAGGAGCTTTATGCAAATTTACATCCTGCGGCATGGCGTGGCCGAAGACGCATCCCCTGGCCAGTCTGACGCCGCGCGCCGCTTGACCGAGAAGGGCAAAGCCAAGCTTCGCGCCATTCTGTCTCGCGTCCGCGAGGCTGGCGTGAGTCCCGATGTCATCCTTACCAGTCCCCTGGCGCGTGCGCGGGAGACGGCCGCCATCGCGAAAGAAGAACTGGGATTTGCCGGCGAGCTGATCGAAACGGAAGTTCTCGTTCCATATTCCACGAGCGTCAATGTATGGGAAGAGATTCGCTCCGACTACAGCGATGCCGCGCAGATTCTCCTTGTAGGGCACGACCCGCTGTTCAGCGACTTCGTTTGTTTCCTGACGGGCGCGCCGGCCGGACGGATCATCATGAAGAAGGGTGCCATCGCATTGGTCGAAGTTGAAGGCCCTGCCTCCACCCCCCGGGGCACGCTAGTCTGGCTGCTGACAGCCAAAACAGCCGGCGTGTAGCGCCATTATGCAGGCTGGCCACGAGCTTGCGTCCCTCAGCCCTTCCGCCTGACCTGCTCGAACAATCGCTCGTATTCGTCGACCACGGCATCCCAACTGTACTTCTGACGGATGCGGTCAAGAGCCGCCTCGCCCAGAGCGCCGCGCTCCTGGGGCGATAGCAGCGCCATTTGTTCGAGGGCTGCCGCGAGCGACTCCTCCGTCTTCCCGTAGGCCACGCCCACTCCGCCGGCAACCTCGGCGTTTTCGGGCGTGTCGAGATAAAGTACGGCGCAGGAACGTCCCATCGCCTCGATTAGAGCCGGATGCGTCCCGCCCACTTCCGTGGCGTGGACGTAGGCGAAACAATGGGATTGCAGCTCCTGGTAGCCCGCGCCGTAGATCGCGCCCGGGAACACGATGCGCGGATCGTTAGTTGCCTTCACCTGGCGAATATATTCACTGGCGTAGGGCGCATCGCCCACCATCACGAGTTTCTTCGCCAGCGAGGTTCTCCCGAACGCTTTCACAACCAGCCGGGCATTGTTCTCCGGTTCCATGCGGCTGACGTAGAGAAAATACTCGGCCGGCCGCAGGCCAAGGCGGACGAGTACGTCCCGTGTCTCGACTCTGCCGGTTTCGGCGCCGTAGGCGATGCAGGCTGTCGTTTTGCCGTAGCGCTGCCGGTAGTGCTCCTGAATCACGCGGGCGTCGCTGACCACTGCGGTGGGAAACAAAGTCGAGAGCCGCTCGGACCAGCGGTACCAGGTGCGTCCCAGCGCATTCCACTTTTCCCGTTGATACTCCAGGCCATCGACGTTCAGCACCGTCGGCATGCCAAGCGTGCGTGGAAGCAGGGTAAAAACGGCGTTGGCGCTGTTGCAGTAAAGCACTACCTCGTGCCGGTGAAAAATCAGATGCAGCGTGGAAAGAAGGGTATGGGCGACCGTGTCGAAATACTTGTGCGCAATCGTGGGAAGCAGCGTCAGCCGCACGCCGCGATAGACGGCATCACGCGTTTGCACATTGTTCGTGCGGCCGTAGACGGTGACGGCATGCCCGCGTGCCGCCAGCCGCACGGAAAGTTCTTCGGCGAATGTCTCAAAGCCGCCGTAGCGGGCGGGAATGCCGCGCGTGCCCAGCAGGGCGATCTTCATTGCGGGAGCTACGGCTCCGTGACCTGGATCGGTGCGGCCGGCTCGCCCTGCAGCTCTAGCGGTAGGCTGACGGGATCAAAGCGGAACCAGCGCGCCATGTAGGCATCGTCCACGCGCCGCCGCGCCTGGATCAAACGGCGTTTGCGTAGCACGCGGCTGAAATCGCGGCCGAATAGATAAAAGGCCGGGAGAGACGACCGCTCCAGGAACAGACAGTAAAGCAGAATGCCGATGTCACGCACGGTCACCGGCAGAAAATTCCTCAGATAGACCCGCGGCGTGACATTCTTCACCCGCATCAAGAAACGGTTCTTTACCGAGTGCATGTTGATTTCCGGCGGCAAGCCGCGTCGCATGCCCGGCCGTAGCTTGCGGACATGATATCCGCAGGCCGTGGGTACATAGACGCACTTCCAGCCCAGCAGCTGCGCGCGCCAGGCCACGTCAGCGTCTTCGCGATAAGCGAAGAAGTCGGGATCGAAAAACTCGTTGTCGATCGAGATGTCTTCGATCATCTCCCGGCGGTAACAGGCGGCCGCGGCGGTCGCGCCGAAGACGTACTCCCGCTTCAGATAATGGCCGTTGTCCGTTTCCAGACAGCCGCGATCGAAGTGGCGCATCATCGGCGTGAAATAGATGCCAGTGGAGTCGACGACGCGCTGGTTCGGAATCTCAAAGGAGGCATCAACCATCAGGAGTTTGCCGCAAAGCGTTCCCACCAGACGATCGGCGGGAACGGCTTCCATGAGATTTGACACGAATGCCGGCAGCAGCAGCACGTCGGGATTCAGCGTCAGCACCCAATCGCCCCGCGAAAGGGCGATGGCTTGATTTTGCGCCGCCGCGAACCCCACGTTCTCTTCGTTGTAGACGATTGTGCAGCGGTCCTCAAACGGTTCGAGGATATCGGTCGTGCCGTCGGTGGAAGCGTTGTCCACCACGATGAGCTCGATACTGGGATAGCGTTGCGCCAGCACCGATTCCAGGCAGCGCCGGATAAACCGTCCGCTGTTGTATGTGACGATGGTGACGGAAACTACTTCTTTAGCAGCCATGAATGTCAACTCGATCAGACCGTCGTTGGAACGTTCACCAGAGCGGAATCTCGCGAGCGCCGCCTCACGACGTGCTTCATGGCCGCCTCATAGCCCTGGCGCTCCCGTCGTCGTTCCGCATTCAGCATGCACGCGGACCATCGCAAAGCCAGACCTGCAATCACCGTCATCCGTAGGGCCAGGCAGGCTACTGGCGAGTAGTGTTTCTCACTGAACCGCAATAGATTACGATACCAAGCCAAGTGCTTTTGTTCCAAGGGCATGGCACGGAGCGAATGAGCGCCCTGGTGTTCGGCCACCGATTCCGGCACGTAGCGGATCGTGTAGCCGGCCTTGCGAATACGCAAACACAAGTCCACGTCCTCGAACCATAGTGGGTAAAACCCTTCGTCCAGCGGACCGGTTTGCTTGAAGGCGTCGCGCCGCACCATCAGGAACGCGCCCGCCGGCTGGTCCACATCCTGCCGCCGTCTCGAATCCAGATCGAGCCTTCGGTAGCGCCGGTTCAGCGGATTCGAAGGCCACAATCGATTCACAAGCAGTAGCTCGGCCGCGAGAGAAAGAGGTGTCGGAAACGCCCGTACGTTGAAACCCGCCTGCGGTTTGCCCGATGGATCGACCAGTTGCCCCGCTACGACGCCCACCTCCGGCGACAAAAACTCCTGGACCATGGGTTCCAGGCTGCTGCGCAACACGGCATCCGGGTTCAGCAGCAGCACCAGAGGACTCTCGGTCGCCCGGATTCCCTGGTTGACGGCGGCCGCGAAGCCGAGGTTGCGCGTATTTCGAATCAATCGGGCCCGTGGGGCGCTGGCCTGCACTCGCCGGCACGTATCGTCCTGCGAGGCGTTGTCGACGACCACGATCTCGCCGGCGTCATCCAATGAGCGCAGGCAGGCCTCAATCTCTAAGGCGGAGTTGTACGTCACGATCACCACGGCGACACTGGCGCTCATGATCCTGACTCCTGGGGCAGGCCCGAAAGCCGAAAATACCACTTCCAGTATGTGTCCCACCCCGTTGCCTGCTGAATTCTGGCGATTTCCGACTCCGCGGACCGCAACACCAGCTCCAGGCGCTGGGGCTGGGCGCGCAACGCCCGCGACGCTCGTCGCAACCCGCGAAACGCCCGGATCCCCCGCGCCAAGCCGCGGCACCAGGCGAAGAGCCGGCCTCTTGAGAGCGCCATCAGAGCCCAAAGGACCTGCGCTGTCACAATAGGCCGGAAGTTCCGGACCAGCATTCCCGCGGGGTAAAACTTGGCCAGCAAAAGGATCTGGTGGCAAGTAAGCCATTCCACCATAGACCTGCTCCATCGTCCCGCTGTTTCGCCGCTGCGATGGTAAGCTACGGCTTCGGGTACGTAAACGCCCGGCAAGTCCGCAAGCGCGGCCCGCAGGCCTAGATCCACATCCTCGAGATAGGCGAACAGCGACTCCTCGAAAAACCCGGCCCGCTCGAAAAACTCCCGCCGAAAAACCGTGGCTGTCGCGGCGGGGAAATACGTCCGCCGGCTGGTGGCGAACGCCGGACCGTCCTCCCGATTGTGCCCCAGCCGCCACGACGTGCCCCCACGGCAAATCGCATCGCCGGCGCCGTCAATCAGCGTTCGGCTGCGATAATTCAGGATTTTTCCGGTGGCAAACCAGACCTGGGGGTCGGCGAGCGCCTGCAGCAGTTCGGCCAGCCAATCAGGGGCCAGCTCGATGTCATTGTTGACCAGCGCCACCCATTCGCCCGCCGAGGCGCGGATACCCCGGTTGAAAGCGCGGCTCACTCCCTCATTGCGGCCAAGTTCGAGCACGTTAGCACCCTGCTGGCGGGCCATAACAGCCGAGCCATCGGTTGATCCGTTATCCACGACCACCACTTCCAGTTCAACGCCTGCCGGCAAAACCTGTCTCTTGATGGACTGCACCAACTCTGCTAGAACTGCGCAACGATTCCAATGGGGGATGACGATGGAAACCGTCATCTGACGCTCCTTAGAGCGCAGCAGACGCGGCCGTGAGGCGGGCTCCTTTTAGATACCACAGGCATATTCCTGAAAGCAACTATTTTGCGCGTCACTTGCGACGCCGCCTCGCAGCTTCCCGGCCCTCCAATTTTCACAGAAAAAAGGACGTCGGTGTGGGAAGAAAAATAAGGAGTTTTCCCTCCGTACTACGGCGGAAACTCCCGGGAGCAGGTTTTTGAAGCTACCGAGCCGCGCCGTTGGTGTTGCTGTGAAAAGCGGTATCCATCGGCCAAGTTCCGGCACCCGCTTGGCGGCTGGACGCAAACAGCCGCAAGCATCCGCGATCGGAGCGAGCTTTCGAAAAAGACTCGCGCCGGAACAGCGTCTTCCCTTTCCCCGTATCCCGCAACCGAACCCCGGGTCTTACCACGCAGTTGATGCCTTCCAGTTTCTTGCTTCTGCGCTCTCGTTTTTCGGCGCGGAAACGCAATCTCACCCCAAAATGTTTTGAGATTTCTAGCGCGGATTTTTTCTCAAAAGCATTGGGAACAAGCCACTAAGCACCTTGACCCCTGTCCGGGAACGGCCTAGAATCAGAGGGGATTAAAAAATCCATCAGGCGTGAGGAGACTCGCGCCTCTCGTTGCGCCGCTGGGATTCTCGATATCGATCGCTGATCCTGTGCCGGTGCTCTGAGTACGTGTGCTGGGGGTGTCTTAGTGCGCTGGAAAGGTCTAGCCGCGTTGGCTTCGAGTGTCATGCTGCTGGTCGCCGCCGAGAGTACGGCGCGGAGGCCTGAGTACAGTGAGTCGGAAAGGCAATTTTGGTCGCTACGGCAGCGAAGCCAGCCTGAAACCCCCGTCTTCGAGGACGCCGTCGACCGGGCCTGGGTAAAGGGGCCTCTCGATGCCTTCGTGCTGCGTCAGCTCAAGGAAGCTGGCCTGCGGCCCTCGCCAGAGGCTGACCGCCTCACCCTCATTCGGCGGCTCTACTATGATCTGACTGGTCTACCCCCCACGCCCGCGGAGACCGCCGACTTTCTCAGCGACCAATCGCCGGACGCTTACGAGAAACTTGTGGACCGGCTGTTGGGCAGCCCTCGTTACGGAGAACGATGGGGACAGCATTGGCTCGACGTGGTCCGCTTCGCCGAAACGGAAGGCTTCGAGTACGACCGCACCGTCGAGGGCCTTTGGCGCTATCGCGATTACGTCATCCAGTCGTTCAACGACGACAAGCCCTACGATCAGTTTGTGAGAGAGCAGATCGCCGGGGATGAGATCGCCCCTGAAGACCAGACGATGCAGATCGCCGTGGGCTTTCACCGTCTGGGGGCCGTGCGCCGCAACGCCGGCAATCAGGAAGTCGCCAGCAGCCGCAACGAAGTGCTGACCGATCGAACAGACATTCTCGGCTCGGCCTTTCTCGGGCTGACGGTCGGTTGCGCCCGATGCCACGATCACATCTTCGACGCCATCCGGCAGAAAGACTACTACCGGCTGCAAGCATTCCTGGCCCGAACGGACGAGCAGGCCATCATTCTGGCAAGTCAGGAAGAGCAAGACGGTTGGAATGCCCAGACGAAAAAGATCCGCGACGAGATGAAGCAGCTCTCCAAGAAGATGGAGGAGCTGCAGGGTGAGGAGCGGACAAAGATGGCGCAGAAACTGGAGGAACTGGAAGACTCCCTCCCGGCTCCCCTTCCCGCGATTGCCACCATCAAGATGAACGACGATCCCACGCCCATCAACGTTCTGAACCGTGGCAACTATGACCAAAAGGGCGAGGCCGTGGGCATCCGCCCGCTCGGCGTTCTGTTGCCCGATGGCACGGAAGAACTTCCTCTCAACACTCCGAAACCAAAAACGATTTTGGCGAACTGGCTGTCGAAGCCCGAGCATCCCCTGACGGCCCGTGTGTTGGTGAACCGCATTTGGGCGTTCCGTTTCGGAAAGGGCATCGTCAACACGCCGAACGATTTTGGGATGAACGGGGAACGTCCCAGCCATCCCGAGTTGCTCGATTACCTGGCTAACGAGTTTGTTGCGAACGGCTGGAGGATGAAACCGATTCATCGCATGATGCTGCTGAGCAGCATCTACCGGCAGGCCTCGAATGTCCCCAGCCAGAAAGCGCAAACCAAGGATCCCGAAAACCGCCTTCTGTGGAAATTCAACCGGCGGCGTCTGGAAGCCGAGGAGATCCGCGACTCCATGCTGGCCGTGGCCGGCAAGCTGAACGGTAAGATGGGCGGCCCCAGTGTGATCATTCCGGTGGATAAGGAACTAGTGCAGCTGCTTTACAAGCCCAGCCAGTGGCAGATTGCCGATGACGCCTCGGAGCACAACCGCCGCTCCGTCTATCTGATCGCCAAGAGGAACCTGCGGCTTCCCTTCATGGAAGCCTTCGACCAGCCGACGGCGCTCACCAGTTGCGCCCGGAGGGAATCCAGCACGCATCCCCCCCAAGCCCTCGAACTGCTGAACGGGGACACCTCCAACAGGCTCGCCAAAGATCTTGCCGCCCGCCTGGAGCGGGAGGTTGGCGGAATTCCCGCCCAGCAGGTCGAGCGGGCCTACCTCCTGGCCACCGGGCGCGCTCCGACGGAAAAGGAGAAGGCTCTGGCGGTGGACTTCCTCAAGACGCAATCTCTGGGCGAGTTCGCGCTGGCCGTTTTCAATCTGAACGCCTTTCTCTATGTGAACTGATATGCCGGAACATTTTCGCTTCACTCGTAATCGGCGTGAATTTGTGCGCGACGCTTTCTGCGGCTTTGGCTCTCTCGCCATGGCTTCCATGCTCCGGCAGGAACAGTTGCGCGCCGCCGGCAGCAACCCGCTCGCCCCCAAGCCGCCGCATCTCCCGGTGGCGAAAGCGAAAGCTGTGATCTTCCTCTTCATGGCCGGCGGGCCCAGCCACATCGAGACGTTTGATCCGAAGCCGCTGCTGAACGAGCTTCATGGCCAGCCTCGTCCGAAAGAATTCGGAGAGGCGAAGTATCAGTTCGTCCAGGCCGACGCCAAGCTGCTTGGCACGAAAAGAACCTTTCAGAAATACGGGAAAAACGGCATCGAGGTCTCGGATCTTTTCCCCGAAACGGCGAAACTCATCGACGACATCGCGGTCCTGCGTGGCTGTCACGGCGACATGGTCGTTCACTCCGCCGCGCAGTATGAACTCTTCAGCGGTCGCATCGTGCCCGGATTCCCCAGCATGGGGTCCTGGGTGATTTACGGCCTCGGTTCCGAAAGCGAATCCCTGCCCGCCTATGTGGTGATGCCCGATCCGGATGGCGCGCTCGAAGCCGGAGCGCCGATGTATTCCAACGGGTTTCTTCCGGCCGTCTACCAGCCGACGCTTTTCCGCGCCGGCGAACGTCCGGTATTGAACCTCGACCTCCCGCCGGGCGTCGACCCCAGGGAGCGGGATCGCACGATCAAACTCATCCGCGAACTTAACGAGGCTACGCTCGCCGAGGATGACGGTGAACTCGGGGCGCGCATCAAAGCCTACGACTTAGCGTTCAAGATGCAGATGGAAGCGCCGGAAGTTTTGGACATTTCGACCGAGCCGCAAGAAACGAAGGATCTCTACGGCGTCGGTGTGGAGCCGACCAACGACTACGGCCGGCGCTGTCTGCTGGCGCGGCGCCTTGTCGAGAAGGGCGTGCGCTTCGTCACCGTGGTTTCGGGCGGCGGCCCCGGTAATCTGCAATGGGACGCCCACGACGACGTCGAAGAGAATCACCTGCGCCTGGCGCCCCAGACCGACAAGCCCATCGCCGCTCTATTGACGGACCTCAAACGGCGCGGCCTGCTCGATTCCACGCTGGTCCTGTGGGGCGGAGAGTTCGGGCGCTCGCCCGAGGCGCAAAACGGCCAAGGCCGCGACCATCACAATCTCGGCTTCACCATGTGGATGGCCGGCGGCGGCATCAAGGGCGGTCAGGTTGTCGGCGCGACGGACGCCATCGGACTGCGCGCGACCGAAAACCCGATGCATTTCCGCGATATCCACACCACCATGCTGCACCAGCTAGGCCTCGACCAGGGCCAGCTCAGCTACCTGCACTTGGGCCGCAAGGAACGCCTCACCCAAGTGCACGGCTCGGTCATCAAGCAGATTGTTTGACGCAGTTAGTTTTCGCGGAGCGATACCCTGGGATCTCTTCCCGCCGCGACCCAGGCCGGATAAAACGCGGCTGCGAGAGACCACGAAATGGAAAGTGAGCGCGCATCCGTGACGGTTCCTCTTCCAACAACATGTTCTAGTTGGCCGGACCGAAGTTTTCTGCTTTGCTTGGCTCACCCTGGCCTTTGTACCTGGCGCGAATCGGATACGGATAAACTGGGCGAGTAAAAACAACTTCGTCATTTCGGAGATGGGCGCCTATCATCACATCCGGCGCCTTGCCCTGCTCAACCCATGCTTCCAGGTAGTTCAAATAATCGATACGGTCGGCGCCGCTGCCACCACGGCAATGACCCATGCCCGGAATCATGAATAGGCGAAGAAAGTCCTGCGTGGCCGCGGATCCACCCATCGTCTTTTCGACCGTCTCGTAATAGTCAACAGTCTTCAAAGGCGCTATCCCTCCTCCGCCCGCATCGGCCCAGCCGTGATACAGGATGAGTTTGCCACCTCTTGCCTTGAACCGGCGCAGATCGGGATCGGTTCCACCGTAGAAGGACTCCATCATTCCAAAGCGCTGGTAGTCATGATCGAAGTCGAATGTGCGGCGCCGCCAATTTGGCCCCGGGTCGGGAACGAATGCCAGGTAGCGGAAGAAGTCGCGACTGAAAGGCGATCCACCTTGATAGTTGATAAAGTACAGTTCGGAGCCTCGCATGGCTCCATCGGTGTAAATTTGCTCGCCCCGTGAAGTCGTCGGTCCGGTATAGATCTTCTTCACCGCTTCGGCTTGTTCCTTGGAGAGACAATCGCTCGTAGCGCCCGCCTTGCAAACCAGTACGGCAGGATCGAACCTGCACGCCGGCGGATTTCCGATCACGCCGTCCTTTACGCCATCGTCGATATCGCATTCCGCAAGAGCAGCGCCGTGAACGAGCTGCAAGTCGGCGGAGTCGAACAGTGAATTCCCGTCTTTATCCTCAACGGCAAGAGCCGCCCAATAGATGTTCAGCAGGGTCGCGGATAGGTTAATTGCAGGTGCGCCGGCAACAATGCCATCGAAATCCCAAGGGAAGCGTTGTGCCTCCACCAGACCCTGCCGGCCACCCGTGGAGCAGCCTGTGAAATAAGATTTTGCCGGTGCGCTGCCGTAAAAATCTTCCGTGATGGCTTTCCCCGCCAGAGCCGTCACGTGGGTGGCACGAAAACCATAGTCGATTTCTGCCTGAGGATTGTTATAAGCCCATTGAGCGCCGGTGCCCTGGTGTCCCATGTCCGATGCAATACACGCATAACCTTTACGCAAGGCATCATGACAACCCGAGAAAGCCTGCGAAGTGAAAACGATCCCACAATAGCCGCCACACCCGACTTCGAGAAACTTTCGATTCCAGTTTGATATCGGCAATGAAATCTCGATCCCGATATTCGGCGTGATATAGCCTCGCGCCCGGCAATGGGCGGGTAGATTGTCGGATGCTTCAATCAGCCTCGTCTCCGTCAGCTGTGTGGGTGCATCCTGGATACCCGAAAAATCCACGTTTTGAAGCGCCTTGCACTTTGCGGCAGCCGCCGCGTCGGTTTCGGCGGCCAAACCGATCAGCGGCCCGTTCATCACGCAAAGAGCCATGACAATCACCGAACATGCTTTCGACATTGGCGTTTTCCTCGACCGCTCGTTTCAACTAGGAATGCATCTCACAAAGGTGTATCGGCCGGTAGGCCTTGGTTGGACGGCAACATGCCGCGACCCGGCGCTCTCGCGAGATCCTTACCCCATCTCCCCCACAATCTGATCCGCGGCCTCCACCGGATCTTCCGCCTGCGTGATGGGGCGGCCCACCACGATGTAGTCGGCGCCCTGGCGAACGGCCTCGGCGGGTGTGGCGATGCGCGTCTGATCGTCCTTCGATGAGCCGCTCGGACGCACACCCGGCGTCACGATCAGAAAGTCCTGCCCCAGCTCCTTCCGCAGCCGCGCTACGTCCGTGGGGGCCGCGACAACGCCGTCCAGGCCTGAGTCGAGCGCCAGGTGGGTTAGGCGGACAACCAGGTCGCCAACCTTGCCGCTCAAACCAGCTTCCTTGATATCGCCATCGTCCAGACTCGTCAGCACCGTCACGGCGATGACGGCCGTCCTGCCTTCCGCCGCTTCGGCAGCGGCCTGCATCATCTTGCGGCCTCCAGAAGCGTGAACGTTGATCAACGAAGCTCCCAAAGCCACGGCTGCGTCGACGGCGCGCCCCACCGTATTCGGGATGTCATGATACTTCAGGTCGAGAAAAACCTTCTCCCCGAGACCTGTCAGCGCCTGCACCGCCCGCGGCCCTTCACGCGTAAACAGTTCCTTTCCGATCTTGAACATGCCCGCATGGCCGCTGACCTTCCTGACTAGTTCCAAGGCGGGATCCAACGAAGGGAAGTCCAGCGCAACAATCAGCCGGTCGCGCGGGTTCTGAGGCTTGGTCATGCAGCCCCATCGTGCCATAGGGATTTGGCATGGGGCAACGGAAGCCAAGCGTTCGCGCCCGCATCCCCGGTCTGGGCCGAGGGCTCGAGCCAACCGGGTCTACCGCGGGAAGACTGCCTACCAGTATCTGGTCAGATCGAGAGCGTTCAGTCCGCGCGTAGGAGAGTTGTTTCAGGAGTGGAATGCGCCGAAAGAGGGGCCGGAAGCGGCCAGAAAGGAAAGCGGGAGGCGAAGTCGGTGTCGCCGTCGATCAGGTCGAGCCTCACCTCGCCCGATCCTGGCCAAACCAGCCTGAGCTGCTTGGCCGCGGCGTAGCTGAGGTCCACGATGCGATCGCCGAGGAACGGCCCGCGATCGTTGATCCGTACCACGACTGACCGTCCGGTCGCTACGTTCGTCACCCGGACCGCCGCGCCGAAAGGTAGCGACGGGTGGGCGGCTGTCATCGCGTACATATCGAAGGTCTCGCCGTTGGCGGTGGGTTGCCCGTGGAAGGGGTCGCCGTACCAGCTTGCTAACCCCGTCTCGTACGGGCCCGCTGCGGGAGGCGGATGCACTGGGTCTGCTGTGTAGGAAAAGCACAGCAACAAGACGGCAACGGCAAGGCACTTTCTCATGGCGGGATCCTTGTAGCGAACTTCGAACTGTCTTGGTTGCTTGATTTCCCCGGTTAGGGGTTCTTGCCGAAACGATGGCCGGTCAAACGCTTGATGCGAGGGCTGTGAAACCGCCCAGTAGGATATGAACGGGATTATAGCAGCTGAGACTTTGGGCGGCGAACCACAAAAACGTATGATAAAGTACAATCCGGACCGGGCGCGGGATGACCACTTCAGGGAGATCTATAGGTAACACAAATAAAATAACTTACGAGAAAAAGGGGATGCCGGCGCTCGAACTGAATAGCTAAAATTTTACCGTTCAGTGGACCCCGGAAGGCAAAACGCTCCTTCGCGGACCTGTTCGGAACACGGCGGGCAGGAAGGCCTGGAAGAAAGGTCGATTTAGAACGGCGCCGGACCTTCATCGATCCCGGGATCGAACCCGCCACCGTCATCATCCAGTGACACGCCGATATCCTCGGCCAGATTCTCGAACTTGACGTACTTGTTGATGAACGCCAGCTTGATGCGGCCAGTGGGGCCGTTACGTTGCTTGGCAAGGAGCAACTCGGCCACGCCCTGTAAATCCTCCCGGTCGGGCTTGTAGACTTCCTCCCGAAAGATGAAAGCCACCAGATCGGCGTCCTGCTCGATCGAACCGCTCTCTCGCAGGTCGCTAAGCTGCGGCCGGTGATCGCCGGGGCGTGTTTCCGGCGCCCGGCTCAGCTGGGAGAGCGCGATGATTGGCACGGCCAGGTCCTTGGAGAGCAGCTTCAGCCCCCGCGAGAGCGCCGAAATCTCTTGCGTGCGGTTGTCGAAACGTCCTTTCGACGCCATCAACTGCAGGTAGTCGACGATGACCAGGCCCAGCCCCTGCTCGGCCTTCAGCCGGCGGCACTTGGCGCTGATGTCCATGATGTTGGCGTCCGCCGAGTCGTCGATGTAAAGCTTGCTCTCCACTAACTGGTTGAGCGCCTGCATCAGGCGCCGCCGCTCTTCCTGATTGAGGTAGCCCCCCCGAAACCGGTGGCTGTCCACTCGGGCCGAGGCGCACAGGAGGCGCGTCAGCAGCGATTCTTTCGACATTTCGAGCGAGAAAACAGCAACCGCCTGGGCGGGTTTGTCGGGCAGCTCCGTGGCCACATGCTGGGCGATGTTAAGCGCCAGCGCGGTCTTGCCCATCGCGGGTCGCGCGGCCAGAACAATCAACTCGCCGGCATGCAGTCCGGTCGTCATCTCATCGAACTTCAGAAACGGAGTCGAAACGCCGCGGATGCGCCTGCTCGGGTCGAGAAAGGCCTTGATGCCTCCATCGAAACCCTGTACGATTTGGCGCGGATTCGAGAAACCCGACCGCAATTGAGCATCGCCGACCTTCATGATGGCCGACTCGGCTTCCGCCAGCATTTCGTCGGCCTCGCGGCCGCCTTCCACACACTCGGAAATGATATGGTTCGCCGTGTGGATCAGCCGCCGCATCAGCGACTTGTCCTTCACAAGCCGGATGTAGCTGTCGATGTTCGACAGCCGCGGCATGCCCTCGGTCAGCGAGGCGATATAGGCCACGCCGTCGACCGATTCCAGCTGGTTGTTCTTGGCCAGCTCTTCCGCCAGCGTCAGGTCTTCAATCGGTACGCCGCGGCTGTGAAGGTCCAGCATCCGCGCGAAGATGCGGCGGTGCTTTTCTACGCTGAAATCCTCGGGGTCCAGCGAGCCGGCGACCTGCGGGAACAGACTGTCGTCGAGCAGAATGGAGCCAAAAACGAAGCGCTCGGCTTCCACATTGGTTGGCAGGCCTTTTTCAAGAGCGAGGGAGGTGGCGTTGGCAGGCATGGTTCGTTCCGCAAAGGTACGAGAGTACGCTAGTTTTGGCGTCTCGCAACGTGAAAATTATTACGCCTTTGTTTCAAAGTAATTGACCCCTGTGAACCTGCGTTTCAGGCGTGTTTCTCGCCGCCAGGCCATCCGCGGCCCCTGGTACCAGGTATTTGCTCCATGTGGAAAAGCTGTGAAGTTACTGGCCATAACTCACTGGAAAACAAGTCATTCCTTATCAGTCAGTTGCAGTCGCCCCCGAATCGAACAAAAGCGGCGGGAATTGGTTTTTCCTAAAGTATGCCAAAGAGGCGAAGAGAAGGCAAATTGAAGCTTGCGGGCCTTGGCTAGACCACCCGAAATCGGGTCAACCAGAGTGCGTGCTTGCCACGAGCCTCGACAGCATCATGACAGCAATAACTCTGATGCTAAGATAGCAACATGCGGACCACGGTGACGCTTGATCCCGATGTCGAAAAGTTGATCAAGGACGCCATGAGAGCGGCCGGCATTTCCTTCAAACAGGCGCTCAACGATGCAGCTCGAAGGGGACTTCTGCCAGAAAAGCGCCGCCGCGCAGGGCGATACGCTCAGAAAACGTTTCGCCTGGGGGCCGAGCAGGGCTTTCGTTGGGACAAAGCTCTTGCGCTCGCCGAAGCGATGGAAGATGAGGAACTGGATCGGAAACTTTCCCTTCGCAAATGATCATCGTTGATGTCAACCTTCTGATCTATGCCGTCAACGAGGACGCCCCTTCGCATCACAAGGCGAAGGTTTGGCTCGAAAGCGTCATGTCCGGGCAGGGGACAGTCGGTCTTTCCTGGAATGTTCTCCTTGCGTTTATCCGTCTGACGACGCGCCGAGGTCTCTTTCGCAACCCGCTCTCTCCAGAGACCGCGCTTGACGTGGTCGCTTCGTGGCTGGAGGAGCCACCCGTCACAATAGTTCACCCCGGGCCCAGACATTTGCAGGTTCTCCGGGAATTGCTTCTGCCATTGGGCGCCGGGGGCAACCTCGCCTCCGACGCTCACCTCGCCGCCTTGGCCGTCGAGCATGGAGCGGAACTCTGCACCTCCGATGCGGACTTCGGTAGATTCCCGCGTCTGCGGTGGAGCAATCCCCTGGCCTGATGGGACTTGCTCCTCGCCCAGACCGAAGTTGCTAAGCGTCCGCTAGGCCAGTGCCCGGCCGCCATCAAGAAGGGTTGGAAGCTGATTCGTGGACGGAAGTTGCTGGCTGGCCGGGGAGGATTCGAACCTCCATTCCAGGCTCCAAAGGCCCGTGTCCTGCCATTGGACGACCGGCCAGCAGGAGAAAAACATTCTTAGAGTAGCACGGGCGATTGGGGCGACGCCCTGTAACGTAGGACTCCGCGTGCCGTGTCGCGATTTATCGCGACGCCTGTGATAATCCCTTCGCTGACCTCACCTCTCGGCCTGGTTTCCGGGCCCCGGCTTCTCGA